>Ga0315282_10016828_pt1 | contig 10643 bp, 11 predicted proteins | sample YL17G07_20_MG_FD_203693 | JGI IMG/M metagenome (GOLD analysis project Ga0315282, IMG submission 203693) | Sediment microbial communities from Yellowstone Lake, YNP, Wyoming, USA - YL17G07_20 | ecosystem: Environmental > Aquatic > Freshwater > Lake > Sediment | place: USA: Wyoming | collected... | reverse complement strand
TCATTTCTTTTTTTAGGGCATTAATAATATCTTCAACCTCTGTCCTTACTTGCATGTCTATATCATAAGGAGAGACATTCAGTCTATCAGCTTCCATTATTTTTTCATTATATCCCATGAAGCCAAGGAAAGAAAATTCTTTGAGGCCTTCTTTTATAAGGGTTATATCTCCTTCGTGTGCCACCTTGTTCCCCACAATGTACACATGTTTTATCCCGAGGTCAGTAGCAAGCCTTTTCACCTGATATGCTGTTTGAAAACTCCTCTGTCCTGGTTCCACAACAACGATTAATGCGTCCACATATTCAGCGGTTCCTCTTCCTAAATGTTCAAGCCCTGCCTCCATATCCACTATCACGTACTCATCCCTTTCAATCAATACATGGGAAAGGAGGCTCCTTAAAAGGGCATTCTCCGGACAAAAACAACCGCCTCCACCCTGAGGGATATTCCCCAATACAATAAGCTTCACGCCATCTTTTGTGAGAGAAAACCTTTCAGGGATATCATCAACCTGTGGATTTATCTTAAAGAATGAACCATATTCCCCTTTTTTTGTGCCTGTTCTTTCCTCTATGAATTCCTTCATCTGGGCAAGGGGTTGAATCGCCTTTAACCTGTTATTCTCTATGCCGATAGCGCTTGCGAGATTGGAGTCAGGGTCAGCATCTATTGCAAGAACCCTGTATCCTTTATCACCAAGAACCCTCGCCATCACGCCTGCAAGGGTAGTCTTCCCCACCCCTCCTTTTCCTGATATGGCAATCTTCACTGAACAATACCTCTGCAGAATGAAAAATTTAAAATGTAGAATAAAGAATGATAAAACTCAGAACATTTTGTTTTTATTCTTAATTCTGACTTCTGAATTCTATATCTTGTATTTAAACTATTCACCATTCACTATTCACTGCTTCTATGCGATTCTGCGGATACAAGGGTCTGGAGAAGTTCCCTTTCCTCAGGGGAAGATAATATGATAAGGCTCATATCCTTCTCAAGGATAGTCCCGGGATACGGGTTGTATACCCAATCCCCTTCAGCCCTTTTCACTGCGATGAGCAACAGGTTCCCCATACTTCTGAAATCTATTTCCTCCACAGATTTCCCCATGTATGGCGAATGGTCTGGTATGTGGACCTCCTCTACCCTAAGGGGCGATTCCCTGTCCCTCAACATCTTATCAAGGAAGGAGGTCACATTTGGCCTTATCATCTCTGATGCCAGGCGTAATCCGCCTATGTAATTTAGGGCAACAACCGCATCTGCACCAGCCATTTTTATCTTATCCACATTCTTTGTGTCATTACAACGAGATACAATCCTCAGCGAAGGGTTTAGCTGTTTTGCAGTCAGAACGATGACAATATTATCATTATCGGAATTGGTCGTGGCAAAAAGCCCCTTTGCCTTTTTTATCATAGCCTTCTCAAGAATTTCATTTTCTGTTGAATCTCCGACTATCATATCAATGTTAAGATCGTGTGCCTTCAGAACTTCTAACTTTGTCTCATCCATATCGATTGCTACCTGGTGTCTTTTTGTATGATAGAGTTCATGAACGATATAGAGTCCTACCATGCCGATCCCGCAAACAATATAATGGTTTTTCATCTTTTCTATGTGTTTCTCCATCGTCCTCCTCCTGAACGCCTTCTTTAGTTCTCCCTCTATAATATATGCAGCGAGTGTGGTAAAAAGGTAAGCCATTGCCCCTGCACCGAGAAATATGAACACCACGGTGAATAATTTTCCGAAAGGCTTATCATCAAGCCCTATTACATCCCCATATCCAACAGTAGAGATGGTGATTGCTGTCATAAAGAGGGCGTCAAGAAAGCTCTTATCTTCGCCCCCTATTACTTTAAAACCAATGGTTCCGATGAGTATGATTGCAATTATAGCGATAATAACGTGCTGGAGCTTTTTGGGAATTCCTTTTATCATGGCTGGTTTTGATTATAGCATTTATATAATTTTCGATAAATGCTTTTTTATAGTTTTTGTTCTGTATTTGTGAGTTCCTCCATAATGACTATTGTTTATAATAAAGTGCGTAAAAGCTTATTTTTTCAAACTCTTAAAATTATTTAACTATTTGTTGACTTAATAAATTCTGCTATAATTATATTAATCATGTCAATCTCAATTGGATCGTGAAGTAATCTATGGAGCTTATTGAACTCCCGAACAATAGACCTTTTTTTCGGGTCTATAGTCCCAAAGTTTTTGGTCTATGGTCTCAAAGAGAAGGGGTTTAAGTTTGAATAGGCATGGGCGCACAAAAATAAGCGATAAGCATACACAAAGGTATATTAGACACCGCTTGCATGTCGTTATTCTTTTCTTCATTTTAGCTGCCTGTATTGGAGCTGCAGGATATTTTTACTATAATGCCCAGAAAGAATATATAACAAATGGGAAACAAAACGATCTCATTACCATTGCGAATCTGAAGCTCGAGCAGATTATAAATTGGCGTAAAGAAAGGGTAGCTGATGCAAGGGTTATTCAAAATAATCTTCTTATTGCCCATCATGTTCAACAGTTTCTGCAAAACCAGTCTTCGTCTGAAATGAGGGAAGAAGTTCTCTCATGGATGAAGAATTTACAAGAATCTCGAGCCTATAAGAATGTAATATTGCTCGACACAAAGAGTAATATACGGTTATGGACAAATGATGAAGACAGATATGTCGGGAAGCTCGCACTCGCCAGTGCCCTAAAAGCAATGCGCACAAAGAAGTTCGTCATTTCTGACTTTCACCGCACTGTATCTAAAAATGATATTCACCTTGATATACTTATTCCAATCCTTTCCCCGGGTACCAAAGACCGGACTCAAAAAAGGATAGATACTTCCCAGGTAGGTACTCTACTTCTACGCATTAACCCCTATGAGTCCCTCTATCCACTCATCCATTCATTGCTCACGTTCAGTAAAACGGCAGAAACCTTATTAATCCGCCGTGAAGGGGATGATGTATTGTTTTTAAATGAGCTTCGCCATAAGAAAAATACTGCCCTATTCCTTCGACTTCCTATCAGTAACAAGCGATTGCCCGCAGCAATGGCGGCACGCGGAAAGGAAGGAATTGTTAAGGGTCTCGACTACCGGGGGGTACCGGTGCTTGCTGTGCTGTGGCCAATCCCTGGTTCCCCATGGTTCCTTATTACCAAGATTGACATAGCGGAAATTGATGCACCCATTCGTGAACAGGCCTGGCTTATAATAATGCTTGCCAGTGCATTGGGTCTCGCTACCATGGTAGGTGCTGGTTTCCTGTGGAGGGAAGAGAGTGCGGAATTTTACCGTAAGCAATACGAGCTGGAGCTTGAACGCAAGGTACTTATTGAGCACTATGGTTACCTTACAAAGTATGCCAATGATATCATACTTCTTATGGACTATAAGGGAAGGATTTTAGATGCAAACGAACGTGCAGTTGCATCATATGGTTATACGCATGATGAACTTGTACAATTGAACATAAAAAATATACTGGCCCCCGAAACACTTTCCCTCCTTGATGAGCAGTTGAAAAAGGCTGAAGAGACAGGAGGACTGGTTTTTGAGACTATACACAAAAAAAAGGATGGAACAACGTTTCCGGTGGAGGTCAGTTCAAGGATTATTGAAATAGAAGGAAAAAGATTTCGCCAGAGTATAATCCGTGATATTACAGAGCGTAAAGAAGCCGAAGAAAAGCTTAAAGTAAGCTACGAGAAGCTTCAGAAGACCTTAAGCAGCACAGTACATGCCCTCGCAACAACCTTAGAAATGAGAGACCCATATACAGCAGGCCACCAGAGGAGGGTTGCTCAACTCGCCTCAGCCATCGCTTCTGAAATGGGCTTTTCTCAAGAAAGGATAGAAGGGATCAGGGTAATGGGGTTTCTCCATGATATCGGTAAGATCGTTGTGCCTGCAGAAATCTTAAGTAAACCGAGTAAATTGAGTAATTATGAATTTAACATTATCAAAACCCACTCAGAGACCGGCTATGATATCCTGAAAGAAATAGAATTCCCATGGCCCTTAGCAACTGCAATCCTCCAGCACCACGAAAGACTAAATGGGTCGGGCTATCCCCAGGGTCTATCAAAAGAAGATATCACTACAGAGGCAAAAATTCTAATGGTAGCTGATACAGTTGAGGCCATGGCATCCCACCGCCCCTACCGCCCTGCCCTTGGGATTGATAAAGCCCTTGAAGAGATCGTAAAAAACAGAGGCATCCTTTATGATGCTGAAGTGGTTGAAATATGTTTAAAACTCTTTAAGGAGAAGGGATTTAAGTTTGAATAATTGTAAGGCTATAGACAATATACGAATATTCTGATATTATTTTTCCCACGGTCCCATAGTCTAGTGGCCCAGGACGCTGGCCTCTCACGCCGGAAACACGAGTTCGAATCTCGTTGGGACTATTCTTATCCCTGACTACTATGTGGTTTTATAATACAGGTAAGATATTCCTTGAACGTTTGAAATATAACGACGACCTCTTCCTCTCTATTAAGGATACATTCAAGCGCAGCAATATAAAAATGGGTCTCTTTATGGCAATAGGGGCTACAAAAACAGCAAACATAGGCTTCTATGACCAGAAGGAGAAGGTTTACAAAAACCAGTTTATCGATGAACCAGCAGAAATCATCTCGTGTATTGGAAATGTTTCTGAGGTAGATGGGGATATATCGATACATGGCCACATAAACCTTGGTTTAAAAGATGGGACCACAAAAGGTGGCCATCTGCTCGAGGGAACCTCGATATTTGCCTGTGAACTTATCGGCATTGCCCTTGAGGGGGAGCAATTAAAAAGAATCCATGATGATATTACAGGCTTAAAACTCTGGGACCTTTAAAAAAATCAGCATTGAGAAAATTCTTTAATGCCAACACCGCCTTGCCCCTGTGACTCATCCTGTTCTTCTCATCCATTGTGAGTTCAGCCAACGATTTTCTTAAGTCGGGGATAAAAAAAATCGGGTCAAATCCAAAACCGCCCATTCCCCTCTTTTTAAAACCTATATAACCCGGGAGTTGCCCGTAAAATACATAATTCCTCTCCTTCTCTGGCATATAGAAGGCAAGATATGCCTTAAAAACTGCACCCCTTTTTTCCTGCGGGACACCTTCAAGTTCAGAGAGTAACTTTTCAATCCTCTCCTTATCAGTTTTGCCGTACCTCGAAGAATATACACCCGGTCTTCTCCCGAGGATCTCTACCTCAAGACCTGAATCATCAGCAATGGTATGCATACCAAACCTGTCGCCTATCTTTCTCGCCTTCTTCATGGCATTCTCAATATAAAGGGGGCTATTCTCTTCTACCACTACCTTTTCTTCAAATGACCTTAATGAATAGAATGTATCGAATTCGTCAGAAAGAAGCGCCTTTATTTCTTCAAATTTACCAGTATTTTCAGTAGCAATAATGACACTTCTCATACCGGGAAAAGCGGACCGAGGGCTATCTTCTGTATCCTTGTAATTTCAGTTATACCCCTATATGCATACTGATACATAATATCGAAATGCTCTTTTGCAAATGGTGTCTTTTCTGCTGTTCCCTGAACCTCTATGAGCATACCCCTGCCTGTCATCACAAAATTCATATCCACCTCAGCCTTAGAATCCTCTTCATAGGAGAGATCAAGGATAACTTCTCCGTTTACCATACCAACACTGATAGCAGCAACCGAATCCCTGAGGGGTATCTTTTCAATCATGCCTCTCTTCTTCATATTCCACAAGGCGTCTACAAGCGCTACATAGCTACCTGTAATACTTGCAGTTCTTGTTCCACCGTCAGCCTGTATCACATCACAGTCCACCCATATTGTTCTTTCCCCGATAATATCAAGGTTCATAATGGCCCGTAATGCCCTGCCTATGAGTCTCTGAATCTCGTGTGTCCTCCCCCCAATCCTACCGGAAACAGCCTCCCTCATTGACCTCGTATGGGTAGACCTCGGTAACATGGAATATTCAGCCGTCAACCATCCCTTCCCTGTGTTTTTTAAAAAGGGAGGCACCTTCTCTTCCAAACTAACCCCGCATATTACCTTGGTTTCCCCCATCTCCACAAGAACAGAGCCTTCAGGAAACTTCAGGAAACTTTTTGTAATCTTCAGCTCCCTTATTTTGTCATTTGCCCTTCCGTTCACTCTCATCTTTTTATACCCCTTCTGAAATATTTCTGAAGACTATCATGCAATTTATTTAACATCTCCCCTGCCTTTTCTTTTGTACACTCCATTCTTAAAAAGATACCCGGCATATCCACACCTAAAAGTGGGAACAGGGGGAGTTGCTTTACGCCCCTATTGAAAGAAGATGCAAGAAGTGTTGCAAGCTCCTTTGAATTACTCTCATGGATCGCAGGCACCTCTTCAATTGTAAGGACGTTTCCCTTCCTCTTCTTCGCATCTGTTATGGCTATTAGGACATGGTTCGTCTCCCCGATGTTGAAATCGATAGCCAATAAAAGTAAACCCTTTCCCTTATTGATTCTATTTACATTTTCTATATGTTTTTCCAGGCTGTCAGTCCCTTCATAAGTACTTACGTTATAGCCCTTACTGGTAAAATATTTATTTAATAACTTCCAGGCAACCGGGTCTTTTTCTCCAATACGATACAATACAACATGTTCATCTGCCTGGGAATAAAAAAATGGCAAAAGGAGAAATATAATTATAAAAAGGCGTCTCATCCAAGGCTCCCCACTACCTGCCTTCTTACCTCTTTTCTCATCTTTTCACTCAGCTTTATAACGCTATCAATGTCACAACCTTCATTCTTATATATGTATGTATCCTCTTTCATTCCCCCTGTCCTTATCCCTTCCTTTGTGAACCAGCATATCCTCATTAATGTCTTCCTCTATGATGTGAAGCAATTTTCGATTTCCGATTTACGATTTCAGATTGTTAAATCGGCATTCGGAAATCACAAATCTAAAATCATTTTAGTCCTTTTAAGAATGCTTCTATATCCCGCCTGTTCGGATACGCATCCCTCCCGTAACCTTTCGTACTTATAGATGCTGCCCTTGTTGCAACCTGAATCGCAATAGAAGGCTCGATCCCCTTTATATAGAGACCTAAAAAAACTCCATCTAACACATCCCCGGCACCTGTATTGTCAATTACCTTTACTGATTCTCCCCTTGCATCATGTACATATCCCTTTGAAAATAGAGAGGCACCCTTCTTCCCCTTTTTCACAACAACCACCCTTACAAGATCCAGTGCCCTTTTCACCGCCTTTTTTATCTCTGCTCCGAAGAGCAGCTCAATCTCCTTTTCTGATATAAAAAGTATTTCCATCCCCTCGAGCAATGGATAAAGTTTATTTCCCATTCTCGCATATATCTCACCCGGATCTATACTGAATAATACTTTGCCGAGTAGCGACGTCTTTATTTTCTTCTGGACTTCAAGCGCCTCCTCCGTGACAAAAGAACTCATATGAATCCATCTCGCACGGGCGACAAATTCTGCATTCACCATTTCTTCATCTATCTCGCTATTACTATTGGGAAAAACAACTATTGAACGGTCTTTGTTTGCTGCATTTATTATGTATGCCATACCGGTTTTGCCTTTCCTTGTAATACCACTTTTGTTTCCGTAAAAGGACTGTTTTAAATAGAACTCCCCTTCCCTGTCTTCCCCGAGGACGCCTACCATACCTACCTCATAGCCCATGAGAGAAAGCATATGACATGTATTTGAAGCAGAACCACCAGGGCTCACCTTTCTTAACACACCGAACCTGTTCAATTTATCCTTTAAACAAGAAAGGGCATCTTCTTTCCCGATAATTTCTTTGCCTTCCTCTATGTCTAAACCGGCTACCCTTATATAGCTTAAGTCTTCTATCTCATAGATAAAATCAAGGTTCAATGCACCGACACCAATAATATCCACTGCTTCTCCTGAAGCGAATAATTATAGTTAGAAAGTTCGGCGTTCGGAGTTTTTTAACTTCTAACTTCTGACCCCTGACTCCTGACTTCTAACAGTTTACCTCTTCTCAAGGATATACCGTTCGAGGTTAGTTGCCGCAAGGGCTCCATCGCCCACGGCTGTAGAAATCTGCCTCAAGGCCTTTTTCCTCGCATCCCCTGCAATAAATAATCCCTTTGTTCTGGTGGAAAGATTATCGTCAGTCAGCACAAATCCAGCGTCATCCCTTTCTACAAGATCCCCGAGAAAAGAAGTATTCGGGTTTGAACCTATATACACAAACATCCCGCTGACTTCGACCTTTGCGTGTTCCCCGGTTTTTGTATCTTCAACCACAATATATTCAACCTGGTCCTTGCCACCAACCTCGACAGGTTTCTTATTCCACAAAAATTCCATCTTTCTATTCCTAAAAGCCCTGTCCTGAAGTATCTTCTGAGCCCTCAATGCGTCCCTTCTATGGATAACATAAACCTTCCTCACGATATTGGCTAAAGATAGCCCTTCCTCTATAGCAGCATCTCCTCCGCCAATAACAGCCACATCCATATCCCTGAAAAAGGCACCATCGCACGTTGCACAATAGGAGACACCCATTCCCAAAAACCTGCTCTCGCCAGGTACATTCATTTTCGCCGGTTCTGTTCCTGTTGTCACTATTACTCCAGTAGATTCAAACTGACCATCCGGGGCCTTGATTATAAACCTTTCCCCCTTAAGGAATATCTTCTCAACCTCTGAAAATTCCTTCATCACAAGCCCCTGTGCTTTTGCATGGGCAATAAATTTACTCATCAACTCTCTACCTGATATGCTATCAGGAAATCCTGGATAGTTTTCAATACGTTCTGTATATACAGGGGCTCCACCTAAAATCATTTTTTCAATAAGAAGTGTATCCACGCCAGCTCTCATAAGATATATGCCAGCCGTAAGCCCTGCAGGCCCACCACCTACGATAATTGCCTCATGAAATTCTCCCACGCTGCCCTCCAGTTTTTATTTCGGATTTCGGAATGTGAATTGCGGAAAGCTTTAATCCCGACAAATGAGGGACATTAAACCCCGAACTCCGAACGCAGAACCCCGAACCATCAATCCATTTTAAGCAATCCAAGAATAATATTCAAATGATTTTTGTCATACGCTATTAGCTTTCAGCCCCGCAAGGTGGGGTCAGGCTCTTAAGCCTTCAGCTTTTGAATATATGATTTCGGCTTAAGCTGACAGCTGACTACTTATGGCTTAAGAGCTTCTTACATTTTACCTTACAATTTTTGCACATGAGGTTTGCATTGTATAATTCATAAAATCTTTCCGGATACTTATAAAAGAGATATTCCCACTGAGCAATAGCAACTATTGATAAAGATAAAACGGAATAAGTCCAGAACGATGGTATAAAGACTAATGGTGAAAAGGCCATCAGGTATCCCCAATTGTTAATCCTGCATGAATTGCAACACTTATTTTTAATTAACCACTTAAAAGGGCACCAGATAGAAATACAAAACTGATCCATGAAGATAAAAAAGATCACTACAATAAATAACTCAAGTCTACTAAGATGCTTAAGATTGTATAACACACCAATGATTGCTACCAGCACTATCCAGTATATTGCAGTCCATATAGCACCGGTATTCATTTTTCTTATGTAATTCTTTAACCTTTCCCGTTTTGTAGCACTATCCTCACCTGCCTCAAGATAGTTTCTCTTATATATCTTCCCCAAAGAAACCTTTGGATTCAACCGTGGAATAAATCGCTTGATCAATATCAACACCACAATAAGCCAAAATAAATGAAAGACCCTAAAAAAAGACAGGTTATAAGTAAAAAGGTCTGTGAGAAAATCTGGATAAAAAAACGTAAAGGCCAATGATACTAATAACATCCCTCCCTTCCACAATAACTTTATCACATCGTTATTACCCATAAAAGCTATCCTGTTTATCCCTCCGGTAAACCATTTAAATCAGCCGGGCGTCTTTCAATGGTTTCACATAGAACAAATTATAAACAATCTGACTCCGGTTTGCACATATTTTTAAAGTTCAGTTCGCTATTGACTTTTCTGTCACGTTCATCATAATATATGTAGTTTTTTCAAAATAAGGTAGGAGTGAACTATGTATGCCATTATTGAGAGCGGAGGCAAGCAGTACAAAATCGAGGAAGGGAAGAAAATAAGGCTTGAGAAGTTCCCAAACAGTGAAGGGGAAGAGGTTCAAATTAGAGAGGTTTTAGCCATTAATGACGGCAATAATATTGTTATTGGTAACCCTTACATAGATGGGGCTTATGTTCACGGTAAGGTGGTTTTACAGAACAAGCAAAAAAAGGTAACGGTATTCAAGTATAAGAGGAGAAAGGATAGTAAAAAAAAGATGGGACATCGTCAACCCTATACTGAATTACTGATAGAAAAGATCTTTTTGGAGGCACCTCATGGCGCATAAAAAAGCAGGCGGAAGTTCGAGGAACGGTAGGGATAGCAGCGGTCAGAGGCTCGGTGTAAAAATATTCGCCGGCCAAGCTGTGAAGGCAGGTAGTATAATTGTGAGACAACACGGAACAAGGATACACCCTGGAAAAAACGTTGGGGTAGGCCGTGATTGGACCTTGTTTGCCCTCATTGATGGTGTTGTAAGCTTTGA
>Ga0315282_10016827_pt1 | contig 10643 bp, 7 predicted proteins | sample YL17G07_20_MG_FD_203693 | JGI IMG/M metagenome (GOLD analysis project Ga0315282, IMG submission 203693) | Sediment microbial communities from Yellowstone Lake, YNP, Wyoming, USA - YL17G07_20 | ecosystem: Environmental > Aquatic > Freshwater > Lake > Sediment | place: USA: Wyoming | collected... | reverse complement strand
ATCCGGCCCCTGTCGAGCACGATGATTTGGTCGGCGTTCAGCACCGTGCTGATGCGCTGGGCGATCACAAACGAGGTGCGGCCCCGCATCAGCCGGTCGAGCGCCTGCTGGATGCGGTATTCGGTGGCCAGGTCGACGCTGCTGGTCGAGTCGTCCAGGATCAGGATGCGCGGGTTCAACAACAGGGCGCGCGCGATGGCAATGCGCTGTTTCTGCCCGCCGCTCAGGGTCGAGCCGCGCTCGCCCACCGGTGTGTCGTACCCCTGCGGAAACTCCATGATGAATTCGTGCGCGGCGGCCGCCTGCGCCGCGGCGCGGATGTCGTCCATGCTCGCCTCGGGCCTGCCGTAGGCGATGTTCTCACGGACGGTGCCGGTGAACAGCGTGGTCTCCTGCAGGACAATGCCGATGTGCGAGCGCAGGCTTTCCAGGGTCACCTGGCGCACGTCGTGCCCGTCGATGCGCACGCATCCCTCGCTCACGTCGTAGAACCGCGGAATCAGGTTGATGATGGTCGTCTTGCCGCTGCCCGTCGCGCCCAGCAGCGCAACCGTCTGACCGGGCTTCGCCTCGAACGACACGTGAGCCAGCACCGGCTCGCTGCCCTTGAAATAGCGGAAGGTGACGTCCTCGAATGTTACCCGGCCCTCGACCTCCTTGAGCACGGTGGCGCCGGGCCTGTCCTCGACCTCATTCCGGGTGTCGAGGATCTCGAAGATGCGCACGGCCGAAGCATTGGCCTGCGACATCAGGTTGATGATGAAGCCGAGCTGGCCCATGGGGAAGAAGACGTAGAGGAGATAGAGGCTGAACTTCTGCAACTCGCCCAGGGTCAGCGTCCCCGTGATGAGCTGGCGCCCGCCGAAGTCCAGCACGGCCGCCTGGCCCAGATTGGCGATGAAGAAGATCACCGGAAACAGGAACGAAAAGATGCGCGCCACGCGCAGTTGCTGAGAGAGCAGGTCGTCCGCCGCGCGCTCGAAGCGGCCGTGTTCCTGGGGCTCGCGGGCAAAGGCGCGCACCACCTTCAGCCCGGCCAGGTTCTCCTGCAAGACCGTGTTGAGCGCCGAGATGCGCATCTGCACCTTCGTGAACAGCGGCTGCGCCAACGCGCCGAATAGAAAGAACAGGATGAGTGCCGCCGGGAGCACGGGCAGGATGACCAGGGTCAGCGCGTGATTGGTGAACCACAGGAAGATGAGCGTGCCGACCAGCAGCACGAGTGCCTGGAGCGCCAGGACCAGGCCCTGGCCGATGAAGAGCCGCACCTTCTCGACGTCGTCGGTGGCGCGGATCATCAACTGGCCGGTTTGATTGCGGTCATGGTAGCTGAACGACAGGCGCTGGATCTTGGTGAACAGCTCGTTGCGCAGGTCAAACGCCACATTCTGCGACACGCGCTCGGCGTTGAACGTCTGCGAAGTGGCCGAGAGCGCCCGCACGACCGCGCACCCGCCGATGGCCAGCATCCAGACCAGCAGCATCCGCATCGCACCGCTCTGGTCGGCCTGAAGCTGTGCGAGTGTCGTGCCCATCTGCTGCGCCACGGCCCCCTGCACGGCCGCCGGCAGCCGCGTGATCTGCCCGGCGACAAATGCATTGACGATTTCGTCGATGATATTCTGCACCAGCTGCGGAACCATCAGCTGCGCGGCCGTGGCGACGAACAGCGAACCATAGGCAAACAGCGCCAACCGGCGAAACCGGCCCACGTAGGAAATGGCGCGCAGGAGTACCCGTGGATCGAATCTGGGCATGCCAGCGCGTTGCGAACTCATCAGTGTCATGGCTGCACTTGTCCTATCCTGCCCTTTCCTCCAACCTGGTGTTCAGACGCGACAGCAGATCCAGCAGCAGGTCGCGCTCAGAGAGGTTGAAGCCGTCAAAACATTGGCTCACGAACCTCAGATGATTGCCCAGCATATCCTTGAGCACCTCCCGCCCCCGGGGCGTGAGGCGAATCACGTACCTCCGGTGATCGCGGCCGTGCAGCTCCCGGGTGACCAGCCCCTCGCCTTCCAGGCCGTTGAGCAGGGCACTCACGGTGTTGCGGCTGATATCCTGCATCTCGCTCAGCTCGGATGGCTGCACCCCGCAGCCTCCGGCGAGGTACTCCTGCTTGGCCAGGTGCATCAACAGCCGCAATTTGGCCCAGGTCAGGCCGGCGGCCGCCAGCCTCTTCTTGGTGGCCTGCACCAATTGAGTGCGCGTCTCCATCAAGAGACCGAACAGGCAAATATTGGCCGGGTCGGTCTCGGGGCTGACCCGCAGGATGAAGTCGCACAGCATCTGTTGTTGTTCGGGACTATGTCTTGGCCTGATCATAGGCGTCTCCCACATCATATGTACGATGTGGAATTATACGACATAGAACCAGTTTTGTCAAGAGAACATCTTGACAAACAGGGATCAATCGTGTATAATGAACCTGTAGAATAGCTCTACAACTCAACTGTGCGTTCATCCGTTGACCGTGTGGCCCCCACCCGCTCCTCTTGGGGGCTCTCTTCAAGTTCTCGAGCTGTAAACAGTGAATTACTTTGAACGGATCGGGAAGCCCCGTCTGTCACAGTCGGCGGCCAGGCGACTCGAAGAAGCGATCATTTCGGGGACCTTTGGAATGGGCGCCCGTTTGCCGTCCGAACAGACGCTCGCCAACGAATTCGGGATCAGTCGCAACGTGGTCAGGGAAGCTTTCAAGATTCTCCAGGAACGGGGACTCATCCAGATTGTGAGCGGCAGAGGGGCCTTCGTCTCCCGGCCCAACTCTGAGGCCACCGCTGACGCGTTGGGCCGCTACATCCGCCTGAGCGGCGTTGATTCGCTGGTCGAGGCCATCTACGAGGCACGCCGGACGCTGGAAGGAGAGAATGCCCGTCTGGCGGCCAAAAGGGCCAGCCCGCAGGATCTCGAGAACCTGTTCGCGTGCCTGGCGCGCATGCGCGACAACGAAGGCTCTCTTGAGAGATGGTCAGAGGCCGATCTGGATTTCCACCTGATGGTCGCCAAAGCGACGCACAACCCCTTCCTGAGCCTGCTCCTGGAACCGTTGGTGGGCCAGCTGCGGAGCGTGATCGCGGAGGGATACACGGTGCCAGGCGCGACGCAAACCGGCCTCGGGGCACACATGAGGCTGTATGATTGCATCAAAGCCAGAGACCCCGAAGGCGCTTACAGGGCCATCATGGATCACCTCAACGACTCTGAGAGAAGAGTCCAGGTCTATGAAGAAAGGAGGAAGACCACCGAAGACCAACACCCGATAACGTTCACGCAGCCAACCCTAATGAAATCTGAGTGAACCGCTCCAAAGGAGGGAAGCGATGAAACGCGCTCTGATGGTTACGCTTGGGCTGATGTTAAGTCTCGCCATCGTCACTGCGTGCACCGGCACCCCGACCGCTGCTCCTGCCACCCAGGCACCTAAAGCCACCGAGGCGGCCAAGGCCACCGAGGCCGCTAAAGCCACCGAGGCCGCTAAAGCCACCGAGGCCGCTAAGGCCACCGAGGCCGCTAAGGCCACCGAGGCAGTGACCGCGACCGTGGCGGCAAAAGCCACCGAAACGCCCAAGGCGACTGAGGCGGTCAAGGCCACCGAGGCGGTTACGGCCACCATGGCCCCTGCGGCCACCGCGGCCGCCAAGACCACCGAAGCGGCCGGCAAGCAGATCACCGTGGGCCTGGTGCAGATCGACCTCAGCAACCCCTATCACCTTGGAGAAGTGGACGGCGCGAAGGAAGCCGCCCGGCGCTTCGGCTTCGAGCTGAAGGTGACCAGCGGTGAGGGCGACGTCAACAAACAGATTCAAGCCGTCGAGAACATGATCAACCAGAAGGTTGACGTTCTCTCCATCAACTTCATCGACATCAAGGCCTTTGGCCCCACCCTGGCTAAGGCCAAAGCAGCCAACATCCCGGTCGTCTGCCTCCACAGCTCGGCCGACGGCTGCACCACCATGCTCGGCTTCGACGAGCTGTACACGGGCCGCATGGACGGCGAATATGCCGTCAAACTGCTCACGCAGCGCTACGGCGAAGCCAAGGGCGAGGTCGCCAACCTGCAGGGCCTGCTCGGACAGGGCCTGAACGAACAGCGCACCGGCGGCTTCATCGACGTGGTGACCCAGAACCCGGGCATCAAGGTCGACGCCAAGGAACCCACCAACTGGGATCCGAACAAGGCCGCCAACATCTGCGAGACCTGGCTGACGGCCTATCCCAAGCTCGACCTGATCTACGGTAACAGCGACTCGCTGACCGTTCCCTGCGCCAACGTGCTCAAGCGCGCCGACAAGCTGAACACCGGAACGCCCAAGGATCCCGGCATCATGATCGTCTCGGTGGACGGCACCGAAAGTGGCTTGCAGGCCGTCAAGCAAGGCATGATGAAGACGACCGTGCTGCTGGCACCGCAGCACTCCGGTTTCTGGAAAGCCTGGATCCCCTACCGCGTCGCCAAGGGTGAGGACGTCGGCAAAGAGGTGCTCATCAAGGGTGCCTTGATCACCCAGGACAACATCGATCCCGCCCTCAAGCTCGCGGCCGACCAGGTCAACCAGATCCAGACCTTCCCCTTCGAGAAGCCCCTGTCCGACATCGTCAACATGTACATGAACCAGTAGTCGGCTGGCCGGCTCATCGGGTCGCGCCTGTGCCCGATACGGGGCACGGGTACCCCATTCGGGGCACGGGTACCCCATTCGGGGCACGGGCACGACCCGCCTCTCGAGATCAGGCAAGGACCGTTATGGCCGTTCGATCTGCCGAAGGTGAACTCCAAAGTGCGCAGCCGGCGGGCGAGGCGCGGCCCATCCTCGAAATGGTCGGCGTCACCAAGCGATTCCCCGGCGTGCTGGCACTCGACAGGGTGAACTTCAGCGTCCGGCGCGGCGAGATTCACTCGCTCATCGGGCAGAACGGTGCCGGCAAGTCCACCCTGATGCACGTCCTATCCGGAATCTACCCCGCCAACGAAGGGCAAATTCTCATCGACGGCCAGCCCGTGACGATCACTCACCCGCGTGAAGCCCTGCGGTTGGGCATCGGCACCGTCTACCAGGAACTGAGCCTCCTTCCCCGGCTCTCGGTCGCCGACAACGTGTTCCTTGGCCGAGAGCCCGGAAACGGCTTCGTCATCAACGAAGCCGCCGTGCTGAGCCAGGCCGCGGAAGTGCTGGCGCAGCTGGGCGTCAGGAACATCGACGTCAAGGCCCGTGTGGCAGACTTGCCCCTGGCCCAGCAGCAGCTGGTCGAGATCGCCAAGGTGTTGTCGCATCAGCCGCGCATCCTGGTGTTAGACGAGCCCACCGCCTCCCTGGCCGAAGAGGAGACCGTGCATCTCTTCGACATCCTCAAAGGGCTCAAGGCGCACGGAATTGCGATCATCTTCATCTCTCACCGGTTCAAGGAGATCATTCAACATTGCGACCGCGGAACCATCCTCCGCAACGGCAAGCTGGTCAAGACCATCGAGCTCTCCGGCGTGACCGAAAACGAACTGGCGGAAATCATGATCGGCCAGCAGGTCGAGAGCTTCTTTCGCCACGACGGGCAGGGAGAGCCCAAAGCCGGGGACCAGATTCTCGAGGTCAGCCACCTGTCAGTGGGGCAGAGAGTCAAGGACGTCAGCTTCGTCTTGCGGCGAGGTGAGATCGTCGGGATCACCGGGCTGTTGGGCGCTGGGCAAAACGAACTGGTGCGCGCCCTGTTCGGCATCCAGGAGAATGTGACCGGAACCATCCGGCGCAACGGCCAGGTGCTGGCGATCCGCTCTCCGGGCGACGCCATCCAACACGGCATCTGCTTGTTGACCGAAAACCGCAAATTCGAGGGCCTGGTCCTGGACATGAGCGTGAAGGAGAACGTTACGCTGCCTTCGCTGTCCATGTTTCGCCGCGCCCCGGTCTTCATCGACAACGCCGGGGAGGAGCGCGCCACGGACGGTTTCGTCAGACGCCTCAACATCATCGTCCGTTCGGTGCGCTCCAAAGTCCGCACCCTGAGCGGCGGCAACCAGCAGAAGACGATTCTGGCCCGCTGGCTGCTCAGGAATCTCGACATTCTCATCTTCATCGAACCGACGCGCGGGATCGACGTCGGAGCCAAGGCAGACATCTACCAATATCTGGACCGCCTGGCCCAAGAAGGCAAATCCATCGTGGTCGTCTCGCCGGAGCTCCTGGAGATCCTGGGTGTTTCGGACCGCATTCTGGTGATGTACCACGGGCGCCTGACGAGGGTGTTCGAGAAAGGCGCAGCCGACGAGGAAGCGCTGCTATCGGCCGTGCAGGGTGGGAGCCAACATGGTGGATAGAGCCAGCCAACCCACAGCTCTGGGCGAGCCAGAAGCCCGCCGCCGGCTGGGCGCGTCGATTTCTGGTCTGCTGTCTGACTACAGCACAGTCGCGGTCGTGATCGCAGTGGTGGCATTCTTCGGACTTTCGAGCCAGTTCTTCCTGTCTCCCGACAACATCGCGAACATCTTGCGACAGATGGCCATCGTCGGCGTCCTCGCCGCGGGAATGACGATGGTCGTCCTCATCGGCGGTATTGACCTCTCCGTGGGGTCGGTCGTGCTGGTGAGCGGCGCCATCACCGGCACCTTAATCCTGAACTACGAGTTCAACGCGTGGCCAGCCATCGCCGTCGGCCTGCTGGTTGCGATGGCCGTCGGCCTGCTGAACGGCATCCTGATCGAGAAAGCGCAAATCAGCCCGGTCATCGTGACGCTGGGGACGCTGATTGCCGTCAGAGGGGCGGGACAGGCCATCTTGTGGATCAACAACTCGTGGGTTTGGGTGACGGACGATTTGTTTGTATACGTGGCCAAAGAGAAGGTGCTGTTCCTGCCGATCATCGCCGCCCTCATGTTTGTGCTGTACATCATCTCAGCGGTCGTCCTCAAGCAGACGGCCTTCGGGCGGTATGTCTACGCCATCGGCGGCAACCAGCGGGCGGCCCAACTGGCCGGCTTGCCGGTGACCCGCATCAAGATCATCGCCTACGTCCTCTCGGGCTTGTTCGCCGGCATCGCCGGGCTGCTCATGGCGGCACGGCTGGGTGTGGTCGGGCCGAGTGTCGGCCTGGGCATGGAGTTCGATGCGATCACCGCTGTGGTACTGGGCGGAACGCGCCTGAGCGGCGGCGCCGGGCGCGTCGAGCGCTCACTGCTCGGAACCGCCATCCTGGTGATGGTGATCAACTACCTGACCATCCGCGGCATCCCCGACATCTGGCAGACGTCGGTGACCGGCTTTCTCATCCTGGGCGCCATCTTGCTCGAGCGCGCCGCGCGCCGCGGTTAGAACAGGAGAGACGCCTTGCGACATCACGCATCAACGGACGCTGCCAGGGGCCAGAACGATCTGAGGCGAACGATCGGCAAGTTCCTCGGCGCCTACGGCCTGCTGCTTATGCTGGCCGTGCTGTTTGCCATCTTTGCCGTGGTGAACCAGCACTTCCTGACGCCGGACAACTTCAGGGCACTGCTCGAACAAAACTCGGTGCTGGCCATCATCGCGGTGGGGATGACCTTTGCCCTCATCTCGCGCAACATCGACCTGGCGCCCGGATCGATCATCGTGTTGTCGAGCGTCGTCATGGGGCTGGTCTTCACGGCCACCGGCAACATCTGGCCGAGCATTGCGTGCGGCATCGTGGCGGCCATCGCGGTGGACCTGTTCGACGGCGTGCTCATCGGCAAAGCCGGGATCGACCCGCTGATCGTGACGCTGGCAGCCTGGATCTGGGTGCGTGGCCTGGCCATCAGCCTGACCCGGGCCAATTCGATCGTGATTCGCGATCCGGTGATCGATTTCATGAACAATGTCCAGTTCCTGGGCATCTCCCCACCCATCGTTCTGATTGGGGTCGCATTTGCCTTTGGCTGGTTCGTGCTCAACCGGACACGCCTGGGTCGCTATACCTACGCGCTGGGCGGGGACGAGCGTGCTGCCATCCAGGCCGGTATCGACACGGCGGCTTACAAGATCCTCATGTTCGGGATGCTGGGGGTGTTTGCGGCACTCGGTATGGTGGTCACCGTCAGCCGCCTGGGGGCAGCAGCACCGGACGCCACCTATGGGCTGGAACTCGACGCGATTGTGTCGGTCATCATCGGCGGTAATCCCTTCACGGGCGGCGAAGGCAGCCTGCGAAGGACTCTCGTCGGCGTCCTGTTCATTGCCGTGCTGAACAACGGTCTGAGCACCCTGGGCATGCGCGACGCCTATTTCTACGCCTACAAGGGACTGACGATCCTGGTGGCGCTGTTCTTCGATGTGATCAGCCGCAGGCTGCTCAAAGGCGCGGAACCGGCCGGCGCAGTGACCGAGGCGGCCACTCCGGCCTGATCGATGGCGTGCTCCATGGCGGAGGCTAAACGATGCTAGACGACACATACGGCCACACGCCGGCCCGCAAGGCGTTCGATCTCGGCGACGTGTACGGGGTGGGGTTCGACGAGGAGCGGGCGGCGCGCAAGAACGTGCGGCTGGCGTTCATCGGCGCCGGCCCGGTCGTGCAGTCCAAACACTGGCCGGCCATCAAGCGCCTGCAAACGATCTGGGAACCGGTCGAGGTGGTCGCCTTTGCCCTACGCACCGAGCAGCAGGCCCACAAGATCCAATCGGCGTTCGGGGGGCACTGGTACGAGGACTACCGCCAGATGTTGGACCGCGAGGAGCCGGATGGGGTCATCGTCTGCAGCTCCGATCCCGTCCACGCCGAACACACTCTGGCGTGTCTCGAAAGGGGCATACCCGTCCTGGTCGAGAAGCCGATTGCGCGCTCGCTGGTAGACGCCGGGCGAATGTGCCGGCTGGCCGACCGGAAGGGCCTCGTGCTGATGACGGTCGCCAACAAGCGCTACTCGCCGCCCTATCGCCGCGCCCGGCGATTCATCGTCGAAGGGCCCGTCTCCAACCCGGCGATGTATGTCGGCAAGTTCAACCTGGGCTATCCCTACGTGGACCTGTTTGAATCTGGCACGATTCACATCTTCGACATGACGCGTTACCTGATGGGCGACGTGGCGACCGTGCACTGCGTGGGCGTGAACCAATACAACCGCAACCGGCGCCGCTTTCCGGTCGACAACGCGATCGCCACATTTGAGTTTGGCTCCGGTGCAGTGGGGACGGTCTACACCAGCTCGTCTGCTTTGAGCTTCAAACCCTGGGAGCGAGTCGAAGTCTACGGCGACCGCGCCTGGCTCGACGTCGACGATCAGTGCCGGCTGACGCTGTACGACAGCGAGGAAGGTCCGGCCAAGTCGTGGGCGCCTGTCGTGCCCAATACGCTGATCTTCGACGAGGAGTTCGGCGGCTTCATGGGCCTGATCGAAAACTTCTTGCAGGCCATTCGGGGAATGGAGAAAACGGTCGTCACGGGCTGGGACGGCTATCGCGCCTATGAGCTGCTGGTGGCGAGCGAGCTGTCCCTGGCACGAGGCGGCGCGGTGGTCCAGCTGCCGTTGGATCCGGAAGCGGCGGACGAAGAGGCCCACGCCTGGCTCAAGCGCGCCGGTTGGCCCGGCGAGAACCAGTAGATGACTACCCTGAAGATGATGACTTGCCAAAACAACAACCACGGATCACGAATGCCACGAATAGACGAATTACACGAATTCTATTAACTATTCGTGTCATTTGTCCGTTCGTGCCATTCGTGATCCCCGGCCGTTGCTCGTCTGGATGCCGATGGCTGACCACCAGGTAGGATATGGCGAATGAGAATCACTAGTTTTGAGACCTTCATGGCGAACGCGGGGTTGCGCAACTACCTGTTCATCCGGTTGCGCACCGACAGCGGCCTCACCGGCGTCGGCGAGGCCACGCTCGAGTGGCAGGAGAAAACGGTTCAGAGCATCTGTCACGAATGGGTCGAAGCGCGCGTCGTCGGCCGTGACCCATTCGACATCGAAGCCGTCGTCGGTGGGATGATTCGCGACCAGTACCAGGGCGGCTCGACGGTCATGACCGCGATCAGTGGCACCGAGATCGCTATGTGGGACATTATCGGCAAGGCGTGCGGCCAGCCCGTCTACCGGCTGTTGGGCGGGCGCTGCCACCGGCGGCTCCCGGCCTACGCCAACGGATGGTATGGAGGGGCGCGGGCGCCGCGGGAATACGCCGAACGCGCCCGCGAGGCGGTGGCGAAAGGGTATCCTGCCCTCAAGTTCGACCCGTTCGGCACCGCCTGGAAGGACATGTCGCCGGAGGACACGGAAGCGGCGCTGGAGCTGGTCGCCGCGGTGCGAGATGCCGTCGGTCCAAAGGTTGGGTTGATGATCGAGTTTCACGGTCGGCTCTCGGTCGGCACGGCGATCGAGGTCATGCGCCGCCTGGAGCGCTTCGGACCGGTTTGGTGCGAGGAACCCGTGATTCCCGAAAGCATCGACCTGCTGCTCGAGGTCAGGCGGCACGCGCGCAGCCCGATTGCCGCCGGCGAGCGCCTCTACACGCTCTCGGATTTCGAACGGCTCACCCGGGCGCGCGCGGCCGACGTGGTGCAGATGGACCTGGCACATTGCGGCGGGATGCTTGCCGGAAAGAAGATTTCCGCCATGGCCGCCGTGCAGGATCTGCGCGTGGCGCCGCACTGTTCCGTCGGCCCGGTCGCGCTGGCGGCGGCGCTTCACTTCG
>Ga0315282_10016826_pt1 | contig 10643 bp, 8 predicted proteins | sample YL17G07_20_MG_FD_203693 | JGI IMG/M metagenome (GOLD analysis project Ga0315282, IMG submission 203693) | Sediment microbial communities from Yellowstone Lake, YNP, Wyoming, USA - YL17G07_20 | ecosystem: Environmental > Aquatic > Freshwater > Lake > Sediment | place: USA: Wyoming | collected... | reverse complement strand
GTGACCTTCAGGTTGCCGCCCACGGGCGCGAAAGCAGGCACGTTTTCGGGCTTGTCAAAGCCATAGGTAACATGAGGCTGGGTGCCAACAAAAGGCGTGCGATCAATAACTTGCGGGGTCGCGAGGTTCACCTCGTCCACCACTTCCGCCGTCATCCCGACTTCCTTATCCGAAAGCAGCACGACGGGCGTGCGCAACCGCTCCGACCAGTTGAAGGCGTGGACGGTAAGGTCGAAGCATTCGTCGGCATTGCTGGGGGAAAAGACCGGCAGACTATAGCCGCCGGAGACGGAGAACTCCGTCAACCAGACGTCGCCCTGCGCGCCCTGCGTGGCGCCCCCGGTGCTCGGTCCGAGGCGCTGTACCATGGCGATGACGACCGGCGTCTCGGTCATCAGCGCGTATTGCACCGTCTCCACCATGAGCGCCCAGCCCGGCCCGGAAGTGGCCGTCATCGCTTTCAGCCCGCGCAGGCTCGCCCCCACACAGTAGCAGAGCGAAGAAATCTCATCGGGAGCCGAGAGGGCGAGTCCCCCGCGGGCCGGCAACTCGCGCATCATCACTTCGTAGATTTCCGAAGCAGGAGTAATCGGGTAACCCGCGAAAAAACGGCAACCGGCGGCCAATGCGCCTTGTGCCACCATGCGGTTTCCGGAACAAAGTCGTCGCATGATTACTGCTGCCCCGCTCCGGTGCGCAGCAAGATCAGGGCCAAGAGAGGCTGCCGCCGGGGGCGGCCAACCGGCTGAATAATCAGGACTTAGACCCGGCCCAGCCAACGTTGGTCCGAATGGAGTGCGCGCCGTTGGGAGTTATCACGCGCCAGCCTCAAAAACGCGCAGGGCTAAAGTATAACCCTCTCTCGCCACTGTCAAGGAACTGGAACCTCCTTGCGGACATCCGACTGGAATTGCGGGCCTCTTGACGTGAGGTCCGCGATGAGGAATGGATCGGGCGGCGCGGCGGTCGTGCCTCGGCTCCTCGGCGCGTCGCATTTGACAGCCGAAGCGCACCTCTGCCATGCTGTGGCGGCCGGTAAGAGGTCAGGTGGGCACAGCCCGGCGCGAATCGTTCCGATGCGCCAGTGCTATTACGGGCTGGTCAAGTTCGTGGGTCACGAAGTCGCCCGGCGTACTGGTGAATAGGAATAGAGACGATGATTAAGAGGAAGCTTGCAACGGTCTCCGTGCTGGGAATACTGCCGGTCGCCGTCTTTCTTATCGCTTCCAAGCCCGCGGGAACGGAGCCGTCTCCGCCTCGGGCCGAGCGTGTGCTGGCCATGTGCATCTATCCACGGTTGATTCCGCCGCCCACGCCGCAGGACTTTTATGACGCCGTGAGCCTCACCTACGATGCCGGCGCCCGCGGCGCCATCCTGCACTACAACTGGAAAGAGTTGGAGCCTGCCCCCGGCAAGTATACGCTGGAGAAGGCTGCTGATGAGCTTAACTATCTTGGCAACACCCGCGGTTTTGAAATCCAGTTCACGGTGGCGGTGGTGGACACGGCTTCGCGACAAATGCCGCCGGACCTCCTCAGACTCCCTTATAACTCTCCCGAAGTGAAGCAGCGGTTCCGGAAGCTTCTGGATGTGCTTAAGCCTCACCTCAACCAACACATGAAGTATTTCGCGGTTGGCAACGAACTAGATACTTACTTCGGCGAACATCCAGACGAGTGGAGTATCTACAAGGACTTCTACGAAGATGCGCTGGCCTACCTGCACTCGAATTTCCCCTGGGTCAAGGTGAGCGCGGGGGTTACATTCGACGGCACGACCGGCCGCCACGCCGCCAAGGTCGCCGACCTCAACGCCGCGAGCGACGTGTACGTTATGACCTACTATCCCGTGAACGGCGAATTTGTGGCGCGCAGGCCCACCGCACCCTTGACCGATTTCCCTCGGATGATCGCGAGCACCAAAGGGCGGCCGATCGTCCTGCGAGAGGTGGGCTTTCCGACGTCACCCATCCTCAACGGTTCGGAAGAGAAGCAAGCCGAATTCATCGGGCACGTCTTTGAGGCTTGGAAAGGCGCGAACGGCCGCATCCCCTTCCTGAGTTACTTTGCTCTGCACGATTTGAGCGAGCAGATCTGTAGCAACATGCTCGGCTACTACAACGCGCCGCCCAGCGCCATCAAGATGAAAGAATTTCTTTGCTCGCTGGGCTTGCGGAAGGCGGATGGCACCCCCAAGCTCGGCTGGAAGGCGTTCGTCGAGGACGCCAAGGCAAACGGCTTTCCCCAATGACCACGGCTGTCGTGGACGACGGCTGCTACTAAGCTCACACCGGCTTCAATGCCTGATAAATCCGGTCAGTGACCCCGTTGCGCAGCGGAACGACTTTTTCCGGCGTCCCTTGCTCCGGCCATTTGAGCGAGTTCGTGGTCATGAAGACGATGGTCAGATCCTGGTCGGGATCTCCCACACCCATGAGCGCATCAATACCGGCGTGGCCGAAGATGTGCGGCCCCTTCTGATCGCCAAATCCGAACCAAGCGAGGCTGGGCGAGGCGGGTCCGGTGCCACGCAGCAGTGGCCCCAAGCCGAAAGGTTCGTGGGCCGATGCTTTTCCTGCCGCGACCGCTTGCTCGATCTCGCGAGCGTATTGGACGGTGTGCATTTCCTTGAAGGCGTCCGGTTTGATGAGGGTCTTTCCTCGCCAGACGCCTCTGTTCACATGCAGGTTGAGAATCTTGAGCACATCGACGAAGCGGCCAAAGCACCCGCCGGCAGGCTGGCCCAGGAGCGCTTCCCCGAAAAGACCATAACGTGAGGGCAACTCCTTCGGCTGCGGCACGAGGGCCAGCGCCGTCCCCTCCGGCGGCTCCTCAAAGCTGAGGCTGGCGGCGCCCAGAGGCTCGAACAGCCGTTCTCGGCAGATCGTGTTCCAGGGCTTGTTGTTGGATACCCGGCGCACCGCTTCCGCCGCCACCAGCAGGCCGCTGACCGCGTGATATATGGTCTTGCTGCCGGGTTCCCATTCAACCGGATAGGCACAAAGGCTCTTGATCGCCGCCTTCCACTTCTCTTCGGTGTTGACGGCTGTCACGCGGTTTTCGGGATGATACCCCCAAGTAGGAATGCCGGCGGAGTGGGTCAGGAGGTGGCGGATTGTGATTTTGTCCTTGCCGCCACCGACGAATTCAGGAATGTAAGTCGATACGGGCACATCGTAATCGATCAGGCCATCCTGATGGGCCATGACGACGGCCGTGGCGGAAACCAGCTTCGAAAAGGAGAACAGCATATTCACGACGGAACCGTCATAAGGGTTGTCGCGCCGCTCGTGATTGCAGTAGGTGCCCCAGTACTGCTCGATGAACGTCTTGCCATGGCGGGTGGCCACCAGCGCCGCGCCGGGAAAAACCGCAGCCTTGAATTGGGCGTCCAAAAACTTTACGACCTCTTGCAGCGAGGCTTCGTTGACCCCAACCTTCGCCGGAGCCACGCGGGGGAACGGGTCGGCGTGCCGATCGGTTTTGATGCGAGTGGGCGCAGCGGCACGCGCGAGGCTGCCTGCCAGGCTCGCGCCCAGGGCGGCACCGCCCAGCGTCGCCATGAAGTCCCGCCGGCTGATGATTTCCTTGCTCCTGTTGTGCTCGAAAGGCATTCTGCAACTCCTTGGGCTACGACCTGCGCGCCCATACCGTAACTGTGGCAGTGTAGCGCAACATCCGCTTTCCGATGTTGCGGCTTTTCAATGTCGCTTTGAAAGGACCTGGAAAAGCCGCGAGCCCGCACCGCGGGTCTTGCGCTACATGCTCAAGCTCGTTCCCGCGTGAGGAGGGCCGAGGCCAGGGCTTCTTCGGCGTCGAGGTGGCCTGCAAACTCACGGGTGATGCGGCCGCCCACGCTCAGCAGCACCGTGGGGTCACCCGAAAGCTCGTAGGAAGCGACCTGCCGTTCGAACTTGTCCAGGTCCACCCCGAAGCGCTCGTGGTAGCGGTGTAGCTCGCTGAGTTGGGCCCGCGCTGCGGGGTCGGGACTTTCCACGGCGCCAGCAGCGAGGGCGTTTTCGGCCCGGCGGCAATGCTCGACGGCGACGGTCTTGAGGTAGTCCAACCCGCGCCGCATCGCTGCCGCCGCTTCCTGCCGTTCGGCTGCCGAGTTGGCGCGCAGCCCGTCCAAGGCCTTCTCCCAACCCGCCAAGCGATCACGCAGTTGGACAAAGCCGTCTACCCATCGTCCCGTCGCGGCCGTCGTCGGCGCCGCGGTATGCCAGGCGGGCAGTTCCGTTTCGGCGGCGAGATGACGGGCGGTCAAGCCTCTCTCCGCCAGCGCCCGCACCACTTCCCGGCGCGGCGGATAGTAGTGCGTCGAGAACTGTCCGGGCAGGTGCGTGCGCAGATAACCGCCGGGGAGTGTCTCGCAATCCACGGTGAAGAGGTCGCCGCCGGCCACCATCGACAGGTTGAACGCATAGTCCTCGCGCGTGTTGAAGAAGAGCCGCGAATGCGGGAAGGCCAGATGATAGACGCTTACCAGGAAGCGATAGTCGTCGTCGGAGACGGTGAAGCGCGAAGGCTTCTGTGAGGCCAGCACGCCGCGCGCCGGCTTGAGCCGGGGGATGCCGATGGCGTGCGGCTCCAGATGGTACCGGCGCCGGATGTAGTTGCCGTGCTCGACCACCGCCAGCACATCAAACGGCCAGTCGTAAAGTCCCAGCAGGACGCCCAGGCCGAAGCGCGCCAGGCCGGCGGCGATGGTCCGGTCCCACAAATCGAGCCGCGCCTCGTAGAACCGTTTCGGCGAACCCGGCAAGTGCCAGCGCTCGAAGTGCGGCCGGTGATAGGTCTCCTGCCACTCGACCACCCACTCGAGCCCGGCCTCCCGCAGCCACGCGTAGTCGGCCGCCTCGTAAACCGGCCCACAGCCCGCCACCACGCCGCCGCCCACTGCCGCGAGCTTGCGGCGCGTCAGCTCCACGTAGCGCGCCAGCACCGACGGGCCGAATTCCGGATCATCCGAGAGGACGAGTTCGATCTGGCGGTGACCCCAGGAGAGAATCAAATCAAGCTGGCGCTCGAAGTCCTCCGGGCTTAGACGAATCCGCTCGGCCAGGGGATTGCTCATCCGATAGCCGCAGTAAAGACAATCGTTTTGGCAGAAACTGGTCAGGTAAACCGGGATGATGAATTCGACCGTCGTCCCGCCAACCCGGCCGCGCACCGCGCGGGCAGCCGTTTCAATTTCTGCCCGCCGGGCTGGGTCGCGTCCCCAGACCAACAGCGAAGCGGCGTCGTCCGTGCTCAGGCCGCCCCCCTGTTCGGCCGCGGCGACGATCGCTTCCAGCGAACGCCGCGGTTCGGCCATCACTGCCAGGGCTTCAAGCTCCTGATGCCGAGAAGCAAATACCTGACTAAACCCCGCCACCTCGTTCCAACCTCCAGAGCCAGACAAAGCACGCACCCCACACCGCCCCCGGCGTGTTCTCCGCTTCTTCCTTATGATGAACCTTTGCGGCAAAATTGAAAATGGGGAATCTGCCGCCACGGCCACCTTCTTCTGTAGCGGCGGTCTATGACCGCCGTCTCTGAATCCCTCCTTTCGGCGCTCATAGAGCGCCGCTACAGATTGAGGGCCGGGAGGCAGGCAGGGCAGAACTCGGCTTCCTTCAGGTCAATGCTCTCGACGGCGTGTGACGGGCTCATGGCGCAGCGGTAGGCCGGACAATGCCGCAGGCCGAGGGTGTGGCCCAGTTCGTGCATCGACTCTTTAAGCAAGCGTGCCTCCAGGAGTTCGGGGTCGGGAGGCATTCCGTAGAACTCCTGCCGCAGACGCCGTAGCGAGACCACGGCGGCGCCGCCCCCCAGTCGCGCTTCTCCGAAAACGAAGGTGAGCACCGGAATGAAGAGGTCCAGTTCCGTCACGCCCAGCACGCGCCAAGTCTCGGCGGAAACGTAAGGCGCGAGCCGCTTGAGGATTTCCGTCGAGGAGTACTGCCGCCGTTGCGGGTTGAAAGCCGACGCGGCATCGAGCGCCTGCCCGTGGAGGGAGCAGGCCACCCCGAGCCGCGCCGTCATGCCTTCCGCCAAGGTTTCCAGATGGCCCCGGACGACTTCGCCCACCGGAACCAGGGAAATGATTCTCATGATGGCCCGGTAGCTTTCTTGAAGCCGTATTTCTTGATTTTGTTGTAGAGCGTCACGCGATCGATGTCGAGGATCTTGGCCGCGCGTGTCTGGTTCCAGTCGCAGGCCTCGAGGGTCTTGAGGATGTGGGCGCGTTCCACATCGTCCAGCGAGGGCCCGGCGGGCAGCCCGGGACCACTCTGGAGCGAAAGCGGCAGGTCGGCGCTCTGAATTTCGGGCTCCCGGCCGACCACCAGGGCGCGTTCGAGGGCATTTTCGAGTTCGCGCACGTTGCCCGGCCAGTCGTATTCCATCAACTTGTCCAGCGCGGCGCGGCTGATGGCGGTGAAGCGCTTGCTCATGGCGCGCGCGTATTTCTGGAGGAAGTGCTCGGCCAGCAGCGGGATATCCTCCCGGCGCTCGCGCAAGGGCGGCACGTCGATGCTGAAAACGTTCAGCCGATAGTAGAGATCGGGGCGGAAGGTCCCCTCCTTGACTAGGGTCTCGAGGTCGCGGTTGGTGGCGGCGATGGCGCGGAAGTCCACCTTGATGGTTTGCGTGCCGCCCACGCGCGTGATTTCCCTTTCCTGCAACACGCGCAGCAGGTCGGTCTGGGTCTTCAGGCTGATGTCGCTGATTTCATCCAGGAAGACGGTGCCGCCCTCGGCCACCTCGAACTTGCCTTTCTTCCGGTAGAGCGCGCCCGTGAAGGCGCCTTTCTCGTGGCCGAACAGCTCGCTTTCGAGCAGAGTCTCCGTCAGCGCGCCACAATGGATGACCACCATGGGCATATAGCGCCGCGGGCTCAGGTTGTGGATGGCCCGGGCCACCAGTTCCTTGCCGGTGCCGCTCTCGCCGCGAATCAGCACGGTGGTGTCGGTCGTCGCCACGGTGCGGATCAGTTCCTCCACCTGTTGCATGACCGGGGTCCTGCCCACCAACTCGACGCTCCGGGTCGCCTCGAGGCTCTCGCGCAAGCGCACGTTTTCTTCTTTGGTCCGGCGGTGTTCGAGGGCCTTACGCACCAGGTGGGCCAAGTCGTCGGGGTCGAAGGGCTTGGTGATGTAATCATAGGCGCCGTCCTTGAGGGCCTGGACCGCCGTTTCCACCGAGGCGTAGCCGGTCATGATGATGACCAGGATTTCCGGGTCCACCTCGCGGATCTTGCGCTGTAATTCGAGGCCGTCCATGCCGGGCATCTTGATGTCCACCAGGGCCACGTCCCAGCGTTGGGTCGGCAGCTTCAGCAGCGCGTCGCGGGCGGTGGTGGCGGTCTCGACGCTGTAGCCCTCCTCCTCGAACCATTTGCCCAGGGAATCGCGCACCACGGTTTCGTCGTCCACAATCAGGATACTGGTTCTCGCATTCATAGTTTCTTTCCTCCCGGCCCGGCAGTCCCAAGCATCGGGTCAGTTTGCGCGGCGGCCACCACGGGGGCTCCCGCCGCAGGTTTTCCGAGGCTGCCGGGCCGCCCTTCCTCCGGCAACACCAGTGTAAAGGTGGTCCCTGCCTCGCGCGTCGAAACTACTTCGATATTCCCACCGTGCTGCTGGGCAATCCCGAAGGCGACCGCCAGCCCCAGCCCAACGCCCTTCTCGGCTTCCTTGGTCGTGAAGAAAGGCTCGAAGATGTGCGGGAGAAGATCGGCGGGGATGGGCGGCCCCTCGTCGCTCACCTGGATGCGCAGCAGGCGGCCGGCCGCATCAAAGCTCGTGGCGACGGTCAGCCGGCCGCCTTTAGCCATAGCCTCGCCGGCGTTGACCAGCAGCGCCAGCAGCGCCTGCTGGACCTGGCTGGCGTCGCAGAAAATGGCGGGGACCTGGGGATCCAGGGTCTTCACCAGGTCGATGGCCTGCAGGTCCAACTGGTGCTCGACTAACAGCAGGCAGCGTTCGACAATCGCGTTCAGGTCGTTCTTCTGCGGGTTCAGCGGCGCTTGCCGGGCAAACGTCAGCAGATTCTTGACAATCGTTCCACACCGGCGGCTTTCCCCTTCGATAACCTGCAAGTACTTGGTCGCCTCCGGCGGGCACCCCGTTTCGGCCCGCGGCTTCGCCAGCAGGCGCGAAGTCAGCTTACAATAGGTGAGAATGCCCGCCAGCGGATTGTTGATTTCGTGGGCGACCACCGCGGCGAGCTTGCCGAGCGAGGCCATCTTCTCCGACTGGATCAGGTGATAGTAGGCCTGGTCCAGTTCCCGGGTCTTCTCGTCCACGCGGGCCTCGAGCGTGCGCGTCCATTCCATGATTTGCTGGTGGGCCGACTTGAGCTGGGCGACCATATTATTAAAGGAAGCGGCCAGGGTGCCGATTTCGTCCGTGCGGGTCACGGGAATCGAGTAGTCCAGATCCCCCCCGGCCACGTGGCGCGTACCCTCCATCAATTGCCGCACGGGCTGGCGCACCATCGCCCAGATAAACGCCGCCGAAATCAGGCTGACGCTCAGGATGGTGATGACCGTGAAGAATGCCATGTACTGCTGGCGCTGGCGAATGCTGGCGTCGACGCTCGCCAGGGAGAGGTTCGTGTCCAGGACCCCGAGCACCCGATTGCCCGCGGCATGGGCGTGGCAGGCGGCGTTCGAGCAGTCAGGCTCGTTCTCAATCGGGCTGATCAGCCCCAGCACGCGCGTGCCGTCCACCGCCCGGTAAGTCCGCATGCGGTCGGGGCGGTCCAGGCGCTGCAACGGCTGGGCCTGCGCGTGGCAGGCGTAACAGGCCTCCGCTTGCTTGTCCACGAAGGCGCCGACTTCATGCGCGTCGGTCGAGTAACTGATCTGTCCCTCCTTGTTGAAAATGCGAATGCGCCCGATGCCGGACTGGCGGCCGATGGTGTTGATGATGTGAAAAACCTCTTCGCGCTGGTTGCGGAGCATCGAGTACCGCAAGCTGCGGCGAATCAAGTCACTGATGTGATCAGCATTTTGCAGGACCATTTCCTGCGACTGCCGCCGAAAGGAACGGAGATTCATATAGGAGAACAGACCGAAGATTAGAGCCATGCTGGCGACGAGGCTGACCATGAGCTTCGCCGCCAGACTCTCTCGAAGCCATCCCCACATTGTTTGCCTCCCTATGTGGCTACAACGGTCTCTTTCACGCGTGGCCTTGTGAAGCATAGAGTTGCGCATTTTTTCAACAGTTTCCAGTGAAAAATGCAGCAGTGGGGCCAGGGACAATAAGTCCTGGTATACATTTGCGATTTTCTTCAGCCGGCCCGAGCGGGATTCCTTGCAAGGTGGGTCGAGCTCAGGACAAAATGCGCCTACGGTTAGCCATTCTGCACCCAATGGCCTCGATGAGCTGGATCAGACAGCCTGCGGGCCGCGGCACATCGCAGAGGGCAGGTTTAGCTTGCACGAAGGAGAATGATCGGTTGAAAGGGAAAGACTAAGGAGGGCCGGACAGAACCTGCCCCGCCGACATCAAGAAGGGTAGTCTTATCCGGCAAACGACTGAAGCAAGGGTGTGTGAATCAATCCGTCAGCAGCAGATCGCGCGCCACGGTTTCCCAGCGCTCTTCCGGAAGGGTCGAAAGAACGTCCGGAACAACGCGGCCGCCGTCCTGCAAGTGCATGCCCCTGTGCGGGTCAAAGTGCTGGCGCAGGGCATGGCCGGACTCTTCCATCCAGTGCTGCGCCAGCCGGCCGCGCATCAAGTTCTTCATGTTCCCGTCGGCACCCGGAGCGTACACCGCCACCAGCCAGCCCACACCGTACGGGTCCTTGTGGAGCAGCGAGGGATCGGCAACCACCTTGGGGTTCACCTCGACCACTTCGCCTTCCATGGGCGAGAGCATGGCAAAGCGATGGCCCTGCCGATCCACAGTCCAGCCTTTTTCACCCTGGCGCAACCAGCGGCCGCGCGCCGGTAATTCAACACCGTCGATCTCCCCCAGCAGACGCGCGGCGAAGTCGTCCACGCCCACACGCACGAGTTTGGGAGACTCCCTGAGGACCCAGGTGTGGCCAGGGTGGTAAGCAAGGTTGGCAGGCAGGTCAAATCCGGCAACGAGCCCCAGGGGCGTTTCTTGCGACGCCTGAGGGGCCGTTGTGACCTGCACCGGTTGTGGACGGCGGGTTTGAAGGTAGTAGTCCACGACCACAAACGCTATGAACGTAGTCAGAACGAGAATAGCAACCATGTCGCACCTCTTGGGCGCTTGCAGTGGGGCCAAGCGTCTGTTCGATCATGACTCCCGCGAAGGCATTGCAATAAGCTGGCCAAAGTCAACTATGTATAGTTATCGCCATTGACTGTAAGTTGCTTGTTTACAATTGATTCCGCAACTTATTCTCAGACGTGCAATAAAATCAGTGAAAGAGGCTAGAGGCAGTGCGGATTTATGCAACACATTTTGAACATTTGCATCCAATTCTATGACTAATCCATTCCTTTTCAATGCAATACAAGTCTGATGAAATCCTGAACATGGTGTTATAATTTTAAGCAGTCGCTTTGTCAGGGCCGATGGACTTGTTCCTGCCACGCTTGGCTGAAACAAGGGAATCAGGCAACGAGCTCTCACCGCAGCAGCACGAATCTGTACATAATGCGTATTCCCTCGTC
>Ga0315282_10016825_pt1 | contig 10644 bp, 9 predicted proteins | sample YL17G07_20_MG_FD_203693 | JGI IMG/M metagenome (GOLD analysis project Ga0315282, IMG submission 203693) | Sediment microbial communities from Yellowstone Lake, YNP, Wyoming, USA - YL17G07_20 | ecosystem: Environmental > Aquatic > Freshwater > Lake > Sediment | place: USA: Wyoming | collected... | reverse complement strand
CAATCTCACGGGAGAGATTTTGGGCCTGCAACTGAAGGCCGGCCCGTGCTCCCTCCATCTCGTCGCTAATCCTTTTTTTCATTTCCTGGATTGAACGATTGGCCTCTTCCACGGCCTTCTGCAGAATTTCCATCTCCTTCGCCAGGCTCTCTTTCCGGATTTTTTCTCGAACCGTCGCCCCTTGGGCGTGGGCTGACGAAATGGATTCCCGGTAACGTTCCATCAGCTCTTCCGAGCGATGCTGAAGGTCTCTCGCCTGCTCTTCGGCTCTCTTAACCCGGTCCTTTCTTTCCTGTAAGATGCCTAAGAACGGCTTGAAAACGATCTGGCTTAGAATAACCACCAAGCTTAGCACGATGAACAGTTGAATGATCATGGTAAGATTTAGGTCGATCATTCGGTTTTCTCCATGTTGAAAAAAGTTTTAAGATAAGTTAGCCCGTTTAGGGGTTCTCGGAGGATTCGATTCTTTCAATCTTTTCAGGTTCTCCAGACATGTGGGAAGTCCCCTCAAAGATTACTCCTTCTCCGAAGACCAGGATGGGGGAGTAAAGGTCACCATAAATCTTGGCAGGAGAGTACGCTTCAATCCGGCTTTGGGCGTAAATCGTCCCATGGGCTTCTCCACGCACCAAGACCACGGCGGCCTGAATGTCCGCTCGAACAATTGCTTTTTCCCCTATGATTAACATCCCGTTGCTATGGACTTCGCCCGTGAACTTGCCATCCACCCGGAGGGCTCCTTCAAAGGTCAGTTTACCCTCAAATTCAGTTCCCGGACCCAGGAGGGTGTTAATTTCTTCTTTTTGCTTCTTCTTATTACTCAGAGTTACCCTCCTTTCATACTCCTCATCTTTGCAGCAGTTCGATTATTCGATCCAGTTCTTCCTGAGAATAGAAGGCGATCTCGATCTTTCCTCGCTTTCTTTTCCCCACGATCCTTACTTTTGTCCCTAGAGCTCGCTGGAGCTCTTCCACGATCGCATTCCATTCGTGACTGTTCTTTGCCGGCGTCGATGGGCCTCTGGAACGAAGCCTCTTAACCAAGCTTTCGGTTTGGCGAACAGAAAGGCCGGCTTGCAGCACTTTCTTCAGCCCCAGCCTCTGCTTTTCCGGCCCATCCAGGCTCAGGAAGGCTCGAGCGTGACCCATGCTGATTACCCCGTCCGCCAAGCTTTGCCTGATTTCCGGCGGAAGTTTTAGAAGCCGGACCGTATTGGTAATAGTGGTTCGATCTTTGCCAACCTTCCGGGATACTTCTTCTTGGGTCAGATGAAACTGGTCTATCAATCTTTTAAAAGCCTCGCCCTCTTCGATCGGGTTAAGGTTTTCCCTTTGAATGTTCTCGATCAAGGAGAGCTCCAGGATCTCTGAATCGGGAACTTCTTTGATTACTATGGGGACCTCTTTGATACCCGCCTTCTGGGCTGCTCGCCATCTCCTCTCTCCGGCGATCAGTTCGTAACCTTCCCCTTTCCTTCGGACTACCAGCGGCTGAAGAATTCCCTTTTCCCGGATGGATTCCACTAACTTTTGGAGGTGTTCGTCGTCAAAAGCTTTTCTGGGTTGAAAGGGATTGGGCTGAACCTCCTCGATGCCGCAGAAATGGAAGACTCTTTTCCCTTCCAACTCTGGCGATGGCTTTTCCGGGATCAAAGCCCCCAGCCCTTTTCCCAACGCCTGGCGTGCAGTCAACCTTCTCAGTCCTTTTTCATTTTTTTCCAGGCTACTTCTGTCTTTAAAAAATGAATGACGATTCACTTTAATCCATTCGAAAGAAAAATGTCAAAAGAAAAATTTAAATTCTTTAAAAAATTAGAAAGGGTCTGGGAAAGGCAGCCACTAAATGTCTTAAATAGGGATATTTCCATGGCCTCAATTATTGAGTACGGCTTAAAACTTCTTTGGCCAAGTCCAAATAGCTTTCCGCGCCCCGGGAGTCGGCATCGTAGAGTATAATGGGCTTTCCAAAACTGGGGCATTCGCTCAAGCGGACATTGCGGGGAATAACCGTATTGAACACCATGGCCCCAAAATGCTTTCTCACTTCTTCTGTCACCTGATGGGAAATATTGTTCCGCTTATCAAACATGGTCAACAGAATCCCCTCGATTTTCAGGAAAGGATTCAGGTTATTTTTAATTAATTGAATAGTTTTCAATAGTTGTGATAATCCTTCCATGGGATAATACTCACATTGCAGCGGGATGATCACTGAATCTGAAGCCGTCAGGGAGTTCACTGTGATGAGGCCCAAAGAAGGGGGAGAATCGATGATCAAAAAATCGAATTCTCCCTTAACTTCTTGCAGAGCATTTTTCAGGCGTGTTTCCCTGTTCGGGAAAGGGACCAGCTCGATTTCCACTCCGATCAGGTCGATATTCGAAGGAATAATTTTCAAAAATTCGAGATCCGTATCTTGAAGTAAATCTTTGACGGGAACTTCATCGATCAAGGCATTGTAGATGCTCTTCGATACTTCTTCCCTTGGCACCCCCAGTCCACTGGTGGCGTTTCCTTGTGGATCGATGTCGATTAGCAAGGTTCTTTTCTCCGCGACCGCGAGCGATGCCGAAAGATTGACCGCGGTAGTCGTCTTACCCACTCCTCCTTTTTGATTGGCGATGCTGATTACCCGGGCCATTGCACGAATTTCCCCCCAAAAACTTTAACCCTTATCCAATATGATTTTCAAGAAAAAGAAGAATGATCTTCTCGTAAAAAGTCTGAAAAGACCTATTTCCGTCATTCCGGCGAACCCCGCATCGGGTCCGGGGCAGGCGCCGGAATCCAGTTATTTCAAATACTTAAAAATTCTCTGGACTCCGGTTTCCACCGGAGTGACGACTTTTTACGAGAACGTCAAGAATGTTTCACGTGAAACATCATTTTTCTTTCCGGAGGCCGATGAGGATTCTTTCATGGCCTAGAAACGGTAATCGGAGCCCGTTCAAAAAGGCCAGTTTCAAGCCCATCTTCTCCAGGGCCGGCAGGTCTCCTTCCAATTCAGCTTTCCCTTTCTTTCCTTTCATCGCCAAAAGGATTCCTCCCCGCTTCAGAAAAGAAACCCCCTTGCTCGAAAACTCCTGGAGAGAACCGAAGGCCCGGGAGATTACAAAATCAAACGCTCCGCCGAAATTTTTCTCCCTTTCCTTGCTTTCCCCATACCAATGAGCTTCCGTCCTCTCGAGGCCCAAATGACGTATGAGATTTTTCAAGAAAAATACTTTTTTTCGCCTGGCTTCCAATAACACCATCTTTAGATCCGGGCGGACGATTTTTGCTGGGATCCCCGGGAAACCTGCTCCCGATCCCAGGTCCATGACTGAGGCGCTTTCGGAAAGATGTCTGATGACCGTTAAAGAGTCGAGAAAATCCTTCAAGACAATCTCTCGCTCATCTTCTCTTCTGATTAGGTTCATGTGTTCCGCCCAAACCTTCAATTCATCGATATATCGCTCAAAAGCTAAAATATGCTCGCCCGTCAAGAAAACGCCAAGCTCTCCTGCCCCTTCGATTAATAGCCTGGAAACTTCAGTCTGGATCACTGTAGCAAGAATAAGATGAAGTCTTCTGGATCCTGCTGGTTCCAACCTTCTTTCTGACAACTATCCTTACCGAGAGAACTCATCCCTAGATCTTTGTTTCCAGGGGGAACCTGAATTACTGAAGTGCCTCACCCTTAATTTGTCCGAGAGGAGGGCTGAAAGGAACCTTTCTCCCCCCTAGTAAACTTTTTCAGGTAGACCAGGAGAATGGAGATGGCCGCTGGCGTAATGCCAGAAATTCTCGAGGCTTGCCCCAAAGAAAGGGGTTTCACCTTTTCTAACTTCTCCCTTACCTCAGCCGTGAGGCCGGGGATGGCTCGGAAATCCAGGGGGGCTGGTAATCGTATGCCCTCCAGCTTCAAGAGCTTGCGGATCTGTTCTTCTTGTCTCTGGATATAGCCGGCATACTTTACCTGAATCTCTACCTCTTCCGCAACTCTGGCATCAGTCAAGACAGCGGATTGATCAAAAAAAATTAGGTCGTGGTAGGAAACCTCGGGCCTACGCAGGAGGTCAATTAAAGAAAAAGGATTTTTTGCAGGAGCGGTCCCCAGAGTTCTCAAACGGTCGTTGGTCCCGGCTGTGGGCTGAATGATTATCTTTCCCAGTCTCTCCAATTCTCTTTCAATGCTATCTCTTTTATCAATAAATTGGGTATAATCTTTGTCATTCACCAATCCTACAGACCGCCCTTTTTCTCTTAACCTCAGGTCAGCATTGTCTTCGCGAAGAAGCAAGCGGTATTCGGCCCGAGACGTGAACATCCGGTAAGGTTCCTTGGTCCCTTTAGTAACGAGATCATCAATTAAAACCCCTATATAGGCTTCTTCCCGCCCTAGGATTAGAGGGTCTTTGCCCCTGATTTTCAAAGAAGTATTGATCCCGGCCAAAAGGCCTTGGGCCGCTGCCTCTTCATATCCCGAAGTGCCGTTGATCTGGCCCGCGAAAAATAGGTTCTCAACAAGCTTGGTTTCCAAAGAAGGCATCAGTTGAATGGGGTCAGCATAATCGTACTCTATCGCATACCCCGGACGGATGATTTCCACGTTCTCCAAACCCTGGATGGAGCGTAGCATCTTAATCTGAATGTCCATGGGTAAGCTCGTGGAGAGGCCGTTGGGGTAGACCTCAATAGTATCTAGTCCCATCGGTTCTAAGAAAATCTGATGCTGGTCTTTATCCGGGAAACGAACGATTTTATCCTCGACCGAAGGGCAATACCTCGGCCCAATACCCTTAATAACTCCGCAATAGAGTGGGGACCGATCAAGCCCAGAACGGATGATCTGGTGAGTTTGTGGGTTAGTATAAGTTATGTGACAGGGAACCTGTCTTAATGGAACGCCTCTATTGCTAAATGAAAAAGGTAATGGCGGGGCATCCCCCCATTGTTCCTTTAGCCCGGCGAAACTGATGCTTTTCCCATCCAGCCTGGGGCAGGTCCCGGTTTTCAGGCGACCCAGGGAAAACCCAAGGCGCGTGAGGCACCCGGACAGATTCATGGAGGGAAGATCACCCAATCTTCCCGCTGGGAAATTCCTCAAGCCGATATGGACAAGACCCCGAAGAAAGGTCCCGGTGGTCACGATCACAGCCCGGGCATTGAACTTTTCTCCTACGTTTGTCCCCACGCCGATGGCTTTCCCACTGCCGACCAGGATTTCATCAACAATGGCCTGTTTGAGAAAAAGGTTTTCCTGCCGTTCCAGAACCCTCTTCATGCGCAGATGGTAGAGCTGCAAGTCCCCTTGAGCCCTGGAAGATCGCACAGCCGGGCCTTTCTTGGTATTCAATCGTCGGAACTGGATTCCGGTCTCATCGATATTCTTGGCCATCTCCCCCCCAAGAGCATCAATTTCCTTGACCAAATGCCCCTTGGCCAGCCCGCCGATAGCCGGGTTGCAGGACATTCGCGCGATTCCATCTACGTTGATTGTAAGAAGAAGTGTAGGGTGTCCCAGGCGAGCGCAAGCCAAGGCAGCTTCGCACCCAGCGTGGCCGGCCCCGATAACGATAACGTCATATCTGACTTTGGAAATATCCAATGAATTCCCTAATATCCATGGAAAATAAGAAAATGTTTCACGTGAAACATCGCTCGGTCATTATCCTAACATCTTAAAACATAAAATTATTTCATTTTTACCATTGACTCGTGCCTTTGTCAACGGATCTTTTGGCCTTGCCCACCTTCACTTTTGAGAAAGCACTGGAATTCTTTGCAAAAAAGTGGATTCGGAAAAAACAACAGAGTATGTCTTTTTATGTTGACATACATACATAAACTTGCTATCCTCTTTTTATCCCTACCGAAGGAGGGCGGCATGGAAAACAAAATCCCTGAAATCCTTTTAGACTTATTTGATTCCATGCTATCAGCCCAACTTCGAGTCGTCCGTCAACTGAAAAACCCTAAACCCCTCAAAGGAAAACCGAAAACAGAGAAAGGTATGTCTAATATTTATATGGCCTTAGACATACTCCACCAGGCCCATAAACCCCTCCATATCTCTGAGATCCTCGCCCAGGTCAAAGCCAAACATAAATAAGCCTGGATCGCGAATTCCTAGTCAGCGCCCTCGTTAAAAAAGCCCACCGCGACCAAGGGCTGACCTGAACCGCCCCCAATACCTTCGAGGCGATTCGTCGGTGAGGCACCCAAAGGCCAAACGGGCCCCCAACCAGGAGCAGATCCTTTATGACCATCTGTTCCGCAGATTCATGGATCTTCTACCCCTCTACCGGGGAATGACCCGGATCACCATCCTCAGAAACATTGCCCTCTTGACCCATGCCTTGTCAACTTTGTTTCACCCTTGATGAAATCCACGAAAACGGGCCAGGCGAACTCATCCCCTTCCTAATCCATCACCCGTTCCTTACCCACCCGTCACTGAAGGGTTATAATCCGAGCGATTTTCGCCCTTGACAATTTAAACCCTTTTTCTCTTGGCAAGAAAAGCACTATCCAGTATAATGCAGAGACAATACGGCTCACCGGATTCGCGCCCCTAAAGTCTTCATTTTGTAAGCAGATTCAAGATTTTATCCGCACTACCCCCCTTCTCTTGGTCTCTATGGGGGGACCTTCGGAAAAACCTTGGCTTTGCCACTGGGGACTTGGGTTCTTTTCCCTTACGAATTTGTGATTTCGCCAGTGCCGTATAAGGAGGAGAAACAATGTCTGCTGAGATGATCCAAGCTTTCCTTTCATTTAGTACTCCCACGATTTCGGATGCTTTAGACCTGCTCCGCCTGAGCGGTGGATGCCTCGGGCTGAGACCAGTGGTGATGGGCCATAAGATTGCAGGCCCGGCCTTTACCGCCCGTTTCGTGCCTGTTGGCATCGGGAAGAAGGGAGCCGGAGATTTCTTGGACGACGTGCCCCCGGGAAGCGTGGTCGTCATAGATAATGGGGGGCGCACCTATTGCACGGTCTGGGGGGACCTGATGACCCGGGTCGCCAAGCGTAACGGAATCGCGGGTACGGTCATCGACGGAGTTTGCCGGGATGTGGCCCTCATCCGGGAGCTGAATTACCCCATCTTCACCCGCGGCGGTTTTATGGTGACCGGAAAGGGGCGGGTGCGGCTTGCCGCGGTGCAGGAAGAGGTGACCGCGGGGGATGTATCGGTCCACCCCGGGGACCTGATGGTGGCCGATGACAGCGGCGTATTGGTGGTTCCCAAATCCCGGGCGGAAGAGGTGCTGCGGACCGCCAGGGACATCGGCGCCCGGGAAGACCGGATTAAGCGCATGGTGGAAGAGGGCTTGACCCTCAAGGAAGCCAGGGCGCGGGAAGGGTACGATCAAATCGGCAAGCAGTAGGGAATGCAGCCTTTCCGGTGAAGTTTTAGAGCATTCGTAGGGGCACGATGTCCCGCGAAACGCGGGATGCCCCTACGGCTTTGAAGAAAGAAAATTGCTTCTTGCCCGCATGTTGGCATTCATTTGGCGCTAAGCGCCGGGAACGGTAAAACCTGGAGAAGGAGGAAGATGAAATGAGACAGGACTTGGAGCTTCTTAAAGGGGCGATCGAGATACATGTTCATTCGGGACCCGATCTTTTGCCAAGGCTGCTGGATCATGCGGAATTGGTGCGCATGGCCAAAGAGGCGGGGTATCGCGCCATCGTGCTCAAGAGCCAGAACATGGGGACGGCGGATCGCGTGCCGTTCATCCGCATGGTGGTCCCGGATATCGATGTCTTCGGGAGCATCACGCTGAACTACTCCGTGGGCGGGATCAATCCGTTTGCGGTGAACGCCGCCCTGGGCTTCGGGGCCAAAATCGTGTGGATGCCCACCATCGACGCCAGGCATCACATGAGTTATTTCGGAGGATTGGGACAATTCGGGTCATCCATCAAGTCGGAGAAGAAACTGCCGGAGTTCTACAAGAAGGCCAAGGGGTTGACCGTCCTGGCCGACGACGGAACCCTGCTTCCCGAAGTGCGGGACATCCTGGACCTGATCGCTTCGAGCAAAACCGCATTAGGCTTGGGGCACCTGAGTCTCAAGGAAATGACGGCCCTGGCCAAGGGATGCCAGGAGGCCGGCGTGAAGAAGATGTTCATCGATCATCCCGACCTGGCCTTCACCAAAGTCCCCCTGGAAGCGCAGATCGAATTGACTAAAATGGGCGTCAAGATGAACTACGTGGCGGCGGAGATCTCCCCCCGGTTTTACTGCATCTCGCCCAAGGAGATCGTGAATAACATGAGACAGGTGGGAATCAAGAACTCGCTGATTTCCACCGATGTGGGAACGCCGACGAATCCGAACCCCATTGAAACGATGCGTTCCTACATCCAGATCCTCCTGGACGAAGGATTGACGCCCGCCGAAGTGAAGACCATGCTTCATGACAATCCCGCGGCTTTCCTTTACGAATGAAAAAGGCGCCCGGGACCCGGTGGCCAGAGGTTATGCCCGGACGACGGAGGGATATAATTTTTCTTGACAGCCCGAAGCTGAAATGGGACTTTAGGCGATATTGTCATCGGTAGGGGTCCCGGCGGATTACGAATCCCCGGAGTCTCTTCGCCCCAGAAGAGATGTTTCGCATCCCCCATCGCCGGGCATCGCCGGTTTGAGCAGACGAAGGGGCGGTGGTTCGCGGCCGCCGCGCTCTTCTTAATTCATGAGGATGGAGGTGGAAGAATGAACAGAAAGAGAGCATGGGTCGCAATCGGTATGGCGGCATTGTTGATCGGGGGGGGCTTCCTGGCCTCTCCTTCCGTCCTTTTCGCCCAGGAGAAGACCATTGTCTGGAACGTCCCCCATACGGCCGCACCCAGTTACTATCACGTTCTCAACCTGAAACTCTTCGCCGAAAAGTTGAAGGAACTGAGCAAGGGACGGATGGAGCTCCGGGTCCATCCCGCTTCTTCCCTCTACCCGCAGAATGAGCAGATCCCGGCGGTGGTGGACGGAAGGGTGGAGATTGCCCCGATCCTGTCGGGGTATATGGTGGACATGTTCCTCGAAATGGCCGTCCTGGATCTGCCCTTCATGACCCGGGGTCTGGACGAAGCCCGGGCGGCGGTCGAGAAAATGAAGCCCTACTACATCGAACGGCTGGCCCAGAAGAACATCCAGCTCCTGGGAATCGGAACCTGGCCCACCCAGCAGCTTTTCTCCACCAAGAAAGCCTTCGCCAAGGTGGAAGACTGGAAGGGGGCCAAAATCCGCGTCTACGGCGCGGAAACGGCGGAGCTGACCAAGGCCCTGGGAGGGGCGCCGGTCAATATCCCCTTCGGCGAAGTCTATACCGCCCTGCAGAGAAACGTGGCCGACGGGGCCATCACCTCGGCGACCAATGCCGAGCCCATGAAATTCTTCGAGGTGACGAAGTTCATCAACTACTGGTTCATCAGCGGCGCGGGCATTGAATTTCTCGGCATGAACAAGAAAGCCTTCAATGCCCTTCCCAAGGACCTGCAGCAGGTGGTCCTGGACGCGGTCAAGGAATCCCGCTTCGAAGGCAAGGAATGGGAGGACGCCAAAGCCTGGGACGCCAGGGCAAAGAAACGCTGCGCCGAGCTGGGATTGACGATCGTGGATGTCTCCCCGGCGGAGATCGAGAAAGCCCGCAAAATGATCAAACCCGCGTGGGATAACTGGCTCAAGCGGACCGGTGCCGAGGGCCAACGGGCCATGGATCTTGCCGCGAAAGCCCTCGGACGCTAGTCCCCGCAGAACGGCGCTACCGTCCAACCTTTACCCTTGAAACCCGGAGCGTAATCCGTAAAAACTTCCGTAACCCCCTCCCCTGCGATAGGGGGGAGGGGGAAACGGTGAAAGGAATGGCTGAGCGCCGGAAAAGGGCGTGGTCGGGCACTCTATACTGCTCATGTTCAATATCTGAAGGTTTGGCTTCTTTCGAAAGGTACGTGATTCGTCGCGCGGGCGGAAAAAATCAAAGACTATGACACTTGCCAGGAAATCTTGTCAGGACAACCCTCTCTGAAATCCCCCCCAACCCCCCTTTAATAAAGGGGGGCAGGGGGGATTTCTGGCATGGCCGTCGTGCAAGGGAAAATCCTGGCTGCTGGTTGCGGCTACGCCGCACTATGATGGAGGAAATTCCCATTACCCCCAAGGACAGTGACAAGAGGAACGGTCTGGAGCGATTTTCGGAGCGGATCATTCTGCTCACGGGGTTGTGCGTTCTGGCCATGACCCTGATGGTGAGCTATGACGTATTAATGCGGTATTTTCTCGACCAGCCCCAGCTTTTTGTCGATGACTTAACCTCTTTTTTGCTGGTGGCGGTGATCTTCCTGGGGGCCGGCCCGGTCTTTTATAGGGGCGGCCACATCCGGGTGGACCTCGTGACCAGCCACCTCAAACCCAAGACCCAGAGCAGGATGAGAGTTATCACCCTTTTCATCGGCATCGCTCTCCTGGGAATTGTCATCTATGAGACGATGGTAAGCACCATGGGGGCCTTTCAAACGGGCCGGGTTTCCGCGGTCATGAACTACCCCTTGTGGACGGGCATGATCTTTATCCCCCTGGGCCTCATCCTCATGATCTTTTTCATGGCGGTGGAACTGGTCAAAGAGATGAAGGGGAGGGGGGAAAAGGGCCGG
>Ga0315282_10016823_pt1 | contig 10644 bp, 12 predicted proteins | sample YL17G07_20_MG_FD_203693 | JGI IMG/M metagenome (GOLD analysis project Ga0315282, IMG submission 203693) | Sediment microbial communities from Yellowstone Lake, YNP, Wyoming, USA - YL17G07_20 | ecosystem: Environmental > Aquatic > Freshwater > Lake > Sediment | place: USA: Wyoming | collected... | reverse complement strand
GACCGTGCTGGTGCCGAACCCTGAGACCTTCATCGGCGCCATAATAGAGCAGGAGAGCAACTGGGACAAAAACTCGTACAGGTACGAGCCCAATTACGATTACGACCTGCAGGACAACGATAAATTGAGAAAGTACGACCAGAAATACGTGATGACAGCCAGCAACGGCGGGATAACGATAGATGAATGGTTTAAGAAGAATCCTTCAAGGGAGGGGGAAAGAGAGGCGGGAAAGGACTACACAAAATTCATCGCACAGACCAGAATAGCAAAGAGTTACGGCCTCATGCAGACAATGTACCCGACGGCCGTCGGAGTGGGCTATGCGAATCAGCCCGAGGGTTTGTTCGACCCTAAAACAAGCGTGGAATACGGTGTCAAATACATCATATATCTTGCCAAACTGGCAAGAAAATATGTTTACATAGACGATAAAAACCTCATGAAGCTCATTGCAGGTTCATACAATGCTGGCCCAAGCATTATAACAAGAAACTGCGTGCTGGGCGGCACGAATGCCTGCGCATGGGACGCGGTTAAAAACATGGCGCCAGCCAAAACGCAGAAGTATGTTGCCGACGTCATAGGGTACTACGAACAGTTTTCGCTGTGCTAGGTGAATGCATGAAATTCGAGGCGGTGTTCAACAATATCGTGTTTGCAGTTGGCTGCGTTTTTCTAGTTTATATGATCATAAGCCAGACATCTTTCGACGTAGGCAAGATAACCGCCATGAAGGACATGTATGCGATAGAAGCGGCCCACACTGTTGATTACTGTTTCAAGGAGCTTGGCGGCAACAAGAATTTAATGAAAAAGGATTTCCTGGACAGCAGTGAAGGGAAGAAAATAAATGATTTGTGCAGCATAGAAAAACCCAACATAGAAGCCATGATAAAAGACCTTGAAAACGGCCATACATGGGGCTTCCCCGACGTCGCTTCGGATTACGGGCACAAGATTTACGTTTCCATAATTTACGACAGGCAGGAAATCCATCCGGGTGTTTTATATGTCAAAATTTAAAGGCTTGGGCTTTGACATGGTGTTCCTTGCATTCGTAGTCGTTTTAGGATGCCTGCTGGTCTATCTAATACTGGTAATTTTCGGCGTGGCGAAAATCGTGCACATAGGTGGGAAGGTTGACATACTCCTTAAAATGAGCGACGAGGGTACGAATATTCTGAGCTTCCTCAACGCGAGAAATGGCGATTTCACGCATGCGGAAATAGTCGGCGCTTTCGAGGCCCCGAACATGCCGCAGGCGCTCGACGCGGACGTGAATGCGACGCTGAGAAGCTTCCAGAACTATTATTTTAAAATCAAAGGGGAATCGGGGGAAATGAAAAAGCAGTCAGAGGATCCGAAGAAAATGAGCGAAATCGACGCGAAGGTCCCGCTGCCCAACGGCAAGGGCGGCATAGTGGAGCTGGTGGTCTGGTGAAAGGGCAGGAAGGCGTGATACTGGCAATACTTTTCATGATAATACTGGTAGGTATAGGTGCGTCAATCATGGTCTTATGGGTCGGCGAGGCCAAAAAAACGGAGGTCGAATCCGACATAGGCCTCTATACGACCAACCTCGCGCTCAAATTCGCGAAATTATATACAGAAACATCGCTTGATTATTCCGTCTACCAGGCGATGTACGACCTCGGGAAAAGAGGCGGCGGTGACGGCACGAAATGCGAACTGACAAAGGACAATAAGGAATTCGAAAACAACTTCAAGGCGGAGATATTAAAAGACCTGAATGCCTATACCGGTGGCTTAAACCAGATATACTATTTCAAAGGCAAGGAAGTTACGCTTCCCACCTTCAGCGCGGACAAGCTTAACATCATGGATTCGCCTTCGGGTATGAGTGTCAGCCTCGAAGGCGACAGGAACATCTTCCTGAAGGAGGCTAGCAAAAAACAGCTTGGCAGCGAGTCGATAGCGATAGAAATATCATCCAAGATGGAGGAAATATACGTTTTCAAGTTCTTCGCCTTGCATGAAAAGGCGATAGATGTTTCAGATAGAATCAAGGACTGCAAAACGACCTTGAATGCAAAGGAAGGCGACTACGAAATCGTTGTCAGTTCTGACAGCGCAACAGAACCTTGCACGGTGACTGCCAATGTAACGGACACCTCGAAGAAATTCCCGCTTTTCAACGGCACCAGCACGTCATTCGAGCCGATAAGCATGGTTTTCTCGGTCAATTTCGGAAGGACGTGCCAGAAGCAAGCGGGCAACTGGAAAATAACGCTTCTGGGCGATTCGCTTACGTCAGGCTACAGCCAGTATCTGGTAGGCAAATCCGTCTGCCCGAACGTACTTTCCGGCAATGCATTAGCAGGCAGGACTACATCGGAGATGCTGAACATTATAGTTAACGACAAAGACATCGACAAGAACGGAAAGTATAACACGATCGTGGTTATGGGCGGCATCAACGACATTTCTGGCGGGAAGGACTCGAACGAGGTGATTGGCAACCTTCAGAAGATGAACGACGAAGCCAAGAAGAAGGGTGTGCGCATCATCTACATGACCATCCTTCCGTGGAAGGGGTACGCGTCCTGGAATGCGGGCATGCAGATCTACACCGATAATGTTAACACCTGGTTGAAGAACTCTGGTTATGATGTAATCGATGCTTATGAAAAAATGGAGGAAGGTGACACAGATGCCTTGATTTCAAATTACGACGGCGGTGATCACCTCCATCTGAACCCGCAGGGATACGAAGTTCTCGCCGAATACGTTGCAACTGAGATGCAGACGAGGTGGTCGCTTTGCAAGAGCAGTACAACTTCAGGTGGCACAACATCTGGAGGAACCACGCCATCTGGAGGGTCGACAACGCCTTCTAGCCTTACGCTCGCAGGCAAAACAATCGTGCTTGATCCCGGCCATGGCGGCGGCGATCCGGGCGCAAATGATTCCACTGGAACTGAAACCATCTTCGAAAAGAATGTGAACCTCCAGATAGCAAGAATGATAGGTGCAGAAATGACAAACAGGGGAGCAAGAGTGATATACACGAGAAACGATGACTCCAATCCTGACCTCGCAGCGAGAACGGCGATCGCCAATAACAACCAAGCAGACATCTTCATAAGCGTACATGCCAATGCCAATGTAGGCTGCACTGGAAGAGGCACTGAAACCTATGTTTACTGCTTATGCAATTATAACATATATGAATGCAACATAGATGATTGCAATAGCACCAGTACCAACGAAAAAAATCTAATGTTCCAGAGCGACAGACAACTTGCCCAAGACATACAGCCTCTGCTGGCCACCACGCTGGGAACCGCTGACAGAGGTATAAAGGGCGGGAACCTGGGTGTTCTCAGGGATGCGAGGATGCCTGCCGTGCTGATAGAAACCGCTTTCATATGCAACGTACAGGAAGCCAATCTGCTCAACGACCCAACGCAACAGGGAAGGATAGGAGAAGCGATAACGGACAGCCTTGAGAATTTCTACGCACCCTGATTTTAACTTTTAAATACTCGCAACATAGACTTAATTACCAGTACTAGCAAGAAAGCTAGCGGACGATAGCGAAAACAGACACCAAGTGATTTAGGAGGTGCTTAGCATGGCAGAAGAAAAAAGAAGCGAGGCAAAAAATGAGACAAAGAGCGAACCAAGGAGCGAAAGACCCGAAAGAGTGAGGTCAAGAGCGGATGACAACACAGTTTTTGTCGGGCAGAAGCCGACGATGTCTTATGTGCTGGCAGTGATAACGCAGTTCTCGCAGGGAGCGAAGGAAGTGCACATAAAGGCAAGAGGCAGGGCGATTTCCAGGGCAGTCGATGTCGTGGAGGTCGTCAGGAACAGGTTCGTCAACAACGTCAAGCACTCGATAGACATAGGGACAGAAAGGATACAGGCAGAAAACAACATGGAACTCAATGTATCGACAATCGACATAAAACTGGTTAAGTAAACAGCGAAGCAGTTCGTTGTCTTTTTCTTTTATTTTGAACTTTTTCAGAAAAAGGTTTATCGAAATTTGCAAAACAAGAAGAATGCGGGAGCGGAGAATCGAACTCCGGAAGGCACTAAGCCACAGGATTTCTTAAAGAGCTTAATCACAGGTCAGAAGACCTCATAACTTAAGCCAAACAGACTTAAGTCCTGCCCCTTCAGCCCAAGACCACTTGGATATATCATTCAGGTGGTCATGCGCTTGGCCACTCGGGAACCCCCGCATAGAATAATTAGGCGGCTTTATTTTAAGAACTTGTCTACCTGTTTTCTCGCATGCTCTCTTTTTTTCGCGTGTTCTGCGAGGAAGGCGCTCATTTTTTCTATCAGCATCTGCTTCAGCTCGCCGCTGAGCAGCCTGCCGGATTTGTAGTCGTCGTAAATCTGCTTTATCTTTTTGTCGTCAGGTTCGAACTGGGAATAAAGATATTGATATGAGACGTCGACTTCGGGCACGCCGCCTTTCTTGCGATGCTCTTCAAGTGTGTCCCTCCCGCCGGAGAAGGCGTATTTCACTATCTTGGTTTTTGCTGTCTGCGGGTCGTCTGTGAGGGCGATGTAGGAATAAGGATCGGAACTCGACATCTTCCCGCCCTTGAGACCCTTTATGAAAGCATGATACGTCGAGGCTGGCAAATTGAACTTGAATTCTTTATAGAACCGCGAGGCGATGTCCCTGCTCAGGCGGATATGCGGGTCCTGGTCGACTCCGACAGGCACGACTACATGCCTGTAGCCCCCGAATTGCGGGAGCATAGGATGCAGGATGTCCGCGACCTGCGTCATGACCGACATGACCTTGCCAGGCGTTATTTCGCCGTAGACGGCCTTCATCTCGTTGAACGTCACTTTCCTCGAAGCCATGCCGCTGAGGCGATAAAAAGCGTTGGCTTGGTCTGGGTTTTTCGAACGCGCGCTTTGAAAATAGAAGTCGCAGTTCTTCGGCTCGAGGCCGAGGGCTATGTAGTTGAGCAGGTATTCCTCTATCGCTATCCTCCTCAGCTCCTCAAGGTTGTCGATGCGCATGTTGTAGGCCTCGATGTCGGCGACGCAGATGAACACCTTCGCGCCGAGCACCTGCTGGTGGTAGATTATCTGCTCGGCGAGGATCTTGTGCCCGAGATGGAATTTGCCCGAAGGCATGAGGCCCGTGAGCATTGCATAACTCTCTTTTCGTTGCAGCGCGTCGAGGATCTTGTCGAAGTCGCGATGGCCGAAAACGATGCCTCGCCTCATGAGTAGGTGAGGCTCCTTCATTCTCTTCAGCAGGGGCGCGAAAGGCTGGATGCCGAACTCCTCGCATATCTTGTCATAGTCCTTGACATCCGTCGAGCCCCATGGATTTATCTCGATTTTCATTCTGGCACCTGTAAAGCTTCTTTAATATTCTATATTTGAACTGCTCAGTATTTATTTTACTGTTTACGCGATCGCCTCAGCAGCATGACTGCCTATGTTTTTCTTCATGGTCATGACCATGTCCGTCTGCACGGCTTCCTGCCCGTTTTTGGCGTTAAGGCCGTCTGATGACACCGGCGGACTATAAGAGTCCCGCACGAAGTATGGGCCCTTCTCTATCATGACCGAGCCCGGCCCTCCGTAAGCGGAGAGCAACTGTATTTTTTTCATGTCGCTACCTCCTTAACATCTGCACTCGCTTCTTTTCCGAATTCTCCGAGACCTTGAGCATCACTGCCTTGTAGGCCAAGGAGCCCGCGAACACCGCCGTCGATGAAACCACAATCACCTGCGGCTCGAGGCCGATTACAATGCCGGCTGCTGAAAGTTCTATCGCTTTTAACACCCCGTCTTCGAGGGCCCGCAACAGGAGCCCCTTCTTCCGAATATTTTTTTGCGCCATTTTTCTCAGCCACGTGTTTGGTATAATGCTTCATATGTCAGCACCTTTTGCAATCGCCTTTTCAGCGAATTTACCTTTCCCCTTGCCGTCCTCAATCTGCTTGAGCAGTATTTCGCCCACCTTCGTCACCCTTACAGGGTTGCCGCGGCCGTTCTCTATGAGACCGAGTTCTTTAAGCATGTTCACGTTGATCCATACAGTCGATTTCGGGCAGCCCAGCTCTTCCGATATGTGGTCGACGGTCGAGGTTATCGTTCTTGTTCCGTCCTGTTCGGCTATCATGCGGAGGATTTCGATCCTCTTGCCGTTGAGACATTTGCCGGCGAGTCTCAGCGCAACGCTGAAAACCTCGTTGACACTCAGTTCGCAAGAATCCTCTTTCAGCCCGGAGAAATATTGCAGAATCATCCTCAAACCCCTCTTTGGGAATTAGATGCAGAAGCTTGGGACGAAGCTTAGAGCTTCATCCAAAAATAAATGTGCTTTCTTGCGATACCCATGAGTAAAGAATTCGCCTTCGCGTTTCCAGGTATCGCTTCATTAATCATGACAATTACTTGGCGGCTTATTTTTATAAATGTTGTGTGCAGGATTTTCTGGAGTTGGCGGCAAGGGAAGGATATTTAACGGGCGAAGCGAATTATAAAACATGAAAAAAAGGCCCCGCAGGAAAAAAACAAGGAGAACGAAGAAGAGACAGGAAAACGACCTGCGGGACATCTTCATAGAAAGTCATGCCTTCAAGGAGCTCATCACTTCTGCGATAGAGGTCTACAACAGGGAGACCAACGGCGTTCTGCTGGGCCACAAGACCTTCAAGCAGATAAAAGGCGAGAAAAAGAACGTGATTTCAATAAAGAACGTCTACCCCTTCCAGATGGAAAGGCGCACGCCTTCCGAAGTCGTGCACGGCAACATAGCAGCCTTCAAGCGCGTGCTAAGGACGATTGACTCCTTCGAGGCGGAAATAGTCGGAGGCTACCATTCACATACGCCGCCGTACGATGTTGTCCGCCTCTCGCATGGCGACATACAGTCCATAAAGGAGGACATAGAAGCGATGCTGAAGATAGGCCACAGGAGAGTCGCAAAGGGATGGGTCGAGATACTGATGTCGATAAAGAGGAAGGAATACAAAAAGCCCCGTACAAGGGAATGGTACATATGCGATTACATAAAGAAGCTACGCTGCTACCTGAGAACGCATGAAAAAATCGGATATGATGTCCTGCTTTCTGCTTACTGGGTATATCCCAAAAAGGAAATCGAGGGCGCTGACCTGCGCAAGGTAAATTTCGGCATCAGGGAAGTTGCCGTTTACGTGGAATGGATTCTGGACTAGGATGGTGGTGATATGGAGCACGTAATTGAAACGAAAAATCTGGTGAAGAAATTCGGCGACCTTACGGCTGTCAATAATGTTTCTTTGTCGATAAAGAAAGGAGAGCTATTCGGCTTGCTCGGTCCCAACGGATCCGGGAAAACGACCACCGTGAAGCTGCTTACAGGACAGCTCAAACCAGCTGGAGGAGATGCCAGGATCCTTGGCATAGACGTCTTTAGAAACCCGATCAAAGTGAGGGATCTTGTCGGCATAATGCCTGAGCAGGAAACCCCGCCCAGCTTCCTGACGGCCGAGGAATATCTCCATTTCGTGTGCAAAATAAGAAAGCTGAAGAATGCAGAAAATAGATGCGACAAGTGGCTGAAATTCCTGGAATTCGAGAACCAGAAAGACGTCCTCTGCAAAGACCTTTCAAGAGGAACGAGGCAGAAACTGATGTTCGCGCAGACTTTCATTCACGAGCCGAAGGTCGCTTTCATAGACGAGCCGCTGATAAACCTGGACCCGATAATACAGCGAAAAGTCAAGGATTACCTTAAGGTGTATGTCAGGAAAGGCGGGACCATATTCTTCTGCACGCACGTGCTCGAGATAGCAGAGGAGATATGCACGAGGATAGGGATAATAGACAGGGGAAAGATAATTTACGAAGGGACGCTGAAGGACATCCGAAGGAAGAAACAACATCTTGAGGGCTTGTTTCTGAAGCTCGTGAGGGAGGATCGGGATGCCTGAAATCCTTAAGAGCATGATTAAGGAGGAGTGGCGCCTGCATTCCACGATGTTCGGAAGCCTGATGTTTGCCTTGTTCCCGGTCATGATTGCCATCTTCTCTTTCGCCGGTTCGCTCTTTCTTCCTCTTTTCGAGACCATCATGCCCGCCGGGAAAATCGTCCTCCTTGTTCATTACGTCTTCGTCCTGTTCGGCCTGAGCGTCGGCGGGCTTGGCCTCTTCAGCAGGGAGGTCATGAACAGGCGGTTCGGCCAGGCCAGTCTGCTGGCGTACTCGTCAAGAAACCTTCCGGTCTCGGAAAGAAAGATATTCCTGAATTTCTTCATTAAAGACGTCATATACTATTTCCTGTTCTGGATAGTTCCCTTTATGGCAGGGCTCGCGTTTGCCATGCCTTTCATCTACATCGGATTCGATTATTTCCTCATGCTTTTCTTAACATTGTCGCTTTCGTTTCTCATCGGCCTTTCAGCCATGTTCTTTCTCTCGACCGTCTTCGCTCACTCGAGCAGGTTTTTCGTCGCCGCGCTGGTCCTGGCCGCGCTCGCCGGGATTCCCCTGGCAGGATATTTCAGCATCGACTTACTTTCTTATCTCCCCTCGTTCTTCCTGCTCGTTTCGCGCTCATGGGAACAGCTCGCCGTTTCCCTGCTGCTGATAATCATACCGTCGGCAATCTCAATCATTTTCCTGAAAGCCGATTTCCCGGAAAGGAAAAAGGTATACAGGAATTCACTGGTTCCGCTTTCCGGGAAACTGGGCTTCAGCAGCAATCCGCATTTCGTATCGAAGGACCTGCTTGACCTGCAGAGGAGCGAAGGCGGGCCGGGCAAGATAATATTTTCGTTCATCTTCCCGGTGGCGTTCATCTGGATGATACTTTTCGTCTTTTTGAACCTCATCCCCATAGCCAATTTCCTGCTGATATTCTCGATTCTTATGGGGATGATTGCCTCCTCGGTTTACGACTGGCTCACTGAATACGACACATTCGCTTCGTATGCCTTCCTTCCGGTAAGGATATCAGAACTCATAAGGAGCAAGATCAGCGGCTACGCGATCCTCAACCAAGTGCCGCTCGCCATCCTAGTTCTGGCGGCTTTCTGGACAGGCAGTCTTTCGTATCTATTCGCGGGAGCGCTCGTGTTCCTTTCCGTTTCCTCCTATTCGCTATCCATAAAAATTTATCTGACAGGGCTTTATCCCAGCATCCTTTTGTATAACGCGAAAATTTTCCTGGTGTATCTGCTCCTAGGAATCCCGGTCATGCTCGCCCTGATATTCATTTCGATATTCAATCCCTTGTATCTCCTTGCAAGCCCTGTCCTGATTCCCGTCTCGCTTTACGTCATCAAAAAAAGCTGCATGAAATGGGACGGCAAGGAGCAGCTTGCATTCTAGGCGCGCAAAAATCATCTCGTGACTTCCAGCCTGTTCACTTTCTCGAGAAGCTCCTTTGCCTTCGCGTTTTTCTCGAAATGATGCCTCACGGGATCTAGCAGCTCGTTTATTTTGGAAGCGACGGCCGCCTTCAGGTCCATCGGGTGGAGCACGCCGGAAGCGTAAGCCTTCTCTAGCTCAGCGTAGCTGGCGAACGTGATGTCGCCTCCGAATTTCTCAGCCCTCTTAATCTCCAGCGTCTTGAACTTCTCGAAAACGATGTACCTGCAGTATTCGAGCACCGGGTTGTCTTTCGCTTCCTTCTGCGGGCAGTAGGCCTTGCCTATTTTCCTCTCGACATCTTCCTGTGTGTCCGTCATGAATATCGCACTTTCCGGTTTGCTTTTCGACATTTTCAGATCTATCGCCCGCTCGGCAGCATCCTTCTCTTTGCTCGCCGGTTCGCCAAGACCCATAAGCATGTGGTGCGATACAATCACTGGTTTCCAGTAGCCGAGCTTCGGGCCGATTTCGCGCGCGAGTATGTTGACCTTGCGCTGATCCATGCCGAGCTGGCAGATGTCCGCCTTCAGCTGGAATATGTCCGCGGCCTGCATGCACGGGTAAAGGATCTGCGAAGCCTGCTGGACTTCCGCATCTTCCCTGCCCATTATCTGGCCGCAGCGGACTATGCGGCTGACAGTCGTGTTGCGCGCGACCTGCATTACCTTCTTCCAGTATTCATCTTCCCGGTTAAGCTCGGAGGCCCATACGAACTCGACGTTGTCCAGGTCCATGCCGCAGGATCTCCAAACCTCTATCAGGTACTTGCCGACGAGCTGGATGTTCTCAAGGTTACCGCCCATCTTGTTGTTGGCCCAGCCGTGCCAGTCAGCGACCAGCATCTTGAACTTGCAGCCGGCGGCAGTCATCTTGTTTATGTTTATCGCGCGCAGCAGACCCTGTGCTATGTGGACCCGTCCGCTCGGTTCGAAGCCATCGTAAGCGATGGGATGCGGCTTTTCTTTTAAAAGTTCTTTGAGCTCATCATGCGTGACGATTTCCTCGCCCACCTGAGAAATCAGTCTGAGCCTTTCCTGCAAATCCATCATATCACTATACTATATTGTTGATGCGGGAGTCTTATTAAAATTCCCACGCAAATATTAATCATGGGTCCATGGGAGGCGGGCATCGGATTCCTCTGGTCTGTCGGCTTCTTCAGCCTGCTGGCTGCACTGCTGATTTTTATCGTCGTGTATTATTTTCTGGTCATCTTCTTCACCAGGAAAGCGAAGCGCGAGCCGAGGAGGCGCGAGAAGATCGCCTTCTTCG
>Ga0315282_10016822_pt1 | contig 10645 bp, 13 predicted proteins | sample YL17G07_20_MG_FD_203693 | JGI IMG/M metagenome (GOLD analysis project Ga0315282, IMG submission 203693) | Sediment microbial communities from Yellowstone Lake, YNP, Wyoming, USA - YL17G07_20 | ecosystem: Environmental > Aquatic > Freshwater > Lake > Sediment | place: USA: Wyoming | collected... | reverse complement strand
TTTTGAAATAGGGAAGAAGGGGCGGGGGAAAACGAAAAAGGAGGCCTTACGCGAAAAGCCTCCTTTTCCAGCGATCTCCCCTTCGCTGTCTTCTGGCCTCTTACCTAAAAATTCCCCTCTCCATTTCTCTATTTTTTCTGACACTCCCTCAGCTCTTTGGCCTTGGGGTTTTAATCTCGGTTAATTCCCGATGGCGGTTCCCTATAAAAGACGGTACGGAGAGGCCCGTTTCGCCCATTCGCTCGAGGGGTAGGTAGCCTGGAGCTGCTCGTAGGCTTCCTTTAGGGGTTGGGCTTTGTGGGTGCTTTTGTACCGGCAAACCCCGCGGAGGTAGATGGCCTCGGGCGCCGAGTCACTCCTGGGATAATCCGCCAGGAGCTTCTCCAGATTGCCCAGAGCTTCGTTGATTTGGTCCTGATCAAAATGCGTCTTGGCGATGCCCAGCAGCAACGAGGGGATCAACTCCTCCCCCGACAAAAACCCGACCGTTCGGTGATGTTCTTTGCCGCTGGCATCCAGCGTGATCAGGGAGGGAGTCCACTTGATTTGAAAATCCGTGGATAAAGGCTGGGCATCAAAAGCCACGCGCAGAGGAATGAAGTGCTTCTGGATGAATTCGATCACCTTGCCCTGTGGATACGTAACCGCATCCATCTGTTGGCAGCCGATTCAATTCGGGTTGTAGAAATCGAGTAGAATGTGTTTTTTTTCCGCCCGAGCCCGGGTCAGGGCCACTTTCATTTCGGTTTCCCATTTGATCTTGTTTTCCATCTTCTTTCTCCTTCTGATCTAATTTAAGGTTTCCGATCGTTCCCTTTACGTCCCATCGAACGCTGAAGCGATCAAAACCTTTCCAGCCTTTTCCAAAATATTTGCTTTTCTGCCAACCGGGTTGCTTTGTTGATGGGGTGAACTCTGTATTTTTGGGCAAAAAAACTGTATTTCCAGCCCGCGATCGTTGAATGGACCGAGGGCAGGCAAAAAGATTAAGCGTGCAGTGCAATTAAGGTCTTTCTTCAAGAAGGATCCCCCTGTGCTGAACCATCCGCAGCAAACCCAGAGTCTTCCAAGATGGATTCGACCAACGCCAGGATCTCTTCCTTTGTGGATAAGCCTTTAACCATGAAATGGTTGGCGCCGTATCGGTAGGCGGCCTCACGATACTCGGGAAAGTCATAGCTGGTGAGAACGATAATTACCACCTCTGAATTTTTCGTTTTTATCTTTTGGGTCAGTTGGAGGCCATTTTCCCCCGGTAATTTAATGTCCATGAAGATGAGGTCGGGTGAAAAGAGGTCGATCTTTTGAAAGGCTTCATCTCCGTCCCCTGCCTCCTCAATGGACATGAAGGGAAAACGGGCAGCCAGGATTTCTAATAACGTTTGGCGAAACGAGACGTTATCTTCGACAATCAGTGTCTTGAATAGTCTCATGGATTCCCTTTCCCGCTTCCAAAATCCGGGATTCCTTTATTTATTAAACTACTTTACTTGCAGGTTAGGGTATGGTAAATAGGGTATGCACTGTATTTCTTCCCCCAGGATACTGTATTTGTACGTGGAAAAAGGGTGGGAATTAAAACCTCGTGGAAGAGAGCAAGGGAAAAATCCTTACGGTAACCCCAAACCCGGAGGGGCAACGATCATGAAGGCCAAACACCGAATCATTATCGCCGAAGATCATACGATTCTCAGGGAAGGTTTGCGGTCCCTGCTATCCTCAGACCCAGATTTGGAAATTGTGGGAGAGGCGCAAGATGGGCAGGAGGCAATCCGGTGCGTGGAAAAATTAAAACCGAACCTTGTCCTGATGGATCTTTCCATGCCCCGGATGAACGGTCTGGATGCGATCAAAGAAATCAAGAAACGTTCGACAGAGACAAGAATTCTCGTCCTGACCGTCCACAAGAATGAAGAATACATTGTGGCCACCCTGCAGGCCGGCGCTGACGGATATGCTTTGAAGGATTCCACCCACGCCGAATTGGGAATCGCCATTAAAAATGTTTTAAGCGGGAACCATTATATTAGCCCGGGAATCTCCGGAAGGGTCATTGAGGGATACCTGGAGGGAAGAAAACCCTTAAAAGCAACCTCCCCCTTTGAAACTCTTACCCAACGAGAGCGGGGAATTCTCAAGATGATCGCGGAGGGGTATAAAAACAAGGAAATTGCCGATTACCTCTGCATTAGCGTCAAAACTGTGGAAAAACACCGGGCCAACCTCATGCAAAAGCTGGACCTCCATAGTGTCTCCGCCTTGACCGCTTTCGCCATGGAAAAAGGCCTGGTTACGAAATCGTAAAGGGACCGGCAGAGGGGCTCAGCTCTTTACCCCCGGGAAGAGGATTTCCGCTACTTGAGTGATCCTTCTGATTCCCCTGACCTCATGGGGAAAGAGGGGGACCTCCACCAGGGCCATGCGCCTCCCATAGGCTTCCCGAAGGAGGCCGATATATTTGCGCTGCATGGCCCGCCGCTGCCGGTGGAAAGCACAATCGGCCTCCTGGATCAGGTGGTTGATGATCAGATGCTCCACGCTCAGATGAAAGGCTTCAAAATCCTTGAGGACCCGCTCGGTCAAGCGTACCCCCAAGGCTTCGGCAATGGTCACGATGACAAAGGCGGTCCGTTGCCCGTCGCAGATGAAGTCGAGCACCTTCTGGGAAAGCTCCTTCCAGCCCTCGATAATCTGGAGGAGGGTCCGTTTGCTCTTTTTCAACCGGACCGTGCGGGCGATTTTTTCGAACGCCCCGTAGAGATTCGCGTAAAACCGGACGGCGGCTTCCAGGTGTTTGAGAAAGAGCTGGGGTAGATGCAGAAGCCGCAGGGTATGTCCGGCCGGAGCCGTATCCCATACCACCCGCTCGTATCGCTCGCTCTCCACCAGCTCCATGATGTAATTCAGCATGTATTCTTCCTCGACCCCCGGGGCGCCGCCGATATAATCCACGAAATCGTAATCCACGTTGGAAAAGGTGGAGATCACTTCATGGATTTCCGGCCCAAAGCGCTCCTTCCAGCGTCGCAGGATGACCTCGGAACTGATTTCCAGGCCATGAAGGTTCGCCACCCCTTTGACCGGCTTTTCCTGCTCGCCGATTTCCACCTCGAAAATGTCGGAAAGGGAAGGCGTGGGGTCGGAGGAGATCAGGAGCGTCTTCTGGCCCGACCGGGCGAAATGGATGGCCAGAGCGGCCGAGATGGTGGTTTTGCCCACCCCCCCTTTGCCCCCGACCATGATGAGTTTATTGCCGGCGAAATCTGAATTACGCATAAAAAATAAAGGATTCACCGCTGAGAGCGCAGAGGACGCAGAGAAGAATAAAATGGAAATATCCAAGAAAGATCAGACTTTTTTGAATTTTGTTTTGCATGATTGGACTCTGCGTTCTCTGCGTGCTCTGCGGTGAAAGATTTTTATTTTCGAATTTCAAGTTTCAAGTTGAAAGTTTCTGAAAATTTTCCCACGCCCGGCGGAACCCTTCTTTCGCGCCCTCTAAGATTGCTTCCGGGGTCTGGCCGGCCGGAGGAATAACCTCCAGGCTAAGGACTGGCTTGCCAGTAGCATAGGTGCGGGAAAAGTGTCCGGCCTCCTTTAAGACTTTCAAGAAGGCAACCAGCTCAGGAATTCCGATCTCGCTTCCCGGCATGCCGTAGGGCGGATGCTTGTCCCCATAGAAGGGGGAGGATTTATCTTTAATCAGGCAATTACTCAGGTGGATATGGGCGATGACATCTTGAACCGCCAAATAGGTAGCTGGCAAATCTTCCTGCAATTGAAGAATGTGACTGGTGTCAAACGTCAAGCCGACGTTCGGATGATCGCGGCGCAAATCCCTTAAGACCCGGGCGAGTTCCCGGGTGGGCCCGATGAGGAAAGGGACTTCGCCCAGGATATAGAAGTTTTCCACGGCGATGGTCAGGGGAGATGATGGGTTCTTCCGGCGGGCATATTCGCTCAGCGCCGCCAGGGAGCCGGCGAATTTTTCTAGGGCTTTGCGTCTTTCCGGCGCGGCCGGAGTCTCAAAACCCATGACATAGAGAATGGCACACCCGTAATCAATGGCTTCATCGATGATCTTCTCGACGTTTCGTAAGGCCTCCTGTCTTTTGGCCTCCTCCAGATCATGGAGATTGTTCTGCCCGAGGCGGCAGTAGGACCCCCCGGCAAATACCCGGCTTTTCCCGCTGGCCCGGGCCACGTCAATGAGCTCTCGTCGGACGGCTGGGTCTTCCGCTCCGGAAAATTCCATGGCCTGGAAAAAGGGATCGGCGGCCAATTTTCGGACCACATCGAGAACAGGGCCTTTCCGCTCCTTTACGTCTGGATAAAAAGCCGGGACTACCACTCCGAGGTGAAAGAAATCGGTCCAGGCGTATGACATGGGCATCCTCCTTGAGTTTTGGGTCACAAGTTGCAGGTTTCAAGTTAAGCCCCCTCACCCTTCCCCTCTCCCCCGATTCCGGGGGAGAGGGCGGGGTGAGGGGGGATTTTCGAGGTGCTTTTTCTGCAATGTTTAGGTTAACTTAAAACCACGAAACCTTGAACCCGAAATTTTTGTTTCTGTGGTTTTCGGCCGGACCCCGGTGGACCCGCGTAGGTCTGGACGATCTCGACGAAGCGCCGGGCCTCATCTCCTTCTATTTCCAGGTTCATATCCTGCCAATGCCTTCTTCTGACGGCCACCCGGCAAAATTCGCCGGCCTGGCCCCGGATCCGATCCCTTGCGTCTTCGGGCCCTTGCGCCCAGGGACTTCCGGATGGAAGGACCAGCTCGAGGCGCAGGGGTTCCCCGGGAAAGGTCAGGCCGTTTACCTGGTAGGCAAAAGGCCTGGTCATGTAGGCCAGAAGGGCGACATGTCGAAGCCGGTCCGTATCCTCCGGCACGGCACCCCCGGCGTCGAAGCAGTCGAGTCCATGGGCCCACGTCTCCATAAGTCTGGCTGTGGCAAAGGCCCGTGCGCCCATGGGCCTGGCAAACCAGGGAATTCTCTCTTTGGGATCACACTTGGAGAGCTCGACGATCATGACCCCCCGCGCTTCTCGCCACCATGAAAGAACTTCTGAGGGTTTCATCGAGCGCCCTCTTTGCGGGCCCATATTCGTAAATCCAAACCCGGCCTTGGCGGCCTCCTCCAGTGGCCGGTTATCTCCATGAAGGAGCCGAACGGCTACTTCGTCAATATGAGCGATGTGCGAGACAGAATCCCGCAAAGTCCACCCCTCGGCCGGCGAAGGCAGGTCCCATTGAGCATCCGTAAGAGAGGCCAAAAACCGGTCCAGGTCTTCCTGCTCAGCTTGCAGGTCCGCAAGGATTTCTTTCAAAAGCGACACTCCATAAAAAACTGAGTGACTTTTTCGGCCATGGAGTTTTCGGACCCGCCCCAGAAATGGTCAACCCCCGGGTAAATGACGCATTCCTTTAGTTCCGGTAATTTCGAGACAAGCTGTGTGAGACTTTGAGGGTCGATAAACTCATCATTCGCTCCGCTGACAAAGAGCTTGGGCTTTGTATAGTGATCCAACAGCTCCGCGGGCTGGATAAAAGGGGAAATGCCGGCCACAGCCTGGACCCTCATATCTTCCACCGCGACCGCAAAGGCTACGGTACTGCCGAAGGAATAACCACAGATTCCCATTTTACCCGCGTCGATCTTCGTCTGCTTCTCGGCGAACGAAATAGCCGCCCGGGCATCATCTTTCTCACCGAGGCCCCCCCCAAAACGGCCTCCACTTTTGCCCACACCCCGAAAGTTAAATTTGAGCCAGGCCAGGCCTCGTTCTCCCAATTTCTCGCAGATGGCGTGAACTACATTATTGTACATGTTGCCGCCATAAAGGGGATGGGGATGGCAAACCACCACCAACCCGAATGGCCCGTTTCCTTCCGGAAGGGCCAACACCCCTTCCAGGGTTATATCATGGCATGGGAATTCAATCTCTTTCATTTTTCACCACAGAGACACAACAGAGAGTGCCTAAAATGCCTGAAGTGCCTTAAGTGCCTAAAATTTACGAAAAAGCTTTACGCAATTTACAGAGAACTCTGCTGAAAACCCCGCTCGCGGCGGGGTGAATTTATTTTTTTAACAACGTCGCAAACCCTTTCTGCAGGGTCTGCGGAAAATCTTTCGCCGTGATCAGGAGGCTCTGGACATAGGCCTCAATCTCCATATGAGTCATCTTGTCCAGTCCCGTGCCCCAGTCCACCGCCCGCTTGGCCAAGCCGAGCGCCAAAGAAGGCCGCTGAAGGAGCTTCGCCAACAACGCCTGGGTCTTTTCTTCCAGGGCGGCCTCCGGGCAGATCTGGTTGACCAGGCCCATCTCGTACGCTCTCTTGGCCGGGATCATGTCTCCGGTCATGATCAGTTCCTTGGCCCAGGCCGGGCCGAGCATCCGCGTTAGGCGACTCGTCCCGCCGCAATCCGGAATGATGCCGAGAATGATTTCGGGCACCCCCAGGGTTGCGTTCTCCGAAGCGACCCGGAAGTCTGCCGTCAAAGCCAACTCCAGCCCCAAGCCGCCGCAGAAACCATGAATCTTCGCTACGATGGGCTTCTCGATGCGCTCGATCCGGTTCAGGATGGTTTGAATGGTTTCGATATCTTCCCGCAGGCGGATTCCCACGGCCCTCCCGTCATCCTGGGCCACCTTTCCCAAAAAGTTGAAGTCGATCCCCGCGGAGAAGACCGGCCCTGCCCCTTCGAGTAATAAGACCCGGGCTTCGAGGTTAATGCTGAGTTCGAAGAAAGCCTTGCGAATCCCCTCCAACACGTCTCCATTGATGGCATTCCGTTTTTCCGCGCGGTTGAGAGTGACGATGCCGACGCCGTCCTTCACTTCCCACTGGACCGGTTGATTGGACATAATACCTCCCTTAAAAACGGTTTCGAGTTACGCCCCCTCACCCTTCCCCTCTCCCCCGGAAACGGGGGAGAGGGCGGGGGTGAGGGGGAGCCCGCTGAGCTTGGCAATTTCTTCCACGATCCGGCGGGTAAATTCTTCTCCCCCGGATTCTCCCCTGGAGTAAATCGGCTGGCCGATTTTTACGTGCACTTCCGTCCTAAATTTTTTCTCATTGTACCGGATGCCCACGGGTATAAAGGGGAGGGCTTTGTCTCCAGGCCATCCCGCCTTTTCCTGGGTCCGCAAGATGCGTTCGACGAAGCGGTGCTTACCCCGACCCACTGCGTGGGGGTAATAGGTGCCTTCCGGGAAAAGGACGATACATTCTCCCTTTTTCAAAAGCTGTTCCACGTAACGAAAAGAGCGCAGGCTCTTCACCGGATTTGACCGGTGGATGGGGACTCCTCCCAAAGAGGATATAAAATGCCGCACAACCGGGTAAACGAAGAGCTCCTGCTTGGCAATGAAGTTCAACGGCCTCCAGGCTGCCAAACCCATAATCGGAATGTCTGTCCAAAACTGGTGCTTGGGCAGCAGAACGGCCGGGCCTGCCGGAGGAATATTTTCCCGTCCTTCCACTTTGATGCGGTAGACGCAGTTAAAGAAGACATGGCCGACGCTCCGAATGAATCGGTAGAGTAGGTTTCTTCGCCGCAAGCCCAATTCTATTCCCCTTAAGCCTTTTTGGTCTCCCAAATTACCACAGGGACGCACGGGAATCAATAAGATGAAACGCGAAAAGATTCCGAGGATTCCAGGGGTCGAGGGTTTTCAAGATATTGGACAGCCGGTTATGTATCAGGGACCCCAGGAGTTCGGCAAGTATCTTAAGGATGGATTTGAAGATTACGGAAAGTTAATCAAGGAGTTTAATATTAAGTTGGAGTAAGCCTTTTAAAATGGCGAGAATTTCTACCCACCTTGTCGTGGCCCGGGGGGCAGGGCGCTACGCGCGGGCAGCATCGGCCGGGAGAAAGCTATACCCTACACTCCCGCCCCGTCTCCGCAAAAGGAGGCGGGGCGCCTTTTCCCGCCCCATCCATGAAAAGACCACCGCCTCATGATGCCAATCCCGCCCGCGCGGGACCTGCCCCCCCGGGCCCGAGATAGCCGGTCAATATACGCTAAATTTGGAGATTTGGCGCCAGATGGGTCCTGGCCGACGCGGCAGGGGATCTGTCCATTTCAGGCCGATCAAAGCCGGCAAGGAAATTTTTGCTTGCGAAAAAGCCCCAAGAGAACGGCTCAAAGAAGGTTGGCGACTTTCTTGATCGCGCAGAGTTCGCCGCACATCGTACAGACGTCGCTTTCTTTGGGCATGCTCGATTCGCGGAGTTTCCGCGCCCTCTGCGGGTCAATGGAAAGCCGGATCTGCTCCTGCCAGTTCAGGGCCTTGCGGGCCCGGGCCATCCGGCAATCCATCTCCATAGCCCCTTTCAGGCCGCGGGCGATGTCGCCCGCATGCCCCGCGATCCTGGAGGCAATGACCCCTTCGCGCACATCGTCAACCGTCGGCAGGCGGAGGTGTTCCGACGGGGTGACGTAGCAAAGGAAGTCCGCTCCCGCCCGGGCGGCAATCGCCCCGCCGATCGCCCCGGTAATATGGTCATATCCAGGGGCGATGTCCGTCACCAGGGGTCCCAAGACATAAAAAGGCGCCCCGTGGCAGAGCCGTTTTTCCAGCAGGATGTTGGCCTCGATCTGGTCCAGGGGAACATGTCCGGGTCCTTCGATCATCACCTGAACGCCCTTGGCCCAGGCCCTCTCCGTCAGTTCCCCCAGTAGAATCAACTCCTGGACCTGCCCGCGGTCCGTGGCATCGGCCAGACATCCTGGGCGAAGTCCGTCTCCCAGGCTCAGGGTCATGTCGTACCCCTTGGCGATTTCCAGCAGCCGGTCAAAATACTCGAAAAGGGGATTCTCTTTCTTGTTGTAATTCATCCACTCCACCAGGATCGCCCCCCCCCGGCTGACGACCCCCATGAGGCGACCCTCTTTCTTGATTTTTTCGACGGAGGTCTGCGTCACGCCACAGTGCACGGTGATAAAATCAACTCCGTCTTCCCCGTGACGCTCAATCACTTCAAAGAGGTCATCCGCGGTCATCTCCACCATCGGGTGCTTCTTCCGCTCGGCCATTTCGATCGCCGCCTGGTAGATGGGCACGGTTCCCACGGGGACAGAGGAAATATTCATCACCGCTTTACGGGTCTCATCGATGGACGGTCCGGTGGATAAATCCATGATCGTGTCGGCCCCGGCCTCGATGGCCACGCGCACTTTCTCCAGCTCTTCTTCGACGTTCATGTGGTCTTTGGAAGTTCCCACGTTGGCGTTAACTTTGGCGCGCAACCCTTTGCCGATGGCCAATGGTGCAATCCGGCGATGCTTTAAATTTTGTGTGATGATGATGGTCCCCTCCGCCAATCCCTGGCGAATGGTCTCCGCCGCGACGCCCTCAGCGGCAGCGGTCGTCTTCATCGCCTCGGTAATCGTCCCCTGCCTGGCGAATTCTAACTGGGTCATATTTCCCTCTCCTTCTGCGGCATGGCCGCAACCAAAAGACAAAAACCTACCTTCGACCATTAACCTAGGGTAGTTGCCGACTCCTAATTCTTGGACCCCAGTCGGTCCAGCAAGAGTCTGGCGACTTTCTCCCCGGATAAAAGCATTCCCCCGAAGACCGGGCCCATCCGGTACCCGCCTAGCGTTGCGTTCACGGCCATCCCGGCCACATACAGCCCCGGGTAAACTTCCCCTGTGTCTTCGATGGTCGAATGCTCCGCGGCCTCAGCCCACAGCGAGCGTTCCCCCTGAAAATTTCCTGACGGAGTCTTGAACGTTATCCGATTCTTCCTCTGCAGCACCTGGACCACCTCCGCCGGGTGTCCAGTGGCATCCACGACAAACCTGGCTCGAACCGCGAGGGGGTCGACGTGCAGGCCGGCCATCTCCACGGCAGTCCAGTTGATCACCAGGCCCGCAACCGTTTCCTCCCGGACCATTAAATCTTCGACGCTGATCCCATTAAAGATCCTCGTCCCGGCCCGGCAGGCCGCTGAGCAAAGGGTGGAGACCATCTCCACAGAATCGACCGTATAATATCCTTCCTGAAATTTTTCCGCGTGCACCCCGAATTCATCCAGGATCCGCCGAGCCCCTTCCTGGACGACAATCTCATTGAAAAGCATCCCGCCGCCCCACATACCGCCGCCGACGCTCATTTTGCGCTCGAATATGGCGACTTTGACCTTGGCTTTGGCCATATAATAGGCTGCCACCAGCCCGGAGGGACCGGCTCCAACGATGGCCACGTCGAGCTCTAACCCCTGGGAAAACTTACGGGCAAAACGTTCGATAATAGCCCGGGAAATAACTATTTCATCCAGTTTCATTTCTTTTCCCCCATAAAAAAAGCCGTCGATTCCCACAAGAACCGGCGGCTTTGGACGCTTTTCGAATTCGCTTCCCTCCGCTGGTATTACCCAACAGGTTCGAGGGGTCATCCCGATTATCCGTTTCGGGATCTCTCAGCCGGTTCAGCTCCCCCAGCAAATCTATTTTTTATTATACCCTTATGCCAAGAAATGTCAAGGAGTCGAAAAAATTACTGGAATTCTGCCATAAGGATGGCGAGAAGGTGCCTGGGGCGCAGATGGCAGGGTTAAAAAAGGCGCTGGCGTGTTTCTTAAGGAAAAAGGAGCGGCCGGTCGTTTTCCTCGGGGGGTTGGAAGGA
>Ga0315282_10016821_pt1 | contig 10645 bp, 8 predicted proteins | sample YL17G07_20_MG_FD_203693 | JGI IMG/M metagenome (GOLD analysis project Ga0315282, IMG submission 203693) | Sediment microbial communities from Yellowstone Lake, YNP, Wyoming, USA - YL17G07_20 | ecosystem: Environmental > Aquatic > Freshwater > Lake > Sediment | place: USA: Wyoming | collected... | reverse complement strand
CGCATCCCTAGAATTGATGCGGGTTTCCGCTAACTGGTGAAAAAGCTTGGGGCGGGGCCAAGTTTGGTTTTGCAATGAACAGTTCGAGGGAAATGGAAGCTGGCTTACGGATTCTTTGTAATCCAAATTACATTCAAAAATGACTAGCCGGAAAGCGTGCTTTTCGCTCGAGGCAGAGGCCTCTTTTGCCCGCCGGTCAGGTTCATCGCGTTGGCTCGACTGGCCAAGTTTTGGTTGCTGAAGCTGGAAATCCAGATCATCCGGGAGCTAGGTGCGGCCAAGCGGAGATAAACCCGAGCGCGGCCTGGGTTGGGCGTGGAAACCTTCGAGAATCTTTAGTGAAAACGGGGAGATGACCTTGGTCTGGCGCCTAAAACGCCGACCGCTCTCCGGTCAGCTCCTGCAGGCGGTTGGCCAGCGTTTTCAGGTCGCTCAGCACCCGTTCGGTCTCCCGGGCGCCCCGTTCCACCTCGTTGGCCACCTCGCTGACTTCCATCACGGTCGCCACCATTTGTTCGCAGGCGGTGGTCTGCTGGCGGGTGGAGAGGTTGATTTCGGTGGCGGAGCGGTGGGTGGATTCCACCTGGGTCAGGATGTGTCCGAAATACTCGCGCATCTGGTCCACGGCTTCGGCGCTCTTGTCCGAGGCCTTCAGGCTTTCCTCGGTAACTATTACCGTGCTGTTGGTCGCATGCTGGACCTGCTCGATCAATTCCCGCACCACCTGGGTGGCCTCCAGGGTGCGCCTGGCCAGCCGGCGGATCTCCGCCGCCACCACTGAAAAACGCCGGCCGGCTTCCCCCGCCCCCGCTGCTTCGATGGCGGCGTTGAGCGCGAGCAGGTTAGTCTGCTCCGAGATCTCGTTGATGATGTCAATCACGCCGCCGATCTTCTGCGACTGCTCGCCCAGCTCCACCATGCGCTGCGCCACCTCGTTCACCCGGTTCTTGACTTCCTGCATCTGGGCAATGGCGTTCTGGAGATAGGTCTTGCCGTCCTCGGAAACCCGGCGGGTGGTATCGGCAATCTTGGTCACTTCTTCCGAGCTCTCCGCGATCCGGGTGGCCGAGGCCGCGATTTCTTTGGAAGTGCTCGAGGCCTCGTACACCGAGGCGGCCTGTTCGGTGGCTCCGCTCGCCTGCTGGGAGGAAATGCTGTAGAGGTTTTCCGTGGTCTCGGAAAGCAGGGCGATGGTCTGGGCGATGTTTTCCACCAGCAGCTTGGACCGGTCAATCTGCTGCTTGATGCTCTTGGTCATCTCGTTAAAGGCCTGGGCCAGGCTCCCCAGTTCGTCGGAGAGCGGCACTTCCACGGTCACGTCGAGCTCGCCCTGACTGACCCGCTTGGCCGCGGCCGCCATCAGCGCCACCGGCCCCACCAGGACCCGGTTGAAAAGCAAGATGATGAAAAAGCCGATCACAAAGATGAAGACAATGATCCCAATGCCCTTGAGGCGGTTGCGCTGACTCTGCTGATAATAACTTTGGGTCGAGATGCCGATCCGCACCGCGCCCATCCGCTTGCCGGAATTGGCCGGAGCCCCGGGCGCTCCGGGCTGGGTCGGGGCTGCGGCTTGCACCGAAGGTGGGGTCGCTCCCTCCTCCGTGGAAGGCGCATTGGCCAAGGTGCTTCCTGGTGCGGCCCCGGGGGGAGTCGGAGCGGTTTCAGGCGCTTTCGGTCCTCCGCCGCCGGCCGGAGCCGAGGGAGATTCAAAATTCATCGGGCTGGGTGAAGGAACCCCGGCCTCCTCATTGATCCCGATCTTGACCGGGAACCAGAAATCTTGGAACCGGATCTTATTGCTGGCAAAGATTTCCTCTGAGCGCGGCTCGTCCGCCAAGGCTTCCGGGAGTTTGGGGAACCCAAAATCGGCGGCCTTGAGATCGCGGCCGTATTCCTGGTAAATGATCTGGTCGTCGGCGTTGTAGAAAACGGCGTAGGCGATCCCTTCGTTTTTAAGCTCGCTCACGTTTTGCCGCAAAATGACCGTGTCCCCGGTCAAGACCCCGAAGCGGGTGTTATTGGCCAGGTTGCGGGCCAGCGACAGGCCCCGCTGGTCCACCCCCTGGATCTGGGCCTGGTGCAGGGATCGAGTCAGGTTGGAAATGAACAGGTAGATCACCACGCTGAACACCACGTAGGCTACCAGCATGTAAAAGGCAAGCCGATAGCTGAGCTTGCTGTTGATGCTTTTCCAGAGAGTTCGGAACCCGCTAATAAGTCTATTCATGGGCTAAGCTACAATAGGCCAAATTCAAAAGCCATTATAGGAAGGCAGGCATTTGATGTCAAGCCATAGCATCTCCTCCAAACCGCGCTTGACCTGGGGGGCTTTTTCGTGATAGAAATGCTAAATCTTCTAATCTTGTCTGAGACGTAACCCTTCGGACCAGAAAAAGGAAACGACCATGAAGCCAAAAGAAGTGATCGAGTTCGCCAAAAAGAACGGCGCGGTGATGCTGGACCTCAAGTTCATGGACTTCCCCGGCCTGTGGCAGCATTTCTCCGTGCCGATCAGCCAGCTCAAGGAGTCCAGCTTCGAGGAGGGCTTCGGCTTTGACGGCTCCAGCATCCGGGGCTGGCAGCCGATCCACGCCAGCGACATGCTGGTCCTCCCGGACCCCGGGACCGCGGTAATGGACCCCATGATGCAGCACCCCACTCTGAGCCTGATCTGCAACATCGTGGACCCCATCACCAAGGAAGAATACACCCGCGATCCCCGCAACATCGCCCGCAAGGCCGAGCAATACCTCAAAGGCACCGGGCTCGGCGATACCGCCTACTTCGGGCCGGAGGCCGAGTTCTTCATCTTCGACGAGGTCCGCTTCCACCAGGACGAGCACAGCAGCATGCACCTGGTGGACTCGGCCGAGGGCTTCTGGAACAGCGGCCGCGATGAAAAACCCAACCTGGGCTACAAGCTCCGCTACAAGGAAGGCTACTTCCCGGTCCGGCCTTCGGACTCGCAGCAGGACCTGCGCACCGAGATGGTGCTGGCCCTGCAGGCGGTGGGCCTGGAAGTCGAGGCCCAGCACCACGAGGTGGCCACGGCCGGCCAGGCCGAAATTGACCTCCGCTTCGCCCCCCTGGTCCAGATGGGCGACAACCTGATGTGGTTCAAATACCTGCTCAAGAACGTGGCCCGCAAGCACGGCAAGACCGTCACCTTCATGCCCAAGCCGGTCTTCGGCGACAACGGCTCCGGCATGCACATCCACGCCTCCATCTGGAAAGACGGCAAGCCGCTGTTTGCCGGCGGCGAATACGGGGGCTTAAGCACCATGGCCCTGCACTTCATCGGCGGAGTGATCAAGCACGCGGCCGCTTGCTGCGCCTTCACCAACCCCACCACCAACTCCTACCGCCGCCTGGTCCCCGGTTTCGAGGCCCCCATCAACCTCGCCTACTCGAGCCGCAACCGCAGCGCCGCACTCCGCATCCCCATGTACAGCCCCAGCCCCGCGGCGAAACGGGTCGAGATCCGCTTCCCCGACCCCTCCTGCAACGGCTACCTCGCCTTTGCCGCGCTCCTCATGGCCGGACTCGACGGCATCCAAAAAAAGCTCCCGGCCGGGAACCCTCTGGACAAGGACATCTATGGCCTAAGCCCGGAAGAGTTGAAAGACGTGCCCAACACCCCCGGCGGCCTGGAAGAAGCGCTGAGGGCGCTGGAGAAAGACCACGAGTTTCTGCTCAAGGGCGACGTCTTTACCCAGGACGTGATTGATACCTGGGTGGACTATAAGCTTAAAAATGAATTGAACCCGGTCCGGATGCGGCCTACTCCTTGGGAATTTGCTCTTTACTTTGATTGTTAAGGAAGAAAAAGAAAATCTTACCACAGGGACACAGAGAGCACGGAGAAAGAAGAGAAAAAACGGGTAGGGAAGGTTTGGATACCTGCCCGGCAACTTGATATCCAGAAGTTAAGAGGGCAGAGAACCGAAGTGGTCCAGGCGATTCAGGAATGTCGTCATGAAGAATAACCTATCCCTCTGGGGGCTGTTCCTGTTGGCAATCTCCCCTCAAGTTTTCAATGGCTTTTATAATCCCGGATTAATGGCTTACCCGACGGCTTTTTGGACGGTGGATATCCTGACCCTGGTGGCGATGCCCATTTTGCTGTCCGGGTGGGGGTTGCGTCGCGGGTTGTTTACCAACCGGGACCTGGGTCTGCATTTTCAGTTCCCCGGCCGGGGCCAAAAGGTTATCTTTGTTGCGGCCATGATCGCCCTGCCCTTCCTGGTCTTTTATGGTTTCTGGTTCTTGACGTGGTTGGGCAACTACTTGCACTATCGTTTTTTCACAAAAGGCGCGGAAGATTTTGTGTTTGATTTTTCCATGGCCGTTTCAGGGGAGGGAATCAAGCGGATCGTGATCATCGCTTATTTTTCGATCACCGCCGGCCTGGTGGAAGAGTTTTACTACCGGGCTTTGCCCCGCTTGTTTTTCAGGTCCAGCCCTTTCCATTTGATCCTCTACCTGCTGTTTTCCTCGATCATTTTCGCCCTCATCCACTGGGAAGGAGGGCAGGTCAAGCTGTTTGTGACTTTCTTCCTGGGGCTGATATTGGCGGGAGCCTACCTGATGACCAGGAACTTGTGGCCGTTGATCTTTGGGCACTTGGTCGCGGATGTTCTGCTTTTTTCCGGCGTCAAGTGGGCCGCGCTCTGGGGGAGTTAAGCCTGTGATCGGCCCGAGGCCCGGAGCCTCACAGCCTCATGCCTCAAGCCTCTTCCCGATCTTGACCACCCCTGCCCTTTTGTGCTACACCAAGCCTTGAAATGCGCACGCTTCGGATCGGCCTGGCCCAGGTCAATATGACCGTGGGCGACCTCGACGGCAACGCCCGCAAGATCCTGCAGTGGGCCGAGAAAGCCCGCCGGCAAGGCGTGGCGCTGCTTCTCTTCCCGGAGCTGGCGGTGACCGGCTATCCACCCGAGGATCTGCTCCTCAAACCCGCCTTTATCCGCGATAACCTCCGCGCCCTCGACAAAATCCGCCGCGGCCTCAAAGCGCCGGGCATGGTGACCGTGCTCGGGTTCGTGGACGGCGGCGACGACATCAAGAACGCCGCGGCCATCATCCACCGGGGAAAGATCCTCGGGGTCTATCACAAGCGCCGGCTGCCCAACTACGGCGTCTTTGATGAAGACCGCTACTTCCAGCGGGGCGAGCGGCCGCTGTCGTTGCGCTGGGGCCAGTTGCGAGTTGGGGTGAGCATCTGCGAGGACATCTGGTACCCGGGCGGGCCTTCGCAAGAGGCCTTACAGGGCCAGGCCGAATTGATCGTCAATCTTTCCAGCTCGCCCTACCACCTGGGCAAGAGCGAGCAGCGCGAGCGCATGCTCCGCACCCGGGCCGCGGACGGGGTGGCGATGGTGGCTTACGTCAACCTGGTCGGCGGCCAGGACGAGTTGCTCTTCGACGGCGGGTCCACCATTTACGATCCGGACGGCCAGGTGATCGCGCGGGGCAAACTCTTTGAGGAAGAGCTGGTGGTAGCGGACCTGGACCTGGAAGAGGTCTTCCGCCGCCGGCTCCACGACCCCCGCAGCCGCAAGGAAAAGCAGGTGCACGCCCAGGAAATAGATCGGACCGTGTGGGCGCAAATTCCCGGCGCTCCGCCCACGCCGGCCCGGCGCCGGCCGATTCTTCCCAAGGTCCTGCCCCGGCTGGAGCCGGCCGAAGAAGTCTTCCTGGCCCTGGTCCTAGGCACGCGGGACTACGTCAGGAAGAACGGGTTCAGCCGCGTGCTGGTGGGGCTGTCGGGCGGCGTGGATTCGGCCCTGGTCGCGGCTTTGGCAGTCGAGGCCCTGGGCCGGAAAGCCGTAAAGGGCGTGAGCATGCCCGGGCCGTTCACTTCCCGCGGCACCCGCGCGGACGCGGCCAAGGTGGCGAAGAACCTGGGCATCGAGTTCCTCGAGATCCCGATCGGGCCGGTGTTCGAGAGCTACCTCAAGGCCCTCAAGCCCGCATTCAAAGGCAGGAAGCCCGATGTAGCCGAGGAGAACCTGCAGGCGCGGATTCGGGGCAACTACCTGATGGCGCTCTCCAACAAGTTCGGCTGGCTGGTTCTGACCACCGGCAACAAGAGCGAGCTGGCCACCGGCTATTGCACGCTCTACGGCGACATGGCCGGCGGGTTTGCGGTGATCAAGGACGTGCCCAAGACCTTAGTTTACGCGGTGGCGGAATTCATCAACGCCCGGGCCGGCCGCGACCGGATCCCCAGGAGCGTGCTCGAGCGGCCGCCGACCGCGGAACTCCGCCCCAACCAAACCGACCAGGACACCCTGCCGCCCTACGCCGAGCTGGACCCGATCATGAAGGCCTACGTGGAGGAAGACTTGAGCTTCGAGGAAATCGTGGCGAAGGGGGCCAAGCCGGCCACGGTGAAGAAGGTGATCCGGATGGTGGACGGCAACGAATACAAGCGAAGACAAGGCCCGCCCGGCATCAAAATCACCGAGCGCGCCTTTGGCAAGGACTGGCGCCTGCCCATTACCAACCGTTATCGGAAAGACTGAAGAGGCATGAGGCTTGAGGCGGGAGGCTCATGAGCTTTCCAAAAAGATTTCCCGATCTTTCCGCATCCTCACTTCTGGGCATCGGCTTGCTCGCCCTGCTGGCGCGGATCGCGGTGATTTGGGGGCTGAGGAATTTTGCCACCGTCACCGGTTTTGAGAACGAGGAGATCGCACTCAACCTGGTGGCGGGGCGGGGCTATAGCATGGCGGTGTTCGGGCCGCTGGCGCCCACGGCTTACCAGTATCCGCTCTATACCTTTTTTCTGGCCGGGCATTTTTGGCTGTTCGGGAAGAATTACCTGTTCGTGGAGCTGACCCAGGCGCTGATTTCCAGCGGCGCCTGCGTGCTGCTGGTTTATCTGGGACGGGCCTTGTTCGACCGCGGCACCGGAATCCTGGCCGGGTTGCTGTGCGCGCTCTACCCCACCTACATTTATTGGACCAGCCGGGCCCAGCCGCTGCTGCTCGAGGTTTTCCTCCTCATCGCGCTCCATCTCCTGGTGCTCCGCGGCCTCCAGCGCGACCGGACCCGGGATTGGCTGCTGGCCGGGGCCATGCTGGGCCTGGCCACCTTGTCCAAGACTTTTTACCTGATTTTGCTCCCGGCCTTTGTGCTGTGGGCCTGGCTGGATCAGCGGCCGCCCCTGGCCCGGCTCTTGCGCCAGGCCGGGCTTTTCACCCTCGCCGCGGTCTTGACCATCGCCCCCTGGACCGTCCGCAACGCCGTCACCCTGCACGCTTTCGTGCCGGTCTCCACCAACGGCGGGTACGGGCTGTGGATCGGCAATAACCCGGAGGCCACGGGCAATATCTTTACCCGGGACCATCGGGGCATGAGCGATAAGCTCAGCGCGGAGATGCGGGCCCGGCTGGCCGCGGCCGACGACGCGGAAAAAGAGCGGATTTTCCGGGAAGCCGCCTGGGCCTACATCCGGGAGCGCCCGGCCCGGTTTGCGGCCATGATTCCCAAGCGCCTGGAAGCCTTGTGGTGGTTCGAGGCGGAGATGCCCGGCGACTACCCTATGATGCGCGAGGTGGTTTATGTGGTGCTCCTGGTCCCGGCCCTGGCCGGCATGGTTTACTCCCGCCGGCGGTGGCGGTCGCTCTCGATCTTTTACCTGACTTATCTATCCTTGAGCGCGGCCTATGCCGGGTTTTACGGCGGCGCTCGCTTCCGATACGTCATCGAGTTCAGCCTGATCCTGTTTGCCGCGAATTTTTTGGCGGCGATTGCTGGAAAGATATTGCGTACACGGGAGCAGGCGACCTGATCAGATCATGCCTTGCTTGCGGAACCAGCGATAGGCCCTTTCAATCGCTCCTTCAATCGGCGACTGGGGCAGGCCCAGTTCGGCAATAGCTTTTTTCGGGGTGAAGTAGTGGGGCGCGTAGCCCATGCGCGCCGTCACCGAGTTCACGTCAGGCTCAAACCCGAATAGTCGGCCGGCGATATCCAAGAAATAACCTGCGCCGATGGCCGCCGGATACGGAATCCGGAACTTGGGCGGCGCCACCCCGGCCACCTTGGCGATCAAAGTGAACATCTCGCGATAGGTGAGGTTGCCCTGGGCGTTGGCGAGGACGTAGGACTCGCCCGGTTTTCCCTTCTCCAGGGCCAGGTGGATGCCCTCGGCCACGTCCAGCACGTCCACGAAGTTATTGCCTCCGCCGGGGTATCCCTTGGCCCGGCCCCGGGCCACCTGGAGGATCATCTGGCCGGAGGTGGGTTTGACGTCCCACTCGCCGATCATGAAAGTCGGTTTGACGATCACCAGGTCCAGGCCTTTGGCGGCTATCGCCCGGGCGCGTTGCTCGGCCTCGAACTTGGTGTCTATATAGGGGTTCTTGAAGGCGGCCAGGCTCTCATGCTCGGAGCTTTCATCCGCCGGATGCTCGCGGCTGGACAGGCCCAGCGTGTCCACCGTGCTCACGTGGACCACGCGCCCGACGCGGGCCGCGAGCGCCGCCTCCAGCACGTTGGCGGTGCCCTCCACGTTCACCTGTTTCATCATGGCCAGGTTGGGCCGCCACTGGCTGACCGAGGCCGCGCAGTGGATGACCCGGCCGCAGCCGGCCACGGCCCGGTCCATTGAAGCGCGATCGCGAATATCGCCGAAGGCGCGCTCGACCTGGAGCCCTTCCAGCGCCAGGGTCTTGGAACTTTCCCGCACCAGCACGCGCAGCCTGCCCTCGCCCCGGGCGTATAAATGCCGGACTACGTTTCCGCCGAGCAGGCCGGTGGCGCCGGTGATCAAGGTTTTCATGGCTGCTTCCTTTCGCGCCCATTCTCACACAGCCGGGCCTGATCAGCAAATCGAGTTTTGGATGGGGGGTTTACGCGGCTGGGGTCAGCCGCGCCCCTGAAAAATTTTATTGACATCGTTAAAGCGAAATGCTAAATGCTAGTCAAGGCAAATCGTCATGAGCCCGAAGCAAACCAGTGCCGACCGCGCGCAGTTGCTCTTCATTGCGGTGCTGATCTTGGGCCTGGTCTCGGTGGCGGCCCATATCGGGATCCGCGTGGCCCTGGCCAGAACCCTCACCCGCAAGCTGGCGAAAGCGACCCGGACCGCAATTGAGCAACACGAGCAGGCGGTGAAGGACTCCGAAGCGAAGTTCCAGGCCGCGCTCCTGGATGCGGAAGCCGCGGTGCAGGAAGGACGCGCCGGCCAGGTTCGGGAGCAGGAGTTTGCGCGTCGGCAAGCGATGGATCCTGCTTTGGCCAAGTCAGCCGCGGAAAAACGGCTGTTGGAGATGGCGACAGTGGGCCAGGATAGATCGCTGGACGCCGCGGCCCGCCTGCAGAAGCTGGCCAAGCTGGCTTCGCCCAAAGGCTCCGGGGTTCGGGTCACCAAGCAGAAAAAGGGTTACTCCGTGGAGGCGGCGTTTCCCTTGTCCGCCATCCAGATTGATGCCCACGGCGGCAAGGTGGACACTTCGGATCGTCACCGCGAGGCGCGGCTGGCGGCGGCCGGCATCATGCGAGACCTCTTCGCCTTTGGCGCTTCTTCCGGCCTGCAGGCGGTGGAAGTTTCTTGCCAGAATCTGGTCAAGGTGCGGGAAGGGGGAACTGCGCAAGACCGAAATGAATACCTGGAGCTGTTTCGGGCCAGGCTGGAGCCGCGCTCGCCCCAGAGCTTTGATTGGGGGACGATGAGCCGGACCGAGGTTCTCGGCTCCATGCGCGTCATTCATGACGAGTTCGGCCGGATTACGACCCGAAGGTAACGACCATGGATCCTATGCCCAGGCTGATTGCGGTGATCGTGGCCACGCTCGTGGTTCATGCCGGGGTGTTCGGCGGGTTTCATTTGTCCGAGCAGCGCCTGAAGCAAGCCCGGGCGCGCGCGACCCTGGCGCAGCAGGGCAAATGGCATAATGAAGATCAACAGCGGGAGCGCGACCAGAAGCAGGCGAAGGACGCGAAGTTCGGCAATAACGCCGTGGACCGTGTCGTGAACGACCCCGCGGTGGACATCTTGGGCTTGCTCAAGGTTTTAACGGGCCAGGACTTGCCCAAGACCGCGCAAGTAACCGTGGGCGTGGAAAGGTTCACGGAGTTCTCGATCTATCTGAAGACCATCAGCGCGTTGCCCTCGGAGCAGAGGGTCGCCTACCTGCGCAAGGTCCTTTCCCGGATCAACCCAGCTTATGTCTTCCAGGTGGCCTTTGTGGAGGATGATGGGCCCACGATGGCGGCGGAGCAGTCCTGCTTGTTGCAGATCAAGGACTGGGCCCGGGCCAGCGACGCCGCGATTGCGAGGGCCTGTTTCTAATTTCTCCTCAATTTTCTCCCTCCATTGAATTTCCCGAAGCGTTTCCTTACAATGAAACCGAGGAAATGCCGGCGCGGGCATTCTTGATCGCGGCAATTGACCGAAAAACCGAAACAGCGGCCTTCGAATCTTACTCCAGCCCGAGCTGGCGGGAAAGAGTGGTCTTTCTTGTATCTCGGGGCGGCTTCCCTGGTGCTGGCCCTCACGCAGGAGCGGAGCGGCGCTCCGGCCCCGATGTGCAAAGTCCAATGACCAGCGAAGGGAAACCCCGGATTCGGCTGCTCGCGGCCGGCCTGTTCCTGATCGCGCTCGTCGTCTTGGCCTACTCCAATACTT
>Ga0315282_10016820_pt1 | contig 10646 bp, 12 predicted proteins | sample YL17G07_20_MG_FD_203693 | JGI IMG/M metagenome (GOLD analysis project Ga0315282, IMG submission 203693) | Sediment microbial communities from Yellowstone Lake, YNP, Wyoming, USA - YL17G07_20 | ecosystem: Environmental > Aquatic > Freshwater > Lake > Sediment | place: USA: Wyoming | collected... | reverse complement strand
GGCTAAGGCTGGAACGCCTTACGTGGAAATGCCCGCTGTCATGGCGAAATATAACCCGTTCGGAGAGAAGGCTGGAATGAGGAAAATAGCTGAGCAGCCACCGCCTAAAGAAGCCTTAAAGATTGCTGAGACTCTGCAGCAGCTCGGCTTTAACATTCAACTCTTGGGCAGCGAGAAATACGTTTTAAACAATTTGCAAAGCCTAAGCGAGATAGAAATACAAACAATTAGAGAAGCATTCATTAAACATTGTCACGCACGCTTTATGAAATACTTTTTCTGCCATATTCCCTTCGGAAGGAAGGAAGTTTACGCCAAAGAAGTAATGAAAGCCAACCTTGAAAGGCTTGCACATTTAATCAAAGTATGTGGCTTCCTGTTACAAACGAAAGTCTACCTCTTCTGGTCCTATTAAAGTCTTCAATAAAATTTTCTGGAGGTTGGCACGCGCTTTAATTAGCCGATGTTCTCTGTGAAACATGGTATTTAATTATAGAAGATTCCTCGTGAAAGTTTTAATCCAACTTTTAATTATCAATCATATTGTGAATAGAGAGGGGAGGTGATAGAGATAAGGATAGCTACGAAAGGAAAAGTTCTGGCTGTACTCGCTTTTCTGTTTCTTGCATCTTCGGTAACGATAGCAAACGCTTCTCAGACGAGAACAGGGTTTTACTTGGAAGCGCGAAATCTTAGCATGGTCGGTGAGTCATGGGTAAACGTGGCTGATGGCGTAGCAATGATATTGAAATACACTGTAGAGGGCGTCGTTGAAACGGGCGAGCATGTTAAGGTTGGGACGATTCATATGGATATCGTTACCATCATTGGGGCACGTGCCCCAGGGACTTTCTCAGCAGGATTCGTGATAAATTTCTACTCTGGCAAAACTGTAGAGGGAACGATGACTGGAACACAAATTGTTACCGATGTTGGAGTAGATGTTGAAGGCATATTTGTTGGACATGGTGACATGCATGTCATGGGTAGTGGTAATGATATAGATGGACAGCCTGGTACCATGATTCTTGACGGCTATTCATGGTAAGAAAAGAGTTCGATGGAGAAAATATAGCGCGCTCTGGTTCAAACGTAAACCACGAAATATGTCCTCTGTTAGACATGATCATGCACTTTTACAAAATACTTCTTCCCCCATCAATTATTCGGAAAAAAAAGGAAGCCTACGTAAAAGAAATAATGAAAGCCAGCCTTGAAAGGCTTGCACGCTTAATCAAAGTCTGCGGTTTTCTTCTGCAGACAAAGGTTTATCTTTTCTGGAAAAACTTGAATGTATAAGCGGTTACAGCTTCTGAAGATTGTCGGGTTTGCTGCGGCTTCTAACTGTGGCTTTGAGTCCTGTGCCTTTATCCCGCTTTTTCATTTGTCTTGTTTCAAGCTTGAGTATTTCTATGTCTTTTATCTTGTTCAAATAAGCTAACACTTCGTATTTCACGTCGCCCAAGGCAAGCAGCACTATTTCATCATTCTTTTGTAGGCGTTTTTCAAGCTTAATCTTCCATTCGCCGTCGCTTCCGCAAAATATCGGCTTGCCCTTACCCCTAATCTCCATTCTTCCTCGGCTCTTTGCTGGTTTGTTCTTGTTTTTGTTTCTTCAGCTCTTTAACGATGTTTCTTATTTCCATGATGATTATTAGGCTTTAGTCTTTGTATTGGAGGGTTACGGTTAACGTGAACGTGTACGTGCCTGGCTTAACATATGGACTGAGGGAAACTGTAAGGTTTAAACGGTTAAATCTTTCCTCCACCGAGCCTTCAAACTGTAGGAATCCTTCACTAATCTCCTTAAAAATTATGTTGTTGTGAATGTGATGGTCCTTTGGTGGAGCATCATACGTGTAGAGCGTGCCTGCAAGAGAAAAGTCTCCAAAATCAATGGCACCGTCTTCCTTCGTTATCTTCATAGTGACGTCCATCCCGAACGTTTGGCTCCTGGGATTCAGAAACATCAACTCCATCTCGTATGCGGAACCAATCCACATTGTTTCAGGCAATCCTTTAACCACGTGGAAGGCTGGAATACGCTTGTATGTCGGTCGCATTGAAAAAGATGTTTCACGCATCATCAGAGCTAACAAGAGAACGAGGCCGAACAGGATTAGGCGACGACGGCGCATCTTTTCACCTTCCGACCACTGATAAGGACAAAATAAAAAAAGGGGTGTTATGGTCTTTGGTTTTTATTGAATTGGTTTTTATTGAACGGCATACGTTTGTCCCTGGTAGATTCCAGGCGTGTGGTATGTAGCCCTGAACAGGATAGTGACTTCTCCTGGAGGCATTGTGAATGGAGTACTACCTGACCAGTCGTGGAATATGTAAGCATAGGCGTCTCCCTGTATGAAGGTTATGGTTTTCCATTCGTATCCTGGCGTAGCTGTAGAGTCATAGTATTCCACAGTCACATCAGCAAGCGAAATGTAGTTGTCGCTCCAATCATAAATGTACACGTAGACATGCACACCAACATAGCTGTAAGCTGTGTTTGTGTTCTTCAGTGTCATATAGTAGTACAATGGCACTTCCGGTTGAATGGTTGTGTCTTCTATAAGGTCGGAGGAGGAAAGTGACAGAAGTAGAGGCGACACCGTTATATACGGAGATGTCCATGTATTGCTGATTTGAGTGAGTGCTGCTACGACGGTTGTCACCATAAGCAAAGCTATTACCAGTCCTATTGCAATTTTACTCTTTTTTGTCATGTTCATTTTCATTTTTCTTTTCTCCTTTCCTTTTTGTCAGGATTCTTTAACGTGCCCCTGGCAAAGGCATGAGTCGGGAGCATGCTCCCGTTCCACGCAGAGTCGCGTCTGCCCGACTGAACCACAATTCTATGACGGATCTTACCTTAAAGTTTATGGAAAACTGTTCTATATGATTCTTACAGCTCTTTTGAGCGTGAGAAAGAAGCTATCTGTGGCGCAAAAATATTTCAAATGCAACACTGTGGCACGACTGGCTTTCAATGTTCATGCCTAACCTTTGAGTTTCCCTCACGGAGAAACCCTCGATTGCCCTATCATCTGAGTCAATTTCAACCGTGGACCAAGAGCCATTTATGGAAAGCTGTTATAGAAGCTTCTTCTATACGACATAAAAGCCCGCATCCACAAAAATGCATGGTAAAGGATGCCCCAGGCTAATATGACCAAACAACCATTTTTAATTTGCGAGCCCACAGACAAAATTCTCCGTTCTTATCCATGCCCCATTCAGGCTGAAGAGTAAAAACGCTTATCACAGCCTTGAAGTTTCACACTCGATTAAGGTGTGCGGGATGCTACTGCAGACTTTGGTTTTCTGGAAAAACTTGAATGTATAAGCGGTTACAACTTCTGAAGATTGTTCGGTTTGCTGCGGCTTCTGTCATGAATAACTTACTATAAAACTCTACTTCAACAATCAAGCGAGGCCTTTCCACCAATAAACGAACTTTTTGCCTTGCCTTTTAGATATAACCAGCCCTTCCTTTTCTAATTTCTCCAAAGCAACGCGGATTCTTGTGTATTGCGTTGGCGCTCCCTTTGACCACATGCCGAATGGTCTATTAAGTTCTTCAGCCTTGTAGCCATAAATCTCAACCATTAAACCAATTCGCGTATATGCGAAGTCCGGATTTCTGCTGATGTGAGCTTTAACTTTTTCATATGTACTTTCTTTCTCGGCCTCTTCCCGTGGTATCTTTATTGTAATTCCATGAGCGCTTTTTTTCAAATCATCATTACCTCTTTCAAAGCGTTATCAACTATAACATCATTAACATCCTAATTAATGTTTCGTTTTGTCCATTATCAGAAAAAAAGCAGTTCCAAGGTGTACAATCAATATTACTTAACTACGTCTTAAGAAAATCTTTTATTGAGTGCAGCGCTACTTTGGTAGGTGAACGAACATCGCAGGTTTAGGTTAATTTGGAAAAAAACCAAGGGATCTCCCTGTTGACCAGAGAAAAGGCAAATGTTTCGGATAACACTTGGCTAGATATAATCTCGGAGCAAGATTCACGATTGCTAGATCATTTTAGAGACAAGTTTGTCGTTCATCCAAAACTGAACCGCCAGTTAGTTAGTTTTCAGGCAAACAAAGATAGACCTGCATTTCGTTGGTTTAAATTTAAAGAAGCTTTCTCAGCGTCACTAGTTGAATTACTATTGCAAAAGTACTCGATAAAGTCGGGAAGAATACTTGATCCGTTTGCTGGAAGCGGCACCGCATTATTCGCTGCCAGCAATATTGGCCTAGACTCAGATGGTATAGAAATTCTACCCGTTGGCCAACAAATAATCGCGGCTAGACTGTGCTTGGAATGCAATTTTGCAGAAGAAGACTTCCGAACAATAAAACGATGGACAACTAATCTTCCTTGGAGATATTCGACAGAAAAAACGCCATTATGCGAACTTCGTATTACAAAAGGGGCATATTCGACAGAGACACTAGAAAATATTGAGCGATATTTGGCAGCTATTCGGCATGAAAACGAGCGAGTCCAGACTATCTTGCGGTTTGCATTGCTGTGCGTATTGGAATCTATTAGCTATACTCGGAAGGATGGTCAATTTCTTCGATGGGATCACAGATCCGGCCGGAATCTTCGTGGAAAAGTATTTCATAAAAATCGAATCGAAGATTTTAACAGTGCTATTGTTTCAAAACTTATCGAGATTATGGATGACACTGCACAAACTCAAAAATCATTGATGCCACGATCAAGAGGGCAAATTAAAGTTATGGCAGGATCATGTTTGGATATTCTGCCTACCCTTCGCGAAAACTATTACGATAGCATTTTTACCTCGCCACCTTACAGCAATAGATACGATTACACAAGGACATATGCCCTTGAACTCGCTGCCCTTGGAATCGGCGAGCATGAGATTGTCAATTTAAGACAGCAAATGCTAAGTTGCACCGTCGAAAATCGAGAGAAAGACCTAATGCGAATAAACCCCAATTGGTCGGCAGCTATTGAAATAGCGGACAGACAAGAATTGCTGCAATCAATATTGGGATTTCTCGAAGACCAAAAGGCAAAAGGGAAGCTCAACAACAATGGCATCCCTAGAATGTTGCGGGGCTATTTCTATGAGTTAGCGTGCGTTATTTTCGAATGCGAACGGGTAATGAAGAATAACGCATTGATGTTCATGGTGAATGATAATGTTAAGTACGCTGGCGCAAGTGTCTCAGTCGATATGATTCTTTCGGAAATGGCTGAAGAAACAGGGTTTCGCGTCGAGAACATTCTCGTATTGCCAGATGGCAAAGGCAATAGCAGCCAGCAGATGGGCGTCCATGGTTACGAGCCATTAAGGAAGTGTGTCTACGTGTGGAGGAAAAATGATTGAACATGAACAAGGCGTACCTTAGCCATCTCAAAAGCAGCAAGGATTTGGTGACTCCATATGAAGCTACAAGAGCAGGCTTCGTATCTCTAGCTTTAGAAAGAAACAGGCGAGCTACTCCAACAGTTGTGGAAGCGAGAACCCTCAAATCAATTGCGTCAACGGCAAAAAGTCCAGCCGAGCTCTTGAAAATAACGCAAATACAACCCGCTTTGCTCACTGCAGCTGGTGTTTCTGAGAAAGCGGCAGGGCATATGTTGCAACAAGACAAAGGCCAAGCAATTCGGGGTCTAATAAAAGACTTTTTGGAACCTGCTGGGGCGGATTTCGTCGAGGAGTTGGTCTACAGATTTCTTTTGACGAGAGGAGACAGTCTTGGCGGATCAATGCGCAACATAGGTGGAGGACTCGCCCGGCAGAAGTTAACTAGAACAATAATCGGAGCTCTGAGCCTCTCAGGAAATAGCTTTTATTGGCTTGATTCGCACAATAACTCTTGGGTCTTGGGACGAAGAGAAGACGCCAGTATTGAACTTCATACCAAAGGTCTCAGCTGGACTGTAAAGGGCGCAGGGCGTACTTTGCTTTTTGATCGAACGATTCCAATAGTCGGCAACCGAAATATTGATTTGATTTTAATTAACGGCAGCTTCAGAGAGGTTACTAATGGAACATTAAGCGTTCCCGACCGCTTTGTTGCTCTTGGTGAACTCAAGGGCGGAATAGATCCTGCTGGGGCAGATGAACATTGGAAGACTGCAAGGACTGCTCTATCGAGAATACGAGACTCTTTTTCGAAAAAAGGATATTCTCCGTTTTTGATCTTTGTTGGAGCTGCTATTGAGAAAAAAATGGCTGAAGAGATTTGGAATGATCTCGAAGCTGGTAAGCTTCAGAACGCCGCTAACTTGACCAATGTAGACCAACTAACAAATTTATGCAGCTGGCTGTGTCAAATATAATGTATGTATTGAGCAGACCTCCCCCAAAAAACTGAGTAATACCTAGGCAAAAAGAATCTATCAATGGACTCTACCATCTATTATAAGCTCTTACAGCATCAGCTAGAATCGAATTTCTGACTTTATCTCATGTGCTTCTTTGAGGCATTTGTGAAGTTTGACTATCTTCTCCCAGTTGACTATCCTTGCGTCTTCTCTCATTTCATGAAATGAACCTTCAAGCAACGATTTAGCCTGAACCACATACGCATCGGTAGTGATTAGAATTGGTTTGCTGTTCCACTTGTCCCAAGCGTGCTTCAGTTTTGTCAAAGCTTCATAAAAGTTGCCGCCCATCTGAACTTCAAAAGCCCATTTCGGATTACCTGCAGTAATCGTCTTCCAAACGGCATCCAGACGCAAATTGTCAATTGGGTATTCTACTTCTGCGATTTTGCCCTCGATCTTTCCTATTTCAAGAATCATGTCTCTGATTTCATTATGCTTTGGAACTTTGGGTATAGGAACTAAAGTTCCGGGCACTAGCTTCGGAGGGCAAACCTCTGCTTTCTTTGCTACTTTAACAAATTTAACAAACTCTGGAAAACGCTGGAGATATTTCTTGTTAATTTCATTCGGGTTCTCCTTCAGAACTTGAAGTCCTCTTTCCGTTATCCTGAAATGGCCCCTTCTAGTTCCCTCAAGAAGCCCCGCCTTGCCAAGGTATGTTCTGGCCCAAGTAACTCTGTTATTGATTAGCCGCGCCCCACTTGGCAAAAGTTGTTTTCTCTCGTCATTGCTCAGATTGAACTCTTTAGAAGTGTGATCGACAGTTTCGAGTAAAGAATGCTCTTTCATATCGGCTAGAAATCTTAAGAGAGGAAGCATTATCCGCTCATAACTAGGGATCGCCATGCTTGAAACTATGCTCCGATTTCCTTAAAACATTTTATATTATTTCACAATAGATTCGGTCTTTTTCACTTTAACTCTGGTCTCTCCACGGTGTTTGAGGGTCGTTTCATCGGAGCTTTTAAAACGATTTCACTCATATCATGCGCCAGAGACGATAAGTCATCTACATGAGATTTTCGGAGATTTGTTCGATTTGGTTACGTTTCAGCTTAGAGTAGCAAAGAAAAGTTACCTTAACAGCAAGCGCGTCTATCAGTACCGACGTATATCACTGCACATACCCAGAAAATACCACGAAACGATCAAGCCCTTTCTCAAGCGGGATTTAGAAATAAAAATTACCGCACAGAACGGCTCACTCGTCATCGTACTTACCACAAAAAAACTGCCTAATTCTGAACCCGCTAGCGTTTAAGCTTACTTATCTGGTCCTCCGTAACGATTTTCCATTCGCCATTGCGGTCCAAGTCTAACAGAAAAATGTCTTTCTGACTCTTCATAATTGAAGTGGCACGCTCAAGCGCTTCGAGCAAACCAAGCATCTTATACTGGAAGACTCTGTTCTCGCGTGAATCAAGGTCTTTGCACTCAAACAAAAAGGAATTTTCCCCAGCACTTCTCACTTTAAGAACTTTGAAAAAACGCCCGCCGTAACGAAGAATCATTGTGCCCTTCGTCTTGCTCTCCAAAGCTGCCGCCACGATCTAAAGTGAAAACGGTCCTCGTTAAAACGTTTCTGCCCGCCGAAAACCCCCCGCAAAAATCAGCCCCAGAAAGGCTTCAAACACTTGAATTTTAACACAAAAATGCAAATCCCATTTAAATATGGGCTAGCCGAAAGATTTTCCGCTAGAGGCGTTTCTGCCAGCCGAAACGTTTTGCCCAGGGCTTAGCTACACAAAAACATGTCTATTAATGTAAATAGCAACTTCCACACAAATTCTCGTTGCCGGGCCATGGTGATTGGCGTGTGGAGAGGAGCAAGAGGAACGCTGGAAGAATCTCAGTTTTCAAAGGCCGAGAGGCTAGGCTTAATTCTGCAGTCTTCCACATCCTCGCCCTCAAAGGCCCACTAACAATCTATGACATTAGGAGAGAAGTGAGAAAACGAAGGCTTTTACACCGTAAACTCTATTCTGTCGTAAACCGCAGAGTCAGAATACTGCGACAACTAGGTTACGTCGAAAAAGTAGGCACCAGAAAAACATTAGCCGGCGACACAGCAACCCTTTACCAGATCACCCCAAAAGCATACCTAGCCATACTACTCAACCAAATCAACTTGGAGAACCTCGTCCTAGAGGTGGATGAAACCGCTATCCTTGAGCTGGTAGCGATTTTAGCTTCAGCGCAAGACATTTATTGATAGCGTGGCGATTAACTGAGAAGCTTCTTAATCTTCTAGAAAAAGAAAATCAGTGACCATTACATCCTCAACATCGTTGCTTGTGGGTTCTGAAGATTCATTTAATCTATTTTGTTTTAAGTTCGATTTTTGGGAAGAGCTTGATCAGATATACTGTCAAATTTGTGCCTTCCAGGTTCCAAACAAATTTACTTGGCAATTCGGTTTTCTTCAAGTCATCCAGTTTCCTTGAATCCCATGCTATTATCACAGATGTTTGCTCAGGAACATGATCGTGCTGAAGATAATTCTCTAAAATGTGCTCGATTTCCACTGATTGAAACATCTGCTTCGCTGAGTATTCTTTTTCTTGATATTCTGCTATAATATCAATTCCTTCTTGGGCAGTATGCTCCAAAGTTCGAAAATAGTGGAAAGGAAGCGCTTTCATTCCTTCAAGTTTCCACAAAAGCGCATGAGTATCCTCTTCGTTTTCTGGCACTTTATGAATCAACTCACCATCTACATATACCCACTTCTGCTCACTCCTTAGCAAGGCTTCCTTTCTGGCGTTTAGAGAAGTTCCTAAGTCTCGTTTCTTAAGGTCACGTCTGAATCTGACCCATTCTTTGTAATCCTCTGTATCCCTAACACTCCGGAATGCCTGCCTCAGGGCATCCTCGAAAAGCCAATACCTCACAGGGTCAGGTGAGATGGCATTTCGTGCCATGTCCACATCAACATCATCGCATTCGACGACAAAATTGCAAAACTTGTAGTAAAGCTCCAAATCGCCTTTGAACCTATTGAAATCTAGGTCAAAGTATGGAATACCTTTCCAAGCGTACTTTAACCCAACTCGCATGCCAAAAGCAGACATACCAAACTCGCTCGTTTTTAGTGCGTATCCCCCTTTCAGAGTCACGGTTACTTTGTTTCCTTTGTCCTCACTCTTTGTAATCGTTGTCGGAGGGAGAACCCCGATTTTCTGTCCTTCAACATGAGAACCTTCCTTTCGAATCCATTTGTATCCTGGAACGAGCTCTCGGTTTGGAGCACTTGGTGTGCTTACAATTATTTTCGGCAATCTTTTTGTCCTTTCAGGTTGGGTGCATCCAACTATTGTCCTAAAATACAAATACTCTTCAAGCTCATTGTATTCTTGGTACTCTGGATAATTGGCACCATTATCATACCCCATAACTCGAATGATAGTTCCATGCTCAAAAGGAAGTGGCACATCTTTGTAGATAAATGGCTCTGGCAGTTCGGGTTCCGTTTTAGTTATCTTTGCATAAGGCTCGTCAACGATAGCTCTATAACTCTCGCCTTTAGCCGTCTTCGTCTCGATTTCTAACTTTCTGCAGAGATACATCAGCTTAGACCCTACTCCTTTATAGCTAAATTCATCTGATTTTAGACCGGCAACGCCACTGTAGGCGAGGTTCAAAAACTTGTCCAAACGACCCATTTTCGGGCCTTCTCTTGCTCCACTGTAGTCCATCCCAATTCCATCGTCCTCAAACACCATTGACCACCCATACGTTCCATCCCACTGAACGTTTATTTTCACATAGGAAGCTTGTACTTCTTCGGCGCAAGAGTTGGAAAGGGCCTCTCGTATGATGTCTAAATTATGACCACGATTTTGAATAACTTGCTTTAGAATTCCTATTCCGATTTGGATGTCGTGTTTACTTGGTTCGAAGACTCGACTCATTTCTACGCCCACCAGCAGTTCTTTAATGAAATTGGTCAATATATTAGCATTTTGTAGGTGTGCTCTACGGTGGAAAGTTGGAGGAAATTGAAGAAAGACTTCTAAAAAACAATGGTGGAATATGTCTTGTTCCAGACACTGTGCATTGCAGAGCCTCGCAAAGCACACTGTGCATTGGCGACGCCAGAAAACAATTATACTTTTGAAGCAACGTAGTTTAGAGGTGAAAAGCCGTTTGGTCAATTTGGTTGAAGATTGGGAAGTTCTAGAGGAGTATGCCGGGGACAAACAGGGTTTCTATCAAATTTTAGGCGATGCTGAAGCTGTGGAAATCCGTGTAGCCATTGGCAGACTTGGCT
>Ga0315282_10016819_pt1 | contig 10646 bp, 6 predicted proteins | sample YL17G07_20_MG_FD_203693 | JGI IMG/M metagenome (GOLD analysis project Ga0315282, IMG submission 203693) | Sediment microbial communities from Yellowstone Lake, YNP, Wyoming, USA - YL17G07_20 | ecosystem: Environmental > Aquatic > Freshwater > Lake > Sediment | place: USA: Wyoming | collected... | reverse complement strand
GTGGGGGATGGACCTTACCTGCCAACTCTAAAAACGCAGGCAATGAATCTTAACACCAACGCCAGAATTACCTTCCACGGATGGCTGGATCACAATTCAGCGAAACTTCAAGAATTGATGGAAAAAGCCAGTATTTTCATCCTGCCATCCGAAACAGAAAATTTTCCGGTTGTCCTGCTGGAGGCAATGGCGGCTGGGTTAGCCATCATCACGACCCAAGGCACCGGATGTGAAGAGGTGGTTGGAAATGCGGCCCTGTTGGTGAAACCCAGAGATCCAGCAGCCATTCTGGAAGCTTTAATGACGCTGATTGATAGACCAGAATTACGTTTAGAACTCAGCCAGGCAGCCAGCCAGCGAGTTGAAACGGAATTCAAATGGCAGGTAATCGCTCGGCGTTATATAGATTTATACCAACAAGCCATCATTAACGACCATCGTTGAATAACATAAGCGCATAACTTCCCAATCTGCGCCATGAATATACACAGTTTAATGAACTCGTTGAAATACGCGGATTTGCGAAGCTGGCCGGCATGTCACCTGCTCAGGTGTAGCTGGTAATTCTATCAATTGCTTTAGTTTAAGGGAATTTTTGATTTCGTCTTTAAGGTTGCCCCGGTAATATCTAGCCTCGATGAGCAAGAAATCAGCGCTGTTTAGCCATTGTTCATTCAACGCCTCATTCCATAAGCCAAGCCGGAGTAATTCATCCGATTTTCCACCCAGATAATATGAATAATTAGCATTGATCTGGGGAGGGAAAATTCGAATATTGCGAATATAAAGTAGAGGCACAACCGAAAGACCGCCTTTCCAATATATAGATGAATGTTCAGGGATAACTTTTGCCAGATACTCGCCAGCTTCTCGATAGGTTCGAAACACATTACCGCTACAGTCATAATTGATTTTACCGCCTCCAAGGTAACGGGTAGGCGTTAGCAACACGCCAATCAGCAGGAGAAACACCAAACTGTAATAAGCGAGTGAGGTTGTGTGAGGGGCAACTTCCTTACCATGTTTAGATAAACGATAACGAATAACGATTCTGGCAATAAAGGCTAGAAATAGGATGACCAAACCAAGAGCCAGACCCGTGATCATCGGATCAAAACGTCGAAACATCCGGTTGTCCAGATAAAATTTATTTTCCAGAATAGCTCTCAGGTTTACCAACCTCGTTGTGCCTTGGGTAAAACCAATCAAAAACCGGGGGATACTGATGTTAAGAATTAGATTCAATATTCCTTGACGGAAATCTTCAAATGCAGCATAACCAATTCCAGCCGCTAATACCAGGATCACAGTATAAATAATCATTTGCTGGTACCAGACAAGCTCTTTTCGCCAGCTAGAGAATGATGTAACCAGCACTAACCATCCAAGAAATGAGAAAAATGCCAGGTACCCTTCCAGGCAAAAAACGCAATAACCCTGGGTCAACGTTGCCCAGGTATGCGCAATTACCAAAGATATCAACAATCCCGATAAAAAGATAAAAGACTTGTATTTACCCTCCTGTTCCAATTTATCCTTTAACGGCCAGACCAGCCATGAAGCAATCGCTCCGACCATGAACACAAAGTGGTATCGGATGGTGCGAAATATTGTCAACCATTTATTTTCCCAAGGCGTGGTGGGATTCCAATATGGAATGGCGTCACCTGGTTTTGCCCAGTAAGACAATATGGGAAAGAATTTTGGCGGCACAAATCTGGCCCACGCCGTAAGGATACCTGGCCAATAATAGACATAAAAACTCGCTTGAACAACGACCATGATCAGGATAGCCAGCCATCCTGACTTCCACCCATGTTGCCAGAGGATATACACGGCTAAGAGCGGTAAGGCAGGTATCATGTTGATCCGGGTAAGTACCATTAAACTTGCCAAGAGCGAACCCACCCCAATTTCACGAATGGTTCTTCCCGGCCCAATGGTTAAAACGAGGCTCCAAACCAACATGCAAGCGATAAGACCCTGCGAGACTGCCAGGCTATACATCTTTATCAAGACCGGGTTTATTGCCAGCAACCAAATCGAGGCTGTCGCCCACCATTCTCCACCCAACCTGCGAGACAATACCCAGACACCAGCTAAAGTGCAAAAGGCTAGCGCAAGCATGAAATATCGTCCAGTATCCAATCCCGGTCCAAACACAAGCTGGATATAACCCGGGATCAAGAAAGATAAGGGCATATGGTTGCTCCATGGACCGTATGCCTGGTAGATTTTATATTGACCGGTTACAAACAGATAACCTTTATAAAGGTAAGCTCCCTCATCCAAATTTGATTCGAGCTGGTGAGTATAAACCCAAGCCTGACCGAAATAGGCGCATAAACCCAGGGCTGATAACAATATCGGTAACCATAGTATATGCTTAAAGTTGATTGATTTTGTTTTCATGGCCAAATTTCTCCGCGGAACGATGACGGTACGCCAAAATTCCCGGAATAAAAATTGCTCCAGGCAGACTGGCAAGCATTGTAAGGGTGCGGATCAATAGCGCCAGGGTCAGGCTAGATTGAGTAGAAATTGCCCCTGCTCGCGAAAAAATAACCCCTAAGGAAACTTCCTGCAACCCATAACCATTGATCGAGATGGGAATCAGGGTTAAAAAATATACTGCACTCCACAGCCCGGCAACCATCCAAAAAGACATCTGTTCGCTAAGACCACCCAGGAGTATCTCGATAGCCATAAACAAACAAAACATGTGCGCCATACTGGCAGCCAGAGCCCATAATAATGAGAGCGGGCTTTTTGCCCATTTAGAAAGCGCACCAATCAGGCTCCGAAATAAACGCCGTAACAGGTCGCCAAGCTTTTTTGACCAGGTGCTCCCATAAATTAACAGTCCCAATTGTCCGGGTGAATATCGGATCGCCCGGATTGCAAATGAGTTCATCAACTGCGGCAATCCAAAAGGCAAGACCATGGCCATACCCAGCATTCCTACCAAACGATCGACAACCAGTGAAGCGGTGCTAACGGTTCCATCCAGTTTCAATTGGAGTGCACCAGCCAAGCGGACAACATCTCCCCCAATGGTAGTGGGCAAGAAATTGGAGGCAAATAATCCACTAAAAGTTATCCGCAGCGTATCGTTTAATGATATTTTCATTCCTGCCGTTTTTAGCAAGATATACCAACGCCCGGTGACCGCCAGGCGCGAGATCAGTATCAGACCGAGAGCCAATCCAAAGCGCCATAACGGAATCCTCAAGATAGCAAGCCAGATTTGATTCCAACCCTGCTGACTCAATAAAATAAATAGAAGCGCCAGCGTTATGCAAGTGCCTACCAGGCGCAATATCAGACCTTTGTCAGCCAATACTTTTTTTGGCACGTTATTCGTTTTCAGGTTCCTTTCGGATAATCTGCTTGATTTTATAGGTTGGCTTATCCTGCGATTCATGATAGGTGCGCATCAACACTTCTGCCAGCAATCCAAGCAATACAGATTGGGCACCTAAAATAAACAGCATCGTACCCATCAGAAGCAATGGTGAGCGGATCATGTGTTCATTCAGCCAGATGCGCCGGATGACTAAAACTAACACGGTTAAAAAACTCAGACCGAATAAAAATGTCCCTACACCTCCAAATAAATAGATTGGATTCTGAGCGTAGCTCATTAAAAATTTTACAGTAAACAAATCCAAGATTACCTTGATCGTCCTCCCCAAACCATATTTCGTTTTGCCGTATTGCCGGGGGTGATGGGATACCGGAATCTCGATTATCTTCGCGCCAACACTATTCGCAAAAGCTGGGATAAAGCGGTGCATTTCGCCATACAATCGAAAGCCGGTCAGGACTTCTCGGCGGTAGGCTTTTAAAGTACAACCATAATCATGCAAATATACGCCGGTTACCACAGAAATCAACCAATTCGCAATCCGGGAGGGTAAAATACGCGTCAGGAAAGGATCTTTCCTATCTGTACGCCAACCACTGACTACATCATAGCCTTGGGTTAATTTTTCGATCATCAAAGGAATATCTGCCGGGTCATTTTGCAGGTCGGCATCCATCAACACGATCATATCGCCGCTCGAATTATCTATCCCGGCTGTTAATGCGGTTGTCTGGCCGTAATTACGGCGCAGAGCCACCAGGCAAACATGATCTGGATCATCTTGGGCTAGTTTTTTCATCACTTCTAAACTACAATCCAAACTACCATCATCCACTAAAACCACCTCCCATGATAATTTCGGTAGTCTGGAAAGAGTCGCAAGGATGGCCTGGTATAGCTGGACGAGATTCTCAACTTCATTGTAGACCGGGATAATTATTGATAGATCCATAATTTTCTCCACCAGGTTCAATTCACCATTTATCTAACCCAAAGGAACTAATCACATCCATCTACTACGCGGAGAATAAGAATTTCTACGCCAACAGCTCTCTCTGAAATTACCGGCACATAATAACACAACAATTTCTTATCTTGTAATCTCACTATGAAATTTCTCGAGCTACATTTTCAATATCGGCTTCGATCATCATTTTTACCAATTGCTGGAATTGTACATCCGGTTTCCATTTCAGGTTTTGCCTGGCTTTTGTTGGATCCGCTACCAGCAAATCGACCTCAGCAGGACGATAAAAGCGCGCATCCTGAACGACATAACGCTCGTAGTCCAATCCAAGGCATTCAAAAGCCGCTTGACAGAAATCACGCACGGAATGGGTCTCCCCGGTTCCCAAAACATAATCGGCGGGGGTTTCTTGCTGCAACATCAGCCACATACCGATAACATAATCGCCGGCAAATCCCCAATCGCGTCGCGCCTCCAGGTTCCCTAAGCGTAATTCGGTTGCCAGGCCAAGTTTAATCCGCGCCGCGCTATGGGTAATTTTGCGAGTAACAAACTCCAAACCTCGCCGTGGGCTCTCATGATTGAACAGGATACCCGAGGCGGCATAAAGATCGTATGATTCGCGGTAGTTCACCGTAATCCAATGGGCATAAACCTTTGCCACGCCATAAGGACTGCGCGGATAAAAAGGTGTCGTCTCTTTTTGAGGCACCTCTTTAACTTTACCAAACATCTCACTGGATGAAGCCTGATAGAAACGAATCTTAGGGTTGACCAGGCGGATGGCTTCCAGAATTCGGGTCACACCCAGGGCAGTCACCTCTCCGGTAAGCACCGGTTGACTCCAAGAAGTCGGAACAAAGGATTGGGCTGCCAGATTATAGACTTCATCAGGTTGATATTCTTCTATTAAGTCAACCAGCGAACTCTGGTCATGTAAATCGCCCGGGACGATGACCAGCTCATCTTGAATATTGTGCAAGCGTTCGAAAGTGACCGTGCTGGAACGCCGAACCATACCCACCACTTTATAGCCTTTTTGGAGTAAGAACTCAGCCAGATATGAACCATCTTGTCCGGTCACTCCGGTGATTAATGCTGTTGGCATCTACTTCTCCTTATCCCATAATTCATAAACTGAATTATAACCCTGGCGTTAGCAAGTTCAAGGATGGTATCCAAGTTTAGCCAAATAACTTATGCTAAAATGAACTTCATGTTCAAATTCTCGATCTGGCAGGGTTTCCTATTAGCCGGCTGCCTGTTGATGACATTTTCCAGCAGTGCACAGACCAGCGCCAAAGCCTCCATCAGAGATCTGAATACAGCAACCTTCCCAATACTATCATTTTACCTTGACGTCCACAATGGGGAAGGGGCATTCATTCACGGTCTGCAAGCCTCCGATATAAAAATCATCGAAGATGATCAACCAATTCCAGCGCTCGATTTTTCGGAGCTGCGCCCGGGGGTGATGCTCACGGTAGTGTTGAATCCGGGCGCTTCCTTCACTATCAGAAATTCACAGGGTTATTCGCGGTATGATTCGGTCCTCGAAGCGCTGGTCAACTGGTCGCGCATCCGGTTAGGATCGACCATCGACGATCTCAGCATCACCGTAACCAATGGACCTGAGCGCACCCATATCTCGAACCCATTCGAATTGTTTTATACCCTTTCGAATTACCAGGTTGACGCCCAAACCGCTCAACCAGGCCTGGATAGTCTCTTTCGAGCAGTGGAGATTACTTCGGATCCTGTCCCAAGGATAGGTATGGAACGAAATATCCTTTTCATTACATCCCCAATGGAGGGCGATCTTTCCTTCAACATTCAAAATTTGCTCTCGCAAGCCCATCAAAAGAACATTCATATTTTCATCTGGATAATTACCCCTCAGTCTACATCGGATGAAAAATCAGCGGATAATCTTTCTGAGCTTGCCAATCAAACTGGCGGCACAGTCTTCACGTTCACAGGAAATGAATCGATCCCCAATCTGGAAACTTATCTGGAACCCCAGCGCTCGTTATATTGGGTAAGCTATCAATCCAAATTGAAATCGGGCGGCAAACATCAAATATTAGCTGAAATCAATCCAGGCGCATTGACCGTGCAGACCGAGCCAGTCGAATTCGAGATCAACCTACAGCCACCCAACCCGGTTTTCATTGCACCCAAGCTTAAGATCGAACGAAAACTAGCTCAAAAAGAAAACCAAATCTTTTCAAACAAGCCCGCGGAATTACTGCCCAACTCACACAAACTGCAAATACTGGTCGATTTTCCAGATGGCAGGGCGCGTAATATTACCCATTCAGCCCTCTATGTGGATGGCAGGTTAGCGGTTGAAAACCAGGAAGCTCCTTTCGATCAATTCATTTGGGATCTAAGTCGGTATAACCAGAGCGGTCAGCATCTTCTACAGGTAGAGGTCACCGATAGCTTGGGATTAACCGGCAAGACCATCGAAACTCCAGTAATCATCACTGTCGATCAACCGTCAACCTTTTACCTGGCAAATTTAAAGCCTTATCTCCCCATTATTGTCGCTATGGTCGTTATTATTGGAGGCGCTATTGGTTTGCTCGCCTTGATTTTAGGGGGAAAAATACAGCCGAAATCTCCATTTAGAACCCGATCCCGCATGGGGTCAGAGAAAAGCCAGAGGGCTATTGGTCAATCGGCTTCAATAAAAAATGATCATGAAACTACCAGTAAACCAACAACCGGCTGGACCCAACGTAGGTTGGGGTCAGAGCGCCAGGCAGTTCCGCTGGCAAACGCTTATCTCACCAGGATATCTGAAGAGGAGACGACCGCGGCCGTCTTTCCAATAGTTACCGACGAATTGACGATCGGGAGCGACCCAAACCAAGCTTTGCTCGTTTTAGATGATCCCTCCATAGAAGCATTCCACGCCCGCCTTGTCCGGCTGCCAGATAGTTCCTATCGGATCATCGATGAGGCATCTATCGCTGGAACCTGGGTGAATTTCGTACCAATCTCAAAGGCTGGTGTAATTTTGAATCATGCTGATTTAATTTACTTTGGTAAAATCGGTTTTCGCTTTACCCTGCGCGAACCACCTCAGCTCACTAAACCGGTAATTGTTTTCGAAGGCAGCAAATAATACCCTCTAAAACGCTCTTATGGCATGCTGGCATACTCAACCTGGTTGCCAAGCGCGATAAAAGCAAGCCGGTTATCAGCGCTGATCGCGAATGCTGTCGCTGGTTTTGAAAACGAGTCTAACTTTGAATATGACGGATTATCTGGACGGTACTGCCGGTGCAATGTTAACTGCCGCAAGCTGAAGTGATAGATCGCATGTGACTCGGCTTCGAACAAATAGAGAGATGGATCTGGCGGTTGAGTGGCAAGGATTTGGGAGAATGGCTCTTCGGGCGTGAAGAGGCTGTTTTCATAGCCAGGACGCGAATCGATATAATTGAGTGGGTCAGTACACCGGGTCGGCGATACGCCCAGATTGCTGTAGGTGCACATCGTTATATGACCATCGGCGTGTAATAAATACAGGTCACCTTCATTAACAGCCAGGTCGATTACATCTGCCATAGGAGGAATCTCTTCAGAGAAAAATAACTCGGGTTCTTCGTCTAATTTCGTTTTCCAATAAATCCAGACTGCATTTTTCTCTGGGTCGAGGACATAGAGATTGCCCAAGTCAAGCGCAAAGCCATTCAATTTACCCAGACCGCCCGGAGGCGGTTTTAGCTGGCTGGCTTTAGGGTCTTCACCAGCAGCACAGTTAAGAATACCCCCATTGGCGTCCATTGCCAGCACCCCGGAAGTCAACCGGTTGCTTTTGGGTAGGGTTTCGAAATCAATCAACGCACCGATATTTATTCCAGCCGAAACGCCCGGGCGACATTGGAACGTTTCATCGCGATCATAACCCCTGGCGACGGATATCGCCCGCAATATACTGCCATCGGTGGCGTTAAGCATAAAGAGCTCGTTTTCGGTAGCTGCCAGGCGCACGATTCGAACATCGTCGGGTAAGCCAGTGTCCAGAGCGGCCAAGAAGTTTAGCCGTTTGACGCCATCTAACTCATCAATCACTTGTTGAGCCTGGGCGCGCAGGGCGTTTATTTCCGGAGATTGGGCATAATTCTCCGCCTGATTAAGATAGGCTAATACATTCTGCCAGGCGGCGCGTTTCAGTCGTGGGTCAGTCTGCACCTGAGCCACACCCACGGCTTGTTGAGCTTGCTGGTAATACACCTGATACTGGCTGGCGCGACCACTGCGAAAATAAATCATGGTTGCTACGGTTACCACAACCAGAGGTATCGCCACAGCGAAGAAGGCTAAAACGGAAGAGGATATTCCCGAAACCACCTCTCCAGGCAGCATCCGACTCACCAGAGATCCAAAGCTTTTCCCACATCGTGCGAAAAATCCTCCAACATTCTTCCAAAATTTAACCCATATTTGGATCATACCATCTGGCCGGGATGATTTTGTAATGGCGGGGGTTGGCGCCGATTCCGGGACTGGTTTTGCCTGTAACTGAGCCGGGAGAACGATAACATCAGGGGAAGCTCCGGTTGGCTTGGGCTCTTGCCCGGTGACCGCTTCTCTGGCAGGGACGCTTTCAAGAGCTGGCATCGATGCATCTGGTGCAACCCCGGATTTGGGGCGAAGCATAAATATCCTCCCCGTACCTTTCTTAACTTGAATAAGGGCAGCCTCTAGCTCTGCTCCACCCAATCTGCGCCGCATACTTTCGGGTCCTTGCCCATACAATCCGGTTAAAAAATCAACGCTCCAAGCCGATGGAGGTTGAGGGGTGAGGATGATACTATCGTTTGGTTTTAATTCCACCTGGTAATAGCGGATCGCAAACGACTTGCCAAGTCCCAAGCCACGACCTGAAAGTTCCAGGTCGTGAAAGTGATGCGCGCCGGTTGCAGTAATTAGAAAAGTATGCGCCCCCCCACAATGAGCAACATAGAGTCGCTCGTCGCGAACGACGGCTTGATTAAAAACGCCAATGGTTTGGTTACCCCCGCTGCCGGCGTGAAGATTGCGATCCAATATGTATTGGTTAAGCGTTGCGGCAACATTTCTTAGTGCTCCGGTAACCGAACCGGAGGTTTTGTAATATACCTGAGCCAGGCGAGATAGTAACTGGTTTTGTCGTTCGGGGGTGAGAAAGGCATCTCCCATCAGGGTGAGGTAAAGGATCAACCGATCATCCTGCCGCCCCCGGGCGGCCTGGCGCGGGCGTGGGGCGATATATAGACCTGGGAGACCCGTCGCAGCCTGCACCGCTGGCTGCATGCCTCTCACATGCGTTCGAGACAAGCCAGCAGAATGGCGCACAGGTGGCACGAGGCCGCCCGGCTGTTCCGGGTGGTTAATGAGAGGCAAATAATTCAAATCCAACGAAGCGGACATTTTATTCCCACGCCGATAAAGAACAGTTCAACAGTTGGTTACCAATATTATACTGGTAAAATGAAATCAACGGAATTGTGAAACATAAATCACCTGAGTGGGCAAATCAATAAATCCATATTTGAATCTATGATCATTTTTAATTTGCTCGTGGAGAAATCATGCAGCTTGAAATCATTCAAAACATTGCCAAATTAGCCCTTCTTGAAGATGAGTGGAACAACTTGCTTAGAAACAGTGCAAGTCACGTGCCGTTTTTGAGGCACGAATACCTGACTGCCTGGTGGCAGACGCTCGGTGGAGGTGAATGGAGTCATGGCGACCTGTATGTGATCTGCGGGCGCAATGAGGACGGTCAGCTACGCGCAATTGCGCCACTATTTCTGACAGAAAATCCGGATGGCGAACCCGGACTAATGCTGCTTGGAAGTATCGAAATCTCGGATTACCTTGACTTTATCGTCCGGCCCGAAGATATGCCCCAATTCTTTTCCCGGGTGCTGGAACACCTGGCCTCCGATGCTGCACCAGCCTGGAAGGAGCTCGACCTTTATAATATCCTGGATAACTCACCTACCCTAGCAACCCTAAAAAACTCCAGCGAAGCAATCGGATGGGATTTTCAACAAGCCCGCCTGCAACATTCTCCCTATATTCCCTTACCTGGCGACTGGGAAACCTATCTATCAAGCATCGACAAGAAACAACGGCATGAAATCCGGCGTAAAATCCGGCGCCTGGAAGATTCGGGAGAAAACTATGGCTGGTATATTGTTCAGGAGGGAGCCAGCCTGGATAAAGAAATTGAAGATTTTCTTAACCTTATGGGGCAAGATCCAGCAAAACAAGCATTTTTAACGGATAAGATGCGCAGGCAAATAAACC
>Ga0315282_10016818_pt1 | contig 10646 bp, 13 predicted proteins | sample YL17G07_20_MG_FD_203693 | JGI IMG/M metagenome (GOLD analysis project Ga0315282, IMG submission 203693) | Sediment microbial communities from Yellowstone Lake, YNP, Wyoming, USA - YL17G07_20 | ecosystem: Environmental > Aquatic > Freshwater > Lake > Sediment | place: USA: Wyoming | collected... | reverse complement strand
CATACTTAAAGACGCACCAAGTTCTAGCCGAAGAAGATCGCTTTTCCGGAATGCCCTAGCGCAGACACACTGTAGCGCTTGGTGGTCGTGCGCCTTGAAAGAAGCGTCAGAACCAAGAATGCTTTCCGATTTTCTGTAAGACAGTAGGCTGGCGGGCCTGTTGCTATTCCGCAACATTTCGTCCGTAACAGTGATTCAGTGGAATCAAAAAGTGCGGGGGGTGGGATTCGCGCACCAATTTACCAGTATGATTCACCCCTCACCTGATTGGCAGTTATTCAGACCCTCAACGCAGGCGTGATGGCCGGATTGGAAATCTTGGTGCTCGTAGAGCATGAGCTCACCTTGATTGAGTCTGTAATTCTGCTTGGTGCTCGCACTCGAATCTGTGAATCACGTTGTGTGGAGATATTCTCCTAGTGACATTCGCTTTCCTGAGAGGCGCGTCAGCCTCGACCAAGAGTGGGGCTCAGGGTTGCTGCGTTGCACCGCAGTACTTGCAGAAGTTCTTGTTCAATGGAATCTCCTTTCCGCATTGCACGCAATATCTGGCCGGTGAAACAGCTGGAATTGTTGCGGCGGCTGCCTGAGGTGCTACGGTTCTGCGGCGTCTTGCTCTCACGTATAGCACCACGAGTACTATCACGACTACAGGCATCAGGAGGAAGGCGAAGCCTAGAGCTTGAGTTCCAATATCCGTGGCTGTAGCAGGGGCCAAAGAGGCAATTGTGTCAGCTGCAAGCTTCTCCGCGTCTGCGTACTTTCCATTGTTGAAGAGGACCTGCGCGTCTTGGAGGTTCTTCTCTGCCGTCGAGGGTAATGATGATACTTCTTTCATGGCACTGCTGCACTTCTCGATCATTTGACTAGAGGACACTATCTCCGTCGAGACCTGGTCAATCTTCTGATAGAATGTGCCTCCCTCAGGCATCTTGTCCATATACGGTGTAGGCTCGATGCCTGCGTTTCTGACCTTTTGAACGTCAACCTGCAAGTAATTTGGGTCATCCGGTGCTTTGCGATACTCATCGAGGCCATAGCTCCTTGCCTGATCGTATGTTCCAGATCCGAGCATAGTCGTCTCCAGAGGCACGACCCGATCTGAGTCGGGCCACTCCTGCACTGCCAGGTAGACGTGTCCAGTTATGAATACAAAGTAGGTATGGAATCCTATCGCCTCGAATATCGCGTCGAACAGTAGGGTTGTCTCGATGCAGTTGCCCGAGTTGTCGCTCAGCGTCTGCACGGGAAGTCTGACTCTCTGGGCATCGGTTGAGGTGAAAGTCGTCGATGTGGAAACGTACGTCACACCTAGGTTCTGTAGAACGTTGTATACGGCACGCATCTGATAGTCAACGATTTCAAAGTGACTATATCCTCCGGCCTCTTGGTAGCCCAAGATGCTGTTCCACGGCGTTGCTCTTGCCGCTGCACTTATCACCTTCTGAACCGCGTCGGCATGGGGGGTAGCTAGGACCGGGCTAGAGAACCTCCGGTCGTTCTCGCCTAGGACCCAAACATAGTAGCCGATCGGAAGCATCTGGATTGTCTTCGAGTCTGCATAGATCTGTCCTCCTGTCTTCGATGTGATCTTCAGACTCGCCGTGACAGGAGTCGGCGTCGAGATCTCGGCGACCTTGGCATTGAATGTGGGGTTCAACCCGTACTTGTACACGTCCTGCTTGGCTATCTCGTATACGTATCGAGCAGGTTGAGCGTAGTCGCCAACACTGACCTCAATTATCCCATCGGTAGGGACGCCAGCCTTGCTAGCATCGACGGTTACGACACAGAAGTACAGACCATAGGTCTTCTCTATCTGGGGTACGCCATAGAGGTGAGCGTACGCGGTGATGAATTCTCCGTTCTCAGTAGTATCAAGTTGCCAATTAATGTAGAGCGTCCCTGCCTCTACATGCGGTACGGCAGCAGTCAAGAACAGGACAATGATCACAACAGTCAGGGCAGCCGCCTTGTACCTGACATCGGTCCACACGGCCTTCAATCTCAATCCAAATCACCTTGATGCACTCGATAGAAGACAAGCAACCAGCTACCATCCGAAGAAGTAATATGCGTTGCGCCCACCGTACTGCGAAATACAACCTGGAAGGTGGGCTAGTGGGTATGAGATCCGGAAAAGCAATCGTGTCCTGTCTCCTAATCCTGTTTGTTGTCGTTGGCGCTCTGCAAATTCTGCAAGTTCACGCCGCTGATCAAACCGCAGAACTTGCCTACGACAGCGGAAGCTGCAGTAACAGCTGGAAGTTCAAGGCTTCGGGTATGGGAGGATACATGGCCGTGCGTTTCACATCCTCGTACCCCGTTTCCAACATTCTTGCCGTCAAGTACAACATCGGCGAGGCTAAGCTCGCCACATTCAGCGTCCTGATTCTGAACTCAAATCGAAACCCCGTCTACGAAAAGCCGGCCACCCCGACAAAAGGCGGGTGGTTCGATATTGATCTTGCCGGCGAGGGGATTGCTGTCGCCGGAGAGTTCTACGTCGCCATGAAATGGACCGTACCCGAAGCTCCCAGTCTCTGCGCGGATCAGACAAATGGTCACGCCAGAAGTTTCTTTGTTTATTCTGATGGCACGTGGCACACCTATTCAGAGGTAAACGATGGCAAGGATGGCGATTTCATGATCCGCGCGTTGGTTTTGAACAAGGCGACCTCACTGACACTGGTTGATTTGAATTTGAGTCCTGGCGAGGGGGAACACATCTATGTGGGCGACACCGTCACGGCAACATTCACGCTGCAAAACAGCGGAACAGCTGCCGCTTCGAGTGTTGAAGTCAGAGCTGAGTCTCCATCTGAAGTGGCTGTCCTCGAAGTGACAACGAGCAAGGATCTATCTCCGGGTTCAAGTGGCACTTGGAAGCTCATCATGCGGCCGGACAAGGAGGGCGAATTCGAAGTCCTCGTCCGCTTTTTCATAAACGGTGTGCAACAGAATTTCGGAGGGGTTCTGAAAGGAAACCGTGTCATATTGACTCTACCGGTGGAGGTGAAGCCAGCTTTTCTGGTTTTGGAGCGTGTTGAGGCTGCGCCAAGCGCGAGTGAGCCGTTCTATGTGGGAGACGTGGCTACGATCACCTATGTTCTCACCAATGGAGGTCAAATGCCAACTGGGAAAGTTGAGGTGAAAGTCGTCAACTCTCCTCCAGAGATCGAGATAGTAGAAGTGACTGCGCCCAAGGACCTTCAGCCAGGTGCAACCGGCGAGTGGCAGGTGGAGATCAAAGCGAGCAAATCTGGAAGCTACGATGTCTACGTGAGCTTCTACATCAACGGAGAGAAGCAGGTCTTCGAGAGGGAAGGACAGACGGGAACTGTCGAAGAGTTCCAGACCACCATAACGGCCAGTGAGAGGCCGTTCTTGGAAACCTATGGACTCTACGCCGTCGTAGGATTGGTCGCGATTGTGGTGATTGTGGTTCTTGCCGTGGCGATGAGAAGAAGAGGACGTGCTGCTCCACCTCCCGCAAGGCCTGCGCCAGCCACCTCAGTTCCGGCTCCCACCGTCGCGCGGCCTCCTGCTGGAAGATTCTGCGAAGACTGTGGATTCAAGATGCCCGCTGGCAGCGTGTTCTGTCCCAAGTGCGGTGCACGAAAGACGTAGCAAGAGCTCCGAGCTGCGCCGACAATGCGCCTCTCGGATCTATCTGTCACAATCTTAGTTGCACGGCACTGATAGAGCAGTTGCGCAGAAAATGTGAACTCCTCAAGGGCAGAACGGTTCAGTGAAAAGTGCGGGGGGGTGGGATTCGAACCCCCCGCGGCAACTGGAGACACCTAGCGGTTTCTCCCCTTGCATGACCCCGTTTCCCTCTGCGCTACCGTTATGGTAGCGCCACTAAGATAAGGATTGCTACCGCCATGGTAGCGTATGTTCACGAGAATACTGACCGCAGAAGAACGTGAGGAAATCCAGCAATGGATGAGAGCAGACGGTGCGAAAAAGACACACATACGCACAATTGCTACCCGAGGCAGGAAGTTCATGCCCCAGCTCAAGAGGGACCTGGCTCTCCTAGAGAGGTTTGTAGCTGCGTACGATAAGAACTGACACGCACGGAGAGACTTGTGTGAGATCAAACCAATGACAAGGCCCTCCATCGTTTTACTGTGCCTCCATTCCATTCTACCGACGGCTTTTTCAACGATAGTAACGCCAATTATACCATCGGGGGAAAACAATGAAAGGGAAGACTAGAGAAAAGAAACAGCTTGACCCAGTTTTCAAGAAGTTCGACGACATCACGAATCTTCTCATTCTCATAGCCGCGAAGTCGGGTGCGAAGTCCGAAGAAATAGGCAAAGTACTAGGCGTCGATGCAAGCCGTGCCAGACAGATACTGGCTGGGTTCGGAACGAAGAAGAAGAGGAAGCGTGTACGTCATGGCAAGAGGAAGGGCTCGTAAGACTGACGGAAACGAATACCTCGTCCGAAGACTCGACGCCATAATCCGACTTCTACTAGAAACCATGTATGCGATGAAGATTACGGAGTTTAATCAGACCATTGCTGTTCAAACCCTAAACTCAGTCGGTCTAACTCCCACCGAGATTGCAGCAATACTCGGGAAGAAATCGCCAACAGATGTAGCGCCATATCTCTACAAGAAGAAACTTGGAAAGGGCGGACGGTAGCCCGCCGGTGCTTGCATGACAGCTCGTCCTATATCTGTGACGGATCATAGATCGAACCTTAATGATCAAATAGCGAACGCCGCTAGGGTGCTCGGCAGGTCGTTGGCCCGCCACAGGGTTTTTTCAGCCATATACAAAGGCGGAAAGCAAAAGACTATTTCAGAAATAGTGACTATGACCACGCTGCCTCGAATCAGGGTGACTCAGGAAGCTGCCAAGCTAGTTGCCAACGGTATCGTAGGAACGACCAAAGTGCATGGCGAACTTGCATATGTGAAGGACTCTTTCTATTCCCAGCACAGGGACAAGATCCTCTCCCTAGCGAAGAATCCGGAGAAACTGCGCCAGTATCCAACGAAATCTACCCCGCACTTCACTAACAAAGTGGTAAAGGTCTCATTCCCATCGAGCAGAGTGAGAATTCGGCGAATCACGATTGACGACATAGGCTCTTTCCGTCGAGTGAAAGGGGTGAAATCCGATCAGAAACGCGTCTCGTTCTACGAGAGTGAAGTCAAGTCCTTGCTCAAGGACATTCTTGGGGAAAAAGGCAAATTCCAAGATTGGGGGGGAGAGACTGGCGATCTATACTCAATCAGAATGAAGCTATTCGGAAAGAGAAGAGCGGTCGTGTTTGGGCTCAAAGGAAGAGGGACAAGTGGGCCACTTACTCCGAAAAAGATGGGGAAAAACGGAGACCAGATAGGGAGACTGTTCAGAACCCCGGCCGATGTGTTCTTAGTTCAATATAATGAGCAAATAGACCCGAGTGTGATTGAACAAATGGAAGCCTTTGCCACTGCTCAGTCAGCGCGAGAAGGAAGCACAGTATACCACGGCGTGATTGACGGACAAGATACTCAGCGTCTGTTTGTCGCCTACTCCAAGAGGGGCAAGAGTCGAGGCAGCAAGTCGTATCGTAAGTAGTATCAGTTTTCGCTCCCGCATTCAGTCATGTTAGACTTTGCGGTGCTTCACTACCGAAGAGGACTATGGCTGGACGTTTGCCTCTAGGCGTCAAAGTGCCGCTCAGATGCCCCCGCTGTAGGAAATTCGGGCTGCTTCAACAGGTCAGCTTCTGGCGATTCAGCCACTACCATGCGAGGGGCAAGCGGAAGTACTGCTACCTAGCTGGCAAGAACTTGAAGAGGATTAGGAGATTGAGAAAGGATGCCAAGTTTTGAGAATCCAAAGTGTGAATGGAGATCCGTCAAGCCGTTCTTGTTGGAACATGGGTTTGCCGCGGCGCTACTAGGTGACTTTGGCGATAATTGCGCCAAGACAGTGCGGTTCGGAAAATCAACATGGCGACTCGGCAATCAAGTAGCGCTGAGAAAGTTCCTACTCTGTCAGAATTGCCTGAGTCAGTTGACTCGGTTAGGGGTGAAGTATAATCTTGGTCACAAAGTATTGTGAAGGACTTTGGTATTTGCTGGAACAGGGCGCTCCCACCGAACAGTTGGAGCGTGTCCAGCGAGAGTGCCTAGACAATCATGGTAACGTACACACGGGCCACCACCTTTACACGCCAAGAGGGGGCCACGAATCGCTCTGTCTTTGCGAGTTCTGCTTGCGACAGATTGCTGGAAACGATTGATGCCGACTGATATTGACTAGTAACAAGCGAGGTGATTCAGATAGCAAGGAGGAGATTTGATGCTTTGCCGTTCTATCAGCCCACAAATTGGGAAGGCTTCGAGAATCAGCTCTATCACAAATTCTGCGCTGGCGAGATCGTGTTCAAGCGTATTCCTCATGGAACGCACAAGCTGACGGCGCGCTGCGAACGATGCAACGAGACATTCCAATGCGATATGCGAACCTTGAAGAAACAGTTTCTCAAATTTGGCGATGCACGAAAAACGGTGACGCGAAAGGAACTAGCTAGGGAGATGCAAACACGGCCCTTGTATCCAGTTGCGGAAGTGGTCGATGTGTTCGACTTTTCGGATAAGCCCGTCATGGTTAGGGATGGTCATGGCATGGCGATGCTGACGCGGGACCCGCCGCAACCACACCCACCGATTCTAGGCGTTTTCAAAAGCGGCCACTTTGAGCATTTGCCAAGAGGGAACCCGCCAAAGACTTTGCGAGTAACGCGAACTGGGGGCGTTAGAGGTAAGAGAACGCGCCCAATAGAGACACACTAGCTTAGATTGCTCTCATATTGGGCCGCTTGCAACTCAAGAGATGGGATTTTGGCGGAGTCTTTCAGCCCACTTTTCGGCTTCGGGGACAAACATCTCGTAGTTCTTCTGTTGTGTGGATATCTTCAGAGTCTTGGCGTGGCTAAGGTACATTTCCGCCAAGCCCCATATGCCGCCGCCTAAGATAGCTCCTCCAACCGAGCCTTGTGTAGAGATTTCACTTAGCTTTCGCTCAAGAACATCTATGCCTGTCACAGTAGAGTACGCTATCTTCTCGATTCTGGCCTCTTTGCCCTCTTTCCAATTCAGTATTAGTGCGTCGGGTCCCAAAGTAGCCTCGCCCTCTCTCGCAGGAGCAAGGAGCATCGCTATAGAACCGATGAACTTGTCCTGAGAAGGGTCTCCTGTAAAAGCAACACCACTCGGTGTGTGGACAAGAATATCACATTTCATGCAGTACGCCTTGACGGGGGTCGTCGATGTCATGAGTTTCCCGCATTTGGGGCATTTGTCTTCCAAGTTGCGTTCTCACCTCAAACCCAATTGTGGCTGCTACGACTATAAGATATCATGGCATAGCAGAGATAAGGAAAGCAGCTAGGTCGTAGTCCACCATGAAAGAGAAGTTGAACGAGGGGGATAAACAATTACTGATCGTGGGCTGTGGTCTAGCTTTCTCGATTCCTTTGCTTGGAATCTTGGTAGCGCTCTCTACACCAGTCGGCAAGGTCGCCAGTTCGGCTGCGATGTTGTTGGTCTATTTGGCTATCCTCTTGGGTGTTGCGGCATCAATGACCTTTCTGGTCTTAATGTTGCGACTGATGGCGCGGCAGGGCTATTGGTAAGAATGAAAGGAATAAGCATGCTTCAAGGAGTCCCTATGCCTAGAAATAAGCCACGCACGGCCGTCGGGAGGCCAACACATATTCTCATGCTGTGTGTAGATGTATTGTAGCTGTAGTATATCCGACTTGGCTTTGTCTTGATGCTGTTGGTTTGTGCTGTTGGCTTTGATAATGGAAGAGGCTAGTCTTTGGTCAGCTCTGCTAGAGAAGGAGCAGGTTGTCCCCTCTCAAGGTTCTTGAGGTGCTCATCGAGTTTCTTGATATTCTTATGGTAGTCCCTAACGTACAGTATCGCAACCACGAGTACAATAGTAACAAAACACCCAGCAAACATCCCCATGGCTACAAGCAAAGGCATCTGATTAGACACGACAGCAGTTAATGCGAAAAACATGACACCTACAGCCGCAGCGATATACATGTTGTAAGCCATCTGCAATTTCGACTCATAATGTTGCGCAGCAACTTGCAGCTTGAATAACTCCCGATCCTGATCCAGATCCATGTATCTCAACTCCACACAACTAGGTATAACCCAATAATGGTAGATTCATACATAAGAGGGGCGTTCGGACGCTCAGTTTACGGTCGTTTTGGCGACATACCTTCTCGTTTAGGTGACATATTCCACGCTCGTAATGGAGCCTCGCTTTTGCGTCGCCATGGTTGGTGACATTATTCGTGCTTAGCGCCTAAAATTAGGCGACACTATCAATAATGGTGCGCGGATTTGTGCTCAAGAATGGGCGGCAGTTGGGCAGTATAACCCTAGCGCCAACCATACGCAAGGAACTCTATGATTGCCGCAATAGCGGCTACTATGAAACCAAGAAATTCGAGACGGAAATGGTTCTTTGCCGTCTTGTAGAGGTAACTGGTGGCAGACGCCCAACCCAATTGGGATATCTTATCGTCTTTCTCTCTCGCTATCTCTCTTTCAATTACTTTGATAATCTCACCGTGAGGCTTCTTGGCCGATTCCTTGAGTTTGTAGGACGAAATTGCCAGACATAGGAAGCACACTGCAATTCCGATAAACAGGAATGGAATCATGGATCATAGCCTTGTCCAGATGCCCTATGCTCTTATCCGCCGTAGCTTACTCTTGATGATTCGCTCCTGCTCGACGCCCGCCACATTCGGAATTCCTACCGTGAACTTGGTTCTATCAATCTGCTCTGTCGGAACCATTATGCGCTTGTGCCTTATGCCCCTATACGGCGGCATTCGGCGCTCTATTGCGTATTGGTTTCTTTCTTTCTTCAATGCATCTCACCTCACATCTACAGAGCAGTACAATAGATCAAGCCCTAATAGTTTTGGACAATTGTGTATTTAGACCCGTATTGGCTAGGCTTGCTCTTCTTTGGCGGCGCGGATTTGTACTTGGTAGCCGTTGTTCGTAAATTCAAAGATGCCCTCTTTGCATAATTGAACGCTCGGCTCTCTCCAACTCCTCTCTCAACTGCTTTTCCTTGAGTTGTTTGGGATCGACAATCTCGCTGAAGGTAATACTGTCTGGGAGCGACTTGTGTCTGAACCGATACTCCTCAAGCCTCGCCAAGCGCCTTTTGTGCCAGTTTTGTGTCCTGTGAATTTGGATTTGCGACAATGCCAAGGTAGCCATTACCAACAATATGAGCAGAGTGATGAGGTGTGCCCACTGATTGACCCTATCCAAAGTGGAAGCAGGTGGCTCGAAAGGGGCGACGGACGATACTAGAAGAGCGAACGTCGAAGACACCAAGGCGGCACATGCCAACATTGCGGAGACAGCGATCAGGGAGACTTCATCTCTCCTGATTCTCCATGAAACGTACTTGTTGTATTGGTCAATCAGGTATCTCGCTTCGTTATCATCCACTAATAGTTCACCACCTGTGCGACCTCACAGTAAACGTGTGGGTCAAGCATAAGGATCATCATTTCCTCTTGCGGAAGAGTTTCAGGCCTTCAATATCTGTGACATATTCGAAACCGTTCTCGACCAAGTCCGTTGCCTCTTCTACTCTCTTTGCCGCTTTGCAGATGAACTGATCGCTTTCGTTGTTGATCAGGTGGGTGTAGACGAGTGTGTTCTGTATGTTCCTATGGCCGAGCATTCGCATGACATGTAGGATGTCTTTGGTCTTCTGATACTCCATCGTGGCCTTGAAGCGGCGCAGGGTCTTGAAGCTCATACGCAGTATCCGTGGGTTCTGGAGCTTCTCAGCGATCTTTCTTCTTTGTGCGCTAAAGTTGCGGCTGAAGTCATCTAGTGAATCGGACCTGTCAATGACGGGATTGCGAAAGACATACTCTGAACGGTGCGGCAAGTGATCTAACATCACGACGAGTGAGCCTGTGACTTTCAAGCACCTTGCTCTACTGCCTTTCTCTGGCGTAATTGTGACGGTTCCTTGCTGAGAGTTAGTGTCAACCCATCTAATGTTCCATGCCTCACCAGCACGAGCGCCAGTTTCCTTCAATAGTTGAAGGTAGACAGTGGTCTTCTTGCCGACACCCGAGATTAGCTGATCAACTTCGCTCTCCATTGGGATGAATGGGAGCGTGTCAACGGGCACATAATGGGGCTTGTCAACTCTAATCCGCTTGCAAGCGTAGAACCTAGCCATGTGTTGAACAAGAATCGCCTTGCGCGCCTCGCTCAGTTTCGCGCCAGCCAAGTACGCTTTGATCGACTCAGGATTCAGCAAATCCGCCCGTCTAGCTAGCCCCTTTAGAGACCGTACGCAAGCCCTGATGGTTGAGTCCTTGTATCCCTGTTTCATCATCCATGAGGCAAATGACAGAATCTCGCCAAGTGCCCGAGACGACAACGGTGGATTTGTCAAAAAGTGCGGGGGGTGGGATTCGAACCCACGGAGGCCTACGCCACAGGATCTCTCATCCCAAGGCGGATCTTAAGTGTGGCACGACTCTGATTGGTCGTCCTGCCCCTTTGACCTGAATCCCGCCCTCGTCGTATCGTGTGGGTCTCGGGAACCCCCGCT
>Ga0315282_10016817_pt1 | contig 10646 bp, 7 predicted proteins | sample YL17G07_20_MG_FD_203693 | JGI IMG/M metagenome (GOLD analysis project Ga0315282, IMG submission 203693) | Sediment microbial communities from Yellowstone Lake, YNP, Wyoming, USA - YL17G07_20 | ecosystem: Environmental > Aquatic > Freshwater > Lake > Sediment | place: USA: Wyoming | collected... | reverse complement strand
CGGCGGTCCTGTATGGCGCAGTACGGCAGGAAACATCGGCCTTTGCCGTACTCCCTGGGAAGGCAACTGCGGCGCCGGAACGGCGAATTTCTTATGCCAATAGTGGTCTGTGGAAATTCAGGCTAGTCGGAAAGGGCCTCTATGTCGATCTTCGGAAGCGACCTAAGCTCCGCATATTTGGGAGGCGAGTCGGAGCTTATTGTGAGCTCGGAGAGCCCGTGACGGCGACGGATGCCTGTATAGAACGAGTAATCGAGCAAGTACGCCTCGTACCGTTCGCCTGCCTTTCCGGGCGTAATGCTCGGATGCAATAGATGGACCAGCCTAAGGTCGACCAGTTTTTGCAGCAGTTCGTAGCCACGTTTTCTCGGGGTCCGCCTCGCCAGAAAGGAATTCGTCCTTGCCTCGGTTAGGCATTTCTCCTGCACCCGCTGCAAGAACGCCTCCAGTAGTTCAGAGTTCTCGGTGGCATCAGAAGCTAGGTCGTCCATCTTCAACTGCCCGAATTCACCAACCGCCAGATTAACCTCTTGGACCCCTATGCGGGAACGACGGTTCTGGAGGGCATGTTGCATAGCCCGTTGAAACAGCCAGAGAAAGTCGCGAGGGACGCCTGCGGAGCACCAGACGAGGCGATTTATCGCGCGATCGGGAATTATGCTCAAGCGCCGCTTGATACCGCACATCGAGAGGAACTTCTCCAGGATTGCGACAAGGTGATCCCGAGCGGCCCCCGGATCTGTGAGCGTCAAATCCAGGTTAACCGGTTGGGCGTCGTGAGGCATCTGTAGCCCAACTGCCCGGCTAGAATCGTACAGCCGGGTCAGATTCTTCACCCCGGCAACGTTCAGCCAGCCACCTGCGCCCTTCAGGACCGAGTGAAAGGCGTCGAACAGCAACGGCTGCAGCTCCGGCGAAATCATGTGAGCGTCGTCCAGGAATACGTATACCTGCTTCCCTGACTGTTGCGTGAAATCGCGGACGCGTCCGCGAACCGCCGGCAGAGCGGACCGAATATCCTGCTCTGTGGAAGACCCCCTCTCGATCAGCCGCGTCAGGGGCTCAGCTGCAGGTTCCAGAAGCCGCTGAAAGCTGCTGTCTGCCCCTCGAAACCTTCGACCCGCCAAATGCAGCGTCTCGCGCAGCACCTGAGCTACGCAGTCTGCCTCAGATCGCCGGTTGTATGGCTGAAGGTCTACCCAGACAGGAACGTTCCCCGCAGAGGAGACCTTCCCCACCGCAAGCAGTATCAAGCTGGACTTTCCAACCCCCCGTCTGCCCAGTATAACGTGGTTGGCTGGCTCGCTGATCGTCTGCTCCTCCCCTCCCTTAAATGGGACAAACTCGACCGCAACGTCACCGGTCGCCACGTCGCTAGTGACCCGGAGCGATTTGGCAATCAGAGAGTTGAGAAGCTGCGTTTCCTCCGACTTAAGGGTGTACTTATCGCCCCTGATCTTCAAGGTCAATCTGCCACGAAACTCGCTCTCCGGCCCAAGCTCGCGGCTGATGACTCCCAGCGCGCGACGATACATGGGCGCGTCCTGACCGACCGTGAAGCACAGGAAGAGCTCCGGTCCGACCTGTTCTTCCTGGACCTCGAGGTCCTCGATCCCTGTAAGCTCAAGAAATCTCTGTTTAACGCGCTGGATCACGTCCAGCGGATGAATGAATAGCTCAGTCATAACTGCACGCCTCGCCCGCGTAGATATGCCTTAGCAGTCCTGATGAACACCGCAACCTTGCGGACGCTCTCGCTGGGGCGGTGGGGAAGCCCCATGCGCATGTCTTTCCAAGGCTCGTAGTCGGCCAAATTCCTGTCCTTTCTAAGATCGACCAAGAATGTGGACCAGAGGGCCCTATCCGGAAAATCGTCAGGTAGTTCTCCCACCTCCTGATGGTCCTTCACGTCCAGCCTCACTGAGCCAGTTACAACGTAGCGGACGCTTCGTGACACGTTGTAGGCGGCATAATAAGTCCGAGAGACAAGGGCTCGCCACTCCCTCGGCTTGGCCGCCCGCGCCTTGGCGTTCCGCAGATGGCATTCGCCGAGAAGCACCCAGCGGCGGGCAACGTCGAAGACGGCAGCATCGTACCACCCAAAATCGAGCGCGCCAGCAAGCTGCCGAAGGATCTGCCGGGCTTTCGCGTGGTTACCCAGCTCCAGAATAGGGTTGGCTCTCGGTTGCATCTGCCGCTCGGCTGCACGGCTCCATCCGCCATGCCCAACTGGTCTAGCGATTCCGGGGCCTTGTGGGAAGAGGGTACCACGTTCGTCCGGCCGGAGAAAGACCAATCAGTAGGCGTACACGACGCTTCCAGGCCGTTCTGGACGGCCTTCGCCGGCACTGCTTTGGCCCTCGCCGTCAGGCGGCCAAAGCCGTTGTTCGAGAAGCCCGCTGAAGCGGGCTGGAAATGGGGTGGATCGGCTACCCAGGCGTAAACGCCTGGGCTACTAACCCTTCGGGCAAGGCCGCTAAACCGGCCTCCGCGTTGCCCGCGCAGCGGAGTAGAAGCAGGTCTCATTGGGCGTCTCGCCCGAATGCGGGCTGGCCCGAGTGCGGGCGAGCCCGAATGCGGGCAGGGACACCCGGTGCGCGTCCCGTGCATCTATGTAGCGCCGGTCCCGCCCTGCGGGGCCGGCAAGCGATCGGCGGGACCCACGGCAGCCCGGGACAGGCGCCAGCGCCACAACCGGGGGCCGGCGAGGACGCCCGCGCTCCCAGGCCGCTGCCGCGGCGGGGACGTTGGACCTCACATCGCTTCGGGGACTTCCACACCCAGCAGATCCAGTGCGCGTTCAAGCTGCGAGCGCACGTAGCGGGTCAGCCACAGCAGGAACAATTTGCGGTCCGGGTCCGGCTCGCGCAGGATGGGATGGCGGTGGTAGAAGTTGTTGAAGGCCTGGGCGAGCTGAAACGCGAACTTGGCCAGCACCGACGGCTCGCTGGTGGACATCGCCTGCTCGGCAAACGCGGTGGTCTGCGATGCCAGCACGGCAAGCTGCCAGTACTCGGCGCCGGATTCCGACTGCACCGCCGCCGCCAGCGCCGCTTCCGACAGGCGGCTGAAGTCCGGTTGCTCGCCGAGCTTGCGGAAGATGCCGGTCGCGCGCACCGCCGCGTATTGCACGTAAGGCCCGGTCTCGCCCTCGAAGCTTAGGGCCTCGGCGAAATCGAACGCGATGACCGTGGCGCGGGTGTACTTGAGCAGGAAGTAGCGCAGAGCGCCAATGGCGATTTGCCGCGCGGTACGGCGGTGGAACTCCTCGGGCTCCTCCGGGTGGCGGGAGCGTACTTCCTCGAGCGCCCGGTTCTGCAACTGGTCGATCAAATCGTCGGCCTTCACCCCCAGCCCCTTGCGTCCCGAGACTTCCACGTAGGGGCGCTTCTGGTCCTCTTCGGACAATTCGATTCCCAGGTCTTTCGAGCAGCGCGGCGAAAGCGCCACCATCTCGTAGGCGAAATGAACGGATTTTTCGGCCTGCTCCTTATAGCCCAGGGCGAGCAGCCCCAGGGCCACAATGTTCTGCAGGTAGGACTGGCGCACGTCGATCACGTTGTAGACCAGGGCGCCGTGGCCGAAGGCCGGGGCGGCGTGGCCCTCGTCGCCGGCGGCCGTCACCCAGAGCTGGCGCCCGCCGGGATAGCGATGGAACGGCCGGTAGCAGAAGTCGCGGCCCAGCAGGCCGAATTTCCAGAGTTGATAGGCAATGTCCTTGCCCACGTAGGTGACCGTGCCATTGGAGCGGACGATGATCTTGGTATCGTCGGGCGAGCGCTCGGCCGCGTCGGGGTCTTCGACGACCGCGCCGGCGGAGTCGGCCGGCATCACCCAGCAGCCCTTGTTTTTCCCTTCGCTCTCCAGGTAAATGGCGCCGCGTTCTTTCAGCAGGGCGAAGGCCTGGTCCCAGAATTTCAGCTTCAGGATTTCGCTTTCGCGCGGCAGCAGATCGTACTCCACGTTCAGCCGGTACATGGTGGCCAGGTGGTGGCGCACGATGGTGTCGGCCACCGCCTCGGCCAGCCGCGCGCTTTCGCCCTGGCCGTGCTCGACCTCCTGCATGGTGCGGCCACGCAACTCCAGCCGCGCCGGATCCTCGTCGTACCAGCGCGAGACGCGGGCGTACAGGTCCCAGCAGTAGTAGTCGAAGCGCACGGCCGGATCGGCTGCCAGGCGCTGGACATCGTCGCTGGTCTTGTTCTCCAGGTAGCGGAATCCGACCACCGCGTCGGCCACCTGCACGCCGGTGTTGTCAATGTAGTTCTGGACCTCGACCTGGCGCCCGCGGCTGCGCAGGATGCGAACGAAGGTATCGCCCAGCGCCGCGTTTCGCAGATGGCCGATGTGCGCAGCCTTGTTGGGATTGATGTTGGTGTGCTCGACGATGATCTTCCCCTCCGCCGGCGCGGGGCGGTCCTCGGCGCCGGCGGCCAGGCGGGCCAGGAATGCCGTTCGGTCGAAAAAAACATTGATGTAGCCGCCGCCGGCGGCCTCCAGGCGCGCCACCCCCTCGATGGGCCCGATGGTTTCCACCACTTCGTTGGCGATCTGCCGCGGCGGGCGCTTCAAGGCTTTCGCCAGCTCGAAGCAGAAGGGCAGCGCCATTTCCCCGAATTCCGGCCGGCGCGGCTGTTCGATCATGATCGGCGCTGAAACGTTGAACCGCTCGCGGATGAACCGCTCGAATGTATTGCGGAGGCGGGTTTGCAGATCCAGATACATTGATCAATCCGGGACGAGCAGCCGCAGATTGCGCAGATGGCACAGATTATCTGTGAAATCCGCGCAATCCGCGGATTGCTTTCCTTGTCAGTTCGTCAGTAATGATTCAGAATGATAGGTTTGAGCGCGGAGTGTCAACCGTCAAGTGTGTCGGCGGCCCGGCGGCTGCTGGCCGAGGTGTCGCGCGTGGTGGTGCTCACCGGCGCTGGCGTGTCGGAGGAAAGCGGCGTGCCCACCTTCCGTGGCCCGGGCGGGCTGTGGCGGCAGTTTCGGCCGGAAGACCTGGCCACGCCGGGAGCCTTCGCCCGCGACCCGCGCCTAGTGTGGGAATGGTACAACTGGCGGCGGGAGAAGATTGCGGCCGTGGAGCCGAACCCGGCCCACCGCGCGCTGGCGGAGATGGAAGCGCGGCTGAAGGCAGGAGCGGCCACGCCCGGCCGCCCGTTCACGCTGGTCACGCAGAACGTGGATGACCTGCACGAGCGTGCCGGGTCGCGCGCGGTCTTGCACCTGCACGGCGAGATCTGGCGCCTGCGCTGCACCGGTTGCGGACGGGAGGATTACGACCGGCGCGTGCCGCTCGACCCGCTGCCTCCGGTGTGCGCCTGCGGCAGCCTGTTGCGCCCGGCGGTGGTCTGGTTTGGAGAGGCGCTCGGGCCCGACACTTGGGACGCCGCGGTTGGCGCGGCCCAGGCCTGCGAGTTGGTGCTGGTGGTGGGGACCTCGGCACTGGTTTACCCGGCGGCCTCGCTGCCCGCCATCGCCTTGCAAGCCGGCGCGCGGCTGATTGAGGTCAACCGCGACCCGACGCCGCTCACGCCCCGCGCCGACGTATCATTGCAGGGCAAGGCCGGCGATTTGCTGCCACAATTGCTGTAGGTCCAAGGTTCAAGGTCCAAGGTCGATGTCGACCTGGACCTTGGACCTTGGACCTTGGACCTTTGACGTGAGAATTGCGTACCTGGAGTGCTATAGCGGGATCAGCGGCGACATGCTGCTGGGCGCCCTGGCCGACGCTGGGGCGCCGGCGGCCGAGCTGGCGGCGATTCCGCTGCGCCTCGGCCTGCCCGGCGCTTCGCTGGACCTGGCGCGCACCGAGCGGATGCACATCGCCGCCACGCAGGCACGCGTCCACGAGGCGGATTCGTCCGGTGGCCCGCACCGCTCGCTGGCCTCGATTGAAGCGCTGATCGAGGGCGCGGAGCTTTCGCCGCGCGCTCGGCAGAATGCCATCGCCGTGTTTCGCCGGCTGGGCGAGGTGGAAGCGCGCATCCACGGCGTGCCGCTCGAGCAGGTGCATTTCCACGAGGTGGGCGCGGTCGATTCGCTGATCGATATCGTCGGCGCCTGCGCCGGCCTGGAGTTGCTCGGCGCCGAGAAGGTGTATTGTTCGCCGCTGAACGTCGGCGGCGGCACGGCGCGCACCGAGCACGGCGAGCTGCCCGCGCCCGCCCCGGCCACCATCGAGCTGCTGAAGGCCGTCGGCGCTCCGGTCTATTCCTCGGGGATCCAGGCGGAACTGGTGACGCCCACCGGGGCGGCGCTGGTTGCCACGCTGGCCTCGGGCTTCGGCGCCATGCCCGCCATGAAGCTGGTCGCCGCCGGCTATGGCGCGGGATCAAAAGATTTCCCCGACCGGGCCAACGTTCTGCGCATCCTTATAGGCGAGGCGCCTGACGCGGCGGCGCACGCGGCGGCCGGGCGGCTGGAGAGCGCCGCGCCGGCAGCGACGGTTTGCCTGATTGAGGCCAACATCGACGACATGAACCCGCAGATCGCCGGCCACCTGGTCGAGCAGGCCATGGCCGCGGGCGCCCTGGACATTTTCTTCACGCCGGTGCAGATGAAGAAGAACCGGGCGGGAACGCTGGTGACCCTGGTGGCCGACCCCGCCGACCGCGAGCGGCTGGCACGCCTCCTGTTCACCGAAAGCACCACCATCGGCGTGCGCTTCCTGGCGGCCGAGCGCCGCGTGCTGGATCGCGCCCAGGTTTCGATCCAGACCGACTACGGGCCGGTGCGGGTGAAGGTCAGCCGCCTGGAGGGCCAGGTGATGAACTTCGCGCCGGAATACGAGGACTGCCGGCGGATCGCCCGCGAGCAACGCGTGCCGCTGAAGAAGGTGCTGGCCGAGGCCGGCCGCCGTTACCTGGAACAGTACGGGAAAGGCTCTGGGCTGTAGGCTGTAGACTGTGGGCTGTGGGTGCGTCGCCGGACGGTCCCCGCTTTTCCCACAGCCCACAGCCCACAGCCCACGGCCTACAGCCTGCGAGCGCGGAACAAAAACCATGAGCAAGTACTACCTGACCACGCCGCTGTATTACGTGAATGCCCAACCGCACCTCGGCCACACCTACTCGACGATTGTCGCCGATGTGATCCGGCGCTTCCGCCGCATGCAGGGGCACGAGGCGCTGATGCTGACCGGCACCGACGAGCACGGCCAGAAGGTGGAGCGCTCCGCCCGGGCCGCCGGCGTGGCGCCGCAGGCCTTCACCGACGAGGTGGCGCAGTCGTTCCGGGCGCTGTGGGACGAGCTGGGTTTGCAGTACGACTTCTTCATCCGCACCACGGAGGCGCGCCACGCGGTTGCGGTGCAGGAGCTGTACCGCCTGGTGGAGAAGGCGGGTTACATCTACAAGGGCGGCTACACCGGCCCCTACTGCTTCTTCGACGAGTTGTACGTCGGCGAGGGGCAGGTCGGCGACCCCTGCCCGTTATGCGGGCGCCCCACCGAGCAGGTGACCGAGGAGAACTACTTCTTCAAGCTGTCGGCCTTCGAGCAGCCGCTGCTGAAGCTGTACCGCGAGCAGCCGGATTTCATCCGGCCGGAGTCGCGGCGCAACGAAGTGGTCTCGTTCGTGCGCGGCGGACTGCGCGACCTGTCCATCAGCCGCGCCAACCTGAAGTGGGGTGTCCCCATGCCCACGGGCGACAACCACGTTTTCTACGTGTGGTTCGACGCCCTGATGGGTTACATGACCGGCATCGGCTTCGCGCAGGGCGGCGCCGAAGAGGAGCGCTGGAAGCGCCTGTGGCCGGCCGACCTGCACCTGGTGGGCAAGGAGATCCTGCGCTTCCACGCCGTGTATTGGCCGGCGTTCCTGATGGCCGCCGGCCTGCCGCTGCCCCGGGGGGTGTATGCGCACGGCTGGCTGCTGTTCGAGCAGGACAAGATGAGCAAGTCGCGCGGCAACATCGTGCGCGCCGAGCCCATTCACCGGGTGATGGGCGCCGACGGGTTGCGCTACTTCCTGCTGCGCGAGATCGTCTTCGGCCAGGACGGCTCGTTCAGCTACGACGCCCTGGTGGATCGCTACAACAGCGACCTGGCCAACGACCTGGGCAATCTTGCCAAGCGCACCCTGGACATGATCGCGCGGTATTTTAGCGGCGAGATCCCTTACCCGTCCGGGGTTGCCGCCCGCCAGGGCACCGACCAGGACGTGCAGGACAAGGCCGCGGAAATTATCCAGACGGCCGCCGCCGCATTCGATGCCTTCGAATTCTCGCGGGGCTTGGAGGCCATCTGGGGACTGGTGGCCGCGGTCAACAAATACCTGGTGGAAAACGAGCCCTGGACGCTGGCCGAGCAGCCCGACCAGCGCCCGCGCCTGGCCACCGTGCTCTACACCGCCGCCGAGGCGCTGCGCATCGTCACCGTGCTGGCCTCCCCGGTGCTGCCCGTTTCCGCCAGCCGCATCTGGCGCCAACTGGGCCTGGGCGGCGAGGCCCACGAGCAGTTGCTGGCCGAACTGAAGTGGGGACAACTGCCCTTCGGCGGCAAGATCGCCAAGATCGAGGCCGTTTTCCCGCGCCTGGACAAGGCCGCCACGATTGCGGAAATGCGGCGGCTCGAACAAGAAATGTCCAGGGCCGGACAGAAGCCCGGCAGGAAACCGGCTGCCCCCACGCCGGCCCGGGAACCACAGGCCCCGGCTGAGCAGGCACACGCGGCTGCCGCCGCCTTGCCGCCCCTCGGCGAGCGCATCACCATCGACGATTTCGCCAGGATCGACATGCGCGTCGGGCAGGTGCTGGCCGCCGAGAACGTGAAGGGCGCCGACAAGCTGCTGAAGCTCACCGTCGATATCGGCCTCGAGACACGCACTCTGGTGGCCGGTATTGCCGAAGCCTACCGGCCCGAGTCGTTGATCGGCCGCAAGGTGGTCATCGTGGCCAACCTGCAGCCCCGCAAACTGCGCGGCATCGAATCGAACGGCATGATTGTGGCCGCCGTGCTTCCCGGCAGCGACAAGCCGGTGCTGGTCAGCGTGCCCGACGATGTGCCGAGCGGCTCAAAACTAAAGTGACGAGTGACAAGTGACAAGTGACAAGTAGTTTTCAGTTCAATCCACAACTGAAGACTGTTACTCGTTGCTCGTCACTTGTCACTCGTCACCTGTAACTGAAATGCTGGTCGATTCGCACTGCCACCTGGATTTCCCGCAATTCGATGCCGACCGCGAGGCGGTGCTGGATCGCGCCGAGCAGGCCGGCCTGCGCGCCATCCTGGCGGTCGGGGTAGGGCAGGGACCGCCGCAGCTTGATGCCGGCTTGCGCATGGCCGCCCTGCGGCCCTGGATCTACGCTACCGTCGGCATCCATCCGCATGAGGCCCGCCTGGCCGATGAGGCGGCCTTCGCCGAACTGGCGCGGTTGGCGCGTGAGCCGAAAGTGCTGGCCGTCGGCGAAATCGGGCTGGACTACCACTACGACCACTCGCCCCGCCCGGTGCAGCGCCAGGTGTTCATCCGGCAGATGGAGCTGGCCCAGGCCGCGGGCAAGCCCATCGTCATCCATTGCCGGGAAGCCTGGCCCGACTGCCTGGAATTGCTCGAGCAATTCTGGCGCCCCTCCGGACTGCCCGGCATCTTTCATTGCTTCAGCGGCGATCGGGAGGTGGCCGAGCGGGGCCTGGCCATGGGCTTCCACATCTCCTTTGCCGGCAACCTGACCTTTCCCAAGGCCACCGGGCTGCGTGAGATGGCCGCGCAGCTTCCCCTGGAGCGCTTGTTGGTGGAAACCGACGCGCCTTACCTGGCTCCCGTCCCGCATCGCGGCAAGCGAAACGAGCCCGCCTTTGTTGCCGAAGTGGCGCGGAAGCTGGCCGAGCTCCGGGGAATCACGCCGGAGCAGGTTTGCGAACAGACCGCCAGCAATTTTTTTCGATTGCTGATGCCCGATACCTGCCCATAAACTAGGTCCAAGGTCCAAAGGTCTAAGGTCCAAGGTCGAAGCTGCCTGGACCTTGGACTTTGGACCTTAGACCTTGGACCTTTTATCATGGTGTACAGCGTGCAACCCCGGGTCGGGCAAATGCGGCGGGAGGAGGTCTTCGATCTGATCCGCAAGGATCTGGACCGCGTGGACCGGGCCTTCGGCGTGGACACGGTCTGCACGGTCGGCGCCGTGACCGCGCTGGGGCACTATCTGCAGAACAGCGGCGGCAAGCGGATTCGGCCCGCGCTGGTGCTGCTCTCCTCCCGGCTGTGCGGTTACACCGGGCCTTCGGCGGTCCAGTTGGGCGCGGTGGTGGAGATCATCCACACGGCCACGCTGGTTCACGACGACGTGATCGACGGCGCCGACATGCGCCGCGGCCGCCCCTCGACCAATTCCCGCTGGGGCAACCACATGAGCGTGCTGGCGGGCGATTGGCTGTACATGCAGTCGTTTCAGATGGCCCTGCGCGAGCGCAACTTCGAGATCCTCGATCTGCTCATCCGCCTCACCCAGATGATGGTGGAGGGCGAGCTGCTGCAACTGGAGAAGCTTGGCCGCATCGATATCACCGAGGAGGAGTACCTGGATTTGATCGATCGCAAGACCGCCGGCCTGTTTGCGGCCTCCATGCGGCTGGGGGCCTTGCTGGCCGGCAAGCACGACGCGGCGCGGGATCTGGATGAATACGGCCGCAA
>Ga0315282_10016816_pt1 | contig 10646 bp, 6 predicted proteins | sample YL17G07_20_MG_FD_203693 | JGI IMG/M metagenome (GOLD analysis project Ga0315282, IMG submission 203693) | Sediment microbial communities from Yellowstone Lake, YNP, Wyoming, USA - YL17G07_20 | ecosystem: Environmental > Aquatic > Freshwater > Lake > Sediment | place: USA: Wyoming | collected... | reverse complement strand
CTTCGTTATCGGTAAGATAATTTAGTACGATGTCTCTTAGATTCATTGCCCTGTTCCTCTTTGTTTGCAATTCACTGTTGGATACAGGGCATCTTTACATTTTACAGCACGTCGTGTACGCTACCAAATGGAATGCCCTAAGATCATAAATATTCAGGAAAATAATTGTTTACAAAAAAATTTTATGGGTCACTCTGACATTATGAATCTGAAAAAAGTTATGAATGGCAATTTTTCAAAAGAATAAATTTTTCTTTTTTATCGCAATCAACAATGTATTATTTAAAAAAATATTTTAGGTGATGACTTATTGAGTAATCTCATGGTTTCATATCTTTCAAGTTTGTCAATCCCAATGGGAATTATCCCTTCTTCAAAAAAGGAAACCGTGTAAAGAGTTTTTCCAGATTTTAATCCAATTCTGTGAATTAATCCCAATCCCAATTGTTCAATATTTTCAATTTCACCTTTGAAAAGAACAATACCAGGTTTATAATCTCTTATGTATGTATTGTTTGTAGAAACATATACCGGGTGTCCGAGAGGGTTGATTTGTGTGAGAGAGAGATCCACTGGTGATGGATCTTCTGTAAATTGATGTTCGAATCCTTGGGTTCCTACTGGATCCATGAAGAACATGAATCCCTGATAAGTTATTACGCCACCTTTCATGGGAATATTTTTAAATGTCTTTGCAATTTCACGCCATAACACAGATAATCCAATAAACGCATCAGTTAATTTTTTAGTGTCAATAGATTCATGGGGGAGAATGTAATTTCGGTTTTTTGCATGAAAAATTTTGCATCGAAAATGTTCATAATATACACCAATAATATATTGAATAGGATCAACCCCATTCGGAACGAAATTTACTAGTCGTACTTGTTTCCCAATCTCGGTAAGCGCTCGATTCATCCAATCAACTTCACGTTCTCCTGGAGTAATTGGAATTATATCCTGCAGCAAGGATTCAAAACTGAGATAGAGATATCGATAAGCGTCATATAGATCGCTTTCTGATTGAGAAAATCGGAAGTAGCGCAACGTCGGAAGCCAATCTGGAATTGATTCTGGGGGAGTCGGCTTTTCTTTACCCTCTTTATCAAGTATTTGAATAGTTGCTTCAACCTCAATTTTTAAATTTCCATTAGATGTAATCCTTCCAATGGTCTGTCCGTTGTTATTGAATAAAAGAAAGAAATCAAGATTTGGTTTTTGAATTAGTAATGTTGTATTCTGTAAAATGGACAACATGTCAAGAAATTTTTGGCAATAGTCAAAACCTTTTGCAAGAATATCATCTTCAGCCAAAAAATCCTTGCATCTGGCGATAATATTCTGATTATTTTTGCTAATCTCGACTTCCCAATTACCCGATTCATATTCAAAATGATGATTAATCGGACTTTTTACATTCAAAGAAAACGCTACACCACTATTATAGATGATCCCCGTTTGAGGATGCCCCTCTTTTCCCCCAACATAAATTTCGCCAATCTGAACCATTGCAACCACTCTCTTAACTTAATAATCAGAGTCATAACAAATTACTTCCGAAATTGTCATTAGACTATTCGATTATCTTATCTAATTCTCCTTCATAGTATAATTCACAGGATCTTTATCAAAATACGAGCCGACAATATGACATCGCCTTCTTATCCCAAACGCCTCATCGAAGTCGATCTCCCGATCAAGAAAATCAGCGAGCACGCCCGCCGAGAGAAATCGATCCGGCACGGCCACATCTCCACACTTCACATTTGGTGGGCTCGCCGACCTCTCGCTGCGTGTCGTGCGGTGATTTGTGCAGCACTCTGGCCGGATCCTGCTGATCCGCTCTGCCCGGAATCCTTCAAAGCCGAAGCGAAAAAGCAGATGGGGCAGTTCTGGAACACTGTGGACTTGACGACCCGCAATGTTGATGATCTTGTCGAACTGCGAAAAGCCCTCCTCGACTTCATTGCTGATTTCTCGAACTGGGATAATTCAACGGAAGAACGCTACTTAACAACCGCACGGAAATTAACTCAGGCCGCTCACGAAGCACTTGGGGGAGAACCGGGTACCCGACCGCTGGTTGTAGATCCATTTGCGGGCGGGGGTTCGATTCCACTTGAAGGACTACGTATTGGGGCGGACGTATATGCGAGTGACCTTAACCCTATTGCAGTTCTATTGAACAAAGTCATTTTGGAATTTATACCTAAAGATGGTCAAACCCTCACAACAGAATTTCATAAATGGGGGAATTGGATACAAAAGAGATCTGCTAAAGAGCTTGCAGAATTTTACCCTAAAGATCCCGATGGTTCAACACCGATTGCATACTTTTGGACAAGAATCATTAACTGTGAAGGACCAGGGTGTGGAGCCGAAGTCCCTCTCATACGTTCGTTATGGCTTGCAACGAAAAACAATAAAACTGTTGCAATTCGAATGGTTCCGGATAAAAAGAATAAACGTGTGGATTTCGAGATCCTGCATAATCCTAAATCATCCGATGTACAGGAAGGTACAGTAAAACGGTCATCAGCTACTTGCCCTTGTTGTGGTTTTACCACACCATCAATCTCTGTTAGAAAACAATTAGGAGAAAGACGTGGTGGAGCAGACGATGCACGATTATTTTGTGTTGTAACTACAAAAACCAAAGAACAAGGTCGTTTCTATAGGTTACCTACTAGCCAAGATCTTGATGCTATTAAAAAGGCAAAAAATGAATTAAAGAAACGAAATCAGGAGTGGAAAGATGATCTTAGTCTTATTCCGAATGAACCATATCCTGATAAAACTGCAACAGGTGCACTTAGTACATCCGTTTTGTATGGACTGAAAACCTGGGGAGATATTTTTACCTCTCGACAGATATTAACCTTGACTACGCTCGTTGCTCAAATACATCAATTGAGAGAATTAGATGATTTTAAAAAGATACCACTACCTTTGCAAAAAGAAATCGAGACATGTTTAGCATTTACTATCGACAAAATTGCAGATAAAAGCAGTTCATTGTGTCGATGGAAATCATCTGCGGAATATATGGCGGGAAACACATTTGGCCGGCAAGCTTTACCTATGATATTTGATTTTTGTGAAGTGAACATTTTTGGTGAAGCTACTGGTGACATTAATTCGGAATTATTATGGATTGAGAAAGTTCTGCACAATGGAAGCATCTCAGTGGACCATGGGGGCCATGTTGATATTGCATCTGCGATTAAACACCCCTTATCAAATGACTCCGTAGATCTTTTTTTTACGGATCCTCCTTACTACGACGCAATTGCATATGGGGATCTCTCGGATTTCTTTTATGTATGGTTAAAACGTTCAATCGGAGATATTTATCAAAATTTACTGGTAAATACGTTAGTTGATAAGACCGACGAAATTGTTCAGTTATCAAAACGTTTTAAAGGCCCCTATGCCCATAAAACAAAAGAATTTTTTGAATCCGGAATGCAATCCGCGATGGCTGAAGGGCAGAGAATACTAAAACCCAATGGCATTGGGGTTGTTGTTTTTGCACATAAATCAACAGGGGGCTGGGAAGCACAGTTACAGGCAATGATCAATGCTGGGTGGATAGTAACTGCTTCATGGCCTGTAGATACTGAGATGGGATCACGGATGAACGCAATGGGAACAGCATCACTTGCTTCCTCCATTCATCTGGTCTGTCGTTCTCGTGAAAATTCTGATGGTGTATTAACTGAAGAAATCGGCGACTGGAGCGAAGTCCTTGCCGAACTCCCCCTCCGCATCCGCGAATGGATGCCTCGGCTCAAGCAGGAGAACGTTGTCGGTGCCGATGCCATCTTTGCCTGCCTCGGCCCGGCCCTCGAAATCTTCTCCCGGTATTCCCGGGTCGAGAAGGCGAGCGGTGAGCAGGTGACTCTCAAAGAATATCTCGAAAAGATCTGGGAGGCGGTGGAGAAGGAAGCCCTCACCATGATTTTCGAAGGTGCCGATGCATCCGGATTCGAAGAGGATGCGCGGCTCACCGCAATGTGGCTCTGGACATTAAAAGGTAAGTTGAACGGTTCAACAAATGGTAAGGAGATTGCCTCATCAGAAAAAGATGAAGATGAAGAAATAGAGGACGACGAGGTGTTGAAAGCAAAACCCTTAAAAGTGACTGGCTACGCCCTTGAATTCGATACAGCCCGGAAGATCTCCCAAGGACTTGGCGCTCATCTTGAGGCAATGCCAACATTGATTGAAATCAAGAAAGGAAATGCCCGCCTTATCTCAGTTGCTGAAAGAGCACCATATCTCTTCGGAAAACAGGAACTCACTCCGCATAGAAAACCCAAAAAACGCGATGCACAACTGACCCTTTTCCCCAATGAAGTTGATGTAGAAGAACCAGCGGCATCAAATTCCCTTGGCGAATTATCAGCAATCGGAAAGACCAGTCTCGATCGCGTTCATCAGAGTATGCTTCTTTTCGGTAACGGCCAGAGCGAAGCCCTCAAGCGATTCCTTGTCGAAGAGGGAATTGGAAAAGATCCTCAGTTCAAGAAACTTGCACAAGCCCTTGTCGCTCTTTACCCAACGGGATCAGATGAAAAACGCTGGGCTGAAGGAGTCATGAGCAGGATGAAGGGGCTGGGGTTGTGAGTACAATGTTTAATATGCCAAAAAACGATGTGGTGTTATACGAAAACGTGAGAACGAATGACAGATTTTTTTATTAGGTCTGATGGCCTGAAAGTAGATTTCATCTACGAACCCTACTGCGAAATTTGCAATCTTCCAATATCAACACAATTTGCGTCTTATGGAAAGTGTGCATTTTGCCATATCACATACGGGCATCGAGAACCGGAAATCCGGACTCGTGCGGTATCAAAATATTTGTATCCAACAGAATATCCGAAAGATATTTTCAGTCAGAATATTCGGGATTTTAAAACAAACGCTGCATTAGCTCCATTATTAGGGGAATGTATGGTTAATGCGCTCAATAACCGGTTTCCCGAATTATTAGAGTCCGATATTATCATCCCTGTTCAGAGCAGCAATGCAGCGCGTACATTCAACCGAACTGAGCTACTTGCAGATATAATATCTAAAGAATTTGATATTCCAGTGATGAACGTTCTTTTTGCTCAAGAGGGGTATCAACCAGTGCATAATCATCCTTCTGGAGAAAAACATGATGCAATTCAAGGAAAAATCGGGTGTAACGTCACTTTCAAGGGAGAAACAATACTTCTTATTGATGATACTTACATTGATGGAACAACAAAAAGAGAATGTGCACGGGTTTTAAAAGAACATGGTGCTGGTAAAATTTGGTGTCTTGTCTTGGGAAGGATGATCTCCAAAAAAAATCTGAATTCGTTAAAGGAGCAAAATGTGTCCGATGAATAAACAATTGCCCTACTTAGCGCTTCTCAATGACAACCAGTCATTGAAAAAGAGGGAACTTATCAGTTTGTTTACTCATGAGTATCTGAATACACTCTTCGATAGTAATCAGAATTTTGTTAAAATCAAGATGGAAAATTTTCCATTGAATCTTAGAATCAATCTGCAAAAAATTCAGGATTGCTGGTCAAATAACAAAATTGAGGTTTATTCCGATTTTCTCAATAATCTTGAGCGAAATGGTGTGCATATTGTTCCCTACGATAGTGATCACTACCCAAACGATCTATTACAAATCGAGAATCCGCCGTTTATCCTCTATCATAAGGGACAATTCGTTCCATACGAAAATTCGGTTGCAATTGTCGGGACGAGAAAGTTGTCCCATTTCGGCCATAAAAAAGCAAGGGAGATCAGTTCCCTCCTGGCAGAGAAGGGGTATACAATTGTCAGCGGACTGGCTAGGGGGACTGATACTGAAGCCCATTGTGGAGCACTCGACGTTGGCGGGAAAACAATTGCTGTTCTTCCGGGTTCCATTACTAAAATTGTCCCTGATGAAAATGCGAGGCTTGCGGATGATATCTGCGAGTCCGGTGCATTAATCAGCGAAATATCGGATATGTCCCCGGTTCACAAAGGACGCTTTATCGAAAGAAACCGGATTACAAGTGCTATTTCGAAGTGTGTTATTGTTATCGAATCCGGGGAAAGTGGCGGATCCTTCCAACAAGCAGAAATCGCATTAAAACAGGGACGAAAGATATTCATTCTAAAACCAAAAGGGGAAGATAAAGAATTAATTCGCGGATTCGAAGCCTTTGTGAATTTAGGAGCTACTCCCTTTGAATCGGAAGAAATAATTTTAGAATATCTGAAAAGTGAGCAAAAGGCGAAGAAGAAAATGACATTAAGCGATTTTAACTGACAATTATTTGAAATCATCAATTATGTCCTGTCGGTACATTTAATGGTGGCTTTGTGACTCAGGATAATCTGGGAAAATTCTGGCAAAACTCCTTTTACGATATTGTCCGTCAGGACGAACGCTCCCCTATCCTAAAACAAGCATCAATAGATGGCGATCTAGAGACTTGGACAAAAGAACTCACTGCCATCGTCATCAAAACCTGCATCGTATTAGGATGGCAGTGCGCCGCGAAAAATAACAAAGGGAGCGTCCTTCCCATCCAGCGGAACGAATATCTTTCCATTGACGTTATGGCATTTCCGGAAAAAGATACACGATGGAAATTTCCCGTCGCGGTGTTCGAGCTGGAAAATCAACAAAAGGACGAATATATCGAATATTCCTTTTGGAAAACAGTTTGCGTGAGGGCAAACCTCCGCGTTCTCTTCTGTTATAGAAAAAATCCAGACGAAGGTGCACAGCTTATCTCAACACTTAATCGTGAGGTTATCAATGCGATGAAACCCGAAGATAGAGTTAACATTGGTGGTGAGATAATAATCTGTATTGGCAATCGAAATAATGCAGGAACATTCCCTTATGATTTTTTCCGCTGGTGGCATCTCGACGAAAATCTGGGAACATTGACAAGGATGAGTTAATGGTGGAACAATGGCATTAAAACCCTGGTTTACCGTTGTCCGGCCCCGTGAAGATCTCCGTCAGGGCCGGCCGATGGATGCGGCAGAATTTGCCGTGCATTTAGATCACGTGAGAGATGGAAGAGCTCCTGAATATTATCAGGACCCGGAAAAATTTTTCGATCGGACATTTCTTACACAGAATCTCGGGGATTTCTCCGCAGAAGTGCTTCGGAGATTGAGTGGAGAGAAAACGCAGACTTCCGCTGTATTCAATATGGCCACCCAGTTCGGCGGAGGAAAAACCCATGCCCTCACGCTTCTCTATCACCTTGCCACCAAAGGTGATGAGGTCGATCAATTGCCGGGAGTTCCCGCCATCCTTGAAAAAGCACATATCTCCAAAATCCCAAAAGCGGCAATCGCTGTATTTGTCGGGACAGAATTTGATACGATAACCGGAAGGGGAGGCAATGACGGGACTCCTCTCAGGAAAACCCCCTGGGGTGAAATTGCGTTCCAGCTCGGTGGCGAGGAATCGTTTAACAAAGTAAAAAAGCACGACGAACAGATGACAGCTCCCGGTGGTGACGTAATCCGGTCGATGCTACCCAAAGGGCAACCCTGTCTCATCCTTATGGACGAGCTGATGAATTACGTGAATCGGTTCCGCAAGATCGAAAAATCAAATCAGTTGTATTCATTCCTCCATAATTTATCTGAAGTGGCTCGTGCAGAAGACTCTATGGTGTTAGTCGTCTCAATTCCCGGCTCTGAATTGGAAATGACCACCGAGGATCATGCGGATTACGACCGGTTTAAAAAACTCCTTAATCGGTTGGGAAAACATGTCATAATGTCCACGCCTTCGGAGAGTACAGAGATCATACGGAGGCGTCTTTTTGAGTGGGATGGCATTACCGAAGATGGTAGAAAAACTATCAAAGAATATTCGCGTTGGGTAATGGATCATCGGGACCAGATGCCCGGAGATTTTCCGATTGACAATGCTCCGGAAGCATTCAGAGCAACATATCCGTTCCACCCGGCAGTCATATCGGTCTTCGAACGAAAATGGCGTTCATTACCAAAGTTCCAGCAGACGCGGGGAATTTTACGGCTTCTCGCTCTCTGGATCTCGCTTAACTTCAAAAAAGGCAATGAAGGGAATTACAAGGATGCATTAATCGATTTAGGATCAGCTCCGCTTGATAATGCCATGTTCAGAACAGCAATATTCGAGCAACTCGGAGAAGACCGGCTCGATGCTGCGGTTACTACGGATATTGCCGGCAAAAAAGATTCCCGTGCGGTTTGCCTTGACGAGGAATCAAAAGATGCCATTGGAAAATCCCGGCTTCACCAGAAAGTATCGACATCGATCTTCTTTGAATCCAATGGCGGTCAGTCAGCATCCGATGGCAGGAAATTTGCCACCTTACCAGAGGTACGATTCGCGGTTGGCGGCCCGGGTCTTGATATTGGGAATGTCGAGACAGTAATCGATGCACTTGCCCCGCCAAACGGTGCATGTTACTACCTCGATGCACTCCATAACAAATACTGGTTTGGCGTTAAACCAAACCTCGTGAAAATGCACGCGGACCGAATGGCAACCCTGTCATCAACACAACAAAAAATGATCGAAGAAACGGTCTTTGCGGAGATTCAAAAAGAGTTCCAGAAAAAAGCAGAGATCCGTCCCATCTTCTTTCCAAACAAAACGAATGATGTCGCCGATCGTCCTGAGCTCGCGCTCGTGGTATTCTCTCCTGATAAACCCCGAAGTGATAAAAGATCCTGCGACTTTTTACAATCGCTCTTTAGAGAAAATGGGAATTCATCTCGTACGTTCAAGAGCGCTCTCATCGTCGTGATGGCAGAAAATCACACACTCTTGGAAGAAAAAGCTAAAAATATTCTCGCATGGGACGATATTTACGATGATCCAACCATCGGTCTTGATGAAACCCAGAAAACTCAGGCTAAAATCAATCGGGCAAATGGGGAACGAGATCTAAAGGAAGCTGTCTGGAGGACATACAAGTACATCCTCCTTCTCGGAAAGAACAACGAAATTCAGGAAATCAACCTGAGCATGGCGAACTCTAGCAGTGCTGCATCTATAGTTACACTCATTCTTGAACGACTCAAACGCGATGATATTCTTACACCAGCAGTGAAACCGGGAAAAATTGTGAAAAACTGGCCTCCGGCCATGAGTCGCTGGAGTACGAAATCCGTCCGTGATGTATTCTTCTCCTCCCCGTACTTTCCAAGAGTCATGAATGATGAAATCATAAAAGAAACCATCGCTCGGGGAGTCTCAGAAGGATTATTTGGATATGCTTCTGAACAAATTCCCGGTAAATTTGAGCCATTCTTCTTCAATGAGTCGATTAGTAGCACAGATGTAGAATTCTCCGATGATGTCTTCATTGTAACGAGTGAAGAAGCACAGCGGATGAAAGTCCCGAGTATTCTGACTTCTATCGAAATATCCATCGATTCAACAAATGTCAAGCCAGGAGAAAAAGTGCAAGTAGCTGCTATCGGTAGAGATCAATATGGTCAGATGATCTCTCTCGATGATGTTGGATGGAGTGCAAAAGGTGGATCCATTGATGAATATGGAAACTTCATCGCCGGGGTAAAAGAGACAGAAGCATTCATCACTGTCAAGTCAAAAGGGATCTCAACAACAATTCCCTTGAAAGTTACTGTCGCTCCATTACCAATAAAGAAAATTCAGAGAATGGGATGGTCTGGAGAGGTCCAACCCCAAAAATGGATGAACTTCTATACGAAGGTCCTCGGAAAATTTGCTACAAAAAAAGGATTGAAAATAACAATCAACATCGAAGTATCAGAAAAAGAAGGAATCAACGATTCGATGATCGAAGAGACTAAGACTGCTCTTAGAGAACTTGGATTGAATGATGAAATCTCCATGAAAACGGATACAAATTATTTCGAGAGTGAGGAGTAGATCTCACTTTTTTTAATGGTCACGTGATTAATACACATCTAATGCGCCATATTGTTTTTAATAAGCAAGTTTTTTAGCGTTTTGAAATTTCTTCAAAAAACCGTTTATCTTCAATCCCTCAATACCCCCTCTTCCCCGGCACAACTCCCCTTACTTCTCCCACATCCCATTTTGCCTAAATCGTCCCCGCACTATCCAAGCCCTAAAACCCAAACCAACAAAGCATAAGCCACGATTTTCCCTTTTTGAAATTTATTCGGCCAGACCCATCTCCCACCAGCGCCTATAATAGTATGTCAAAGGGGCCCCCGAGACAGAACAGAAGTCCGAACAAAAAAGAGCGAAGATTTGTAACAAATCCTCGGCTCTCCGGGATTTAACAAAATCCTTAAAAAACAAAAAACAAGGAGGCAGAAATCATGGCAGATTTCGTAAACAGCACAACAGTAAAAACATCGGTTCGCGAACTCACGAACCCAATCGCAGACGTGGCGGCATTCAACACGATCGTCCAGTCGGTCATCACCGACAACCCGTTTGAATGCGTCGCATACATGACCGCCGGGGTCAACCACAACCCCGTGGAAAAGACAAAGGAATCATACACGGCACGGCTCGTGTTTGAAAACACGGACGCAATAAACGTCGGCTCGACGGTGGATAAATACAACACCATCGCGGGATTCAACGCGGGTGTTGCCGTCATCATGGGAAGCGCCCCGCT
>Ga0315282_10016815_pt1 | contig 10646 bp, 11 predicted proteins | sample YL17G07_20_MG_FD_203693 | JGI IMG/M metagenome (GOLD analysis project Ga0315282, IMG submission 203693) | Sediment microbial communities from Yellowstone Lake, YNP, Wyoming, USA - YL17G07_20 | ecosystem: Environmental > Aquatic > Freshwater > Lake > Sediment | place: USA: Wyoming | collected... | reverse complement strand
GTCGAGGATCAGGTGGCATCAACTCCACTATTATTACGGACTGGACAATGAGGCGATTAGGAGTAGAAATCTATTTTGAGGCAACGGGGTCCGCCGGAGTAGGTGCATATATGAGGCAACGGGGACGACCCGGTCGCCATCAGCGACGACACGCATCTCATTCCGTCCGGGCCGTTGGCCGTGAGCCGATAGCCGTCATGCCGCTCGACCAACTCGGCCATCCGGCCATGCCGCGGCTTGACATCACTCCGTAATAGGTGACTGTGGGGCTGTTGAAAAAGTGCGTCTCCACGCTCCGGCTGCGACGCAGACAGAATGACGCCGCTGGAAGTGACGCTGCGGCGGCGGTTGCGGACGACCGTTTCCCCGTGATGCCTCGAGTCGGCCCTAAAGTGAGGTTTTTCAACAGCGCCACTGTCCCTAATTCTCCCGTCTCTAATTCTCCCTCCGAAATGGGTGATCTATCTGGTGGGCGGTCGCGCTACCGCCGAGTCTGGTACGTGTACAGACGAGCCGTCCTCACGTCCACCCTGACCTTGTAGTCCCATGGATTACGGTGGTATGTGTGGTCCTCAAACATGAAGCGATACACTAGGTCTACACGCAAGGGCCGTCTAATCTGTCTACCGTGGGCTGGAACGAACCGACAGCCTCTTGCAGCCTGTATGGCCGCCGAGTCGAGTGTCCAGTAGTCCGCCGCAGCCGACACCCAGGCCGATTCAGCGGTCAAGTTCCTGCCAAGGAGCACCGAGATGCCGCAATCGCCCTCGATGCAGGCAAAGCGCATCATGTCAGGGTAGGGTGGTATTGGCACTCTCAGGGTTCCGACTGAGTCAAGGCAGAATTCGCCGGGAGTTGTGGTAGCAGGCAGCTGAACGTCCACGCGGTGCGGAAGGCATGAGAACTGAAGCGGGCCGGGCGCGAGGACGAGCAGTACCCGCAGGACGTCAGCGGTCCTCATTGCGGAATTGTAGACGGGGCGGGCCGGAAAGTCAAATGCGCGCGGGCCCCCGGGTGCGTCCGGGATACCGTACCGGGGAGCATCCGGGGGACCGTCCCGGGGATGCTCCGGGATACCGTACCGGGGACGCTCCGGGATACCGTACCCCGGATGCTCCGGGATACTGTACCGGGGATGCTCCGGGATACCGTACCCCGGAGGCTCCGGGATACCGTACCGGGGAGCGTCCGGGGTACCGTACCGGGGAGCGTCCGGGGTACCGTACCCGGGGTGACCCGGGGGGTATAGGCCGGTTTTCGCCTATGGTCTTATGGATACTAGGGTTAGGCCCGGTTTTCGGGGTTTTAGGAAGTTGTCACAGTTGTAATGCCGGGTGCGTGTGGAAATTGGGATTTTGGCCCACGAAACGGGCCGAAATCGAGCTGAAATACGGGCTTTTCGGCTTGAGGCTTCGGCTTGGGACACAATCCGAGATCCCCGGGCGGATTTCGGTTGTGTCCCTCGCAATCGGGCGGTTACTCGAGGCCGGCCTTTTTGCCGAGGGCGCGGAACTCGGCGACAAAGCGGGTGAGGTCGCCGCCCACGGTGTCAAGCAGGTTGCGAATCGGCGCCATGTCGAGTTCGACAGCGCGGCCCGGACTCAGTTCCAGCGTGAGCGCCGGAGTCGGCTGGACCGTGCCGATGCGAATCAGGCTCAACCCCTGGGCATGTGCGTCAGCAAGAAACCGGTCTACCCTGTCCGGCGCAACCGTGAACGCCAGCTCGAACTCGCCGTGCGGCCCGGCCAGCATCGTCCACCGCGGGGTCCCGGTCTTCAGGCAGAGCGCAAGCACATCGCGGGCCAGCAGGTTCTCCCAATCGCACTCGACGCGGAAGCCCTTGCCGTTCAGCCGCATCAATTGGTCAAGCGTAGCCAGGAGCCCGTCGCTTGTGTCCATGCAGGAGCTGGCATAGCGCCTGATGAATTGCCCTTCTTTGAGTCGGGCCGCGGGCCGGTAGCTCGGCTCGGGGAAGAGCGCCTCGGGCAGCCGGGCCAGCCGGACAAGCCCCAGGGCATTTCCCGCGCCGACCCGGCCGGTGACGAAGACCGCGTCGCCCGCAGCGCAACCAACCCGGGTCATCAGCTCTTTCCTCGGGACGATTCCGACCGCGCACCCGGTAAGGGCGGTCGTGACCCCGGCATTCGTATCGCCGCCGAGGATGAAAGACCCGGCCCGGCGGCACGCCTCTTCCATCCCCTGCGCGACCCGGCTCCTGAAACCATCGTCCCTTGCCGGGTCAATCGTAACGGATATGACGAGCCCCAACGGGTCAGCGCCGACCGCGGCGAGGTCGCTGAACGAAGCCATGACCGTTATCCAGCCCATCGTGTACGGGTCCTGGTACAGGCCGGTCAGGATTTCCTCGACGACCGAGTCGATGGTGACGGCCAAGAGGTGCTCTTTGTCCCAGGGCAGCTCGATAATCTCGGCGTCTGCCTCGTGCAAACGGTTCACCTGGCCCGGAGCCCGGGTAAAGGCCCGTGCCCAGGAGTTTATCAGGACGTTCTCACCAATCCCGTTGATGTCTTTCACCGGCAGCACCTCACTCTCTGTGGAACCACGCTGAACCGGGCGGAATGCGCCTGCGCCACTTCGCCGTCCATTTCCAGGGCGAACGGCTCGTCGCTCTCGACCTTAGCCTCGCGCGCCAGCGACGTGCGCGTCTTGGGCCGGCCCGAAAACTCGCCGCGCCGGAGCGCGGCCAGCATCGCGGCCATTTCCACGCGGGACAGGTTCCAGCACAGGTTGACGCCGATTCGGCCGTCGTCCGGCGTGACCGGCGAGTCATAGCAGAACGAACCGGCGAAGTGCGGATTCTTGACCACTCCCAGATTGGTCACGCCGAAATGCTCCGGTTCCGCGCCGTCGACCTCGAGCCGGCACGGTATGGCGCGGAATGCGAGCACGGTGCGCAGGGCCGTGGCCGAGATGGCCAGGTTCACCGACAAGCGCTGCAGGAACTCGACGAACCGATGCCGCGAGTTGAAGTAAGCGTTGGCTTCCGCGGTCACGCCGACGCTCGCATTCAACATGCAGAACCGCGTAGATTGCCGCCCGTCAGGCCCGGTGTGCTCGACCCTTATCACGTCGCAAAGCTTACCCCCGGCGACGTCGACCCGGACCGGCGTGCCCCGGACAGACGCCTCGGCACGGAACGGCTTGTGGAAATCATTGCTCGAACCCAGGCCGACCGCGCCTATCGTGGTGTCCGGGCCCAGGCCCGCGGCTATTACCGTGTTCAGGAGCAGGTTCACCGAGCCGTCGCCGCCTGCCGAAACCAGGACGCGCTCCCCTGACCGGGCCGCTTCGCCGACGCGAAAGGCAAGCTCCTCAGGTGATGAGGTCTCGACGAACTCAAACGGGCCGGTCCGTTCCTCGACGCCGTTCCGCACCCGCTCCCATCGCTGCCGGCCGGTCCCGTAGTTGCAGCGCGGGTTCAGGAAGACGACCAAGCTAGACCTGGGTCTGCTCCGGCCTGAGCCTGAGGACCAGCTCGAACAGGCCGTAGAACACGGCCGCGACGATAAACCATCCCGGCTTCAATGCCAGTACGAGCGCCAGACAGTAGAGCACAAAAGCCCGCACGACATTGGCAATCGGGCCGTGGCTCCGCTGTTCCTCGCGGGTCAGATGGATTCGGACCTGCGCGTAGACGTTCACCGCAAGGCCGATGACGAATACGACCCCGGCCAAAGGCCTGAGACCGATGAACGCCATGGCCCAGCCGGAAAGACCGGCCGCGCCAAGCGCGGTTACGTCGCTGTAGATGGCAGTGGGCACCCAGCCGAACGTGACCGGGAACGTGTGGTAGCCGGTCTGCCGGTCCGCGGAGATGTCCTTGAAGTAGCCCATCACGACAAAGTTGGCGTAGCCGAAGAAAACAGCGCCGACCGATAGTAGGAAGGCCAGTGAGTAGTTGTCCCGGGCCGGAAGCACGTCGGCGAACCGGTAGCCCCGGTCAACCAGCCGGCCCATTAGAGGCAGAAGCGCGACAATCCACGAGTTCCAGGGCGGCCCTCCCCACCAAGTGCGCTTGAGGAACGTGTAGGTCAGGAGGCCGACCACGGCCAGCGCCGCGAGAATCAATGCCGGCGGGTTCAGAAACCCCATGATGACGACCCCGCACACGAGTCCGGTCAGGCTGACTGAGAGCACGTGCCTGCGCGACACTTCTCCTTTGACCAGCGGGCGATACGGCGACGATATCGAATCGGTGTCGGTCTGGAAGCAATCGGTAAGCGCCTGGCCCAGGCCATAGGAAAGGAACAGCGGGACGAACCCGAGCGCGACCCGCCACAGCACCGGCGCCGGGATGAAGGCCAGCCCGACCAGCCCGGCCGCGCCCGAGACGAACAAGAGGTACGGCCGCATCGTCGTGAGGTACGCCCGCCAGAATCTCAGACTCAGCAGGCCGGGGAACTGTTTGTCGGCCACAGGCTGTCCTCGGTTACGGGCCTGTGCCCGGGGCCGTCTTCATTCTCCCCTGCTCAAATCACACCGGCCTTGCGGCCCGCCTTCTTGAGCTTATCAACCGCTTCGCCCAGTTCCGCCTCGGAGAACGTCGCCATCACGCTCACCCGGATGAGTGACCCGCCCTTCGCAACCGCGGGCGGCACAATCGGGTTGACGATAACCCCATCATCATCCAGCAGCCCGGCCATGCGGAACGTCTTCTCGTCGTCATGGACCAGAATCGGTATAATCGGCGTAATCGTCTCCTCCAGCGTGAAACCGGCGTCCTTGAGCCCCTGCTTCACGAAGCCCGCGTTCCGGTGCAGCCGCTTGAGCAAATCGGGCTCGGTCTCAAGCACATCGAGGCACGCGAGCACGGTCGCGCAGAGCGCGGGCGGCGTGCTGGCGCTGAATATGAACGGCCGCGCGTTGAGCCGCAGAAACGTCCCGACGTCCCTGGTCGAGCCCGTGAACCCGCCGATGGCGGCAAACGACTTGCTGAACGTGCCGCAGACAATCTCGATTTTCCCCTCGAGCCCGAAGTACTCCGGCGTGCCCCGGCCGTGCTCGCCCAGAACGCCCGAACCGTGGGCGTCGTCGACCATCACCGCGGCGCCGTGCTTGTCGGCCAGTCGCCTTATCTCCGGCAGGTTTGCCACGCTCCCCTTCATGCTGAACACGCCGTCGGTCACGATGAGCTTGTTCTGGGCCGGGCCGCACGCGGCCAGCACCTCTTCGAGGTTCGCCATGTCGTTGTGCCCGTATATCTTCAGGTCGGCCCTGGAAAGCCGGCAACCCTCGATGATGCTCGCGTGGTTGATCTCGTCGCTCAGGACGACGTCGCCCTCGCCCGCGATTGTGGACACGGTTCCGGCCATCGCCATGAAGCCCGTGCTGAAGAGCACCGCGTCCTCGGTCCCCTTGAACCGGGCGAGGCGTTGTTCAAGCCGGTTGTGCAGGCTGGTCGTTCCGGTGAGCACGCGCGAGCTGCACGCGCCCGTGCCGTACTCGCGCAGGGCCTTGATTGTCGCCTCGACGACTTTCGGGTGGTGGGTCAGCCCCAGGTAGTTGTTGGAGCCGAGCATCAGGAATTCCTTCCCGTGGCGGCTCACTCGCGGCGTGGACGCCGGGTCTACCTCGCGCAGGTAGAAGAACTGGTTCAGCGACTTTATGTGTTCAACCTTGCGGCTGAACTCGCGGCATTTGTCGAACAGAGCCATCTTGCCTCCCTTAGGCTTTCGGCACCGGACCGCAACCCCGCTCCGGTGGCTGCTTCATCGAAAGCGCCTGATAGGACTCATTATAGGCCGAATGAACTGATGTCAACCTCTCGCCCCTCCTCGCACCGCGGCCGTCCGTCTACTCGAGCTGGACCACGCGGCCGGCCTGAACTGAACCGGGACCAATCAGCCGAAAGCAGTATACGCCGGCAGGCAGACGCCGGCCGTGCGCGTCGCTCCCATCCCACAAGAGGCCGGAACCAACGGCACCGGCTTCGTACACGACTCGACCCGAAACGTCAGACACGACGAGCCGCATTCCGCGGTTGGCTCCGCAGGCAAACCTGACGCAGGTGCGGAACGGATTCGGGACTGCGACGGCGCGCCCCGCGGGCCCGGAGCGTGCCGGCCCTTCGACGCCCAGCAGTGCGGTCATCGGGTAGTGATAGCCGATGTCCGGCGGCAGCGCGTCAGGCACTGAGTCCGTCCTCGTCGTCCACGCCCCGAGGAGCGAGTCGACGTTGAGCCGGCATCCCTGGCCCAGCGTGTCGCCGGCGTCGACGCACGGGCTGTTCTGCGGCTGGCCCGCGGCAATCTGACTCAGGTAATAGTTCCCGTACCGGCCGGTCGCAAAGAGCGGGTCCTGCGCGATGTCGCCGGGCCCCATCGAGCAACCCTCAAGCGTGTTGTTGTAGTAGTCGTTGTTGAACGAGTTGACCACACCGGGCTGGGCTGACGTGTAATTGTAGACACCGGAGCCGCTGGTCGCCTGGTTGCCGGTGATGATGTTGTTCTTCACATAAGTGGTGCATTGCATGTCGTTGTAGATGCCGCCGCCGTTCGACCACATGTGCGGCCCGGTGCAGACGTTGTTCGCAATCGTGTTGTTCACGATGAGCGGCTGCGCGCCGAGGTACATCCTGATGCCCGCCCCGTACTTCCACGCGTCGGTCGCGCACCGGTTGCCGACGATGAGGTTTGAGAAGATGACCGGCCGGCGATCCGAGTCCACGAAGATGCCGGCTCCGTAGGCGCGGCACGCACTGCCGGTGTCGGAAAAGAGCACGTTCGCCTCAATCCGGTTCTGGTAGATGAGCGCCTCAGCGTCGCAGTAGATACCCCCGCCGTAGTTCCGTGAGCTGTTGCGCAGGGTGTCATGGTGAATGTAGTTGTAGCATATCTCCGGCCGGGCGCCGGTGCCGGCGTTGACGTAGAGCCCGCACCCGTAGTTGTAGTTCTCAATCTCCTTGAAGCACCCGTCCACTTCATTGCCCGTCACCAGCGGACTGAATGACGTCGAGTAGTTGCTGAGGTAGATGCCGACGCCGTTGCACCGGGTAACCCGGTTGCCGGCGATGGTGGCGTTCCCGGCGCAGGATATCCCGGCCGCGCCGCCCGAAGCATTGTAGCCGTTGGCGAATCGGAAACCTCGGACCTCGGTCGCGCGGCTCAAGCCCCCGCCGAGCATGACCAGACAGGTGCCCGCGTATCCGCCGTCAACCACAGTGGAATCCGGCCCCGCGACAGAATACAGCTTGATGCCGTCAATTGCCGGCCAGACGACATGCTCAGGGTATGTGCCCGGCTTCACCAGCACCGTATCGCCGGTCCGGGCAGCGCCCAGGCCGGCGGTGATGGTCGCGGCCGAATCCGGCACCACGATGACGCGTCCGGCTGCTACGACCACGAGGCAGGACAGGAACAGCACAGTTCTTCTCACAAGACCTCCTTAATCGGTCAGGCAAGCATATTCGCCTGCCACCCGGTGTCAACTCGTCTTTCATTGACTGGGCGACGTTCCGGTCCAGAATGATGGTCAAAAGGAGAAACCGAATGCGCCTGTTGTCCATCGCCGTCATCGTATCTCTCGTGCCGCTCGTCGGCTGCGGCCCGAAACAGAATCAGCCTCCGACCGCGCGGATTCCCTCCGCGGGGCGGCCGGAAGGACAGGCTCAGGTCGCAGCGGCGACGAACCTGCCCAAGCTCTGGGACTTCTGGGCTACCTGGTGCCCGCCCTGCAAGGAATTGAAGCCGACCATTGAAGCCCTCGAGAAGGAGTACGAGGGCAAGATTGAAGTCCGGTCCATCAACGTTGACGAGAACAAGGACCTGGCCCAGAAGTTCAAGGTTCAGGCAATCCCGACACTGGTGTTCCTCGACGCCAAGGGCACCGAACTCTCCCGCATCGTCGGGCTCGTTCCCAAAGACACGATACTGGGACGGTTCAAGGCCCACGGGTTCATTCAGTAGTGCGAAACCAGGTACGCGGACCGGGGCAGCCTGCGGGCTGCCCCTTTCCGTTCCTAGCCCCGGCGCAGGACCGAGATGAACAGGTAGATACCGATGGCGCCGGCCAGCACAAACGCGGCGACGCCGATTGCCGGCACCAGCCACTTGAACATCGTCGGCGCCGCCAGCACCAGGAGCGACGCACCGATGATGATTGCCGCCAGCACGACCGCCGCGGTCAGTTCAGCCAACCCGTAGCGAATCAGAACAAACGTAATGCGTCGGACACGACTCAACCGTTGCCGGCCGCTGAACCATCCGAATGGGTCAAAGGACGTAAGCGGGCTCGGGCCGCCTTGGCTGCAGAGTTCTTCGTTTCGGTCAGGCAAGTGTGCTCCTTGACGGTCGGCTGATGATACGCCCGGCCCGCCGCCTGTCAAACCGCAGGAGTGCTGACCCTTTCGATGACGGCAATGTACATGCCGTCGGGACCGCCGACTATGGTCGCGAGTTGCCAGCCCGTACCGTTGACGATGGCCCGTGCCTCTTTCCGGCTGACCATCAGGTAGTCGAACCAGGGCGTTGCGTATCTCCGGTATCGCACTCTTATGCGTACCTGCCCGCCCATCCGGCCCCGCCCGCGGTTCGACCGGTGATAAGTGAGATGCTCGGGCCGGTCAGTGTCATAGGGGTCGCGGGTCGAGGCGATGATGCGCGCTCCCGGGTTGGTAATCCCGTAGAACCTGCGCAGCCTCGACCGGACCCGGTCAAAGCTTTCGAACAGACCGAAGTTGTTGCCCATCATCAGGACCGTGTCGAACCGCTCCTCAAACCGTCCCGGCCGGGCCAGCACTCCGACCAGCGAGAGGTTCAGGCACCGGCGTACGCGGCGCAGCTTGCAGACCGTCACCGCCAGCGGCGACGGGTCGATGCCCACGACGTCGAACCCCTTCCGTTGCAGGTAAAGGCAGTGCCTGCCCGCGCCGCAGCCGACGTCGAGAACCCGTCCCCGGACGTAACGCATCGCCCGGCGTTCATAACCGAGCCAGTCTCGGTACTCGGAGAAGTACGTCTCCGCGCCGCCGGAGACGTCGATGTAACCGTCATCGCGTTCCACGACTTCGTATGGGTGCTGCCCCATGAGACGGGCGCGTATCATCTGCCCGAACGCATCCTGGCTTGCCTTCAGCATTCCGACCTCCTCATGAGCCGCTCACAACCAGATCGAGCTCCAGATACCTTGCCCCGGGCACCGGGTTCTCCCGGTACGGCTCGATGTCCCTGAAGCCCATGGACTCATACATCGCAATCGCCTCTTTCATCCCGGGCACCGTATCCAACCGCATCGCCCTGTATCCGGCTGCCCGCGCGTCCGCAATCACCTTCTCGGCCAGCATCCGGCCGATGCCTTTGCTCCGGTGCGCCGGCCGCACGTACAACCGCTTCATCTCGCAGATGCCGGGCTCAGACTCGCGCAGGGCGACGCAGCCCGCGGGAGCATCCTCATCCATGGCCAGCAGCAGGCGACCTCGAGGCGGCGCGTAGTCGCCGGGAAGGCCGGCCAGCTCCCGGTCGAATCCCTGAAAGCAGAGGTCGAATCCCAGGGACCGGGCGTATTCCAGAAGAAGCTCGCGGACCCGGTCAATCTGTACTGGAGTCGCGGCCGGCACTATGACCATCGCTCAAGCGTAGCAGACTGACAGGAATCGTCAAACCAGCGCCTGCATCGCTTGCGTGCTCCACATTCGGCACTAGAATGGCGCATCACAATCAGAGCCATCTTCTTCGACCTCGACGATACGCTCATGCCGGACGAGCCCGCGGCGGACGAGGCCCTCGTCACCACGGCCCGGCTTGCCCAGGTGCATAACATCGCGCCCGGCGCCCTCAAGAACTCGGTGCGCCGGATTGCCCGCCGGCTCTGGCGCGCCAACCCGGTTGTCGCGCCCTACAATGGCGGACTTGACGTCAGCTCCTGGGAGGCGCTCAGCGCCAGCTTTGAGGGCGACGACAACGAAATGAAACGACTGCACGAGTGGGCGCCCGAGTACCGCCGGGAAGTGTGGGCCGAAGCGCTGGCCGAGCAGGGCGTCGCCGACCCGATGCTCGCTGACCAACTGGCCGAACTCTATCCGCTGGAGCGCCGCGCGCGCTACCACCCGTTCCCCGACGCCAAACCCACGCTCGACGACCTTGCGAGAGACTTCAGGCTCGGCCTCATCACCAACGGCCCGGACGACCTCCAGTGGGAGAAACTCGAACGCACCGGACTAGAAGACCGCTTCGCCACGGTCGTCATCTCACGCGAGGTGGGTGTGATGAAACCCGACCCGGCCATCTTCCAAATCGCGCTCGACAAGCTGTCGGTGCCGGCCGCCGAGTCGGTCTATATCGGCGACAGCCTGACGCACGACGTCGCCGGCGCCCAAGCGGCCGGCATGAAGGCAATCTGGCTCAGCCGCGATTCAAGCCACCCGGACGGCGACGCCAGGCCCGACGCGACCATCCACGTCCTTACCGAAGTCAGGTCTGCCCTGGCCCGCGTCGAGAAGACGCCGGTGGGCTGACGCCGGCAGGATGAGTGGCCGGGCTCGGCTTGACTGGCCGACGCCACCGACCTAGAAGTCCGGCCGGAAACCGGGGGTCTGGGGCACGCGACCCCGAGCAAACGCGGTGCGGCCGAAGCCTTGTCGCCGTTTCACCTCGCCGATGAGACTTGGCACGAGAAACAGGAGGAAAGTC
>Ga0315282_10016814_pt1 | contig 10647 bp, 7 predicted proteins | sample YL17G07_20_MG_FD_203693 | JGI IMG/M metagenome (GOLD analysis project Ga0315282, IMG submission 203693) | Sediment microbial communities from Yellowstone Lake, YNP, Wyoming, USA - YL17G07_20 | ecosystem: Environmental > Aquatic > Freshwater > Lake > Sediment | place: USA: Wyoming | collected... | reverse complement strand
CGAGGTTCCTGGCCATGCTCCAGTACATCCTCGAGAGGAAGTACGAGTTCATACTGGCAGTAGACGCGCCAGAGAAGAGACCGAGCGCTGGCTCGGTTGGGAGGTGATTACGAACTACTGAAATTGGGATTTGGATATCGCTCGCTTCATGATCTTCACACGATGAAAAGCGCTCACCATGTCAGCAGACGAGAAGAAGGCCTGGATGATTCTATGTCCCGAATCCCGAATCGGCGGCAACAAAGGGCAGTCTACCCATAGCCCCGCTACTGAAGCCACTTGATCCTCTGCTTCAAGTACGACTGTCAAAGTGGTGCTGTTTTTCCTGAGAGTCACTCTGCGGAATGGGAGATTTCGCATCATCGGTGGCTGCAGTATCTTCAATGTCGAATTATGCGCATTGGGTGTCAATGAGATGTGTGCCAGACTGGTGCGAAACCACCTAATTCTCAAGCGCATGCAGATATTCGGTGCCATGCGCTCAAAAGAGTGTACGCCAGACGTCTATTTGGGCGGTTCTTGTGACTCCCGCAAATACAGATTGTGATTGATGTCCTTGGCATCCCGTTTTTCGTCTTTTGGACCACAAAAGCTTATATAGAATTGGCTGTTTTTGACGATGGCCAGCGTGAAAAAAGTCAGCTGATGGACGGCATGCCTTCTTTCGACAATTACACGCGCGCGCGAGGCCGTTTTTTGTCGCTAGGCTACCCCCTACTCGGGTAGGAGCTGGGACCGGATAGGGTTTGGCGCCGGCGCTGTCGCTCCGAACGCCGAGCTATCTCCGCATGCTTGGGCGGTTTCGAATCTTACTGCCCCGTCTGTCGGTCCATTCTCATACAGCGCGATAATCGTTAACTCTCGGCCTCAGGGACCCATCAGGGCGGGGTGGTCGTTCCTATCAGAGATGAGACTCATCACGGCTTGGAGAACCCGCTCCAAGTCCGTGGTTCTTTGACGGTGAAGGATATTTGCCGACCTTGTTAGCCGGGAGATATGGCAGCTTCTCTGCGGCGTCGGCTCTAAGATGTTCAAACTGCAACCCTAACACTCTCGAGCTAGCCTCTCAGAGCCTCGCCTCGGAAAGGACCTTGGGGGATGGGTCCGAGAGGGGGACTAGGAAGAGACTTTAAGAATACGCAATTGAGTGGGTGTGCGAGGATTTGGTGATAAGGGTGCCATCAAGGCATGTTCTGTCGTGCGTCGCAGTCACGTTCATTCTGGGGTTCTCCTTCCTGATCTTTGGTAGTAATATCGCGTATGCCGGCTCTCAAACTCGTGTTTCTACAGGTTTTGAATCCGGTTGGGATTCAAGCTGGTCGGCAACAGACTACAACAGCAATTCAGGGTTGGACTACTGGGGAATCTCAACCTATCGTTCGTTCTTCGGAACCCACAGTCTTTGGTGCGCCGAGGTCGGAACTAGCAGCGTGAACGGGGTCGCAAACAATGTCAACCATTACTACGACCAGGATATGGACGCCTGGTTCGTGATCCCTACTGGGGACATCTCTACCTGGAATTCAGCCACATTTTCGTTCTATGTCTGGTATGTCACAGGCTCATTCAGTCTAGCAGACTATCTCGAGGTGGCAAACTCCAGCGATGGTGCGAACTACTACGTACTATGGACTCAACCCGATGTGTCTAGCTCGGGCTGGCAACTCATTAGCTTCAATCTGCCAACTAGTACGACATCCATCGCATTCATCTTCACAAGCGACCCTACAGTTGGCTTCGGACCCTACGAGGGAGTTTACGTTGATGACCTATCTCTGACAGTTACAGACAATGCGGCGCCATCCTCCAATGTGCTGTCACTCCCCCTCTATTCGACATCATCCATAGTTACGATTGACTTTTCTGCAATCGACACTGGCGGCAGCGGTGTTGGTTACACTGAACTCTACTATAGACAAGGAGCCACAGGACCATTTGCGGAGTACACGACATCGTCGAATCCATCAGGTCATTGGGTCTCAAGCCCAATTTCATTCGATTCAATGTTAACGGGAGGAGACGGTCTTTATCAATTCTATACTGTCGCCACTGATAGTGTTGGGAACACCGAGGCACCTCCAGCAGGCTATGATGCGTCAGTCACGGTAGATACACAGGCCCCTTCGACTTCTGTCCAAGTTGTGGGCGTGGGGGGGACAAATGGTTGGGATCGTTCGCCTGTGACAGTCACTCTATCGGCTTCGGATACTATCAGCGGAGTAGCAGGAACTGAGTACCAGATTGATTCAGGTTCGTGGCAGAACTACGGGTCAAGCTTCACTTTTTCCACGCCAGGAATTCATACATTGGCCTTCAACTCAACGGACAATGCTGGCAATGTTGAGCCAACGCAGAGCGCGACGATCAAAATTGATGTGACCAATCCAATCTCGAGCATTGTGCTTACCCCTGCATATGGCCCCGGGAATGGTTGGTTTGTGGATCCGGTTCTGGTCAACATAACAGCAACAGACTCGACAAGTGGAGTCTCGTCAATATCTTACAGGGTCGATTCCGGCGCGTGGCAGCCGTATTCAGGCAACTTCACGATAACCAAGGAAGGAACAACACGAATTGATTGCTATTCGATTGACAATGCAGGTAATTCCGGGGCCATTGAGTCAACCTACCCTCTCAGGATTGACTTAAGTCCTCCAACAATAGGTGCTGGCATTACTGGAACCCTTGGCGCAAACGGGTGGTACATATCCAATGTCACCATCAATGCCACTGCGAACGATTCCGTTAGCGGGCTATCTTCGTTCGTCTATGATTCCTGGGGCACTGTTGGGATGCCGGTGTCTGGAGATATTGTGTTCTCGGACGGCGGCCCCTATAACGTCACGTTGGATGCTGTAGATAACTCCGGCCAGCGGAGTCTAAGATACGTCGATTTCAAAATTGACAAAACCGCACCTACTACGGTCGTCCAGGCCGTCCCCTCCGTCGTCACACACAATCAGCTAACCATACTTTGGACGGGACAGGATATCGAGGGATACGGTGTGGGTTCGGGAATCGACCACTACGAGATGAGCATCGACGGGGGTGCTTTCGTTCCAATTGGGAATTACACCAATGTCACCAAGGCGTTCAATGATGGTAACCACGTCGTCAAGGTCAGAGCGGTTGATCGCGCCGGCAACATAGGCGTGAGCAGTAACATCACCTTCACGGTCGATACAAATGCGTTCAGCTTGCGCGGCCCTATGGGACCTTGGCTTGACGTTGGCATCGTGCTTCTGGTTGTCGCCTTAGCGATCATAGTATTGATTGTCCTGAGACGTCGGAAAAAGTAGGTCGCCTCGGAAAAGACCTTGTGGGAGGGAAAAAGGATAAGGGGTTTGGGTCCGGCCAATCCCCAACTGATTGACGGCGATTGCCCATCTTCTGGTTGCGAATTCATTGTCTCGGAAGGAATCATGTTAGAAAAGGACATAGGAAAGGAAGGGCTATCCGCTCGTGGAGAATGGCGATGAAATGCCCCAGTTGCGGGTTTGAGTTTGACAGAAGGGACAAGAGACTGCCCATTTGTGAAACGAAACCGGGTTGCATTCTGATTGCTCAGAACATTGAATGCTACAGCAGCACAGCCCTTTTCTTGCTTTTTGCAGGAAAGGGGTTCCGTCGCATGCCATACATCTTGACTTTGCTCGGAATGGATGAGGCTGGCAAGGTTCTGAAGATCATCAAGAGAACCATCGCTTCAAAGGAGACCGATGTCGCTAGCGTGGTTGTGATTGAGAATTGGTATGCGCATTGGTCGAAGGGGACGGAGGCTGGCGAATTGGGGGTTCTCGCAGTCGAATGGCTTGGCGAGGTCTCGAAGAATGACCCATTTCTGGGAACGGACGGACTGCCTAAGGATACTGAGTTCCTGACTGGTTACAGGGCCCATTTGCAGAAGTTGAAGGAGAACTATTCGAACGAGCGAAATTCCATGTTGTATGCTAACTATAATGAAGGCTCGAATTCCTGGCCGAACCCAGATATTCCCGAATTGGGTTTTGTCCTGTTCGATGCGCTCCTGCTGGACATCTTCTCGAAGATAGTCATCAATCACCTAAGCAAGGGCGGGACTTTTCTTACACTGAATGATGCCATCATGGAGATAAAGGGCTGCTCGAATTTTGCTGAGGCAATGTCAAAACTTGATGGCGTAGCCGGGACGAATCTCTCCAGGGCACTGAAGTCGACGAACGAGTAGGCTCACTAGCTCTGCGGAAAGAGAAAGTGATTTGAGTCCGAGCGCATTTCCCATCTGACTGAACGCGGTCAGCCTGTAAGATCACGGCGGTCGGATTCCGTTCATCAGTTGTTTTTCTGCTTGCGCCATCACCTCGCGATTGAGGCGCGCGAACTCTTTGGCTGCATCGGAGTACTCCTTTAGCTCCTGTTGATATACTCGTTGCAGCTCAGGGAGAATCCAGGCATCTAATTCCTTAATGCTCTGCTGATACTTCCCCAAGAGGTCCAGAATGACTAGCGGTTTTCGTATGTCCCTCAGCTCCTTGAGATACGTCCTGCTTGGACTGGTCCAGCCTTGCCACTTAAGGAGACCTTGGCAGTCGAAGTCGATGGATGCCTTAGAGGGTCCGTCGACTCCTTCCCAGGTGACCACAACGCAGACCGGCCCTACGTCGTAGTGCAGAAAGTAGTCTCTTAGGTCCTTGACGAACATGCCAGTTGTCGATTTGCGGATGACCTTGAATCTTGTCTCGTACTCACTTTTGAATTCAACGTGTTTTTCTTTCTGCATGAATCTATTCAGATGATCCATCAACGCATTGACAGCAGCGAGATAGTTCTGCAACACTCTATGAATCTGGAGCCAGAGGAAATTCGTTTTCGCTCGCGGGCCTTTGTACAGAGCCAGCGCTGCCTTTTCTTGGGATAGGTTCTTGAGTATCGTCTCGAGTTCGGCGTAATTCTGCGATAGAATATCAAAGCTCCGTTGTAGGTGACTGATCTCATCATAGAGAGCGTATCCTCTGCTGCCATCGATTCTCTTCGTGAGCTCCACAATCTCAGATTCGGCCACGCCACTAGATTCCCATCTTCGGTGATAAAACATAATGGTCATGTCGAAAGAGAAGTACCTGAGAAAGAAGAAAGGGTTTAGGTCCGACCTCGATACCCCGCAGATCGACCTCTGGAACTCAACATCTAGCTATTAACTCACGGTTTCTGAGCGGAGAATGTCAGAAGAGACTGCAGGAAGGCCAACCGTTCAGGGCCACGATCTTCTCTTTCGCCTCGTCTCTCCAGCAATCACGACCATTGCCATAAGGGCCATCACCACCAATGGCATCATGTCGAACTCAGGAATCGGTTCTGGAGTCATCGTCGGCCCAATAAGAGCCAAGACCGCTAGGCTAGTCGTCTCAGCATTCGTTGAATCTGTCGCAATGAGAGTATTGTTGTCGACGGTGTACTTGGTCGAGAATCCCCCCTTCATAAACTGCCCCGTACCGTCTTGTTGCATTGCCAGAAGCGTAGCCAGCGCATCATCGTATGACTTGCTGGGACCTTGGCGCAGCAACTTGGTCGCATAGATGTACAGAGCCAGCTTGTAGGTCTCGTATTTGCCACTGAATGCCCAGTCATGGAAGCCCCTACCATCGTCCCAGAAACCCACCCCAAAATCGTAGAACATCTTTGCCTTTACCTCGTCTCCTGTCCCGTTGTTTCCCCACTTCCATTCATAGATCGCCCCGAGAAAAGCAACGTCAGCGTAATGACTTGGATCTAAGAATCCGTTCCCGTTCGGGTCGTAATAATCGTATTCACTTGGGTCCAAGGGTTTGCCCCGGTCGTGAATATCGGTCATGATGGAGTAATTCACTATCCAACTTGCATTTACCATGTCGGGCGGTGTCAAGTATTTCGATGAGTTGACGTCGCGAAAAACAGGCACGGGCTTGGTAAGCACCATGAAGTGATTGTTGTAGTCGGAAATTACGCTGCGGTTCTGAGCATCCTCAATATAGACCTTCATTTGACGGCTAATGTTGTCAGCCATCCGGCTGTACATGTCCTCACCTCTGCTGTAGTTCCGCAGGGCATTGCTCGCTAGGTAGTTGTCGGAGTAGAGATAGTATGTCATGTACTGGGTGCTGAAGAATCCACGTGAGGCTCCACCTGAGGTACTATTACCAGTATCGGGGCTTTCGCGAATGAGGCGTGTGCTCTCATTGTAGTTTCCGACAAGATAATCCACCGCATCCCTGAGAGCCTGGTCTATCTCGGCAGTCTGCGTCGAATGAGCTCTCGTCGTGGAGACTGTTCCTGCGATTGCGGCGAGTATCAATACGGCCACGAGGATCATCGTGAGAACAAGGACCTTTGGCGAATGATTTCGTTTCTTCCCGAATCTACTAGGGGGAAGGTCCCTGCAGATAATTGGCGGCAACCATGTCCTCTCGGTTGCAGAACAGATAGTGATGATAAAAACGTTCCTAGCCTCGCCGCGGGAAAGAAAGTGGAAAGGGTTCGGTGCATTCTCCCGAAATCCTCTGATTAGATTTCGAGCTAGTGGGTCCGGTAGCAAATCCGGCCTCAATCCTGTTTGATTGATTCGTGACAGGGCGATACTGGCCAGCGAAATTTGCTTGAGCGGCAGAGATGTACCCGCTGCGCTCTTGCATTGAGTCATTCCGTGCCATTGTCATGGGTGCTGTGCACCATTCATATAGTCCCTAGCTCACGACCGTCGATATTCTCTGCTATAAGCTCAATCCGTTTCTCCTTTGTCGGATGGTAGTCCGCATGTATCCCGTCCAGAAGTCGTTTGAGAACTCTGTCTGTGAAGTCCAGATGACGCGGAGGGAAGTCCATTGCCTTGGCGAGGACCTGCGAGGGCCGGGAGACACCATATCTGTCTCTTAGATTCTTAGCAGCCCACTGGTCACACCGTATTTCGTCCATCATGGCGAACGGCATAGTGGAATACCACACGGCCACGGGAAGCAGAAGATACAGAAGCTCCAAAGGCGAGTACAGAAAGTGGCCTGTCAGTGCGAGGCAGATAAAGAAGGAGCTCCACCCAGCCATGCTGACAGCGTATGCTGTTCCACTCAGATGCCCTCGTAGATGCCGTTCCTCGTGCAAGAGGAAGAACCTAATGCCATTAGCCTCGAACTCGTAGTTGTCCAACCAGTAGTAGATACGATTGCGGCGAAACAAAGATGCACGAAAATCTGGCCTGTCCTTGAGACCGTATCGGAGCCGGTGCAATCTTCGGGTTTCCGAAATCAACCCCTTGACTTGAAGATCTCGGAATATCTGCTGAAGCAGTTCTTCTTGATTGGCTGCCAGTTCTTGTCAGCCTCCCCGCTTGTAGTCAGAGACAATCGAGTGTGGCTAGATTTAGATGTTGCCCACGCTAAGCGCAACATCCATAGACAGGAAAGGTGATGATGCCGACAGGGACGAGATTCGAGTGACCGAGATAGGCGACATTATTGGGGCGATCTTGGCAATCGCCGGACTGGTACTGGTCATTATTGGCCTCGCGCTACTGGTCAGTTTCCCGCGCAATATCGAGGATATTGTCCGAGTCGCAAAGGGTTGGGTCGATGGACTGAAGTTTCTCGGCATTGGACTAGTCGTGCTTCTGGCAGGCGTTGGCCTTTTGAAGATGAAGTAGACCTGGCCTTGCAACATGAGGGAAGCTTCTATGGTAAGGAAAAGTAAAGGGTTTGGGTTCGAGTACAATTACCCCTTGATTGACCGGACATCCTGAGTTGTTGGCCAACGCAAGTGGCGAATCCCGGCGGGCTCATTTTCCTTTTTCTGATAAGCACACAGTGGGGGAGTCGCTCGTTAGGATGGTTTTTCCAACTGGCTGCACCTATCCACCAGGTCGATCCATCGTCTACCAAAATCGTCCTCGTCACCTTTGATCCACATCTTCCGGTTCAGAATATGCAGCAGGGTCTCTCTTCCTCTAAGCTCCTCTGTAGTCAGGAATTGCAGAAACTCCGTCATTGACATTCCCTTTCCGTCGTTGGTCTTCAGTCCTGCCCAAGGTTCGTTCTTTACGAGTTCGAGCGCTCTTGAGTATGTCCTCCTTGGATACCACACAAACAGATGTTCATCCTCTGACGGAAGCCTCACGCTACTCAAGTCCACGTCTATCTTGAATTCGAGACCGTGCGCAGTGCACTCTGAGAAATCGACATTTCTGAGAGGATTGCTCCGCACAAGGTTTCGAGGAGCAGGATTTGCCTCACTTTCGGAGGTGATTGGCCCCCAGATTCGTACATCCTCGAGATGACCAGAGAACTTACAGTCTGAGAGGACTGAACCGTCGAAATGGATGTCCTTGAGGAAGACCTTGCGAAATCCGCATCTTTCGAAAAGTGTGTAGTATGCAGAGCCCCTCCTAATCTTCGCTCCGGAGAAGTCACAGTCGCGGTATTCCGTGCCCTTCTGTTTGGAGAAAGAACCGAATGCAAGCTCTCCCGCGTCCATTTCCGTGAAATCTACTCCTTGATAGTTCGTAGCGAAACTGCGAGTGGCTCTCACCTTTGTCTTCCTGAATGAACAGTCGATGAACTGGCATTCATTGAACGTTACCTTGTACAACTCGGAATAATCGAAATTCGCATGGTTGAACTCGGCCGAATTGAACCTCACTTCCCATAGGGAACCCGCGTTGGAGGTCGGAGGACCAGAAATCAGGCCATCGTCATAGAACTCCCTAGTCCTGATTCCTCTCAGGTCTGACTTACCATCTGCCGTACCGGCGATGTCGGAGATCTCCTTTGTCATGCCCCTGGATGCTAGTCTCAGAATCGTTGCGAGAAGCTTTCTTCCAGCTTCCGTGTCCCACCTTGTTTGAAGGTACTTCTTTGTCTCTTTCATCTGAAATCCTGCTCGGGCATCAAATCCCGGATACGCACCGTCGGTGAATTGACTTATGTGCCATATCGCCTTTTCTAACCGTTGCAGGGATACCCTAGTTGGTCGCAATGGCGATTCCCGGCGCGTCCGCCTCGCACCGTGAGAAGATCACTGAGGGGGAAAGGCGGTCCTATTATTTACCTGCAGGAAATAGGGCCCGAATCCCGCCCATTTCGTGCCTACATGTATAGCTCACAGCTTTAATTGCCGGTAGATTCCGGGCCATAATCCGGGCCCTCGCACATTTTAATTCAACGATTTGGATTAATGTTCGAACTTCAAATGAAGCGAACAGTGAGCTCCTTCGGTCATAGTGACATTCATCGTGGATTGCCACTTTTGCGCCGATAGGTTGAATAATCCGTCGCCATTACAAAGTAGCCGTGGACATCGCAATAATCGTCTTGCTTCTAATCACCGTTCCTGCAATCGGTGGCTTGGCATGCTTGCCCTTCCGGAAGGGAAGGCACATGGCCATTCCGGTGATGGCGACGTCAGCGATAGTGATGGTTGCATCGATTGCTCTCCTGCTTGACATTCGCTCGAGAGGCGTATCAAGCTACGAAATCAGCGAAGCAGGACTCGGCTCAGCGAGTTGGATCATAACGATACTCGATTTCGCGCTGATGCTGTTCTTCGTCTACACAGGTTTCAGGCTGAGGAACAGATTGGCGATGGCGTTCGGGTTGCTGCAACTGATACCGATGGCCGGTTTGGAGATGGCAGTGTATGGCCAGGAGATCGAACCTGCACTTGTGATCGACTACCTGGCGATCGTTATGGCGCTGGTCATCAACATTGTTGGTTCGATCATCTGCATCTATGCCATCAAGTACATGGAGCATGACAATGCCCAACCGAGGTTCTTCGCGATAATGCTGCTCTTTCTCGGGGCAATGAATGGCGCGGTGTTCGCCAACAACCTGCTTTGGCTTTTCTTCTTCTGGGAAGTCACAACGCTTTGCTCATACCTGCTGATCGGTCATGAAAGGACCGCGCAGGCAAAGGAATCCGCCGTCCGAGCCTTGGTCTACACTCTTGGTGGCGGTGTCGCGCTGGCTATCGGAATCATCCTCGTGAACAATTACTACGAGACGCTATCACTGCAGACAGTACTCAATGCGGACACGTTGGGCGGGATCGCTCTCTTGCCATTCGCTCTCATGGCCATTGCCGCCTTCACGAAGTCTGCTCAGGTCCCGTTCCAGAATTGGCTCCTTGGCGCCATGGTCGCTCCAACGCCCGTGTCTGCTTTGCTCCATTCGTCTACCATGGTCAAGCTAGGGGTGTATCTATTGATCCGCATGTCGCCGGCCTTGGGTGGCTCGACCGCTCTCGCTTGGACCATAGCCCTTGTGGGGGGTCTGTCGTTCCTGGCCACATCGATACTCGCGATAACCGAGAGCAACGCGAAGAGAGTCTTGGCCTACTCGACGATTGGCAACTTGGGGCTCATCACGATGTGTGTCGGAATCAACACCTCCTTGGCAATATCAGCGGCCATCATTCTCCTTTTGTTCCACGCAGTCTCCAAGGCCCTTCTGTTCATGTGCGTGGGCGTTGTGAAGCATGAGACCGGCGTCGTGGAGATCGATGCGATGTCTGGCCTCAGGGACCGCATGCCGTTCGTTTCGATTGCGTTCGCAATTGGCGTCTTCACTATCATGCTTCCGCCCTTCGGCATGTTTGCCAGCAAGTGGCTCATCAGCGAGGCCGCAATCAGCCTCCCTCTGCTGACCT
>Ga0315282_10016813_pt1 | contig 10647 bp, 9 predicted proteins | sample YL17G07_20_MG_FD_203693 | JGI IMG/M metagenome (GOLD analysis project Ga0315282, IMG submission 203693) | Sediment microbial communities from Yellowstone Lake, YNP, Wyoming, USA - YL17G07_20 | ecosystem: Environmental > Aquatic > Freshwater > Lake > Sediment | place: USA: Wyoming | collected... | reverse complement strand
GGCTTTGCACATTTAATGGCCAGTTTATGTGCAGACGAGCATTTTGCACATAAATCGGGATCCATGCCGTCCTGCAAGGAGGAGGGACCGGAGGTCAGGTTCCCAAAGACCAGATTATTGCCAAGGGTTGGGCCTTCTAGATTCGAATTCGTACAGACTCTCCATAGATTCTCTCGCCATGATCTCCTCCCTTTCTGGCCGTACCGCCTTCAACAGAGCCCTTTCAATGTCGAATCCCGGGACCTTCGCAATCTTATCCGTAAGGTTGAATTCGCGAAGCAATTCCTGAACTCTCTGGTCGCACTTCATCCCATCAAGTCGATGATGGACTACGAAATCGCCGTTTTTTGCGATAGTCTCACAGCAGATGTCGGCCCCCGGGAATAGCGAATCTCTGAGCTGGTTCAAGCACCAGTCTATTCCCGGGTTTTTGCCTTTGAGTCGCTTTTTTTCATTCTCGAATTCTTCTCGTAGCTGAGGGCTCGAAATGCACATTTCCTGAAGTTCATATTCGACTATAGCTCTGGCCCATATGCAACATGGACCAGAAAGACCCTCAACAAAGAATAATTCACAACGCAACAACCAAAGGAAATCCCCAGCGGACCGCATCATGAATGGTTCGGGTTTCGTTGGCCAGTGAGTTTTTCGAAGTGCTTTGAGTTCGATAAGATAGGCGACACGGAATTCATCTGGAAGTCTAGGCATATTGTTTAGATAGGTCACAAGTCGTTCTAAATCGTCATCAGTCAGGCTATCTGGAATTCTGCGTTGCACTCGAAGAAACTCTATCAATTCCTTTTTCATCTTCCCACTTGGAACAACCAGCTATCTGGCGCATATAAGTGTATTGTTTACGGAGGCCCAGTCACCCAGGTCCGCTCGAGAGCAAGCTTCAAGCCCAAAGACAATATCTCGATTAATGGTGAGGAACACATGAGCTGGGTGGAGACAGCGACTCTGGGAGCGACAATCATCGGCCTAGTTGCCATCCCCCTGGTGAAGTTGTACTATGATTTCAGAAAAGAGCGAAAGCAGGGGGAAAGCGAACGCAAGACGACGCGAGAGATGATGGACTATCTGGCGATACTCAAGAAGGAATCAGAGGATCATCGGAAAGCTATCGCGTCCTTGGAACTGAGGGTCAATCAAGCCCTTGACAAGACTCTAAAGACCCAACCGAACGAAATCAAGAAGGCCGAACTTCAAAAACAGAAGCTCGACCTTGAACGAGAGAAGTTGAAGTGGAAGCAACTTGTCGTCGCGGCCAAGGGCGTAGGTTGGGTACTGGACCGACTCAGTGAAGAGGAAGAGTAGGGGCTACTTCCAGTATCCTGACTTGAGCAAACTGGGAATCTTGGCAAAAGGTTCATATCTCTCTTAGCACGATTAACTATTGGTATTCATCCCCGGTCCTTTCTCCACTTGGGGAGAGGGTCGGGTGGTATTCCTCGCGGGGGGAAATGTTGTGGGTGAGAAAGCGGTAGTTCTCATTGATGGCATGTATCTTCAAAACATCGAGAATGCTTTTGGTTTGTATGGCAAGGTGGACTACCAGAAGCTCTCGGACAAGCTTGTTGGAACCCATCAACGTGCACGAACATACGTCTTTGACGCTCTACCCCACATCAGTTCTCCAAGCCACGCTAACAAGCAGAAATTCCTCGATAGGCTATCCTACTATGACAAGTTCCAGGTAGAGCAGGGTTACGTGAAGATGGAACAACGAATGTGCCCAAAGTGTCAGCAGCAGATCGATGTTCCGAGACAGAAGAAAGTCGACGTACTAATAGCGACACGACTGCTGGAATGTTCATTAGACCAGAAGATTGACAAGATTGTTCTGCTTGCAGGAGATGGAGACTTTGTTCCTGCGGTGGAGGTAGCAAAGAAGAAGACAGAGATTGTGCTTGCGTTTGCGGAACATGGTAATTCAATTGGCGTGGCTACATCTTTGAAGAAGGCATGCGATGTACGGATAAAACTGGACGCAACTTACTTCTCGGACTGTGCTCGCTAGAACGCATTTTGGCGAACGGCCGCAAGAGCAAGTGGGAGATGCCTTGCAACCAGTGGTCCCCTCCCACAGCCAGCCCAACCCTGGATGCCTAACGGGGGTCCATAAGAAAGAAGAGCGCGGCGAGGAAGTCATCGGCTGAACTCCCTTCGCCTAGTTCCTACACGCTCTTCGTTCCCTATGGTGGAGGGATGTCATCAAGCTTACCTAGTAGGTCAGCGGTAGAATCGAGACGTCGTCGACATACTGCTTCTTGTAGGAGCTTACGTCGAACCATCCCGCCTGGAACGTTACGCGGTCGACTGTGTGCGGCCCCAAGACCCCATCGTAGAACTTCGCGTCTGCTTTCTTCAGCACATAGTTCACGTAGATGTCGTAGGTTCCGGAATTCGGGTTGATCACAAGAGTGATCGTATACCACGTATTGGCCCCGACATATGTTGGCGTATCCAGTGATTTCCAGCCCCCGTCGTAGTACTGCATCTCGTTCCCGAAGAAAGCGAAGTGAACCCCATAGGTCATAGCCGTTTTGACCATCAGGTATGCGACGCTCGTCGTGTTGTCCACCTTCATCCTGGCCTCGACCATCAGCAAGCCGCTGTTGGTGGAGGCGAAGGTATGTGTGGCAGTCACGCCTCCCGATACGTGCAACTTCAGCAGGGCCATATCCGGAGCTTTCAGCGCCCCTTCGGTTGAGCTCCAAGCGACGTCGTTGCTCCCAGTCTCCTGCAGAGTCCATGTGGAGTGCGGGTTCGAGACGAATGTGTCTGCGAACCCCACTGAGGCGTATCTGACAACAACGTCGTCCACGTTCATGTTGATGGCATATCCGACACCCCACCAACCCGCCTGGAAGGCGACATTGTCCAGTAGATGATACCCCGTTAGGCCGTCATAGTACCGCCAGAGGTTCCCCGAGTTCAAGTACTTCACTCCATCCACATATATGGCGAAGCCATTGTAAGCGATGTCAAGGGCGACGTGGTACCATACGCCGGCCGATATGGTGCATCCCGTGACGGCCTTCCAACCGCCGTATGCCGAACTGTATACCTTGCCCTGAACCCCGTCGAATGCGAAATGCACAGCCCAGTTCGAGACCCCTCCCTTGACCATTACGTAGGCTATCGAGCCGATAGTGTTCACCTTGATGTTGGCCTCCACCAGGAGATGCGTTGATGCCCAGTTGCTCGATTTAGCGTCGAATGCCTCTCTGGCCCTGGCCCCTCCAGATGCGTCATACTTGTCAATCGCCAGAGACGGGGCGGCCAGTCCTCCGGTGCCGGAGTCGAGACCAATCCACGCGTTCCCTGCTAGCTCCTGCGTCCAGCCAGATATGCTCGAAATCGAATCCTGGAGGAGGTTAGGATAGTCGAACTGGCTCAGGAGGAACTCGTCCCAGTAGGTCTCATCATAGAGGAGCAGCCGGTATACCGGTTCGATGTACTCCAATTCATACATGCCGTCATCGTCGACATGGATTGCTATGCCATGTGCCCTGTCGACGTGGCAGGGGTTATTCTTGTCGAGGTACTTGTTGTCGATTACAAGCGACCCGCCTTGAGCGAGATAGTTCTTGATGTCAGTAGCCGCCTGCCTCACGTTCGTATTCGTGATCGAATCGTATATTTTCTGGGCGAAATCGTACAAGTCCGCATTCTCGTACCCTCCAACCCCGTTGGTGTACTTCTGGGTGTTTGAGATGGCAGTGTTCACAGACGTCCTTGTGGAAGGTGACATGATGCCCAGCAGGGACTGCGACAGTGAGTTTATCTTCTGGTCGAGGCCCGACATGCCACTGAGCTGCAATGCCGATAGCGTTACAGATCTCGACCAAAGCCAGTCGTCCGCCCGATCCCCAATGTAAGTATCAACGATCTTGGTGCCCACCTGACTTTCTGTCGGCGTTGGAGAGGCCTTCATGTATGAGAGCACCTCATCATATTCCCATGTCGACTTGTCCCCAGAGGTATAGAAGTACTCCTCAGCCTCTGATCCCACGAGGACGTTCACGGAGTTGCGCACCTCCTGGGCGACTTCGGCGAGCTGCATTGAGCAGCAATCTATTCCGAAGAGGTTTATGTTGGTGTTTGAGTTCGTCTGCTTCATCGAGGCTAGAGCGGCTCCAATATCGTGAATGACCATCACACCATTCGTATTCTCATCATAGACCGCCCCGAAGATTCCGGAACCATGGTCGAAGACCACAACCGCATAGTGCGTGGCCGTATATCTTGGAATGACGTAGTTTCCGAAGGTCTGGAAGGCTGCTGCATCCATTACAACTTCATTGCCCCATGATGGATTGATTTGATTCAGCGGTATGTCTTGCAGACTGTTATGCAAGACATTGTACGCGTGTGTGTTACCGTTGGTAGGATCTTCCAGGATTACGATATTCAGAGTTGAATCCGACCCCACCGATTCCATTAGGCCGATGTTGTATGCGAGCTGGTCGTCCAACGGGCTGCCAGTGGTGCCTCCTGACATGAACCCGATGAAGGTCCATGCGGCTGAGAGAGTGAGAATCTCCTGCGAGAGAAAATTGTTGCTCTTATTGTTCTCCGGAACCTGAAGATTCGCGTCCGAAAGAACAGCTATGGAATGACACCTCGAGCCGGAGGCCCACATGTCTGGGCTGGTTGATAACTCAATCAAGTCCCCTGGAGCCAAACTGGCGACGTCCCAATCCGTCTTCTGCATCTTCCCGTCAATCCAGAGGCATGTGGAAAAGGCTTTAGCCGCGGAGGGTCCGGCGTTCTCAACCAGAGCATGGACTGAGAAGGACTGCCCAGCGGTAATCCTGCAAAGCCCGTTTTCGTCCCTCTCCACAGCCGTCCCATTTGCATAAGCAACCCAGATCTTTTCGACTATGAGGTCGGCGCTAGCCGCATCAGCTGTTTCGACAGATGCGGGTATCCAATTCACGTAGTCCGTTAGGTTCATTGCGAGGACCGAAGGTTCTTCTGCCACCGGGATCGCTTGGTTCGATGATTGTAAGGTTGGCGCCGAGGCGTTGTCGGAGCACGAAGATGTCGTCCAGTTGAGTGACCCCGTGCTGCCTGCCAAGGATGCCGAGTCGTGACCAGTACTGAACGGGATCGGCTGGTCCAGAGAACTCACCGACGCACCGTTCGTTCCAGCCCTCGCGTTGCAGGCGCCAAGAAAGGGCGTCGCCAAGAATGCAAACACAATGGCGATCGACAATCCAACTACTGGCCTCAAGAATACTCTGTCGTAACCCACAACTATCCCCGGGATGTGATAGACTCGACTACTCTATTTAGCTATTGTTCGAATGAAGATGGCGATCCAAATAGTCTCATCGCCCAGCTAGTCAGTGCCGTTGAAACTCAGGGAGCATATCAGCCCGCCATCCGGGATGTAGATGACTCTGGCATCATAGACGTGAGACGCGAGGAATGTGGCATCTGCATTTGTGGTCAGGGTAATCGTGTCGCCACTGTTCGGTTGGCCGTTGCCGATGATGTCCGTGATGTTGCACAGCACTGACAGACTCCCCAAAGACTCATGTCCACATAGATACGAGACTGTGGACCCTCCTGACAATCCAATCGTTGGGGGAAGCCAGGACACTGAGTGGTCGCCATCGCTTAGGAGAATTTTCATATCTGACCAGTTAACATAGCGAGAGAAGCCGCCAAATTTCAGCATGATGCTGTACGGAGGAACAGTGTTGAATTGATCCGCGTGCACCAAGCTGAGGTCGGACTTCGGCGTTGTAACGTTGGTACTAGAACGACCAATGGCAATGGAAGCTATGATCGCGCTGATTACCAGCGCGACAATAATCGCTGAGACCGCCGCAACTTTAAGCGTCTTCCGGGAGGTTCGTTTGGGTTCATCAATCGTCGATGGTCCTTCCTGTTCCTTCACGTCGACCACCCTATCATGCTAGAACGCCTAATATCGGAGTTCTGCCATAATTCATTGTCGAATCCGAGATTTAAGACTTTGTATCAGATTCTGACCGGGACGCAAGTACGTGCGGGGTTGCTACTGGCAGACCGGCCTTGTCGCTTGCCGAAATCAACTCCGGCGCTATTGACTATGATGGGGACGGCCTAGTCCCGCCGATAAAGGATGCCCGCCAAAAGACAGATGTGTATTGAGCATTACTTTGAAACGGCGACCGTCCCGGAATCAGAATCAACCGTCCAGATAATAGTGGAGCCGTGCTCAACCCCCAGGAAGGTCGCAACCGCTTCTGGAATCGATGTGCGAACCGCAGCCGAATGCGGCATCACCCGGAATACTTTGCTCTTAAATGAGCGCTTCATTGAATCACAAGATGAGGAAATGCGGGCTGGCCTAATAAATATTGTCCCACAGGATGGACAACACAGGGGACAAAGTATTAAGTACTATGTCCCTTATATAGGACAATACTGGGGAATACAAATGACCTCTGAAGAAGCCGGAATCTGTGAGCAACTGGACAGGGAACGCCTCTCTTATTCCCAAGACTGGCCCGCCTACAACGAGGCCCAGACGAATGAGAAGATCCTCTTCCTTCACCTCCTCGGTGAGCTTACTGCGCAAGTGCCGAAGTAGACGAGGACAGGGGCAGGAAGGCCCCCAGCCGATCTCGGCGAGATGATCTTCGCTTGTTGCGTGAAGATCTACCTCAACTTTTCATCTAGGAGAACAGAGTCGGATCTCAAGATGGCTGAGCAACTTGAGTACCTAGGCCACACGCCACATTTCAACACGATTCTGAAGTATCTCAACAAGCCAGAACTAAGGACGATCCTTAACAGTCTCATCGAGTTCACCGCTATTCCTTTGAAGCAACTGGAGGACAAGTTCGCCGTTGACTCGAGTGGATTCACGACTTCGGTTTTCGCTCGATGGTCCGCGGTGAATCAACGGAACGAGGAGAAGAGGCAGTGGAAGAAGGCTCACGTCATGTCTGGCGTCCGGACGAATGTTATCACTAGTATCGAGGTTACGGATGGAAACGCTCACGACACGACTATGTTCCCAAAGCTTGTAGAGAGCACATCGAAACGTTTCCAGATGAAGGAAGTCCTTGCAGACAAGGCATACAGCTCACGGAAGTGCCTGTCCATCGTGAGCGACCATGGCGCAATTCCCTACATCCCCTTCAAGAAGAGCGCGACCAAAAGGGCCGCCACCTCCGGTATTTGGAGGGCCATGTTTCATTACTTCAACGATTACAGGGAGGAGTTCCTCGAGCATTATCACCTGAGGTCGAATGCGGAGTCCGTGTTCAGCATGATGAAGCGAAAGCAGAGCCTGCATCTCCGATCAAAGAACGACATAGCCCAGTTCAACGAGATACTCTGCAAGGCTTTGGTACACAATATACGCGTACTTATTCAGGAGATGTTTGAGTCGGGTATCACGGTCGATTTCGAGGCGCTGGCGGAAGACGAATTAATGTGCAAAACACTCCCATGAATAATAAAAATGCAAAGCCGTAAATCCGGGCTTTGCATATTTATTCGCCAGTTAATGTGCAGACGGGCTTTTTGCATATGAATCATCATTGCTCCTCTTGCGGAGTGGCGGTCTGCGATCTAACTTCAAACGGCCCTAGTCGATAGGTTTCTTCCCTTCTGGCGGCCACAGCTGCCTCAGCAAGCCCTTTTTCGATTCCTTAAGGATGTCGAGTGCTTTCAAATGATAATGCAAGAATATCAATAGCCCCGCGCCCAGGATGATAGATGTCGGTATCAGTAGAGCGAAGAAACGAAGTATGAGCTCCAACTCTGTCCAAATCCAATTCGCCCAGAAACTCGCCGCTGTAGAGGCAACGATGATCCAAATCCAATAGAATGTCCAAATGAAGACCTTCGTGACATTCCAGCCTGAGATCCCCTCCGGTGGCTTGCTTGTCCATATAGAACACCTAGTCGGGGCTTGGCATTTGCGCTCCAGCCAGTATGATCTCTCAATCCAGAGAGTCTCGTACGTATGTGACCTGACTGTTATCAGGAACCATGCAGTTGCTGTTAATGCGCCAATGAGGCTCAGAAGAATGACGCTAGTCGCCTGTAACGGCAAGTTGTTCTTCAACATATCAAGGTTGAGCGCGGTGATAATGGCAACAATGATAACGGTGTTGGCTGCCGCATACAGGCCGCTTGAAGACCACTGATTACGATCTTGATTCATCTCAAGAGCGCTCAGCTGACCAAGTTGTTCCATTCCATGTGTATCTATCCAGACTTTCTCTTCCAGAGTCAAGTCTGCCGCGCTCGACTCAGCCGAGTTTGTCCGGTTTACGGTTGAGGCTTTGATTGCCGCGTCATCTCGATTCTCAGGTCCCGAAGCCAACCCTCACCACCGACAGCATGCATGCAGTTCTTTGCCTTAAGCTGTTCCAATAGGCTTTGCATCTAAAGCCTGGCTTGCACCTAAAGTCCTAATCCTACACCCAAAGTGTTTTGGATTGATGCGCAACAAGCCGGATTATGCAGACGGGCATTTTGAGCAAAATCCATTTTGAAATCGCGCGTGAACGCTCTAGAATCCAAAGGTCTTTGGCAACCCGTAGGTAATCTCTGCGATGCTTCTCTTTGGATACACTGCTGTCGCATCGTAAACCACATCAATCAGATCCTGACTCTTGTAAGATGTGCGGATAATTGCGAGGAACCTGGGCATCCTCATTGTCAAGACAGCAGTCTTGTCGAGGATCTCATGGTGGAGCAAATGCTCCTTGTATTCGCACACCGTCGTAAAGAAGATTTTCGAGGTTAGCCCTCTATCTTTTGCGCTTTCCTCTGACCTCTTGTATCGCGGCCATATTGTGGAGAAAGACAACCTAATCTTAGGATAAACGGGAGCAATCAGCTTCTCCAATATGACATCGCGATAGTGAAACTTCTCGGTCCATTCATTGCTCAGGTTTGGAGACATATGGGTCCACTTGGTCTTGCAATAGGGCCCGATCTGGTCATCATGAATGTACAACTCCGTCAATTCGCCTTTGGAATTCTCACCATATCCAGTGACTACGACGGCATGTCTGTCCTCAACTCCGTCCTTTTGCATGCTTATGGCACCTATTATTGGCACGCGCAGATTGAGGTATGCTCTTATGGCCATCTTGGCGAACCTCACCCTCCCTTCAGAACCCGGAGGGTCCTCCTCCTTGGAAACAACTATGACGTCTTTCTCGAGACCCAAGTAGTTTATGAAGTCGAATATTTGCTCGAGAATCAACCCATTGCTAGGGAAAGAACGAGTCACGGAAGGTACAATGGTGGCATTTGATGTGATCTCAGCGGGAGAATAAGTCTGTGTCCCGAATAGATGATTTAGGACGTTGCAGGCAGTCCACAATGCCACTGTTGCGCACTTGCAGACTTCTCCATCCTGCGCCTGGAATGGAACGCTTTCCACCTTTAGCTCATGACCGTATAGATGGGCTTTGTATTTGCAGCGGGTATATGTCCTTTGAATACTGGCTTGGGAATCCGATAGCGGGTAAGTCTTGAGGAGAGTGCGTCCGATTACCGCATGATCGTCTTTGTTTCGTATGGGTTTCACAACAGAGAACCCAAGATAATCTCCGCAGACAGAGCCGAGCTCTGTTCCATCCAAAGTTCCTAGGAACTCATCTATCCCGAATTTGTTAGGAAAGAAATGCAGTCTTGAAACCGTTCTTTCCACTGGGTCGTGAGATCTGGAGTAATAGTTTGCGTAATCAATGAGGAAGTCTCTGTCGACATAGTTTTCCTCCACAACTACGGTCTTGCATCCAATTTCCCTTGCGTACTTCTTGATATATCTACCTGGACACGATTGTCCCAGATACTCGCTGATGTTGTCTAGCTCGACAACCGAGGGCCCTTCACTTTCGGGCATAAGTAACATCTCGGCCAACTGATCTGATGTCAGACCGTGAATGGTTTAAGCAAATCCTTCGAATCAAACGCGCTCAGTCTTCTCGATTCCTCGTCCATCTCACGAATGGTTTCTTGGTCAGTTGACATCTTCTGATGCAGACTCTTGATGATTGCTATACTTTCCTCCAGCTCCTTCCTTCGGTCCATTTATTGGTTCCCCCTGGGCGTGTCACAGTCGGAGTGCATTAAATAAACATGCTCTAATTGATTCTTGGCCCTAAATAAGCTTTCCTTAATAAAGCTTGCGTTTGAGAATTACCCTCCAGCAACTCGCCAGAGCTGTGCCGTTAGCCATTAAAGTACAATACTGCTGAACGGACATGCTCACACTATGGTTCCAAGCTCACTTCAAGTCGCGGGACGCTACCCTTCTTGATGGGCAGTATGTCAACCAGAAAGGATCGCACACTATCCTGTCCCAAATTGATAAATCCCTGTGCAATCACACAATGCTTGAAGCACGCTGGAAGCGATTTGATCTTCTTGCGCTTGATGATGACCTGAACATATCCCACTGACGCCTCCCCACAGAACTGACACTTCGTCATAACGCCCTTCCTCCTAATGAGTTCCATGCTGTGCAGCGGGATAAAGCTGAGCACCACTAGGTTCGTCGACAACCGGCTGCCGGGATAAGTCGCAGCGTTGGATGGGGAAGTCGGGTGCTACCCCCTCAACTCAGCCGCCCTGATGTAGTGTGGAAGTAGCACTCATCTTAATAGCCAAATT
>Ga0315282_10016810_pt1 | contig 10648 bp, 7 predicted proteins | sample YL17G07_20_MG_FD_203693 | JGI IMG/M metagenome (GOLD analysis project Ga0315282, IMG submission 203693) | Sediment microbial communities from Yellowstone Lake, YNP, Wyoming, USA - YL17G07_20 | ecosystem: Environmental > Aquatic > Freshwater > Lake > Sediment | place: USA: Wyoming | collected... | reverse complement strand
CCGAAGTGCCAGTCGTATTGGTTGATATCATGCGGGGAGGCCCCGGCCTGGGAAACATAGCACCTTCGCAGGGCGATTACAACCAAATAGTCCATGGCGGAGGGCATGGCGATTACCACCCCATCGTGCTGGCGCCTGCTAGCGTGCAGGAAGCGATTGATTTGACTGTGTTGGCGTTCGATCTGGCTGAAAAATACCGCTGTATCGTGATCGTCTTGGCGGATGGTAACATTGGGCAAATGATGGAGCCCGCTGAACTTCCGCCGATGAGACCCATTCGAACGGAATATCCCGATTGGGCGGTTCGGGGTGCTAAAGGGCGCGAGCGGCGCATCTTGACTTCGATTTATATCGATCCCCCGGCTGAAGAAGTCACCGATTACCGCATCATACAAACCTGGAACCAGATTCAAGCCAACGAAATCCGCTTCAAGGAATATTACTTAGATGACGCCGATATTGCGGTGGTGGGTTTTGGCACTGCCGGGCGCATATCTCTCTCAGCGGTTCGATCAGTTCGCGGAGAGGGGATTAAAGCTGGTTTGTTCCGCCCGATCTCCTTAAGCCCATTTCCTTACGAGCAGGTCGACGCTTTGGCTGATAAGGTGCAGAGCATGCTGGTGGTCGAGATGAATTCCGGACAAATGCTCGATGATGTGTTGCGGGCGGTAAAAGGTCGGATACCAGTAGAATTTTACGGCCGGATGGGAGGGATGGTGCCATTCCCGGATGAGATCCTGGCTGAGTTACACAGGATAGCCCGGAGTGAATTTGTTCGAGGTGGAGATCCACGCGCTGGCTGGATGCAGCGCTTAGAGCCAGTAATTCATAATTAGTCTTCATGAACTTCGTTCACCACTATGGATGAAAAGGACGAATTTGGAATTCAAAATTTCGGATTTGGATACTCCTTATAAAGAGTGTTCACTATCATGGATTAAAAGGTACTATTTTCAAATTAATTAGTGGCTTAGTGACGAGTAACTAAGAACTAGTATCAAATCATCTATTTTCAAGTTAGTCCAGGAGGATCAGATTATGGCTACAACGTCTCTAGCTCAAGTTGTTTATAAACGACCCACCTCCCTGACGAACGTACCGACCCATTATTGCCCAGGGTGTACGCATGGCATCGCTCACCGGCTGATCGCCGAGGTTCTGGATGAAATGAACATTCGCGAACTGGCAATTGGGGTTGCCCCGGTTGGTTGTTCGGTATTTGCTTATAATTATTTTGACTGCGACTTTGTCGAGGCCGCTCATGGGCGTGCGCCAGCTATGGCTACCGGTATCAAGCGGTTACTGCCGGATCGGATTGTATTTACATATCAGGGCGATGGTGACCTGGCTTCGATTGGTATGAGCGAAATCGTGCACTCGGCGGGTAGAGGCGAAAATATCACAGTAATCTTTATCAACAACGCAATCTATGGCATGACCGCCGGTCAAATGGCGCCCACTACCCTGCCAGGTCAAAAGACGACCACCTCCCCACGCGGGCGAGATGTGGAACAAATGGGTTTTCCTTTCAAGATGGCAGAATTTCTTTCCAGTCTGGATGGGGTTGGGTATATGGTCCGCCGTAGCTTACATGACCCCAAAAATATTCGCATGGCAAAGAAAGCCATCCGGATCGCATTCGAAGTGCAGCAGCGCGGTTTGGGTTTCTCGATGGTTGAGTTGCTTTCGACCTGCTCCACAAACTGGGGTATGACGCCCATAGAAGCGCTTAAGTGGTTGGAAGACTATATGATCCCGGTTTATCCAATTGGGGATTATAAGGTTGCGCCGGGGGTTGAAAGCATCAAAATCTAGTTTGCCCGGCAAGAATCTATTTATCAAGGAGAATTCGATGCAAACTGAGATTGTCATCGCCGGATTTGGTGGTCAAGGGGTGTTGTTTGCAGGTCAGGTTCTGGCATACGCGGCCATGGATGCGGGTAAGGTGGTCACCTGGATTCCGTCTTACGGCCCAGAGATACGCGGCGGAACGGCTAACTGCACGGTGATTGTTGCCGATGAAGAAATAGGCTCGCCTTTGGTGAATAACCCAAAGGCGGCGATCGTATTGAATCTACCTTCGCTGGATAAATATGAACCCTTGATTACTCCAGGTGGGGTGCTGGTAGCCAATGCTTCGCTGGTTAACCGCGGTGCAGCGCGTAAGGATATCGAAAGCGTATTCGTGCCAGCTAATGAGATTGCCGAAGCGTTAGGCGACAAACGCCTGATCAATATGGTGGCTTTGGGTTGCCTGCTGGCGCGGCTGCCAATTTTATCCATGGAAGCCATCGAAAAGACATTGCACGATCACATCCCCGAACGCCATAAACGTCTCTTGCCGGTCAATGTCGAAGCTCTTCGTAAAGGAGAGGAATTTGCTCTCCAACATAGTCAATAGTCACATAGTTACTAGTTAATTAGTAACCTTGTTTCACCGCTCCTGCGGCTGTGAAAGAATCCACCGTGCTCTTTCGACTCTAATCGTAGCCCTCTTTCAGTCCCGGATATGCCTGTTGGTTGAATGCCTCCTTTAAACTCTCTGGGTAACCAGGAATACCATCCACGAATATAACCCGAATACACGAATGTGGGTTTCGAGTATTCATATCTCGAATTCGTGGACTGTAATTTACTTCGTTCCACCACCGAACAGGTCGTGGAAGAATTTACTCAAGAATGTATACCCGAATATTCCCCGAATACCTGCAACCTCTCCATTTGTGTATTCGTGTGCTAAATTCGTGAACGGTTATTTACCTCATCCCACCGCTCCTGTCCTCATTTACGTATTAATCCACGCTGGGTGGTAACAGGAAGGTCTGCCACGACTGTAACATGGTGGCTGAGTGGCAGTCTGTGCCGGCTTTGGACTGGCGTTTGATCGTCAGGTTACTCTGTTGCTTTATAATATATTCCGCTTTCCCTGTTTTGAGGTGGGGTGAATTCTTTCATAGCTTGAGGAATGGTGGAACGGTCTGCCTCGAAAGGAGCGCTTTTTTAAATACAACACAGGAGCGTTGTACCCAGGGAACAGGGAGAAAGGTTTATTTCTAAACTACCCAATTCGAGAGTAGAGTTTCTCAGGGTATAATGGTTGTTGATATCGGATTGAGTGAAGCACAATTTTCTAAAAGTAAATACAAACGACAAGGATTATGAAGGAGCTGAATATGATTACAATCCGCTGGGGGGCGTTCTGGCTTTTGCTACTGGCGTTGATCGTCTCTTTTATGAGTGGTTGTGGGCAAATCCTGGCTCAACCGACTCCCACCCCTACCGCCACCGAGACGCCATTGCCGCCCACCGCGACGCCGGTTCCCCCTACAAATACACCTGAGCCCACTCCAACCGAAACCCCTATCCCGCCTCCTACCGAGACGCTACCACCCCCTCCCACGCCTACGCTGATGCTGCCAACATCGACCCCTTATGGGCAGAAACCGATTTATATCTATTTCGTCCAGCTCAAGACCGGCGGAAATGTGGGTTGTGGCGATAGCCTGGTGCCGGTTCAGACCAATGTATCCACCACTGATGACATGATTAAAAATGTCCAATTGGCGCTCCAACAATTGTTCCTCTATCATGTAGCGAATTTTGGGAACCTGTATAATCCGTTATATAAATCGGAAATCACCGTTTCAAGCGTTGATTACGGCCCAAGCGGCCAGGTTGTGGTTGAGTTGACCGGCAAATATGGAAAGACCGATGACGCCTGCGATGGCGGGCGGGTCTTTGCGATGTTGCAAAAGACGATCCGCCAGTTTCCGGGGATTGGGGGAAACCCCAGTATTTCACTAAATGGGGTTGGGATTAAGAACTGGCTGTATACAAAATAGGTTATCCAAATTAAATCAAACAGGCGAGCAGGAATAATGCCCGCCTGTTTTGTTATCAACGAATCAACCGCGGCTCACTTGTCTTCAGCGATTTTTGTGCCTTTGAATTTTAAAGCCGCGTGGGCTGCCGCTAAGCGGGCAATCGGGACCCGGAACGGCGAGCAACTGACGTAATTCTGTCCAATGGTATGGCAGAATTCAATCGAAGCCGGGTCACCGCCATGTTCACCACAGATGCCGACTTCAAGATTGGGACGGGTCTTGCGTCCCTCCTCTACGCACATCTTCATCAACCTGCCAACGCCTTCTTGATCCAGGGTTTGGAAAGGATTCTTCGGTAAGATGCCTTCTTCGACGTACTTAACGAGGAAGTTCCGTTCGGCGTCATCCCGGCTATAGCCGAAGGTCATTTGGGTCAGATCGTTGGTGCCGAAGGAGAAGAATTCAGCTACTTTAGCGATCTCGCCGGCGGTCACCGCAGCCCGTGGTATTTCGATCATGGTGCCGAACTTGTAAGGGAAGTTAACGCCTTTTTCTTGCATGACGCCTTTCGCAATTCTCTCGAGGCGCGGTTGGATCCAATTAAGCTCGTTGACCGTGCCGGTGAGTGGGATCATCACCTCGGGTTTGGCGTTTATCCCCTTGAGGGTCATATTGGCGGCAGCTTCGAAGATCGCCCGCACCTGCATTTCGACGATTTCAGGCATGTAGATGCTCAGGCGAACGCCACGCAAACCCATCATTGGGTTGCTCTCGTGCATGGCTTCCACATTGGCTAGTAAAGCCTCTTTTTCTGCCAGCCCTTTCTTTTCACCTTTCACCCGCATTTCGATCACTTCTTCGAGCAGCTCGTGTTCCGAAGGCAGGAATTCATGCAGCGGCGGGTCGATTAGCCGGATGATGACCGGATAACCATCCATGGCTTCAAACAAGCCTTCGAAATCCGATCGCTGGAAAGGCAACAATTCATCCAGGGCCGCTTTACGGTCTTCATGGTTCTTAGCCAGGATCATCCGTTGGACGATCGGCAAGCGCTGCGGCTCAAAAAACATGTGCTCGGTGCGACATAACCCGATGCCAACCGCGCCATAGGAGCGAGCCCGGCGAGCGTCGGCGGGATAATCGGCGTTCGCCCAAACTTGCAAACCGCGGGTTGGCCAGCCTTTGGGGGCTTTTCGAATGTTAGGCGTGGCGCAGATTTCATCCGCCCATTTGAGCAGGGTCAGCAGGTCAGTCTGTTCATCCAGAGTTGGGGCGCTGGTTGGGATTTTTCCCAGGTAGACATCACCGCTGGTGCCATCGACCGAGATCCATTCCCCTTCTTTGACCTCTTTTCCATCCGCCTCCATCGTTCGTTTTTCTAGATTGATGCGGATCGAGGCTGCCCCGACAACGCACGGAACCCCGAATTGGCGGGCGACTACCGCGGCGTGAGAGGTGGCTCCACCTTCGCTGGTAAGAATGCCTTTTGCCGCCAGCATTCCATGGACATCGTCGGGTTTGGTGAACGGGCGCACCATGATCACATCCTGGTGATTTTCTTTGGCCATTTTCTCGGCTGTATCGGCGTCGAAGTATACCTGACCAACTGCTGCACCAGGTGAGGCGTTCACGCCGTGGGCGTAAAACCGACCGACGCTTTTGGCGTTGGCTTTCTCTTTGGCGTCGAATTGGGGATGTAAAAGGGTATCGACGTTTTCGGGCGTGATGCGTAAAATTGCTTCTTCTTTGGAAATCAGCCCTTCATTCACCATATCGACAGCGATGGTTACGGCTGCCTTGGCGGTGCGCTTCCCATTCCGGGTTTGCAACATCCAGAGCTTTCCATGTTCGATGGTGAACTCTACATCTTGCATTTCTTTGTAGTGGTCTTCAAGCTTGGCGCATATTTCCAGGAATTGCTTGTAAGCTTCTGGCAACTCTTTCCCGAGATTCTGGATCTTCTCGGTATTGCGGATGCCGGCGACCACATCTTCACCCTGGGCATTCAGCAGGTAATCGCCATACAGGATTTTTTCGCCGGTTGCCGGGTCACGCGTAAACGCAACCCCGGTGCCAGAATCCCAACCCATATTTCCGAACACCATCGTGACAATATTCACGGCGGTTCCCAGGTTGTGAGAGATGCCCGCCGCATTCCGGTAATCGACCGCCCGTTTACCATTCCACGACTTGAAGACTGCCTCGGTCGCCATGCGGAGCTGTTCAAGGGGTTCTTGAGGGAATTCGAAACCCTTGTGCTGGCGAACGATGGCTTTGAATTTTTCCGTCAGGGTTTTCAAATCTTCGGCGGTGAGGTCGGTATCCAGCTTATAGCCTTTTTGTTTCTTATATTCTTCCAGTTCATCCTCAAAAGATTCGTCGGGAATACCCAGCACGACTGCTCCGAACCCCTGTATCAAGCGCCGGTAGGCATCGAAGACAAAGCGCTCGTCCGTGGTTAATTTCAACATCCCTTGAGCGGTTTTGTCATTCAAGCCGATATTCAAGACGGTGTCCATCATTCCCGGCATAGAGAACTTAGCGCCTGAACGGCAGGAGACCAATAGCGGATTGTTCGGATCGCCAAATTTTTTACCGGTCTGAGCTTCGATCTTTTTCAATGCCTCGAGCTCTTGATCCCACATTTCGGGAGGGAATTTTTCCCCAGCATCGAGATAAGCGTTGCAGGCTTCGGTAGTAACCGTAAAACCGGGCGGCACCGGCACGCCAATACGGGCCATATCTGCCAGGTTTGCGCCTTTACCTCCCAACAAAGCCCGCACGCCTTCCCAATCTCCCCCAACATATTTTTCAGCCTGTTCGACTTCGCTGAACAGGTATACCCATTTCTTCGAACTCATAGTTACCTCCGTAAAATGATATCCATAATAATGGCTAGACCAACCGTATAGTGTACCACTAGTTTGATAATATTCCTGCAAAAAGCCAGATTGGGTAAAAATCATAAGTTCGAATCAAGTTATTGCGGGACGGTGATCTTCCATCGTAGCCCTGGCTTTACGCCAGGACAGGCAACCCCCACATTTAACGAGGAGATTGCTTCACAAAAAAGCGTTCGCAATGACATAATAAGATTTGTTGCAGGTTGGGCTGGTTGATCCCAATCGCCCACTTATTGGGAAGCTTTGCCAAACCGGCGTCTAGCTAGACGGAGAGGTTCTCTTCTAACTGGTGGTTAAGGGCGCTTAGCTTTTCGAGAATAACCGTTTGTTGGTGCTGGGATTGGCCGGTGCCCTCCTGGTTGAGGCGGTTCAAAGCAGCCAGGTAATGTCGTTTGGCGGATTGATAATCGCCCAATGCCGAGTATACATCTCCCAAACCGATCTGAACCTGCAGCGCCTGGTCTAGGGTATGGTCGACGATGGGTAAGAGCGCCAGGGCGTGCTCGAAATGCTTTTTGGCTTGCTCATTGACAAAGTTGGCAATGGCTTTCTGACCAGCTAAAATTAAGTACTGCAACGCTTTCGGGAAGTTTGAGCTCCATGAGTAGTGCCTGGCTAACAATTCAGCGTGATCCATTTCCTGTCCCGGATACAAGGTCTCAATAGCCTGACCAATGATGGCGTGAATATCGCTGCGATCTCTCTTGAGCATGGCGTTGTAAATGACTTCTGAAAACAACACATGTTTGAAGGCGTAATCGCTATCTTGATCTTGAGTGGTCGAGGTAAGGAACCCCTCCTCAACCAACTGGTCAAGATGCCGGTTCAAATCGTTCGCTTCGCCCAGCCCTAATACGGTCGCTAATAGTCTAGAATTGAATTGATGACCAATGACGCAGGCAACCTGCAAAATGCGTTTGCGTTCATCAGGCAGTTGGTCATAGCGCGACAGTATAATGCCTTGCAAAGAGACCGGCGCCTCGTAAGCAAGCGGGTCGCTATCTTGGGCTGCCACCCATTGGTTGCCGTGTCGCTCGATCGCCTTCGAGGCGATCATAGCGCGGAGAACTTCCTCCAGATACAGGGGCACGCCGCCAGCTCTTTCGATCAACTGGCTAGAAAGAGAGGTTTGGATTTCACCGCCTGGCAGGAGGTTTTCAAGAAGCTCGCGGCTATGCTCGGCATCCAGTCTGGACATCTCCAGGTGGTGGAAATGCTGCGGTAGGATTTCATTAGCCCAGGTAATTAATTTATCGAGCCGTTCATCGCTTGGATTGCGAGCGATACCTATAAGCAAAAATGGCTTTTGAGGGACGAACGCTAGCAGGTGTTTGAGCAGTTCTAAAGAGGCGTCATCTGCCCAGTGGAGGTCTTCCAGGATGAAGATGAGCGGTTTTTCAGATGCTTCCGTTAACAGCAGGTTGGCGATTACCTGGAAGGTGCGTTGGCGCAGGGTTGATGCATCCAGGTGTTGAAATTCTTTGAAAGGCTGGTTATTCCTGGCAGGTAAAGAAAAAAAGTTTAAAAGGAATGGCAAAAATTGGTCGCATTCTGCCCCCCAATATTTTTGAGCAGCGGCTTCGATTTTTTCACTCAAGGTGGCTGCCGTGACGCCAGCGGGTATTTTGAGATAATTCCGAACCGCTTCGTTGAATAGCCAATAAGAGAGAGACCGGCGGTAGGTGAGGCTTCGGGCTTCGATGATTTTCATTCGGCTATCGAGCGTCTTTATAAACTCCTGCACCAGGCGGGTTTTCCCGATGCCAGCTTCTCCGGTGAGGAGGATGAAATTGCCGGTTTTGAGTTCCAGAAGAGCCTGGGATGCCGCCTGAAGCCTGCCAAGTTCGACCTGACGATCGATCAAGGGCGCTTCCAATTGATCAAGATGTCGGCTTATCGGGGGGCGGTTTTTAATTCCGATCAACCGAAAACAGGTTACGGCTTGGTTGAAGCCCTTTAACCTTAGTGGTTCGATAACCTCGAAATCGAAGAGGAATTTTGTTTGCTGATAAACCGCCTGGCTGACCAGGATTTGGCCGGGTGGGGCGGCTTCCTCGATCCGGTGAGCCAGATTCACCGTTTCGCCAATCGCGGTGTACTCGGTCAATAGATCGGAGATGCCTCCAACAATGACCGGCCCAGCATGGATTCCGGTGCGCATCCGCAGTTGGAGGTCGAAAAGCTCAAGGATTTTATTGGACCATGCTGCGACCTTGGTTTGCATCTCCAACGCCGCCCGCAGGGCGCGCTCGACATTATTCTCGTGAGCTATTGGCGCCCCGAAGATCGCCATGACTCCATCTCCGGTTAATTTATTGACCATCCCTTCATACTTATAAATCTCCTCTGCCAGCAGGTTGATATACTGTTGCATGAGCTCGTATAAGACTTCGTTCTCCAGTTGCCTGGCAGCTTCGGTATAGCCGCCCAGGTCGGTAAATAACACCGCAACGTAACGGCGCTGGCTATCGCTCCGGGCAAGCGAATGGTAGGGCCATTGAATTGCTTGGGATGAAAAATGTCTATCCATCCATAGAGGGTGGCTGGTTGGTTCGGAATTTAAGTAACCCGCATCAAGTATCGCTACCGGATTAGAATTACTATGATCGATCAGAGGGTTACCACAATACGCGCAAAAGCGATTGGCGGGAGTGTTTTCTTGCTTACAACGCGGACAAATCACCAACATCAAATAAATGATACTATCAAGGTCGATTTCAGGGCTTGACACTTTTGTTTGGAGTTCGGTATAATTCATATTCGCACTGCCCCGGCAGATAAGCGCTGGGGCAGGCGCTTGTATACCCAACTTCCCCGTTGCCGGGCAGCTTTCGGGCTCGCAAGGATGTGGCTGGATAACGGTGCGTGGTAAGCGGTGAAGTGAAGCTTGGAGATAACGAAATGAAATACGCGATTGTTGAAGACGGCGGTAAACAATATAAAGCCGTCGAAGGTGAAACGATCGAGGTTGATCGCTTTGCATCCCAGGTTGGCGACCAGGTCGATCTTGAGAGGGTACTACTCATTGCAGATGGCGATGAGGTAAAAGTCGGGACACCCTTGTTGGAGGGAGCTAAGGTTCAGGCGACGGTGGTCTCGCAAATCAAAGGGCCTAAAGTCGTTGTGTTCAAATATAAACCCAAGAAACGCTATCGGGTGAAAACAGGACATCGCCAGCGTTATACACAGTTGAAAATCGAAGCAATCCAATCGAAGTAGGAAGGTAGCTATGGCACACAAGAAAGGCGGCGGCTCCAGCCGCAACGGTCGTGATAGTCAATCCCAACGTTTGGGAGTCAAGATTTATGGAGGCGAGTTTGTTCTCTCGGGTCATATCCTGGTGCGCCAGCGGGGTACCCGCATCAAACCGGGCCAGAATGTTGGCGTTGGTAAAGACGATACCTTGTTTGCGACGACCGATGGCATCGTAGTGTATGAGACGATTCGGGATAACCGCAAACGGGTTAGCGTACTACCAAGAGAGGCGTAAATCAGGGGTATAGTTCACAATCCTATCCGATTTGACAGGCTTGTGATTCGAAAGGAAAGATTTTTTTAATGAAAGCGAATATTCATCCCACTTATTATCCGGATGCCCAGGTCATCTGCGCATGTGGCAACACCTGGACAACCGGTTCGACAAAGCCAGTTATTCATACCGATGTGTGTTCCAAATGCCACCCATTTTTCACCGGCGAGCAGCGCATCGTCGATACCGAAGGGCAGGTCGATCGCTTCTACCGGAAGGTCGAGGCTCACAAACAGTATCTGGCGGAGGTAGATTCCCGCGCCTTGGCCCGGGTTTCACCTGAGCGTTTGATTACCGAGCTGGAACTGGGCTCGCGGGCGACCGAAGCGTTATCCAAAGCCGGGATCATCAACGTCGGTCAGGCTTTAGAAAGACTGGCTCAAGGCGAGCAA
>Ga0315282_10016809_pt1 | contig 10648 bp, 10 predicted proteins | sample YL17G07_20_MG_FD_203693 | JGI IMG/M metagenome (GOLD analysis project Ga0315282, IMG submission 203693) | Sediment microbial communities from Yellowstone Lake, YNP, Wyoming, USA - YL17G07_20 | ecosystem: Environmental > Aquatic > Freshwater > Lake > Sediment | place: USA: Wyoming | collected... | reverse complement strand
TCCGTGACTTCACGGCCCGGCATGGCCGGCAACCTCTCTGTAGAGCGTAGTGCGGGAAATCCGCACGCTACGTTCGTTCGGGGGACGGAGGCTTCGTGCTCGGAGCCTCCTCCTACCAGCTAACTCTGTGTCATCCTGCCCGTCGAGCGAAGGTGGATACCCTTGGCAAGGCCTGGTTCAGATTGATACACAGGGGACCGACCGCACGAAGGCTGTGTAGGTGCGCTTGCTCCTGCGCGCCCCCGGATCCGTGCAAAGGGGGACGCCAGCGCACAGATCCGGGGGCGGCCGCCGAGGTCCACGACGCGGCCATCGCCACCGTGGACGCGAGGGTCAGAGCCCCCGCCGCCAGCATTGCTGTCAGCATCTTCACCTCACACATCGACCTGTCTCCTTTGCCATTGGGTCCATGTCCCGGGTGGAGCACATCCCCATGTCTCCTGCCCCAAGGATCCCGACAGCTTGCCCCCGGATGGGAAGTCACCCGCCTGGTCCGTCGAGTTCGGATCGCGATGCGCACATACACCCTGCCGGTCGAGACCACTCCCGCGCGGATCACGGATAAGCTCCAGTTCGCTACTGAATAGGAAGTGGATACCGTTGACAGGATGTGGTTTGGGCGGGCACAGAGGAGAGAGCGTCAATGCGGGTGACTGCGGACGCCCTTATGCAAATGATGCGGCCTGTCGGAGGACAGAGCGTGCGATGCTATCAGTCGTGGCTTGCTGCCGCCGGTTTGTATTCCCGCGCTTTCAACGACTCGGCCGCACCGGCTGTCTCGCCTTGCGTCTTCTTGCGCCGCAAGAGGTTCCCCACCCGCAAGCGGAATGCCTCGAGGTACGTATAGGTGACGGGCGTGATATAGAGCGTCAGGAGCTGCGAGAGGATCAAGCCGCCGACGACGGCCAGCCCCAGGGGGCGGCGCGATTCCGCACCGGTCCCGAACCCGATGGCGATCGGCAGCGTCCCCATGAGCGCCGACATGGTGGTCATCATGATGGGGCGGAACCGGAGGAGGCACCCCTCGAAGATCGCGTCCGCGGGGCTCTTCCCCCTTCCCTCGGCCTGCTGCGCGAAGTCGATCATCATGATGGCATTCTTCTTCACGATGCCGATCAGCATGATGATGCCGACGAAGCCGTAGAGGTTCAACTCCATGCGGAAGAGCAAGAGCGTAAGCAGCGCCCCGACGCCGGCCGAGGGCAGGCCCGACAGGATCGTGAGCGGATGGATGAAACTCTCGTACAGGATTCCCAGGACGAGGTAGATCACCACGATGGCCGCCAGCACCAGCAGCCCCAAGCCCTGCAGCGACGCCTCAAACGCCTGGGCCGTCCCCTGGAAGCTGGTACCCAGGGTGGCCGGCAGGCGAAGTTCTTGCTGGATCTTCTGGATCGCCGCCACGGCATCGCCCAATGCCACCCCCGGCCTGAGGTTGAAGGAGATCGTCACGGCCGGGAGCTGTCCCAGGTGGTTGACCGTTAGAGGACCGACGCCCCGGGTCAGCTTCGCGACGGCGTTCAGAGGGACGAGCTGTCCGCCGGCGGAGCGAACGTACAGCAACGACAGGTCGGCCGGATGGGTCTGGTAGCGCGGCAGAAGTTCCATCATGACCCAGTACTCGTTCGACGGGGTGTAGATCGTCGAGACCTGGGGCGAGCCGTAGGCGTCGTTCAGGGCGTTCTCGATCTGCTGGGCGGTAACGCCCAGGGCGGACGCCTTGTCCCGGTCGATCTCCACCACCGCCTGGGGACTCGTGATCTGGAGATCGGTGTTGACATCCTGGAGGCCCGGCAGTGTCCGCATCCTGTCGAAGACAATGGGGGCCCAGCGGTACAGCTCCTTCAGGTCGGCGTCCTGCAAGGTGTATTGATAGAGGGCCTTGGTGAGCTGCCCGCCGATGCGGATCGTCGGCAGGATCTGAGGGTAGACCTTGATGTCGGGGAGCGCGGCGAACTTTCGCCGGAGCTCCTGGACGATCTCCTGGGCGCTCGGGCGCTCCGACCGGGGTTTCAGCCGGATGAACAAGCGCCCGGTGTTGGGCGATGGGCTGAAGCTGGTTGCGCCCATGGACGACATGAAATTGTCCACAGAGGGGTCCTTCTGGACGATTGCAGCCGCGCGCAGTTGGCGCTGCTTCATGGCATCGAAGGAAATGTCCTGGGCCCCCTCCGTGAAGACGAAGATCTGCCCGCTGTCCTCTTCGGGGAGGAATCCCTTCGGGATCACCAGGACGAGGTAGCCGGTCAACGCCAGGGTGAGGGCGAGGACGCCCATGGTCAGCCGCGGATGCTGCAGCACCTGTTTGAGGGTCCGCTCGTACAACCGGAGCATGCCATCGAAGACCCGTTCGGAGGCCGCGTAGAGGCGCCCGTGTGATTCGGTCGGCGGCCGGAGAAAGCGGCTGCACGCCATGGGCGTGAGGGTCAGGGAGACGAAGCCGGACACCAGCACCGCCGCGCCGATGGTGGCCGCGAACTCGTGGAGCAGCCGCCCGATCACGCCCCCCATGAAGAACACCGGGATGAACACGGCCGCCAGGGACAATGTCATCGAGATGATCGTGAAACCGATCTCCCTGGAACCCTCCCGAGCCGCCTCCATGCGGCTGTGGCCGGCCTCCATGTGCCGGACGATGTTCTCGAGCATGACGATGGCATCGTCCACGACGAAGCCGACGGACAGCGTGAGGGCCATGAGCGACAGGTTGTCCACGGTATAACCCAGCAGGTACATGACCGCGAACGTCCCCACGATGGACATCGGCAGGGCCAGGCTGGGAATAATCGTCGCCGAGAGGTTCCGCAGGAACAGAAAGATGACGAGGACGACCAGGACGATGGCGAGGAACAGGGTGAATTCGACGTCGTGGACGGAATCGCGGATGGAGATCGAGCGGTCGTACAGGATGTTGAGGTTCACCGACGCCGGAATCTGCGCCCGGAACGTGGGCAGGAGCTTTCGAATCGAGTCCACAACCTCGACGGTGTTCGTGCCCGGCTGCCGCTGGATGGCCAGGACCACGGCCCGCACGCCGTTGTACCAACTGGCCACCTTGTCGGTCTGGACGCTGTCAATCACCTGGCCGAGATCCCCCAGCCGGACGGGAGAGCCGTTCCGGTACGTCACGATGAGGGGGCGGTAGGCGGCGGCGTTGGTGAGCTGTCCCGTGGCCTGGACGTTGAACGCCTGATTGGGGCCGTAGAGGGTTCCCGTCGGGAGGTTCACGTTGCCCTGGGCGATGGCCTTCTGGACCTCGTCGATGCCGATGCCCCGCGAGGCCAGCGCGTTGGGGTCGAGCTGAACGCGCACGGCGTACTTCTGCGAGCCGAACACCTGCACCTGGGCCACGCCCTTGATCGTGGAGATGCGCTGCGCCAACAGTGTCTCTGCGTACTCGTCCACGACATAGAGGGGCAGGGTCGCCGAGCTGAGGGCCAGGTAGAGGATCGGCTGGTCGGCCGGGTTCACCTTCTGATAGGTGGGCGGGGTGGGCATCCCTGGCGGCAGTTGCGAGGCGGCCTTGCCGATGGCCGCTTGGACGTCCTGGGCGCCGGCGTCGATGTTCCGGTCGAGGCTGAACTGGATCGTGATGTTGGTGAGGCCGAGGGCGCTCGTGGACGTCATGGAATCGACGCCGGCGATGGTGCTGAACTGCTTCTCCAGGGGCGTCGCCACGGCCGAGGCCATCGTATCCGGACTGGCGCCCGGGAGAGCCGCGCTGACCTGGATCGTGGGAAAGTCCACGTTGGGCAGGTCGCTCACGGGCAAGAAACGATAGGCCGTGACGCCAAAGAACAGGATGCCCAGCATGACCAGTGTGGTCATGACAGGCCGTCGGATGAAGAGTTCGGGGCCCATCAGCCCTTCTCTCCCGGTGCCGCTGCTGGCGCAGGGGGCTTGACCTCCACCAGGGCGCCGGGGACCAGCCGGATCTGCCCCTCCGTGACGACCCGCTCTCCGGCCGTCAGGCCCTTCAGCACAACGGTCTCGCCATCCAGTGCCAGCCCCGGCGCGATCGTGCGCGTCTCCACTGTGAGGTCGGGCTTGACTACAAACACGTACGGTCCTTGCTGGCCGGTCTGGATCGCCTGGGATGGGATGACGATCGCGTTCGGCTCCGTGGTGAGCGTGAGCACCACGTTGAGGAACTGGCCCGGCCAGAGTCTGTTGTCCCCATTGGAGAACGTGGCCTTGAGCTGGATGGTCCCGGTGGAAGGGTCAACGGTATTGTTCACAAAGCTCAGCTCGCCGTGAACCGGGCTCTCATCCTGACCGGGGATGAGTGCGTCGACCTTGATGCCGCCGGCGGCCCGGTACTTCCGGATGTCCGCCAGCGACTGCTCGGGCACGGAGAAGCTCACGTAGATCGGATGGATCTGGTTGATGACGACGAGCGGACTGTTGCTGTCTCGGGCCTTGACGGCGCTGCCGACGTGGACCAACAGGTTCCCGGTCCGGCCCTCCATGGGCGAGCGAATGTCCGTGTACCCCAACTGGACCCGCGCGTTCTCCACGACCGCCTGGTCCGCTTTCATGGCTGCCCGGATGGTTTCCGTCGTCGCCTGCGCGGCGCGGATGGCTGCCTTGGCGTTGGTCACCGCGGCCTGGTCCGCCTGGATGGTCGCCTCCATGGCAAGGGCGGCAGTGCGGACCTGATCGTACTGCTCCTTCGAGACGGCCCCGTCGTCGATCAACGCCTTGTAGCGGCGGGCCTGCACATTGGCATTCTCGAGTTGGGCCGTGTCGCGCGCCAGGTTGGCTTCGGCCTGCTTCTCCGCCGCCACGCTCTGGGCCAGCGCGGCCTCGGCCTGCTCCCGCTGTGCCGTGTCGCGGGCCAGGTTGCCTTCGGCCTGGCCCAAGGTGGCCTCGAAGGGGCGCTGGTCGAGGGTGAAGAGCGGATCGCCGTGCTTGACGTCCTGCCCCTCCGTGAAGTGGATACGAAGGATCTGTCCATCCACCTGGCTCATGATCGTCACCGTGGCCATAGCCTGGACGGTGCCGTTGGCGCGGATCTGGACTGGGACGGACTTCGTGATTGCGGGGCTCAGGCTCACCGGTATGGCCTCGCCCGCCGGAGACGTCTTCGCGTCGGCCCGTTCGCTCGGACCGCCGGAACAGCCAATCAGGATCGCCACCGCAGCCAGCAGCAGGCTCGCCAATGGCGCCCAGGGGTGCCGCGGTAACACCCTCCGCCCCTCGATTCGATTTCCTGAACGGAGCAGGCTCATCAGATTCCCCTCGTGTCGTCGAGACTTCCTGCCGCCTCGCTTTGCAGGCCGGTTGGGCCTGTTGCGGTGACAACCCGGTTACACGCCCACGCATACTCTGGCTCGAACCGGGATTGGTGATGATCCGGCGCAATGAGTGGGTCAAGATACCCGGGCAACGGGGCCATTTCAACTGTCAAATACACACGGATGGCCTGGCTGCGCCGGGTGTGTTTGCGCCCCAGGATTACGGGCGGGATCGACCGCGGCGGCCCGCAGGTCACTTTCCTCCATCGCCGCCAACGGGCTCCTTGAATGCCGACCCGAGCAGGCTGACCCCTGCCTCGATTCGGCCAAGCGTTCTCCGGGACAAGGGGGCCAGGACACCCGCCATCCAGGCCCGCGTGGCACTCCGCGCCTCATCGAGAAGCCGGGTCCCCTTCGGCGTCAGTGTGAGGGCGATTCGCCGTCGTTCGCGGGGATCCTCGGCCCGAGCCAGCAACCCCCGCCGGACCAGGCGATCCACGATGACGGACGCGGTGGGCCGGGTCACGCCCAGGTGATCCGCCACGTGGAAGAGACACGCCCCCGCGTTGCGATCTAGGAAGGCCAGGGCGCGAAACTGGGGCACGGAGAGGAGAGAGGCGCTGTGGCGACGCATTTCCCTCCGGATGAAACGCATCACCATGGGGATGGTCTCCATCACGGCGCGGGCGCAGGCGTCCGGCGTGTTCCTGGATGTGGGCATGGGCCTCCTCGTCCCCCTCCCGCTGACCCTTGCGCAGCTCTCCTCCGCCGCGCTCCTCGTCTCCTAATTGTTAGCAGGACGAATAGTAATGGGGCAAGGGGACCCTGTCAACGGTCGGGACGGTCCAGCCGTCCACGGCGATTCGCGCCGTCGGACCCGCGTCGGGACCACCCGCCGCCTTCTCTCCCCCGCCCTCAACTCCCCAGGTACACGGGGATGCTCACGGTATCCTCGCGGTAGGGAATCGGCAGGTAGGTCAGCTCCAGGCGGACCTCACGGATGGCATTTGGCTTGAGCGCGGCAGCCGGGAAGGGAACCTCGATCACCTGGGACGTGTGCATGCCCGGGTCCAACCGATCGGTCGGGACCCCGATGAACGGAAAGGTCGTATGGGCCATCGGGATCAGCTTTCCTTCGGGGTCGATGTACTCGATCTTCCCCCCGAGGAGACGGGCCGCCTGGTTTTCTGAATCGTTGGTCACGGTGAATGTCGCCCGGAACACCGGTGTGCCCATCGTCTTTCCGGTCCGGTGTTCGACGCGCTCGGCGACTCGCAACGCCTGTAGCTCGCCTGTCAGGAACGAGGCCTTGACAAAGGTGACGCTCGGCTTCAGGGGAATCGTTTTCTCGTCAATCGGAGTGGAGGATGCGGCGCTTCGGCCTGCCGCCTGACCCAGAGCCGCGACGGCCAAGAGAAAGAGGACCGCACCCCACCATACCCTCCAGAGATTCTGCCGGGTCATGACGCTGCTCCCTTCCGTGTCCGTGTCCGACGTTCACCGCCATGGGCGCCTCTGCCAGCGCTGGCTACAGCTCGGGACCCCGTTTCCCGCTGGCCAAGGACATGGCAGGAAGCGCTAGGGCAGCCAGCGCCCAATGCGATGCCAGCGCACCTCCCACCAATGCCTGCCGCGGGACCAGCAGATGAGGAACGTCTTGCCGATCACATCCCGCTCATCCACGGTGCCCCAGAACCTGCTATCCAGGCTGGCCTCCGAGTTATCCCCCAGAACATACAGCCGTCCGGCAGGAACCAGACGAAGGAGCTGGCTTCCCTCCGGTTCAAGCCGTTCGTTCGAATCGATCGTTTGCGCCTGAGCCAGGAGCGCCCCATTCACATACAAGCGCCCCCCTCCTTCCCTCACCACATCCCCCGGCACACCGATGACACGTTTCACAAACTCCCGGCCATCGGCTTGCGGAAAGTGGAACACGATGATGTCGCCGCGCCGGGGCGGGTGCAAGTGGTACACCAATCGATTCACGAGGACAGAATCCCCTGGCAGCAGGGTCGGCAGCATCGAGGCTGAGGAGACAGTGAAGGCTTGGATCGCGAACGCCTGCGCCAGCAAGAGCAGCCCCGCAGCCACTGCCAGCCCGAGGATGCTCTCCAGGACACGTCGCCGAATAGCCGCCAATCCTCTGGCATGTTCTCCGATGGCATCCATCTCGCCGAGATGCGGCCCGTGGGCCCGCGCACCAGAGAGCGGTGCGCAGGCTCACGGCCGGCAGCCGCCTAGTAGCTCTTCTTGGAGCTCTCGCTCTTAGCCGCCATGGGGGCGGACTTCAGGATGCGGATCTGGTCTGCCACCAGCTTGTCGTTCGTGCGATCGTACTTCATCCAGACCCGGTCCCCGACCTTGATGCCCGCCAGGGTCTTCGCAGCCTTGCCCTGGGTGATCTTGGTCGTGTCAGGAACGTCCACCCCAATCGTCTCCGCCTCTTTGCCCTTCATCGTTTTGATGGTCAGAGTCTTGGCCGAGATTTCCACGGCCGTCACTTCGCCGCGGACGATTCGGTCGGGCGCCACCTCTTTCTCACCCTTCTGCTGCGCCGCCCGAGCCTTCTCAGCCTGCTGCTCCGCCTTCGTTTCCTTCGCTTCCTTCTCCACCTGGGTCGCGGGAGCCTTTGTCACTGCAGGCGTCTTCGAGGCTTCCGGCGCCTTGGACTCCCCCGTGGCCGCCAGCGCGAGCCCCGCCCCCAGGGTGAGGCTGCCAGCGGCCAGCATGACGATCAACATCTTTACTCCGCGCATTTCATTGCCTCCTTCGGCTTCTCGCCGTTATGCATGGGAGCGATGAGCCTCTTGGGTCTTCATCTCGCCCATGTACCAGTAGCCCACGAGGGCCCAGACCAAGAGCAGGGCACCCACGATGACGTCCGTGTACGACGCCGGATGCAGCTCCGAGAACTTCCCCGCCAAGGGCGCCACGATCAGCACCACGCCCAGCAAGGCTTCGATCCACCAGTACCCGTACCGCATGGCCAGTCCCTCCTTTCCTTGTGTTCTTCCCTCACCGCGCGATGTCCGGGCCATCCATCCGGGATCATACGCATGCGGCGTGCCACGGCACTCTGCGAAAGGAATCTCTCGGGTAAGGGACCGGAAACAGAGGGCGGACGCTTCGGCGCAGTTCCAGCCGGGACGCGGCTGGCAGACCAACACCGCGCCCGGGGTGGCACGCGCGCGGGCCGCAGGTTCGCCTAACTCCCTATCATCCGGGGCATCGAAGGAAGGTGGATACTCTTGGCAAGGGCAGGTTCAGGGTGACACACGCGTGCCTGTCGGTCGCGGCTGGAGGCGTTCCCCTCGAAGCCGGTGCGCACCGGTTCCAGGGGCGTTCAGAAGTTTCGTTCGTTTCTCCCAGATAGGCTATTCCTTTTGGCGTTCTTGGCGTGTTGGCGGTTGAGAATTTCGGATTGGGCCTAATTGATGATCCGGGGATACAGCTTTGTCACCACGCTGACCAACACCGTCAGCATCACGACATGCACCGCCAGATCGACGCCCAGGCCGAAGGTCGTAGTCCCCCCGTGAATCATCAAGTCTCGCAGGGCGTCCACCTGGTACGTCAAGGGATTGACGCTGGCGATGACCCGTAACCAGGCCGGCATGAGCGCCAGGGGATAGATCGCGTTGCTGGCAAAGAACAGCGGCATGGTGAGCACCTGCCCCATGCCCATGAACCGCTCGCGCGTCTTCACCAGACACGCCACCGCCAGGGAGAGCGTGGAGAAGATGGCCGACCCCAGCACGATGAATGCCCCGACGCCGAGGATCGCGCCGGCGGTGAACCGCGCCTGGATCCCCATCAGCAGTGCCAGGCCGTAGACCAGGCAGGCCTGGGAGAGCCCGCGGCCTCCCGCGGACAGGGCCTTGCCCAACACCAGCGCCGCGCGCGACGCCGGGCTGACCAGGAACTTGTGCAGAATCCCCAGGTCCCGCTCCCAGATAACGGAGATCCCGTAAAAGATAGCGATGAAGAGCACGCTCTGGGCCAGGATCCCCGGGGCCATGAAATCCAGGTAGCGCAATCCTCCGGTGGGGATGTCCCTCACCCGGGAGAAGACGTGCCCGAAGACGAGGAGCCAGAGGGCGGGCTGGACCGCCCGCGTCAGGAGCTCCAGCGGATCGTGGCGCAGCTTCCTGAGCTCGGACTCCGTGACCGCCAGGGTCTGCCGGAAGAAGTCCAGGACGGGAACGTGGTCAGGCAAGGCGACGGACCGTGCGGCGTGTTCGAACAGCATCTCTGTAGCTCCCCCCGGACTCCAGCGAGTACCCTGCAAAATGGACGAAGACATCCTCGAGGGTGGCGGCGGATCCGGTGGCCGCTTTCAGCTCGGCCGGTGAGCCCACCGCGGCGATGCGGCCCTGGTGCATGATCGCCACGAGGTCGCACAGCTCATCCGCCTCCTCCATGTTGTGGGTGGTCATGAGAATGGTGGTGCGAAACTGGCGACGCAGCACGCGGATTTGATCCCACACGGTGCGCCGGGCAACGGGATCCAACCCCACCGTCGGCTCGTCCAGGAAGAGGACGGCCGGACGGTGCAGCATCGCCTGCGCGATCTCGAGCCGCCGGATCATCCCCCCGGAATACTGGCGGACCAGGGTATCCCGCGCATCGGTTAGCCCGGTGAACTCCAGGGCGTGCCGGATGCGGTCGTTCCGCTCCGAGCCGGGGACACCGTAGAGTTTGGCCAGGAGCAGGAGATTCTCGTACCCCGTCAGGGCCCCATCGGCGGAGAGCACCTGTGGCACGTACCCGATGTGCCTCCGCACCTCATACGCCTGGCGGACGATGTCGAAACCGGCGACCCGCGCAGCCCCCGAGGACGGCGGGAGCAGTGTGGCCAGCATCTTGATGGTCGTGCTCTTGCCGGCACCGTTCGGCCCGAGCAGTCCCAGGGTCGAGGCGGCAGGCACGCTGAGGCTCACTCCGTCCACGGCGACCAGCGAGCCGAACCGCCTGGTCAGTTCGCGCAGTTCGACTGCGGCGCCCCCGCCGAGGCCGGTGAAACCTCCGCCGGTCCTCACTGGTTCCGATATGATGCGACCCCCAGCCGTTGCAGGCCCTCCCCCGTCATCCGCCATTGCGTCGATTCCTTCCAAGGTTCCCGGATATATCCGTTCACTAATTGTTAGCTATTCAAATTGTAGTCTCCCGTACCAGCGGTGTCAATAGCACCTCCACAGACCCAGTTGTTTCGGAGCATGCGATCCTGGGATGGCAAAGGGGGGCTACTGCGAGGTTGGAGTCAGTCGTCGTGGCCGGAGAGATTGATCCCGTGGCGGGCGGCCATGCGGTAGAGCGTCCGGCGGGTGACGCCCAGCCACTCGGCCGCCCGTTTCCGATTGCCCTGCGCTCGCTCCAGGGCGAAGAGCAGGTGCCGCCGCTCGACCTCGCGC
>Ga0315282_10016808_pt1 | contig 10649 bp, 14 predicted proteins | sample YL17G07_20_MG_FD_203693 | JGI IMG/M metagenome (GOLD analysis project Ga0315282, IMG submission 203693) | Sediment microbial communities from Yellowstone Lake, YNP, Wyoming, USA - YL17G07_20 | ecosystem: Environmental > Aquatic > Freshwater > Lake > Sediment | place: USA: Wyoming | collected... | reverse complement strand
ACTCACGTTGGTTGGTTAGGTCTATTTTTTCGGTTGAGTTGGCTTCCATGTTATCGCTAGTACGCCGCCGATTAGACCGAGCACTAGACCTATTCCGAAACCTCCGATTTCGTGAAATAGGCCCTGGCCCCTTCGTCATGTTGCCTGACTTCTTCATACTCGCGGCGGTATTGTGCTATTGTGCTGCTGGTTCAGGCGTTTCGCTACCGGTAGAAGAACGCAGAGTAATGAAAATCAGTCTCCCTCTTTTGGAGGGAATTTGGGTAATGGTTGGAGGGAAATCTGGGAAATCGACTTAAGGCTTGTAGGACTCAACGAGGTTTCACGGTGAATCTAGATGAGCAAGACACCTGCATTAGCGCTCTTCTTAGTAGCGCTTGGGCTTGGAAGTTTAGTCGTAGGCTTAACATATACCGCGTACAATGTCAGGTCGTATTCAAATTGGGTTTGGCAGAATCAGCAGGGTATCACGGGACCATGGTACCCGCAACCTCAGATTCAAGCTAATGCTCCGATCACGCTTGACCAAGCTAAGACAATCGCACAACAGTATCTTGCTTCAACAGGGAACTCTAACTTGGCTATGAAAGAGATTATGGAATTTTAGGACAATTTCTACATTATCTACTATGAGAAGGATGCGGGCATAGGTGCCTTCGAGATGCTGATCTGGAAGCAAACGCCACCGTATGGAACGCCACCGTATGGGATTGTGAGCGGAGGCGTGGGGGGTTGGCGTGGTCTTGGTGGTGCCATTACTCCTGAGCCTGGGCCTAATATGGTGTGGAACACGAAATATTCGATGATGGGTTGCATTGCAATAGCGATTGGTGTTCTATGGCTTATGTCAAAGTTCGGCAAAGTTTTGGAGCTATCCACCCTGCCTTCTCTACCCGATAAATAAATTTATGGAAAATAAGGTAAACATTTATGTCAATTTCATTATTTCTTGAATATGCGCTGAAAGAACTAACCAAAAGAAAAAGCCGGGCATTGTTATCAATACTTGGCATTATGTTTTCCGTAGCGCTTCTGGTCAGTGTTTTGGCGGTGTCCCAGAGCGTGGAGCAAAGTGCCATGCAGCCGATGAAATCGGCGGGGGCTGATATGCTCGTGCAATTGCATGGCGAACCGTGCGCTTTTGAAACCGTAAAACTTCCTACAAATCTAAATGCCATGCCAGCTGAGGCTTTTGATAGCTTAGGCGATAATGGAGATGTTTCCGCAATGGCAGGCGTTTTGGAATTTTTGTCGTTTAAGGACGGCGTTCCAACCATCATTACCGGGTTGAACCCGGCTATTACCGACATCGGTCCAATTAAACCAACCTATGAAAAGGGCGAGTGTTGCGAAATAGTTGAGGGGCGGTATTTGCAAAACACTGATACATATACAGCCGTGGTAGGTAAAGAATTCGCAGCATCTGAAGATTTGAACGTGGGATCAAGAATTGATATAGGCGGAAAAGATTTTGAGGTTGTAGGTATTATTAACACGGGACGAAACGCGAGAATAGCGGGAGCCCAAGTTTTCATTCCTATTGGCACCGCCCAGCAGATTGTGAATAAAGGTGATATATACACAACAGTATTTCTTAAATTATCAAGCCAAGCCGATCCCGGGGCTATGGAGAAAAAGATTAAATCCGCCGTAGGCGAAAATGTTACAATCACCACCAGCGCTGATTTTCTTGCGACAGTCGCCGGAATGTCGGCCATGACAAACACCATGGCTGCCGGTATATCATTGATAATTATCGTTCTAGTAACATTATTTGTCATTAAATCGTCTTTAGCGGCTGTTTATGAAAGGAAAGAGGAAATAGGCGTAATGAAGGCTGTCGGCTGGCGAGACGGGGATGTTGTAAAACTGATAACTATTGAAAACATAATTCAGTCCTTAATTGGGGGTATTATCGGTTGTTTTGTGGCTTACATAATCACTTATCTGTTTGTGATGAATTCTAACTTTGCCATTCCTGAAACGATTGCCTCCTACCCCGCTTGTGCGACATCCACCTTATCCACTGATTTAACGATAAATGTCGTATTCTCGCCATATTTAATCTCAATCGGCTTGTCGGCGGCGGTGATTTTGGGGATTCTCGCCGGATACGCGGGATCAAAAAGAATATCCTCATTGCTTCCTAATGAAGCTTTGAGACAGCTTTAAAAAAATAAAGGAAAGAACCATGATAAACATTCACAATATTACAAAAACATACAGCGGCAAGGGCATTGCAAAAGTTAAAGCGTTGGAAGATGTAGGTCTTACTATTGAAAATGGAGAAATGATTGTTTTAATGGGCGCATCCGGTAGCGGAAAATCTACTCTTTTAAGTTTAATCGGCGGTCTTGATAAATGCGACTCTGGTTCTATTTCCGTTGATGAAGAAAACATTTCAACATTAAACGCGCAAAAACTCGCGGATTTTAGGCGGGAGAAGATAGGGTTTGTGTTCCAGCAATTTCATCTTATTCCGACGCTTTCCGTTGTTGAAAACATCATGTTGCCGTTGCTTCCGTCGGGAATAAAAAAGACTGAATGTTATTCTGTCGCGAAAGAAGCTCTTGAAAAAGTCGGCTTGGGCGCCAGGGAAAAACATTTGCCGGGAGAATTGAGCGGCGGTGAACAACAAAGGGTCGCTATCGCCAGGGCGCTTGTTAACAAACCGGAAATAATTTTAGCCGACGAGCCGACGGGAGAGTTGGATTCAGAAACGGGTGAAAAAATACTGGAACTGCTTCAGGCCTTAAATCAAAAAGAAAAAGTAGCAATTATTATTGCTACTCATGACGACAAAATTGCCAAAAAAGCAAAACGCAAAATTGTCTTAAAGGACGGCAAAGTGATTGAAGATACAAAATTATGAAACGATGATGAATATGACTCAAAATCAAAAAAGAAGGAGAAGAGAAGAGAAGAAGAACAGAAGAGGTTTAATCATATTGGGAATATTCCTTACGGCGTGTATTTTTGGCGCGTGGCTTTTTCTTAACGGCCAAGGACCCTCTGGCGAAATTACCGCGACCGAAATTACCGCGACTATGCCCGCGGAAAAAGTTACAATAAAGGCTTATTTAAATTTGGGTGCCTGTGGGAAAGAGGTAACTGATTTGTTGGATGGCTTGGTAAGAGAATATCCAGGGCGGGTATCTGTAGAATATATAGATTTTGGCACAAAAGAAGGAGCTGAACGTATGGCAAAAGATGGTTTGAAATGTCAGGGGCTTGTTATAAATGGCAAGCAAACATACACCATTATTGATAAAAACGGAGCACAAAAAAATGTAACATTTTCCCATCCAATAAATGAGCAATATACCGCCGATGATCTAAAAACTGTGGTTAAAATGTTATTGGGAGAATCCAGTACTACGGCAACTTCGATCCTGATACAAGACATCTGCTTCCTTTGACAAAGATATACTGGCCCACCTAATGCATTGCTCGCGTCTTCAGCTCGGAATCTGTCCTGCATTTCTTTTCTTTTCCTGAAATAATCGTTCTTGCAGTGTTCCTCTGGGAGTATGTAATTGGCAACCACTAGGGATGTTTTGAGCCCGACTGAGCCCAGCTCTCTTGCCGCTCGATCCGCTTCGATGATCGGCGTGTATTCTGGGTAGGTAACAAAGGCTAGGGTCGTCCTGTCGGCGTTCTTCATGAGATCCAAGACCTGCTTGTACTTCTCCTTGACCTCTTCTGTGGAGATGTCCAGTTGGGCGGTGGAGACGGCTGACAGCTCCAGTTGCTTAGACCAGTCTACAGGAAGCATCAACAACCGGAGTGTATGACCTGTCGGAGCCGTATCGAAGATCGTTGCGTCGTAACCGTCTAGGCGCATTAGGTCCATGAACCTGTTAAAAGCAGCTAGTTCCTCGGCGCAGGGGGAATTGAATTGTTCCTTCATGATTTCGACCGGCGTCTTCAATCGGTTTACTTTTCGGACTTCCAATCGCCAATCAACCAGCCTCTTCTGTATCTGCGCAATCATAGACTTGGGGCAGATTTCCTCAACTGAGGTATGATTGGTACAACGAGTTCAGCTTCATTCAACATCTGCATTGTGAACATCTCTGGTCGGTTCGTGGAAAGGTCGATTGCTATCCACTTCACGACCTTGCAACTAATGGGTTGATCGAGGTTGCGTGGTGAGTCTCAAAGTTCATGGCTGAGATGTCACATCACTTTGCAAAGACTTCAGCCACCTAGCCTCGACGCCTAGATCTTTCTCTATGAACGGTTCATTCTTTTGCGGCGCGCTAGAACAACAACGATTGCAGGCATGATTAAGGCCGTCGTCAGTATAGCCGTGAGCTGTCCGAACTCGGGAATCAGCGTGGTATTGGAGGATACTTCGACCGTTTGGATGTACGTTCCATGCCAGCTGTGGTACCAGACTTGGCCGGTGTAGCCATTCACGCTGAGCATCCCGAAGGTATTGCCGTTCTGCAGAACATCTACATTGTAATAGCCGTAGAACGTGTCCACATCTCCCGCTGTTGTGCCGGCGAAGCTGCTATCGAGGTATTGCTGAGCTATCGTCTTCGCCTGCTCCTGCGTAACCGTCATGGCATTCGTTGACGTTTGCCCGTAGATACCCATCATCCCTCCCATTACACTGTACTTGGTATTCCACATCGTGTTTGGTCCCGGTTCAGGCATAACTACGCCGCTCATCATCCCATTACCCATCATTCCCCCCGTCCAGGTCGAGCCTGGTTTCCAGATGAGCATCTGGAACGCGAAGATGCCAGTGCTTTTTTCGTAGAAGGTGGCGTAGAAGTTGTTCTGGTATTCTTCGACCTCGTGGAGCGCTAAATCAGGGTTTTGAAGAGATGTCAAGTAATTCTTGAAGAGTTGCACCGCGGTATCGATGGTTATCGTCTGGGTCTGCGCTGGCGACCACCGGTCGACCCCTTGGTTCTGCCAGCTCCAATAGTGAGCGGTGTTCGGTGCTGCAGATATCGCGCCGACAAACAGGCTTCCCAACATAATCACAGCCAACACGATTGTCAGGGCAAGTACCTTGCTCACGCCAGTCCTCTCCGAACCTCACTCACACCGCAGACCTGCTCGAAGTTAAGAGTTACCTGAAATCGTATGGAGAATGGGACAAGCCTAGTGCGAGCAACGAATTTGAACCGGCCAATCTTGCATTTCAGGTAGCGGAAGCGCATCAGTTCTAAGTGGGGCTGGATTTGGTCGGAGTGATCGTCAAGAATTGAGGCGTTTGGCAGCTAGCCCCACCATCATATGATGGAGAGTCCCTTCGGCCCCACCACGTTAACGCAGTGTGCGGTGAGGTCTGCCTGCACCCTTGGAATACACCTTCGGTTCTAGGCGCTAGGTCTTTTATCGCAGCCGGATGGGAGTCGGCCAGAGAGTTAGCATTGGACAGGGCTGTTGTTTTCCGTACAAGAACTGTTGATCTCGCGCTTGGAGGCGTAATGGCAGCTTTGGCGCTCGTGATCCCGCTCGCGTTTCGTGGAACACCTCTTCAACTGAACTTACCCTTTTTAGGTTTCTCGGCGACGTTGGCTTCGCATGTTCCTGAGATGATCTCAGTACTCGTTGGACCGTCGATGGCTTTCGCCGTAGGTGTAGCCTCCGCGTTGGGTTTCTTCGTTACGTTGAGTCCCGTGGTTGGCTTGAGAGCATTCACTCACGCTCTCTGGGGATCTTTAGCTGCAATCGCGTATCGATCGGGATGGAGTTACCTGAAAGTTATGATCATTATCGCGTTGCCCATCCACGCATTCGGGGAGGGGTTAGCGGTCATGGCTTTCGGGTTCCCCGTGCAAGCCGTACTGGTGACCATTGTGGGCACCGCTATCCACCACGTTATCGACTTGGTCATCTCGATGGGGGTCATTCGTGCTGCACGACCCATTCTGGCTCCGATAATATTGACCGGCATCCGCTTGACTTAATCCTCTCAACTTCCTGATCCGAGAACCTTCGTGACAGCTATGGAATACAAGTGGAAGGCTTTCTCGGTAACGTCTGTCGGTTCCCTGATGTCTGCAGTTGATAGCACAATCGTTCTTCTAGCCTTGCTTCCCATCGCTGAAGAGATCGGCTCAGATTACGTGACAATGGTCTGGGTCGTGACTGCATACATTCTCACGAACACGGCTCTAGTTCTAAGTCTCGGCCGCCGCGATCTTTCATGATAATGAAATGAGCTGCCATGGCGGAGGGACCAAGGGTCAAAATCGACCAAAAACAGCGCAAAACAAGACAAGAGCTGTCACAAAGAGGCATCGAACCCGACGATATGGTGGGCCCGGAGGGATTCGAACCCTCGACCAGCAGGTTCCTCAGTTATGCATATGAGCTTCGACTTTTCGCTTCTGTCGCTCTAGCCTAGCTGAGCTACGGGCCCCGTGGTATTCTAGTAGGTTTAGGCGGGACATTTCAGCGTTAGGGTTTAGAGCGTTCAAAGGATTCTATAGCCATCTTACTTCCGTCTCAGGGAACTCTTGCGCCATTGGTCGCGCGGAATTCTACGCCTTTCTTTTCTGCTATCGGTCCGTGGTCGAACGTGTTTTGGTTTCCTTTGGGCATGTATTCGATGTGTGCGCAGGTCAAACGTATAGATGGAACCACCAGGCAATATTTGAAATGGTTTAGTCACGTGTTTGCAATGATCGAATTGCATGCTTCCTCTCTTGTGGAAATGTTCGAACCATGGCGGGTGTACGAAGTCGGATACCAAGACGCCGTCGATTTTGTAACCGAAATTGTCCGGTTCGCATGCGTCGCAAATCTCGTATGGGTATGGAAGCCCCCTATTCGCTTCATGTTGAACGAACAGGTTGCTGCTTGGGTTCGCCAGCATTTCCAGCAACTCGTGACTCAGGGTAACCGTCCATTCACAACCAGCCTGCTTATCGCTCCTCGCAAACACTTTACCCAAAGGCAAGCCTTTGGCGGTTAGGTCATGATAGCCGAGGACGCCCGCCTGATGTGAATCATCGAACACTCCAATCCACCAAGAACCGGAGCTTGGATTTGATTTCTTAGGTACGAAGACTAGTTTGGCATTTGCCCCCCATGGGGGCGCAAAGTCGCGTCGCACTTGGGTCTGAAGTGACGGCAGTACAGATTTGACATCGCTATCATCAAGGGTCTTACTTTCGTTGATGATTTCGATTCTGACATGAGCCATGTGGATTGCTCTACCCTGTTAGCGTCTATAAGACTTGTCAGATCGAGTGTATTCCAGTAATTTGCGTCGTGGCAGTCATGCTCATGAGACCCTTAGTTCTATATCCTAAAACACATCATGTATTGCCAGCTGAATTTGTATGGCGAAACCGGACGAAATCGACTTTAATCCACTTGAGGAACTTGATCGTAGCGAAGCAGCCATCGTCGTTAGATTGGAGTTCAGACGATTCCGCAAACCAGTAACTCTCATCCAGGGTCTGCCCGCCACACGGTTGGCGGAGATCGCTCGCGAGCTGAAACGGCGGTTCGGGGCAGGGGGAACCACTAAAGGCGGAGAGATCCTACTCCAAGGGGACCATCGCGGGCATATCAAGCAAGAACTTGTTGAATTGGGATTCCCGGCCGACCATATCGACATGATCTAAAGAGTAGGATGGGAGGGTGGTGCTCCGGGCGGGATTTTCAGCGATTGAACCATCGCATTCGAACCCGCGTCGCTGACTCTCTCCGCAAACTCGAGAGGCCAGCATACTCTCGGCGACATACGCCTTGACCGGGCTATACTCGGTAGCTGAACCGCTTCTACCGGAGCCCCAACTAACCCGGAGCAATTGGACTAACGCTGTCCCACGGTATTTTAACCGTGTGCACAGAAAAGAAAAACAGACGAAAGAAGATGGAAGTGCCGCTTAGTATTCCGGCTCCCCACCTCTCGGTGGTGGAGTTGGAGGCGGCTTAGCTGCGGCTATTACATCATCAATCCTAAGAATCATTGACGCGGCTTCGGCCGCGGACCTTATTGCTTGCTCCTTAACTCGAACTGGTTCTACGACGCCCTGCTTCCTCAAGTCTTTGACTCCGCCTTTGAAGACATCGACGCCTTGCGACACACCCTCTTTCTTGCCATGCGCCGACCGGAGGGCAACCATAATGTCGATGGGGTCAAGCCCCGCGTTCTCGGCTAGGGTCTTCGGAATCATTTCCAATGTGTCTGCGAAAGCTTCTATCGCAAGTGCCTCACGCCCGCCAACCTTGCTGGCATAATCATTCAGCCTCTTGGAAAGTTCGGCTTCAATTGCGCCTCCGCCCGTGACAATTTTTGGTTTTTGCACCAAATCGATGGTTACGGAGAGTGCGTCTTTGAACGCTCGCTCAGCCTCATCGACTAAGCGCTCTAAGCCTGCACGGATAAGGACGCTAACTGACCGTGGGTCCTTGCAGCCTTCAATGAAGACCATCTTGTCGTCTCCAATCTTTCTTTCTTCAACAAGGTCTGCTTTTCCCAGGTCGCTGGCTTTCAGGTCGTCTAGGTTTGTGATGATTTTTCCGCCCGTTGCTCTTCCTAACTTTTCCATGTCTGATTTCTTGATTCTTCGTACGCCTAGTATTCCTTCCTTTGCGAGGTAGTGCTGTGTAGTGTCGTCAATTCCTTTCTGGCAAAGGACTACGTTTGCGCCCGAAGCTTTGATCTTGTCCACCATTTCCTTCATCATGCGAGTTTCCTCGTTAAGGAAGGCCTTCATCTGGGTCGGGTCGTCGATGCGTATTTCAGCGGATATCTCGGTCTTTTCAATTTCGAGGGCTGCATCAAGAAGCGCAATCTTCGCGTTCTTAACCTGCTTTGGCATTCCTGGGTGGACAACTTCCTTGTCGACGATAATCCCCCTGATCAGTTGTGTGTCGAGGAGGCTTTTGCCTTCCTTTTTGACGAGCTGGACGTTGTCGATGTCAGCGTACCATGCATCGCCGCGCTTTTCCTTAACCAGTTGAATTGCCTCAATGGCGATGTCGGCGAAGTGTTCACGGGCACCACCTAAACCCTTGCTATGCATCGCCGTCATGGCAACTTTCTTGAGAGCAACTTTGTCCTCAAGTTTGATCGGTTCAGCTAGGGAATCGAGAATCTGAATCGCTTTGTCCGCCGCCTTCTTGTAACCCGCAACAATAATCGTTGGGTGAACGTCGTCATCGAGCAAGTCTTGGGCTCGTTTCAGCAGCCCGCCCGCAATGATTACCGCCGTCGTAGTCCCGTCGCCAACTTCATCATCCTGTGTCTTGGCAACCTCAACCATCATCTTCGCGGCTGGATTCTGAACATCAACTTCGTCGAGGACCGTGGCCCCGTCATTTGTTACAGTCACATCGCCGAGACTGTCAACGAGCATCTTATCCATTCCGCGTGGGCCCAACGTCGTTTTCACAACTTCAGAAACAATGATCGCCGCGGTAATGTTGCTCCGTTGAGCGTCGCGGCCTCTATTGCGGGTGGATCCTTCCCTTAGAATGAGTACAGGTTGACCAGAGAGATAGGACATTTTTTTGTTACCTCAGGTGACTACTTTGCATAAAATCAGCCGGTAAATAAGGATTTTTCTATTCAACACTCTGTCGGTTGAAGAAGGTGATTGCACAATACTCTCTCAATAGGACCCTTGACTTCATCGTTCCTTCGCGTACTAGCGAGAAATGGCGCGGACTATCTAGCGAACTTATTATAGCCGTCCCACCATTCGTCCACACGGAAGATTCTAGAATTTTCGGGAACGTTCGAGGAAAGCACATTTGCCCGTTAACCTCTTGGTGCGAACCAGCAAACTTCGGAACTGCACTCTCGTTACCGGATTTCATGGAGTAGGGGAAACGGGATACATTTCTGTCTCATATCTCGTTCATGCTCTGAATGCAAAGAGAATAGGATTCGTCGACGTGGCCCACCCTCCCCCATTCATCGCAACATCCGAAGAAGGTCTAGTCACTCCCTTCGAGGTATACAGGGCTGGGAACATTGTGCTGGTGAAGTTGGAGTTTTCTCCGCATAGGGCGGAGGAGGCAGAATTCGCCAAGACTCTGGCGCGTTGGATAATCGAAAACAAATTCAAAGACGCAGTCCTCATCGGAGGCCTAGATGGAGCCCTGAAATCGGGCAAGGACGGCGTAAGAATTGTTACAACTGGAGAGTACCCGCTAAGAGCGAAGAAGATGAAACACCCGAAACTTGAAGCAGGCCTCTTCGTCTACGGACCGTTGGCCGTCATGTTAGGGGAATTCGAAAAACTGAGCTTTCCTGCAGTAGCAGTGCTCCCCTATGCATCTGCTGAACACGCCGATCCTAAGGCCGCGGCCACGGCGATTAGGGCAGTGTCGAAAGCGTACGGGCTAAAGGTCGACGTCAGGGACTTGGAATACGATGCCGAAGATATCGAGGAGGAAATAGACAAGCGAATGCAGCAAACAGCCCGGTCACTGCGCGGGATGTACGGCTAATGCAAAATTCATACGTTGGTGAAAAGTTACCAACCAAGTCAGATTTATGAAACAAAATAGCTGATTTCGAATGCAATTGCGATTTCTAGGTGCCTGTCAAGAAGTAGGTAGGTCTGCGGTCGCGGTCAAAGGCGCCCGTAGCCAAATCCTGATGGATTACGGCGTTATGATAAACCACGAAATAGGCTTCCCGGTGCACGTTTCACCGA
>Ga0315282_10016807_pt1 | contig 10650 bp, 8 predicted proteins | sample YL17G07_20_MG_FD_203693 | JGI IMG/M metagenome (GOLD analysis project Ga0315282, IMG submission 203693) | Sediment microbial communities from Yellowstone Lake, YNP, Wyoming, USA - YL17G07_20 | ecosystem: Environmental > Aquatic > Freshwater > Lake > Sediment | place: USA: Wyoming | collected... | reverse complement strand
TGGGTGCGTGGCTGGGAGATCCGTTCCAAGCAGGGGAACGTCCCCGGAGGCATCGTCTGCTCGCCCCGCGCGCTGGAGCGGGCCCGACAGCACATCGCGGAGGAACTCAGGCAGAAGCCGTACCTCGCGCGCTTCCTCGACACTACGACCGCCTCCGCCTTCCGGGAGTGCTACAACCCGGACCACCCCGTCACCCGCACGGAAGACAAAGAGTACAGGATGGAACTCCTCGGCTTCGTCTCCCGGGAACTGAACCTGGTCACCGGGTCGGAGACGGGCATCGACTGCGCCGTGCCCTACGTCCACTACTTCGAGGGCATGCTCAGCCTGGGGCCGTATCGGATTGCGGACGCGGGGCGGAACATGATGGAGGTGGCCGAGCCGACCGACGACGTCCGCACCTTCCAGGTCGGCCCCTCCTACCGCGCGCCACTCTGGGAACTGGTGTACCACGACTGCGTCGTCTCCACCTGGTACTGGGGCGACTACAACAACAAGATGCCCGCGGTCTGGGAGCGGCGGGACCTGTGGAACCTCCTCTACGCCACGCCCCCCATGTGGCTCTTCGACGAGAAGACATGGGCCGAGAACGAGCAGAGGTTCCTCCTCTCTTACCGCACCATCTCGCCCGTCCTCAGGCAGGTCGGCTCCGCCGAGATGCTCGGCCACGAGTTCCTCACCGCTGACCACACCGTCCAGCGCACCCGCTTCGCCGACGGAACCGCGGTGACGGTGAACTTCGGCGACCGGCCGTACCGCGAGCCCGGGGGGACCCTCGCGCCCCTCGGCTTCCGGGTGGAGAAGCGGTGAGGGAGGCGCGGGGCGGGCCGGGCTTCGGGAGCCTGAGCCGCGGGTGCCCGCCGACAGGCGGGCGCGACTGTCCAAAGGCGGGCGAAGTTTTGCTTGGTTGACAGGCTGCGCTCCCTGTGGTACTCTCACCCCTGCCCAAGCCGTTTGGCTCGGTGGCCGAGGGGAGGTGCCACTTCTCTTGGCGTGCTGCCGCCCCGTCCGGAGGACCACCACCGGCATCGGCCATCCGTGGGTAAGGGGTCAGGACCCGCGACGCGGGAAGGGACTGCGGAGGAGTTGCTTATGGAACTTGGCGTCTATTCAGGCTGCATCGTGGGGGACACGCTGCGGGATAAGTTTCAGGCCCTGCGCGATATCGGCTACGACTTCCTGGAACTGGCTCTTGGGCGGGACGACCTCCCGGCGGTGCGCGAGGGGTGGGACGAGGAGCTGCGGGAACTGGCCGAGGAGACGGGCGTCCCGATAAAGAGCCTCACCTGGGGTGGCTTCCCCGAGTTCGGCCGGGGCCGCAAGGACCCCGACCGCCGCGAGCAGGTCGTCGAAGACGTGGTGGAGATGGTGCGCTTTGCCCGGCGGCTCGGGGCCGACGTCATCCTGCTTCCGGTTTGGGAAGGCGAAGGGCTGAACTACGAGGAGGGGCTGGAACTCTACCGCGAGGGGCTTCGTCCCTGCGCCCAGGCCGCGGAGGCGGAGGCGGTGACGCTGGCCCTGGAGCACATCCCGGCCAGCAAGTTCGCCAACACCGGCCTCGCCATCGGCGAGGTGGCCCGCGTGGTCGCGAGCGACATGGTGCAGGTCTACTACGACATCGGCAACGACAGCCACATCGGTCAGGACCCGGTGAAGACGCTGAGCAAGTTGGGCTTGCTCGTCGCGCAGGTTCACCTCAAGGGGACGCGGGAGAAGGCGCTCGCCGCCATGCCCCTGGCGGAAATCCGCCAGGTCTTCACCAAGGTCGGCTTCACCGGCCGGGGGGCCATCGAAATCGGTGGCAAGGTCAACAACGACCACCTGGTCGAGGCCCTGCGCGTGCTCCGCACCTTCGGCTACTGAGGCGCTCGCCGCCCGTCCCCGGTCAGAGCAGGTGAGCAGGTGGCCGCAGTGGAACAGGCGGTCTTCGGTGTCCTGGTCAGTCTCCCCGGCTTGCCGTGCACCTTTTCCCCTGTTCTACGGCGGGGTCTCCGACCTCTCCGGGGCATCCGGCCCCTCCGCTTCTCCTGTTCCACTGCTCTCGGCGTCTCCCGCAGGCGGAGGGAGGAGGTGGCGGAACTCGGTCGGCACTTCGTCCCGCGAGTTGTAGGTGTGGCGTTTCCCGTTCACTTCGATGGTGATCCGGGACGGACCGGCGCGGCGGGCCTTGTCGATGAGGGCGCGAAACTCGGCCGGTACCTCGTCCAGGGAGTTGTATTCGTGGACCTCGCCGTTGATGTGAATCGTCACTTTCCCGGCCGTCCGCTTCTCCACCACGAAGGGCAAGTCGCCCGGGCGGTTCTGGGCATCCGACATCTGGTTGAGGACGGCCTGCGCATTCGAAAGCAGGTTGACGAGGGACCGCACACCTTGGGGGGCGAGCAGGTGCCGAAGCCTGACCCGCTTCTTCCCGGTGCCCGCGCGGTCCTCGTCGGTGGGAGCGCTTCGGCGTCCTGTCAGTCGGCCGCTGAGGACGAGGTAGAGGAGCACGGCGGCGCCGGCCCCGATGAGCATGCCCAGGAGCAACTGGTTCGGCATCGACAGACTCCCGGTACCTGTGTTCGCGGGCAGCGAGGCTCCCGGTACGGTTGCCCTACATTCTACCTGACGCTCGGCCGCGAAGACAATGGCCCAAGGCGAGCCAGGCGTGCCCCTGGCCGGAAGGCGGAGGCTGAAGGCTTCGCGGGCAGCTTGGGCATCGGGCCGGACCGCAGCCGTTGACTGCCTTCAGCCGGGCCTGGCCGGCAGGCTGACATTCTGGCACCGGACGGGGTCGGCTCCCCTGGGTCGTTTACTGACAGGTTGTCAAGGGCGGAGGGCGACGTTAACGCGTTGAGGTGTAGTAAGGTTTGTGTCGGCAAAGGATTAGGCCCGGCCGCCAACACCACGCTTGCCTTGGCACAGAGTTTGCGGTAGGATAACCGGTGCAGTGCGCACAGATGGAGAGGCCGAAAGGGGAAGGGGCGTCCCCTGGTCATTTTTGCGTTGTCCCTGAGCGGACGGGGTAGAGTTCCAGAAGGAGGTCGGGATGGCAAAGCAACTCACCTTTGACGAGAAGGCCCGTGAATCTCTGGCCAGGGGCGTGGAGAAGCTGGCCCGAGCGGTGCGGATCACCCTGGGACCCCGCGGGCATGCCGCGCTCCTGGACAAGGGCTATGGCGCACCCCGGGTCACCATGGACGGGGTCGCGGTGGCCGAGGACATCGACCTCACCAGCCCCGAGGAGAACCTGGGGGCGAAGATGCTGCGCGAGGCGGCCTCCAAGACCAACGATGACGCCGGTGACGGGACAACCACGGCGACGGTCCTCGCCGCGGCCATCTTCCACGAAGGCCTGAAGAACGTCACCGCCGGCGCCGACGCCATGAGTCTGAGCCGGGGCATCCGTAGGGCCACCGAGGCGGTGGTGGCGCGGCTCCGGGAACTGAGCAAACCCGTGGACGCGAGCGACACCAACCAGATCGCCCGCATCGCCGAGGTGGCGGCGCACAACGACCCGGAGGTCGGCCGACTCATCGCCGAGGCCTACCGGCGCGTGGGCAAGGACGGGGTCATCACCGTCGAGGAAGGGAAGTCGCTGGAGACCACGGTCGAGGTCGTCGAGGGGATGCAGTTTGACCGGGGCTACCTCTCCCCGCATTTCGCCACCGATTTCGAGTCCATGGTCGCGGAACTGGAGAACCCCCTCATCTTCATCCACGAAGAGAAACTGTCGACGGTGAAGGGCCTCATCCCCTTCCTGGAGAAACTGGCCCAGGCCAAGCGGCCGACCCTCATCATCGCCGAAGACGTGGAGGGCGAAGCCCTCGCCCTCCTCGTGGTCAACAAGCTCCGGGGCGTGGTGCAGTGCTGCGCCGTCAAGGCCCCGGGCTATGGCGACCGCCGAAAGGCCATGCTCCAGGACATCGCCATCCTCACCGGCGGCCGGGCCTTCTTCAAGGACCTGGGCGTCGAACTGGAGCACGTCTCCCTCGCCGACCTGGGGACGGCCAAGCGGGTCCGCATCGATGCTGAGAACACCACCATCATCGAGGGGGCGGGTGAGACCTCGGCCATGGAAGCCCGTTGCGCCGAGATCCGCCGGGAGAAGGAGAAGACCACCTCCGACTACGACCGCGAGAAGTTGGAGGAGCGCCTGGCCAAACTCGCCGGGGGCGTCGCCGAGGTCACCGTGGGTGGCTCGACGGAGACGGAGGTCAAAGAGCGCAAAGCCCGCATCGAGGACGCGCTGCACGCCACCCGCGCGGCCCTGGAGGAGGGGGTCCTCGCCGGCGGCGGGGTGGCCCTGATACGGACCGCCGCAGCCCTCGACCAACTCTCCCTCAAGGGCGACGAGGCCACGGGCGTGGACATCGTCCGCCGGGCCCTCCCCGCCCCGCTCCGCCAGATTGCCGAGAACGCCGGCGCCGAGGGCGAGGTGGTGGTCCGCAAGGTGAGGCGCGGGTCGGGGAACTTCGGCTTCGACGCCGTCGCGCTCCAGTTCGGCGACCTGATGGAGGCCGGGGTCATGGACCCGACGAAAGTGACCCGCACGGCGCTGCAGAACGCGGCCTCGGTGGCCTGTCTGCTCCTGACCACCAATGCCCTGGTCACCACCCTGCCCGAGGAAGAGGAAGAAGAGGGGATGCCTCACCCCCACGGGCCGGGGATGTCCGAGGACGAGGAGTTCTAAAGACCCATACCGGCGCGTACCAGCAAAGTCTCTGGGAGGAGGTCGAACCATGAAGTTGGTGCCACTCGACGACCGGGTTGTGCTCGAGCGACTGGAAGCGGAAGAGAAGACGCAGGGGGGCATCGTGCTTCCGGACACGGCCAAGGAGAAGCCTCAGAAGGGCAAGGTCATCGCCGCCGGGCCGGGCCGGCTCCTGGATGATGGGACACGGGCGGCCATGGAGGTCAAGGTCGGTGACACGGTGCTCTTCGGCAAGTACGCGGGCACCGAGGTCACCATCGACCGCCGGGAGTACGTCATCATGAAGGAATCGGAACTGCTCGCCCGGCTGAGCTGAGCGTTCCCGAGCGGGTTGTCAAGGAGGGAGGGTATGGGCAAGCAACTTTTGTACGGTGATGAAGCGCGCAAGAAGGTGCTGCGGGGGGCCACCATCCTGGCCGAGGCCGTGCGCGTGACCCTGGGCCCCACCGGCCGCAACGTCATCCTCCAGAAATCATTCGGCTCACCCACCGTCACCAAGGACGGCGTCACCGTGGCCCGGGAGGTGGAACTGAAGGACCCCTTCGAAAACATGGGGGCCAAGATGATCAACGAGGTCGCCTCCAAGACCTCCGACGTGGCCGGTGACGGCACCACCACCGCCACCATCCTCGCCGAGAACATCTACCGCGAGGGCCTCAAGGCCGTCACCTCGGGGGCCAACGTCGCCGCCGTCAAGCGCGGCATCGACCTGGCCGTGGAGGTGGCGGTGGCGGAACTGAAGAAGCTCTCCCGCGAGGTCTCCACCCGGGAGGAGGTCGCCCAGGTGGGGACCATCTCCGCCAACAACGACCGGGCCATCGGTGACCTCCTGGCCGAAGCCATGGAGAAGGTCGGCAAGGACGGCGTCATCACCGTGGAGGAGGGCAAGTCCACCGAGACCACCCTGGAACTGGTGGAGGGGATGCAGTTCGACAAGGGCTACATCTCCCCCTACTTCATCACCAACCCCCAGCAGATGCGCTGCGAGTTGGAAGACTGCCTCGTCCTCATCCACGAGAAGAAGGTCGCGAACGTCCGCGAACTCCTGCCGCTCCTGGAGCGGGTGGTGTCGGCGGCCCGGCCGGTCCTGGTCATCGCCGAGGACGTCGAGGGCGAGGCCCTCGCCACCCTGGTCGTGAACAGGCTGCGGGGCGTCCTCCGCGGCTGCGCGGTGAAGGCCCCGGGCTTCGGCGACCGCCGCAAGGCCATGCTCGAGGATATGGCCATCCTCACCGCGGGCAAGATGATCAGCGAGGACCTGGGACTCAAACTGGAGACGCTGGAGTTGGCCGACCTGGGGACGGCCCGGCGGGTGGTCGTGGACAAGGACACCACGACCATCATCGGCGGGGCCGGGTCGCAGAAGGAGATCCAGGCGCGCATCAACCAGCTCCGCAAGCAGATCGAACAGTGCACCTCCGACTACGACCGGGAGAAGTTGCAGGAGCGCCTGGCCAAGTTGGCCGGCGGGGTGGCCGTCATCCACGTGGGGGCGGCGACCGAGGCCGAGATGAAGGAGAGGAAGGCCCGGGTGGAGGACGCTCTCCACGCCACCCGCGCCGCGGTCGAGGAAGGCATCATCCCCGGCGGCGGCGTGGCGCCCCTCCGGGTGATGGGGGCCGTGGAAAAGGCGCGGACGAAGGCGCGGGGCGACGAGAAGTTGGGCGTGGACATCATCCTGCGCGCCCTGGAGAGCCCCCTCCGGCAGATCGCCGAGAACACCGGCCAGAACGGCGCCGTGGTGGTCGAGGAGGTCCGCGAGAGGCCGACCAACGTCGGCTTCGACGCCAATACCTCCCAGTACGTGGACATGTTCGAGGCCGGCATCGTCGACCCCACCAAGGTCACCCGCTCGGCGCTCCAGAACGCCGCCTCCGTCGCCGGGCTCCTCCTCACCACCGAGACCCTGGTGACGGAATACAAGAAGAAGAAGGAAGAGCCCGAGGTCGAGGGAAGCGTCCACTGAGGCTTCTCGCGTCGGCTGCTCGTTGACTCACGACCGCGCAAGGGGCTACACTGAGTCGTGGTTCCCAGTGGTGGCCCTTTGCGCGGTTCTCTTTCCTTCCGTGGCCCACGAAGACGGGTGCGGGTGATGGCTGAGCGTGATTACTACGAGGTGCTCGGGGTCAGCCGGGGGGCAGCCCTGGAGGAGATCAAGCGGGCCTACCGGCAGCTCGCCTTCCGCTACCACCCTGATTACAATCCCGACGACCCCGACGCCGAGCGCAAGTTCAAGGAACTGGCCGAGGCCTACGAAATCCTCAGCGACCAGGAGAAGCGCTCCCTCTACGACCGCTACGGCGAAGTCGGCCTCAAGGGCGTCCGCCACGGCGGCTTCACGTCGGCGGAAGATGTCATCCAGCGCTTCTTCGACGACATCTTCGCCGGGTTCGGCGGGTTCGGCGACTTGTTCGGCGTCGGCGTCCGCGGCGGCGGCCGGGGCCGCCGGGGGAGGTCGCGTCGGCTCCGGTTCGAACTGGAGTTGGCCGAAGCGGCCAAGGGGGCGGCCCGCACCGTCGCCTACGAGCGGATGGAGCCGTGCGAAGCGTGCTTCGGCAGTGGGGTGGAGGCCGGCCGCCGACGGGAGCCCTGCCGCCAGTGTCACGGTTCCGGTCAACGGGAAACGGTCCGGGGCTTCTTCCGGGTGCGCACCAGCTGCTCGGCCTGTGGCGGGACGGGCGACGTGAACCGCCACCCCTGTCGCGGATGTCAGGGGTCGGGGTTGACGGCGCGTAAGCGCGAACTCGCCATCAACATCCCGGCCGGGGTGGAAGATGGGATGGAGTTCGTCCAGACCGGTCAGGGCGACTGCGGGCCGGAGGGCGGCCCGCCCGGCGACCTCCACATCCTGGTGCGGGTCAAGCCCCACCCGCTCTTTGAGCGGCGGGGTCGGGACCTGGCCTGTCGGGTGCCGCTCGGCTTCCCCCAGGCGGTCCTGGGGACCAGGCTCGCGGTGCCCACCGTCGAGGGGAAGCCCCACAACCTCGACATCCCCAAGGGCACGGCGCCGGGCAGCGTCTTTCGCCTGCGCGGACTGGGCATGCCTGACCTGGAGACGGGAAGGCGGGGCGACCTCCTGGTCGAGGTGACGGTGGAGGTGCCCCGGAGGCTCACCGCTGAACAGCGCCGGCTCATTGAGCGGCTGGGGGAGTTGGAGTCGGCCGAACCCGGGCCGGAGCGCAAGGGCTTCCTGGAGAAGGTCCGTGAACTCTTCGGCAAGGGAAACGGATAGAATTTGCTTGGCAGGCCGGTGGCGCGGGCGGTAAACTCTTGGAATTCCAGGGTCGCATGTCCCGCCGGGTTGGCCGGCGTGTGAGGGAGGTGTCGCCTGCATGGTGGCTGACGAACCCAACGCTGACGAACCCACCCGCGGCGAAAACGCTTCGGGAGAGGCGGACGTGGCGCCCGGGTCGGGGCGGGGCGAGCCCGAAAGCGCAGACCTCACCGACCTGGAGCGGGACGTCGCCGAACTGCGGGAGATCGCCAGGGAGCGGGACCACTTCCTGGACCGGCTCCAGCGGGTGACGGCCGAACTGGAGAACTACCGGAAGCGGGTCCAGCGCGAGCGGGAACAGTGGCGACGCTTCGCCCTGGAGGGGTTCCTGCGCGACCTCCTCCCCACCGTCGACAACCTGGAGCGGGCCATCCAGGCCGCCCGGGAGTCACAGGACCTGGAGGGCCTGCTTACGGGACTGGAACTCATCGACCGCGTGCTTCAGGACACCCTCGGCCGCTACGGGGTCAAGCCCGTCCAGGCCGTCGGCCGGCCGTTTGACCCCTTCGACCACGAGGCCGTAGAGATGGTGGCCGGCGAGGGCGAGCCACCGGGGACGGTCCTCGCCGAACTGCAGCGAGGCTATCGCTTCTACGAGCATCTCCTTCGTCCGGCGCGGGTGCGGGTGGTCCGTCCCCGTCAGCCTGAAGCGAGCGGCGGGGAAGAAGAAGGAAAGGCTCCTTCCGCAGGCGGAAAGGCACTCGACATCAGTTGAGTTGTGGGTGGCGAGAGGGGTAGGATGCCGACGTACGACTATGCATGTGAGGCCTGTGGCCATCGTTTCGAACTCTTTCAGGCCATGAGGGAAGCGGCCCGGCGCAAGTGCCCGGCCTGTGGCCGGCTGAAACTGCGCCGACTTATCGGGACGGGGGCCGCGGTCCTCTTCCGGGGTTCCGGGTTCTACCAGACCGACTACCGGAGCGCCGACTACCGGCGCCAGGCCAAGGCGGAGAAGGATGGGTCCGGCACGAAGGAGGGTCCATCCCCGCCCGCCAAGGAGACTCCATCCTCGCCGGCCAAGGAGAAGAGCAGCACGAGCGGGGAGGGAGACTGACGCCGAGCTGCCCGGAGGGCTCGTCTTTCGGCGGGAGGGCGCCGAGAGTTTCGTCGGCGCGCGTGCACCGTCGGCTTGGCTGCGCGAGTACGGGCGAGGGAGGGGTGACAGACACGGGGCTTCAGCCCTTTGCTTCTCGAGGGCGCATGGGTTCTAATAGACGTCGTTCTCAGGCGTAACCTTGTGGGTCCGGGGGAAGTTGGTCTTCGGGAAAGGATGCGCCCGGGGCTCCAGAGGAAAGGAGACGTGGATGCGAGAGCTCAAGCAGGACTGGCGGGATGTGTTTCGGGCGTTTCGTCTGGGGCTGGACATCTGGAAGATACTCCTCGCTTTGTGCGGGCTGGTCACCAGCGCGGTGGCCCTCAAGCTCCTGGTGGAGTTGCAGGAGGCAGGCAACTGGGTCCCCCTGGCGCTGGCTGGCTTCGGGTGTTGGGCGCTGCTGCTGGTGAGCATGCTCCGCTCGGAAGAGGGGCTGGACGCCAAGAAGGTGGTGGCCCTCGTCGTGGTCGGTGTCGTCCTGGGGGGCCTGGTAATCCTCTTTGGTGAACACCTCTCCGAGCGGGTGGTGCTGGGCCTGGGTGTCGTGGTGGTGCTGACGCTCGTCTGGGCCCTTTTCGGCGGCGCCATCGCCCGGAGCGCGGTGGTCGAGTTGGCGACGGATGAGCGCCTCGGGGTAGGGGAGGCCCTCAAGTACGCAGTGGTGCGCTACCGGCACTACGCCTGGAGCGTCCTGGCCCCGTTGGTGGGGCTCGCCCTCTTCCTCCTCATCATGGCGTTGGGTGGCGTGGTTGCCAAGGTGCCCGTGCTCGACGTCCTGGTCTCCTTCACCACGCTCCTGTACCTTCTCGCCGGCTTCATCGTCATGCTCATCCTGGTGGGTCTGGTGGTGGGCTGGCCGCTCCTCTTCCCGGCCATCAGCGCCGAGGGAAGCGACAGCTTCGACGCCATCAGCCGGGCCTACAGTTACATCTACAGCAAGCCCTGGCGCTACATCTGGTACCAGCTGGTCGGGAAGGCCTACGGCATCGCCTGCGCCGCGTTCATCGTCCTCTTCTCCGCGGGTCTTCTCATCTCTGCCGACAGGGCCCTCTCCCTCGGCATGGGCGCGCCCTACAAGCAGACCGTGGGCCCGGGCATCAGGCGGGTGGTGGCGTGGTTCGTTCCCGAAGCCCACGTGCCGAAGAAGCTCGCGGGCGGGAGCGAAGCTGCGGCGCAGGAAACCGAAGAGGGGCGCCTCCTCCGCAGGGTCCGTCACCTGGTCCCCGCGTTCGAGGCCCCCAAGGTCACCCTCAAGGGAACGCGCGCAGTGACGGCCACCATCGCCGGCGTTATCACCGCTGTCTTCCTCATGGGCGTCGTCGCCTGCATCATCTCCCTGTGGGCCTCGCGCCAGTGCATCATCTACCTCCTGATGCGTAAGGCGGTGGACGGCACCGACATGACCGAGGTCTTCCAGGAGGAGAAGGAAGGGGAGGACTACCTCGGCAAGGTCGCCGGCGGAAAGGGCGAAGCCGAAGAGGAAGCAAAGCCCGAGGAGGGCGAAGAGCCCTCGGCTGAAAGTTCCGCCGAAGAAGGCGGAGGCGAAGAGAAGTCCGAGGGCGAATCGCCCCGCAGGCCTCGTCGACGGAC
>Ga0315282_10016806_pt1 | contig 10650 bp, 11 predicted proteins | sample YL17G07_20_MG_FD_203693 | JGI IMG/M metagenome (GOLD analysis project Ga0315282, IMG submission 203693) | Sediment microbial communities from Yellowstone Lake, YNP, Wyoming, USA - YL17G07_20 | ecosystem: Environmental > Aquatic > Freshwater > Lake > Sediment | place: USA: Wyoming | collected... | reverse complement strand
AGTTGAATGGAGGTGACTCGAGGCCCGAAAAACCGGCGCACCAGCCTCGCCCACATCCTCCTGCAGTATCGGCACCAGTATAGTATCCCATCATGAAGGCGACTTGCATGAGTATGATGTAAACTAGATACCAGAACCAAGAGTTGAAAAGAATAGACAATGGGATGAAGTATGAGACTGCAGTCATCAAAGGCTGTAAGTTAGCGGTGCCAAGACCTACAATAGAGGCCAGCGGAGTCCCTGCCCTTACGTACCACACGAAACCGCAACAGTTTCCACGTATCGAGAAGATATCGGGGAACCATGGGAAGAGTTGTATTAGGGAAACAGGTACCTGAAATAGGATACCCACGACAAAGCCTATGAGAAATGGCGAACTGAAAAGTTTTAGCTTCCGATTCTCATCATAGGGAATTCTCTTCAGGAGTTCAAAAGTGACCAACGTGAGCGGAAAGGGAACCCTTTCCACATCGAGCCAGCTTCTTCTGAAAAGCGTCACTATGCCAATCATCAGCAAGAAGGGCATCAATGTGAAAATCCACCAGAAGGCCAGAACGGGGAACCATTCGGCTGCGGGGAATGCTACTCCGCCTTTCAGTAATTGCATCACAGTTCCTCTGGAGGGCGCCAAGAACCAAGCATATAACGTCAAGGACTCCTGCTCGCTCATTCCCTGCACTCGGTTTCCCACTATATCCAAGAACGGATCGCCCACGAGGAGCGTGGAAAAAGCTGCGCAGACTCCAATGATGTATAGATAAGCGAGGGTTTTTTGATTTATTTTCTTCTTGAAGATTCGTGAAAAGGGCCAGGCTAGGAAGAGGAGCAGCCACTCCGCACCGGTGACCGCAGTTATGTTATTCACCACGGCGAGGGAATTGTAAAAACCTAAACCTGAAAAACCCCACAGGTGCCAGAATAAACTGAGGATCGCTATTAAAAATGCAGAACCAATAACGAGAATCCAAGGAAATCTTTCCCTCTCTACCTTGACTTGGGACATATTTCTCCTTGCGAATTAACACTTCATAATTCTATATAAGATTTACCATCATATAGGTTCCTTCCTCTGCATCATCTTCTTCGTAGTGTCGCTCGGTATTGCCTCGTAACCATACCTCTGGAATTCGCCCCAGTGATCCCTCAACTCGGCTACCGTATCATCGTACGTCAGATCGTACCAAGCCTTGCTACGAAAATCTCTTTTGCCCGTCCATTCAGGACAGCACGGCATAACCATGGGAGGAGATATGGCTGGCCTAAGCCATTGGGGCTGGACCCTGTTGATAAAGCAAAGATAGTTATGAAATAGAGCCCATCATATAGGTCTTTTTCCTAGCTCGTATATCGTTCAAGCTCATCATGTATAAGGCTAACATCCTTTCTGCTTAATTTATCCTCATGCAGACACTTGCTAAAGCCAGTAAAAAGCCGTGCTATATAATTCTCCTCGGATATTTCCCAAATCTCAGATAGGCCCCATACATTCCATTGGCGATCTCCACATCGTAGTTCTGGAGGTAACCTCCCGATTCCCAGCCTGCTCCGTCCACAGCCAGGATGTCCGAGTTCCATCCTTCGAGTATTAGGCCACCATCGAAACAGCCCAATGCGCTTATGATGTGTTTGACCTCATTAGTAATATCATTCAGTTTCCCCGTATCCAAGGTTCTCTGTAGGTCTACGCTGGCTACGAAACAGACATCCCCACCGAAGTCTTGTCCCAGGTTATCAATGCCGAGAAGCTCGGGTTGGTTGAAGTTGAGCATGTCTACACCAGCATCGATCATATCCGGAATGTAGTCGTACACATAACCACAACTATGAAAAAACGTCTGTATTCCCCTCTTCTTAGCGGCTTCAGTCAATCCCTTATATCGTGACTTGAAGATGTTCCTCCAGATCTCCGGGGATACCATGCCTCCTTTCTGTGTGCCCCAGTCATCATACCATGAAACTCCATCTACACCTATAACGCCATACTCCTTCACCAATTCAACATGGAAGTCAACGATACGGTCAATAAAATTTACCATTTTATCTCTGTTCCTGTATAGGTCAGTAATCGCTGATTCCGTCCCTCTAATTCCACGATATAGTTCCCAAAAACCCAACCCGATGCCGCCCAAGACGTATTTACCCACCTTATGAATTTCATCGGTAATTTGCTTCACGCCCTCAAAGCGTTCAGATATCCGGGTTTCCGGAAAATCATACGTACTTAATTCATCCCAGTCGGTTAACGGATGTATTTTCACCTGACCCATGGTTCTTCCGGTTGAAGGCCTTCTCCATATGCAATGCCATTCATCTTCCCCTTGCTCCTTCGGTTTCCAAAAAATGGGACCATCCTCAGGGCGAATCCATGCGTTTCCAATTTTATACGATACCCCTGCAACATCTGATATTTTCCCCTGTCCTAACCAAGTTATTGGCACCCTTTCGGGGCATTCGAATAAAACGGCCCTCAGAACAATTTCGCGACCATCCATATTGGCAACAACGTCCTGTCCTTGACAAGCTCCATATAAAAAAGCGAAGTTGATATATAACTGTTGTATGGGTATATTTTCTCGTGGTCCATGTAGAGGGATAAGATCAATTTACTTTTAAAAGTGGATACCTTCCATGCTTCCACAATAATTCTGTGATGATGGAAAATGTTGTCTCAATGGTTTTAAAGGGTACGGTTTCGGTAACGCCCATGATGACGTTGTTCCCGGGAGCACACTCCTCCAGTAACCCCATCGTATAGCTTTTAAGTTCATCAACTCCATAATGGCAAACTGTCTCAGGGAAATTAATCCAGATGACCTTGTCACCCCATGCCTTTTCTGCCGCCGAGATGGGCAGATCGCCCATTGGGGGCGGTGTAAATGCATTTATGACGTCCAAATCCGTTTCCCCTATGAGGGCGCTAAGGCACCTCAATCGCCCATCCATGTGGCATGCGTAAATTTTATCCCTCTTATGTAATAAGCGAGCCTGCCTGTTATAGAATGGAATATAATACTTCTCAAATAGCCTAGGGCTTATCATGACTGCATCGATGTTATCATACATGAGTATGATGTCAGCAGGCGAATCCGCCAATATTCCATAAGCCTCATCTTGCTTCTTCTCTATGATTACCCGAAGGTCTTCGAACTCCTTTGGATATCTCTGAAAGAGTATAATGCCGTTCTTATAGCCCGTAAATTCAAGGAGGATTTTATGGAATGGGGTGCGGTCGCAGCCCGTTCCGACGATGCCATCATCGCCCATCCAATGTTCCCTCTCCAAAAATGGCCTGTAGTTTGGCCTGTACACAATATCCTCCATCATGAACTTCAGAACCTCTAGGTCTGTCAGGTTCTTCACCATGTACTCCTTAGTCCAGGGAATCCGATCGAATTCCTCGGACTGAGCGTAATCTAGTGTCTGTACAGTAGACACGCAACCAACTGGGGTCCGATAGGTTGTGAAAATGTCACCCCCTTCTTCTCTCCGTTCGACCTTCACGTGGGGTTGGGACACATCCATTACAGATGCACCAGCAAATAGTCCCATGCCCTTATTTCTAAGTTCCCGCTCTAGGGAACCGGTTGGCAGGACGCCCATATCGGGAAGCCATGGCACCCTCTCAGGCTCTTCATGTCGCAGGACGGCCAAGGCGTTATCTTTAATTTTCAAGGGATAAGCCCTTAACAGGTCCTTAAAGCAAGACCCACATAAGTTTTGTGTATAAATTCATGAGGGGAAAAAGCCTGCACGGGGAATGCATAACCCACATTTCCCATTCCCAGTATAGGAGCCTGGGATCTCCGAGCACTTCGAGCATGTCCGCAGCTGCCAACAACTCCGTTCGTATGACTAAGAACTCTCCCATAATCAACCCTCTCCGAACTTTACCATTATCTTTTTACTTTCGAGCCAGTGTATGATACCCCATAATTGCTTATTCTCTTGAGGTGGGCGTTTGAGGAACCAATACACGAGCTGCCTTCCCCCTTGTTCAGCAACCAGTAGGTATCTTCTGGCCTGTTCGCCAACGTATTCGAAGTCCGATTCCGATGTTGTCTTGCACTCCACGATGTAGTTCTCGCTTGACAAATCGGGCCAGCAGCTGTAGTATCTTCCTCTCTTATCATCATTTCACCAAGTCATTGTCGTAAATTGACATATCACGCTTCGATTTGTTCTATACTATTCTCTAGAGATGTAAAATTCGAAATCTATGATTGGTATGTCTCCTTTCTTCTTCAAATTAGCCTTGGCTTTGTCTATGCTCTGTGCTAGTCTAATCAGGATTTTTACTAGATCTTTCAGGTTTTCGTTATCCCCATTAAGGGTCTGCTCGCTGACTGGGTAGTTGACTTTACGCCTGTGCTTCTCTCCCATATCCCTTACGACCTCCTCCTCAAAACTCATATCCAGTATATTCTTATTGAGAATCCTCTTCAGTTCCTCTCTCGTTTGAGGTTGCACCAGTATGTCCGAGTTCCATACGGGAATAAGTTCCTCGCGCCCTCTATCTTTCAGAAGGTTTCGCCGTTGTAAACGCAACCATTCAACACCGCCGGAACAATTCGAAGTCTCACGTGAAAGCTTCACAGGCCCGAACGTCCTTACAATAACGATGGCCACAACCCACATCAATGCAACTGTCAGAGCGTAAAAGTCGATCCTATCAACGGACATACAAGAGAGGGTGGTGTTGATCGCGGCATGGAGCATGATGGCTATACTTAGGTTCCCCTTCGTGTTGTTATAAAGCCATGTGAAGAGTATCGATACGGCGATGGTCCAGATCACGAACAGAACGAAGTAAGAACAGGAGAAATCCTCCGAGGACATGCGATCTGGAAGGTGGCATATACCCCAGATCACGCCGAGTATTATGATTGAGGACAGGGCGCTTCGATCGGCCTGTAGTCTCGGCAGGGCAAAGCCCCTCCAGCCAATCTCCTCCGTCCATGCCATTACGATAAAGAACCCGTAAAAGAGCAGAAAAAGAAAGAGCCAGATATAACCATAGAGGTCAAGGAAGACGACTCAGACGGAGAAGACAAGATAGACGAAGATGCCGAGGACATTCTAGAGCTAGGCGAGGACATTAGAGAGGACTTCCTACTATAAGGTGAGATCATTACCGAAGAGAGGAAGATAGAGGAAATACGAGTAGGCCAGAGAATAAGGGAGGACTTAGGCCAAAAGGACTTATTGAGAGAAAATAGATTTGCTCTGTGTATTTAAAGATGTGTGGGGAAATCGATGTTAAAGACTAGAAGGATGGCGAATCGGTACAGGAATCTGTTCGTCCTTTGTATAACTCTATTTCTAGCCTATGAATTAATTTTCGTCACCTGGGCCATAGCCAATCTACTATAAGTCCAGCTAGAAAGAAAAATAAAGGCATGCCTTTCAGGACTAGAGGGGGCTTTAGGTATCTGGCTTAAATACTATAAGGACCTCCTCTTGATCTCTTTAACCTTATCAAATGCGGGGTCATCGCTGATCATCTCGCGTCGACCTCCAGCTCGGAAGTGATATTACGAGCGAATTAGTCTTCGGTAGGAGCCTTTTGAACAGGACCAAAAGTTTGATATATTGGATCAACTCTCAATTGAGAGGAAATTATAACTTGGCTCAAGAGACGAGAGTCGAAAAAATTCCATGGCTATTTTTAATACCGCTAGCCATCATCGTGGGCTTCTTTGGCCCGCTGTGGCCAGCATTCCTGCATGCACCGATGGCCTGCAACTTCACCTTTGGGAGCCTCATAAACGGTATGGGGATAACGCTGTTACCATTTATTGTCCTAATATTTCCGGCCTTCATAAATAGGTTCGTAAAGAAGATTGGATCCTCCAGCTTGACTTACTTGTATTCCGTTGGCCTCATAGCTTCTTTCTTCATGTCACCTTGGTGGCCATGGACGGTGCCAGCATTATTTTTCACCGATAGATTCATCAATGCGATAGACTCAGCTCAGTTCGTCCCTGGGTTTATGGCTCCACCTTCCACTATAGCTGTACAGATGCAACTCGGAGGTGTTACGATACCTTGGGCGGCGTGGCTTCCATCAATACTTTTCTGGTGGGTATTCGAGGTAGCGGGCTGTATTTTCATGCTCTCACTCAGCAATATATTCCGCCGTCGAATCGTGGATGTCGAGAAAGTTCCATTTCCCCATGTCATGCCGGCCTACGCGCTTATCACGTATTCACAGGGAGGAAAAGACCGTTCAAGCTTTGATAGGCCTTTCCTTATAGGGCTCCTGGCGGGTTTCTTGGTTGAGTTGCCAATAGGTTTGCAGATGATCTTCCCATGGTTCCCAGACATCTTCGGTTGGAGGGGAACTATGTGCATCACTGCAGGAGCTGCGGAAGTTACATCAGGCACACCATTGAGCTCCATCGTGGGTCTGGGGAGCTGGTCCATGAATCCAGTGACCTATGCCCTATCGTATTTCATACCCGTCAATGTCTTACTCTCCACGACCATTTGGTTCCTTGTCTACCTCGTAATGTCTCAAGTAGCATATATGACGGGATATCTGACCGGCATAGAGAGCGAAAATGGCTGCGGAAGGGCTTGGTGCCACCCATCGCCGCTGGCGGACGCGCCGTATAAGTTCGCCGTCGTCTCATTAGGCGGTTTCATAGGACTGGCTGTCTTTTATGTGATCACTGTCAGACAGTACCTGTGGACGACAATTCAGGCAGTTCTGAGGGGAGTTGGACAGGAGGTTGAGCTGGAGAAGGGTGAACCGACATCCTATAGGACAACGTATTCGCTGTTACTCGGTTCATTGATAGTTCTAATAGCGATGTGGCTGGCCATGGGCATGTCGCTCTTGGTGATAGCGATAGTCGTCGTTACCGTCTTATTATTTTGGATAGCGGGTGCCCAAACTTGGGGGAAGACCGGGACATACATCAGTAGTGATGTCAATGGTATGATATTCCTTAAGACCATCTGGCCGGTGGCGCCAACGCCGGGGACTCAGGACTTCGTCATGGGCGCGATCTTCAGCAGATTGCTGGTGTGCGATCTAACATATGGTTGGGGCGGGGTATTCCTGGGTTCGCTCGCATCGTATAGCCTGGCGAACCGAGGTGGTGTGAGTAATCAAAACGTCTTCAAGACCATACTCGCGGTGATAGCCATAGTCCCATTGATGACCACCCTCGGCGTCATAGTCCTCAGCTACACAGTAGGTTTGAGCAGGACATCCATGTACGATATCAACTATGGAGATGGTTTAGTTCACCACTTAGCTCAAGGATCATACTATGACGCGCAACCCGCCACCTCCCCATGGTATCAATACGCTGTGGCTGGGCTTCTTATAGTCGGAGCCCTTACAATATTACATTCCAGGTTCATCTGGTTTCCCCTTGACCCCGTGGGCTTCATAATAGCGAATAGCATTGAAACCGTATTATTCGGCATTTGGTTGCCATTCTTAGTCGCTTGGGTGCTCAAGACATTAACACTCCGATTGGGCGGGAGCAAACTCTATGAGCGCACGGGTATTCCCATCGCAGGAGGGTTCGTTATAGGCTGCATGGTGGCTATCTTCATAACCAGCTTAATGGGTGGGATTCGGTTCTTCGTGCCATATTAAAAAGTGCCCGAGCACTGCCGAATGGGCTACATCTCATCCAATACGATTAACCCGAATCCTAATGGCTCTATCTCCATCGGCACCGTTATCTTGTGTACCCTCTCGACCTCCTCAAGCGTTGCCTCTTGGCTCCTATCCTCGATGCGCCCGTTGCGATTCAGCGACGATACCTTATAGCCGCATGGCCTCAGGTCTCCGATGGAACCCCTAACTACGGAAATGGCATCGGAGGATAAATTGGCTATCCCGAGTACGATCCTGCCCGGCTTGTCGATCCTTATCGGCAGCACGTCCGCGGCGCCCCCGATGTGGAAGGGAATCGAACCCCTCCCGAGCCAGCCTATTGTCGTCTTGAGCTGAGCCTGACGCCGCCAGTTTCTGAACGCTATCGACCCCAAATAGCCTGACTGTCCGTCATATGGGAGGACCGCTATCCTGCCTCCTGAGCCGTTCTCGAAAAGGGTCAGGCCAGAACCGATTACCTCGCCCTCCTGGTTTAGTAGCCGAGAGGTGACCCTTGCCCCTGAAAGCGGCATAAGTTTTCTAACAGATCCGGTGCCCGGCATGGGTGGCGAGAGCAATGTGTGATCATCTCCTATCCGTTTTCCGAAATCCCCATCAACGATGTCCTCCGCAAAGCAATCGAATATCCTGGACCCAACGTCAACTCCGATGAGTTCGGATAATCCTCTTGCGCAGAGGGCGGAGGCGGCTCCGGAGTCCAATAGGAGGGCCTTTGTCATGATCTCCCGAAGGGCGGCATCCTCCAGGGCCAATACGCTATCGCCAGAGACGGCGCACACGGGCGATTCGCGATATGTGACCGAGAAGCCCAAAAGCGGCAGGGATAGGTCCCATGGCCTTTTTACCACGAGTTCGCTCCAATCCATGCCCTCCGTTCGCCTGTGCAATGCACCGTGTTCGTGATAGAAGAGCTGAACCCCTTTAGGGACCCCGCCTGATGCCAGCTCTGCTATGGAACCTAGGGGGCCTCTAGCGTTAAGTAACATGTCCCCGTAATTCGATTCTTCGCTGAGCGGGGCGCCCATGAAGTCATATAGATCCAGCGTTATGCCGCTGATCCCGTGGAGCTGGCATAGCGCCATCTGTAACCAGGTGAACTTAACGGACTTGCTGAAACGCGTGTAGGGATAATTCTCGAGCTCCGGAAATATGCGCGCCCTCCCCGCAAGGGCCATCGTATGTAACGTATACGATATCCCTGCAGCTATCGAGCGTTTATCGCTCTCGGTATATGGTCCCAGGGATGGTCGAAGTATGGGCTCATGTGGGCCGCATAGGGCCTTGAGGAGCTTGAGCCAAGTCCTCCCTTCAGGTGAGTAAATTTCAGGGGGGTCGGTCATTAAACCCAACTTGGCATTGGGGCTGACCTTGTGCACGGACCTCTCAAGTATTGCCGCCACCTCGATCATGGATTCGTCCAGCAACTCGAACCAGACGCGCCGCTCATCATTTAGATGCGCACCCGGGGATAGTATCCTCTTGACGAGTTCTTCCCTCACCAGATGTTTGCCAAAACGCTCTGAGAACTCCTCAAGGTGCAATGGGCAGAAACAGCCCCACTCTACGGGAATGTGGTTGTGATAGCGGAAATCATCGTCGACCCATATGATTTTAGGATTGAGGGCCGCATATGTACGATAGATCTCAGCTATGTGCCTCCTCCAATCCGGATCTAACGGACAGACACACGCCTTGCTTTTCGTGCCGCCAACATCCACTTGAAATTGCCATGGGAATTTGCCGCTAAGGTCTTGGCCGAGATCTCCATGACCTATGGTGCAATTGACGTTTATGCTGGCCTCGATTCCCGCAGCCCTAAGCTCCTCCATAGCCCCCTTCAATATCTTGGCAGACTCTCTCGCCTCCCCAAGGGTCTCATGACTCCCCACGCTACTGCCGTACCAGAAACCCATTATGCCCGTGAACAGGACGGCCTCATCCACGCCCTTTGCCAAACAGAAGCTTACAAGCTCCTTTACCCTCTTGTCAGCATTCCAATACGGTATCACATATCGGAGCATATACCACGGTGCACGACGGTTATTTCCGGAAGAGAACAAATATCTCCCATCCTAGAAGTTACCATTGTCTTAATAAAATCTCTCATATCTTACCGATCACCCCTTAAAGTTAGAATCCTCGTTGGTATCGATAAGCTCAACACGAAGTGGGAACCGAAAACCAGCTGAATCGATAATGTAGTTCCTTAGATTATGCATTTTGGACTTTCGCTGATGATGTTGTTCTGGGCATCGGCTTAGGTATGATCGTTTTTTGCTTTAAGATCTGCAAGAGAAATTTATGATCATTGGGGAAATTTAGGAAGATAAAGATATTGACAGTGGACGGGATGTTGAAAAATATTAAAGATAGGAGGATCATAAGTTATATATCAAGTATTCATTTATCTTTTAAGCGATTAATTACTTTTCGAACCTTCTCCATTTTTTCTGGACTCGCAGTATCAATAAATTCATATATCTCCTTCTTTTCCTTAATCTCTTCAATTCGCTTCTTCCCTTACCAGCCATGTATAACCGTATATAGAAGGACATGAACATATATAGATGAAATCCATATAATCTCAAAGAGGTATGAAAATATGCGCTCCACCGTCGACGCACTTCCTCGCAAGGTCATTATTGGAACCATGATCTACGCCATGTGGGAGCCATATCCTGGGCTAGAATCACGTCTCAATACCCTCGTCAGCTTCATCGACCGAATGGTTGCTGAGGCAAAGATGAAATACAATGACAGACTCGATCTGGCCATCCTACCTGAATGTGCCGTGACAGGTGAACCAGGCCAACCAGGACTAATTTCCTTCACGATTGAGGGAAAAGTGCTTGAAATCATGGGTGCCGCAGCCCGAAGGAACCACACCTACGTGATCGTCCCCATGACGTTGGCAGAAGATCGGAGGCGCGGCATCTATACCAACTCAAACGTTCTGTTGGATCGCGATGGTAAGGAGGTCGCGAACTACCAGAAAGTCCACCTCGCTGGTCTCA
>Ga0315282_10016805_pt1 | contig 10651 bp, 6 predicted proteins | sample YL17G07_20_MG_FD_203693 | JGI IMG/M metagenome (GOLD analysis project Ga0315282, IMG submission 203693) | Sediment microbial communities from Yellowstone Lake, YNP, Wyoming, USA - YL17G07_20 | ecosystem: Environmental > Aquatic > Freshwater > Lake > Sediment | place: USA: Wyoming | collected... | reverse complement strand
AGGGTGGCTGCGGCGTCACCGGCTTCGCCTGCACGGTGCCCGTGCGCGGCCGCCACATCTACGAGCCGTCCGTGCAGATGCACAACCGCGGTAACGGCAAGGGCGGCGGCATCGCGGCCGTTGGCCTGGTGCCCGAGCAACTCGGCGTTTCCAGGGAAGTCCTCGACACGCACTACCTCATCCAGATCGCTCTGCTCGACCCCAAGTGCCACGCTGAGGTCGAACAGCGCTTCATTCTGCCGGACTTTCTCGTCGCGCACTCCGCCCGCGTGCCGACGATCGGAAATTTCCGCGACATCAAGGGCCTCGAGGTCCAGCCACCCGGAGTCCACCGCTACTTCGTCCGCGTCAAGCCCAACGTGCTTGAAGCCTTCACCAAAGCAAACGGCCTCGAAGGGCTTCCGCCGCGCGATGCCGAGGATGAGTTCGTCTACCGCAACACCTACCGCCTGAACGAAGCGTTCTACGCCTCGCTTGGCGACAAGCAGGCGTTCGTCCTCTCGCACGGCCGCGACATGCTCATCTTCAAGCTGGTGGGCTACGCCGAACAGATCGTCGAGTATTACCGGCTTGAGGATTTCTGCGCGCACGTGTGGATCGCGCACCAGCGCTATCCCACCAAGGGCCGCGTGTGGCATCCCGGCGGCGCGCACCCCTTTATCGGGCTGAACGAGGCGCTCGTCCACAACGGCGACTTCGCCAACTACTGGTCGGTTGCCGAATACCTCCAGCAGCGCAACATCCGCCAGCAGTTCCTGACCGACACCGAGGTTTCGGTGCAGCTCTTCGACCTGTGGGACCGCATCTACGGCTATCCGCTGGAGTACATCATCGAAGCGCTGGCGCCCACGACGGAAGTGGACTTCGACCGCTTGCCCCCGGAGAAGCAGCGCATCTATCGCCAGATACAAGCGACGCACATCCACGGCTCGCCCGACGGCCCCTGGTTCTTCATCATCGCCCGCAGCCTGCCGGACCGGAAGCAGTTCCAGCTCCTGGGCATCACAGACACCGCCATGCTGCGCCCGCAGGTCTTCGCCCTCTCGGAGGGCGAGGTGCAGGTCGGGCTGATCTGTTCCGAAAAACAGGCCATTGACGCCACGTTGCGCAGCCTGGCCCGCGAAGACCCGCGCATCTGCCCCACCGCCGACCGCTACTGGAACGCTCGCGGCGGCAGCAGCACCGATGGTGGCGCCTTCGTCTTCACCATCGCCGAGAAAGACGGCAAGAAGGTCCTGCGGTGCGCCGACAAGTTCGGACGGCCCGTCGTTCTTGGTGGCGGCCGCATCCGCTGCGACCTGCCAAGTGTAGCGCAGGCTTCCAGCCTGCAGACTCCTGGTGGCAGGCAGGATGCCTGCGCTACAGTTGTCCGCGAAGCGCTGCAGAAAGGCGACGCCGCCGCCCTGTTCCAGTATGTCGTGGGCCATATTCGGCAATGGACTCCCGCCGAATTGCGGGCCTGTTGCGAGACGGTCCGCGACGCGGTGGACAACGGGGCGCAGAAGGCCGCCGCCATCGAGGCCCTCACGCTGCTGCACGACCGCCGCTACGATGTTGGCGACAAGCGGCGCTGCTCGATCCTGCAACTGCTCGCCGACACGCTCAAGGCCGTCTTCGACAGCACGCCGCGCTTCGGCGAACTAGGGCGCATGGGCCGCTACCGCCGCATTGACCTCGCGACTCGCGGCCGCCTCGCGAAACCGGTGCCGGGCGAAGAAGTCCTCGTTGTCAACGCCGAAGGCTTCCCGCCCGAAGGCGAGGACTGCGATGCGACGCTGCTGTGCGAAGCCTGGTGCCGCGGCTGGCGGCGCTTTATCGTCTACGGGTACCGCGGCCAGCGTTTCACGGGCTGCGGCTTCGGGCCGAACACCGCCGGCGTCCAGATTGACGTGTACGGCAGCTCGGGCGATTACCTCGCCTCCGGCCTCGACGGCTTGACCCTCGTCGTCCACGGCAACGGCCAGGACCAGCTTGGCCAGATCATGAAGCGCGGCAAGCTGGTCGTCCACGGCGATGTCGGCCAGACCTTCATGTACGGCGCCAAGGGTGGCGAGGTCTACATTCTCGGCAACGCAGCGGGCCGCCCGCTGATCAACGCCGTCGGCCGCCCGCGCGTTGTCATCAACGGCACGTGCCTCGATTTTCTTGCCGAATCGTTCATGGCCGGCGACGCCCTCAATGGCGGCGGGTTCGTCATCCTCAACGGCATCACCTTCGATGACCGCGGGCAGATGGTCCCGCAGGCGCTGCCGTATCCGGGCGGCAACATCTTCTCGCTGGCGTCGGGCGGGGCGATCTACGTCCGCGATCCGAAGAAGCAGATGGTCGAGGCGCAGCTCAACGGCGGCTCGTTCGTGCCGCTGACTCAAGCCGACTGGCTGCTCATCGAGCCGTACCTGCTGGAGAACGAGCGGCTGTTTGGCGTCTCTGTCGCGGACCTGCTGACGGTTGATGGCGTGGTCCGCGAGCCGGCGGAAGTCTATCGCAAGGTTGCCGCCCTCAAGCTGAAGGTGCTGGCTGCGGCAACGAAGAAGGAGAAGGGCGCCGAGGCGACGGCTGTCGCCGCGGAAGAGCCGGTCCACGAGGCTGAAGAGGCAGAAGCGGCGCTCGAGCCCCTGGCGGAAGAAGCGGAAGTGATGCAGGCCAATGTTGGGAACACAACTGAGACGGCGGGCCGACCATGAGCACGGAATCCCAGACCGCTGCAGACTACAGCGACGCTTTCGCCCCGGCGGTGGCCGGCGCGTCGGGAGCCAATCCGTTGGTGTGCCTGCAGTGTGGCAAGTGTACCTGCGGGTGTCCGGTCGCTGCGCGGGTTGACGTCAAACCGCACGAACTGGTCCGCCTCGTGCAACTCGGACTGCGCGACGAAGCCCTCGCCAGCCGCTTGCTCTGGGAATGCACGTCCTGCGAGACGTGCGTCACCCGCTGCCCGCAGCATGTTGATATCCCCGCGCTGATTGACGCCTTGCGGCAGATGGCGCGCGCGGACGGCAAGGTGCCCGAGGGGACGACGGTCCCGGCGTTCAACGACATCTTCCTGGACTCCGTGCGCAAGCGCGGCCGGATGTACGAGGCCGGCCTCATGGCGTCCTACAAGCTCAAGACGGGCACGTTCATGCAGGACCTGGACAAGGTCCCCATGATGCTCCGTAAGCACAAGATCGCGCTCCTGCCGCCCCGTGTCGGCGGCGGCGGCGAGCGGAAGCGCCTGTTCGAGCGCGCTCGTTCGGCAGAAAGGAAGCCCCGGTGAGCTATCGCTTCTACCCCGGCTGCTCGCTCGAGTCCACCGCGCGAGACTACTACCTCTCGACGGAGGCCGTCGCGAGAGCGCTCGGTCTTGAACTCCCCGTGCTCGATGACTGGATTTGCTGCGGCTCGACGCCGGCGCACCAAACGAGCGAGCTGCTGGCGCTCTCTCTGCCTGCGAAGAACCTGCTGGCCGCGAAAGGCGAAACGGTGGCCGTCGCCTGCGCCGCCTGCTACAGCCGCCTCAAGGCGGCCAACTACAAGGTTGCGAACAATCCGGAGGTCCGCGCGCGCGTCGCGGAAGTCCTCGGCGCAAACTACGACGGTTCGACGCCCGTCAAGCATCTGCTCGAGATCCTCGTTCGTGAGGTGGGTCTGGCCAAGGTGAAGGCGCGCGTGACGAAGCCGCTACGGGGCTTGCGCGTCGCCGCCTACTACGGTTGCCTGCTCGTCCGCCCGCCCGAGGTGACCCAGTTCGACGACCCGGAGAACCCGCGGATTCTTGACGACCTGCTGGCCGCCGCCGGCGCTCAAGCCATCGAGTGGCCGCACAAGACGGAATGCTGCGGCGCGAGCTATTCCATCACCAACGTCGAGATTGTCCAGAAGCTCACCCGCGAGGTCCTGGCGATGGCGCGCGACGCGGGCGCCGACTGCATTGCCACCGCGTGCGGCATGTGCCAGCTCAACCTGGACCTGCGGCAGAGCGACATCGAGAAGAAGTTCGGCGAGCAGTTCCGGCTGCCGGTGTTCTACTTCACGCAATTGCTCGGCCTGGCGTTCGGCCTTGGGCCGCGCGAACTTGGCCTGCGCAGCCTTGTGGTAGATCCCGCCCGGCTGCTCGCCGAGAAGGGCATCTGTGACGCGGGCGTCCCGGCTGCATGCGAGACCGAAGCCTGCGCCGCATACTGCGCCTGCCAACACGATGGGATGAAACGATGAAGAAGAACCGCCCAACCGGCGCCGTGCTCGTCTGCGGCGCGGGCATCGCCGGGATGCAAGCCTCGCTCGACCTGGCAGGCTCGGGCTTCAAGGTCTACCTGGTGGAGTCGTCGCCCGCCATCGGCGGCCGCATGGCCCAACTGGACAAGACCTTCCCCACCGGCGACTGCGCGATGTGTACCCTGTCGCCAAAACTGGTCGAGTGCGCCCGCAGCAAGAACATCGAGATTATCACACTGGCCGACATCGAAGGAGTCAGCGGCGAACCGGGGCACTTCCAGGTCGCGATCCGCAAACGCCCGCGCTACGTGGACGCCAAGAAATGCAACGCCTGCGGCGATTGCTCCGAGGCCTGTCCCGTGTCGCTGCCCAGCGAGTTCGACCGGGCCTTGGGTACGCGCAAGGCGATCTACCGGCCGTACCCGCAGGCGATCCCGAACGTCTACGGCATCTCGAAGGCCGCGGGCCGCGCGCCCTGCAAGGCGAGTTGCCCCGCGGGCGTCAACGTGCAGGGCTACGTCGCGCTCGTGGCGCAGGGCAAAATCAAGGAAGCCTACGACGTCATCCGCGAGCGGTGCCCGCTCCCTGCGGTGTGTGGGCGCGTCTGCCAGCACCCGTGCGAGACCAAGTGCAACCGCAACGAACTCGACGAGCCGGTCTCGGCGCGCAACCTGAAGCGCTTCGCGGCCGATTACGTCTTCGCGCACAGGGGCAAGCTCAAGGACATCCCGCCCCAGCCAGCGACGCAGCGCGAGGAGAAGGTCGCGATTGTCGGCGGCGGCCCCGCCGGCCTGACCGCCGCGTGCGATCTGCGGCTGCTGGGCTATGCGGTGACGATCTTTGACGCCAATCCCAAGCTTGGCGGCATGCTCCGCTACGGCATCCCGCGCTACCGGCTGCCGGACGCAGTGCTCGACTACGAAACGCAGTACATCCTCGACATGGGCATCGAGGCGCGCACGAATATGAAAGTCGCCGATCCGACGAAGCTGCTGAAGGCTGCTCGTGGCACGGGCATCCTGCCCGTGAACCATGGGCTGGAAGCCCAGGCTACGAACGGCGAATTCGACGCTGTCTTCGTGGCCGTCGGCGCCTGGGTCAGCCGCAAGCTGAACGTCCCCGGCGAGGACGCGAAGGACGTGTGGCCGGGACTGAAGTTCCTGCACGAGGTCAACGCCGGCGCGCGGCCCGCGCTCGGCCCCAACGTGCTCGTCATCGGCGGCGGTGACGTGGCCATGGACGCCGCGCGCTGCGCCCGGCGCCTGCCGGGCGTCAAGAGCGTGCACGTGGCCTGCCTGGAGTCGCGTCCGGAAATGCCGGCCCACGCGTGGGAAGCCGCCGAAGCGCTCGAAGAGGGCGTGGTGTTCCACACCAGCCTCGGACCCACAAAGATCGTGACCGAAAACGGCAAGGTCACGGGCGTGGCCTTCCGCGCCTGCACGCGCGTTTTCGACGAGGCGCGCCGGTTTTCGCCGCAGTTCGACGATGCGAGGACCAGCACGCTGGCCGCCGACACGGTGATCGTGACGATCGGTCAGGGCATTGATGCCGCCGGCCTGACCACCGGTCCGGGCGGCCGCATCGCCGCCGACCGCGAGACGCTGGCGACGCACGTGTCCGGCGTTTTCGCGGGCGGTGACGCCGTCCTCGGCCCGGCCTCGATGGTTGATGCCATGGCGCAGGGCCACCGCGCCTCAGCGGCAATTGACGCGTACCTGCGTGGCACCGGCATCCTGCCCGTGAACCATGGGCTGGAAGCCCATGCCACGGAGGAACTGGCGCCCGTGCCTGATCCCGACGTGCCGCGTGTGAAGCGGCGCACGATGCCGCAGGCGCTCCCCGCGGAGAGGGTGGGGGGCTTTGGCGAGATTGACCTGGGCTACTCGTACGAAGAGGCCATTGCCGAGGCCAAGCGCTGTTTGGCCTGCGGGCTGTGCAGCGAGTGCGGTCAGTGCGTGAAGGCCTGCGCTGCCGGCGCGATCAACCACAACATGCAGCCGTCCACCGAAACGTTGCAGGTCGGCTCGATCATCCTCACGCCGGGTTTCGAGGAATTCGACCCCGCGTTGCGCGGCGAGTTCGGCCACGGCCGCTACGCCAACGTGCTCTCCAATGTCCAGTTCGAGCGGCTGCTGAGCGCCGCGGGCCCCACCAGCGGCGAGGTGCTGCGGCCGTCGGATCGCAAGCACCCCAAGAGTATCGCCTTCATCCAATGCGTCGGCTCCCGCGACACGGCGCGCGGCAACGGTTATTGCTCCTCGATCTGCTGCATGGCCGCCGCGAAGGAGGCAATGGTCGCCATCGAGCACGTGCCGGGCCTCGAGGTCTCGGTCTTCTGCATGGACGTGCGCGCGTTCGGCAAGGAGTTCGACAACTACGTCAACCGGGCACGCGACGAGCACAAGGTCAAGTTCATCCGCGCCATCCCGTCGCGCATCGTCGAGATGCCGGGGACGAAGAACCCGCGCATCCGGTACTTCGATGAGAGCGGCAAGGAGCAGCAGCAGGAGTTCGACCTCGTGGTCCTGTCGGTTGGCCTGCGGCCCAGCGCCGGCGTCAAGGGCATGGCCGAGCGCCTTGGGCTGGACCTGAACCAGTTCGGCTTCTGCCGGACGGACCGCCTCAGCCCCGTCGCGACGTCGCGGCCGGGCATCTACGTTGCGGGCGTGATCCAGGAACCAAAGGACATCCCCGAATCGGTCGCGCAGGCGTCGGCCGCGGCGTCCTGCGCCATGGAACAACTGGCCTCCGCGCGCGGCACGATGATCCAGCGCTACGAATACCCGTGGGAGCGCGACGTCTCCGACGAGGAGCCGCGCATCGGCGTCTTCATCTGCCACTGCGGCCACAACATCGCGTCCGTGGTGGATGTCAAAGAGGTGGCGGAGCGCGCGGCCAGGATGCCGAACGTCGTGCACGCCGAAGCCAGCCTCTACACGTGCTCCGACACGAACCAGCAGCACATCAAGGACATGATCCGCGAGCACGGGCTGAACCGGGTCGTCGTCGCGTCCTGCACGCCGCGGACGCACGAACCGCTCTTTCAGGAAACGCTCCGCGACGCGGGCCTCAACCAATACCTGTTCGCGATGACCAACATCCGCGACCAGTGCTCGTGGGTTCATCGCGCGGACCCGGTGGCCGCGACGGCCAAGGCCGTGGACCTGATGCGCATGGCCGTCGGCCGGGCGCGGCACCTGAGAGCTCTGGAGACCGGGCAGTTGCCCGTCACGCGCTCGGCGCTGGTGATCGGCGGCGGGCTGGCGGGGATGACCGCGGCCCTCGCGGTGGCCGACCAGGGCTACGACGTGCACGTCGTTGAGAAGGACGCGCAACTGGGCGGCAATCTGCGGCAGCTTCACAGCACGCTGGAGAACCCCGACGTTCAGCCATTCCTTGCGAAGCTCATCCAGCGCGTCCAGTCCAATCCGCGCGTCAAGCTGCATCTTGGCTCGCAGGTCGCGCAGGTCAAAGGCCACGTCGGGAACTTCCACAGCCAGGTCAAGTCGGCCAAGGGCAACACTGAAGTCAGACACGGCGTCACCATCATCGCGACGGGCGGCGTGGAGCGCACGACCGACCAGCACGGCCACGGCTCTAACCCGCGCGTAGTCACTCAGCGCGAACTCGAAGCGCAGCTTGCTGGCAAGGCCAAAGGCGCTTTGGAGCAGCTTGGCAGGAACCCCACCATCGTGATGCTCCAGTGCGTCGGCTCCCGCACCACTGAGCACCCCTATTGCAGCCGCGTCTGTTGTTCCGAGGCCGTGAAGAACGCGCTGGCCCTCAAAGCGCGGCTGCCCGATGCGCGGGTCTTTGTGCTGGCCAAGGACATCCGCACCTACGGCTTCCGCGAGGTCTACTTCCAGAAGGCCCGCGAAGCGGGCGTCATCTTCGTCCGCTACCCGCAGGACAGGGAACCCGATTGTACCGCCGGCGTCTCGCCGGCTTCCGCACCCGAGGTGAAGGTGACGGACGGCGGCACGCGCCGCGTGCTCACGTTGCGTCCAGACCTGCTCGTGTTGAGCACCGGGATCGCGCCCGCCGCGGACAACCCGGTCCTGTCCGAGCTGTTGCGAACGTCGCTCACCGCGGACGGCTTCTTCCTCGAAGCCCATCCCAAGCTTCGGCCCGTGGACCTTGCGACCGAAGGGATCTTCGTCTGCGGCCTGGCGCATTCGCCGCGCTTCATGGACGAGACCATCGCCCAGGCGCGCGCGGCCGCGGCTCGCGCCGCCACGGTCCTTTCCAGGCAGCATCTCGAGATTCCGGGACAGGTCTCGCGAGTGGACCCGCTCAAGTGCATTGCCTGCATGACCTGCGTCAAGGTCTGTCCGTACAGCGCGCCGGCTCTGAACGAGGATACGCACAAGGCTGAGATCCAGGTGGCGAAGTGCATGGGCTGCGGAAGCTGCGCCGCCGCCTGTCCGGCGAAGGCCGCCACGCTCCAGCACCAGGAAGAGCGTCAGCTCGTCGCCATGCTCGACGAACTCCTGCTCGTCGGAGGCGCCCGATGACCCACGACTGCAAGCTCATCGTCTTCTGCTGCAACTTCTGCGCCTATGCGGCGGCCGACCTGGCGGGCGCGCGGCGCATGCAGTATTCGCCCAACGTGCGCATCGTCCACCTGCCCTGCACGGGCAAGCTCGAGATGGACCAGGTTCTGGCCGCTTTCGAGCGCGGCATTGACGGCGTTCTCGTCGCGGGCTGTCTGGAGGGCGGCTGCCACTACATCGAAGGCAACCTGCGCGCCAAGCGGCGTCTCGAAGCCATCCGCGGCCTGCTCGACGAGATCGGCCTCGGACGCGAGCGCCTGCGCATGGTGAACCTGTCTGCCGCGATGGCTCCCACCTTCGTCGAGCGGGTGCAGGAAATGGTGGAGACACTCAAGCGGCTTGGCCCGAGTCCCCTGCGCACAGTGCCACTGGCGGCTGTAGTCCGCCAGTGCCCCCAGTGAAGGAGTGAAGGCGTCATGATCGTCGCCAGCAGAAAACCCATCGCCGAGCTCAAACGTGTCCTCGCGCGCCACGACAGAGTGCTCTTCGTCGGCTGCGGCACATGCGTCACCGTCTGCCTTGCGGGCGGCGAGCGCGAGGTCGGCATCACCGCCTACGCCATGCGGATGGCGCGCAAGCTCGACGGCAAGCCCATCGCCATCGAGCAGACGACGATCGAGCGCCAGTGCGAGAATGAGTTCATCCAGGACCTCGCCCCGGCGGCCGAGCGCAACGAGGCCATCCTCTCCTTCGCCTGTGGCGCTGGCGTCCAGGCGCTTGCGGAGCGGTTTCCGCAGAAACCCGTCTACGCGGCGCTCAATACCCAGTTCCTCGGCATCCTCGAAGAGCAGGCGCTCTGGACAGAGAAGTGCCTGGGCTGCGGCGACTGCGTCCTGTCGGATTTCGGCGGCATCTGTCCGGTCACCCGTTGCGCCAAGCGGATGCTCAACGGTCCCTGCGGCGGTTCGACCGAGGAACACTGCGAGGTGGCTGACCCCGAGCGGCCCTGTGCCTGGCAGTTGATCTACCGCCGCCTCGAAGCCATCAAACAACTGGACAGGCTCGAGCGCGTCTATCCCGCGAAGGATTGGCGGCCAAGCTGGCATGCCGGTGCGCGCACCATTGTGCGCCAGGAGCACCGCGTGTAGGTCGGGCTTTTCAGCCTGACGTCGCTGCGGTCATCGGCGAAGCACCAGCCGGACTGCTCGCGGCGCCGCCGTACAGAATAAGCCGAGAAGGCCGCCGACAGCGTTCAGCGCCCCGTGCAGGCAGCACGGGGTGCGCCCCGGGTTCAGCGCCTGCAGGAGTTCCGCGACTGCAGCGAAGGCGAGGGTGATGACGGCGCACAGCACGATGCGCCTTCGCGACAGGTTCGCAAGCTCCCCGTGCGCTGCCACGCTGGTCAGGAGTATTCCCCACACGAGGAAGGAGCAGATGTGGTAGAGATCGCTCGGGAGTGATTCTTCGATGCCGTGTGTTGCAGCCCATGTCTTGATGCCCACAATGCATGTGGACTCAGTCGGCTTCATGATGTCCATGCTGTAGATGATGACGCCTGTCCAGAGGACGAAGCCGGCCCAACGCAATGCTCTTGGCAAGGGGGCAGATACGCGGCTGCTCATGGCGGCCGATGGTAGCTTCTCTCCCGGCAGTTCACAACATGGGAAAGCACCGGGAGGAACGCGCGCTCCAGCGCAACGCGCCCTGCTGCTGACGCTTTGCCATTGTTACTTCCGCGCGTATCCTATATGAAGACTGGTACGACGCATGTGCGGATTCGTGTGGTCAGGGAATCAGGAGGTACGCGGCGTATATGGCTGAGACACCATCTCACGTGGATTTCATTCGGGCGATCGTCAACGAGGACCTGCAGACGGGCAAGTACCAGGGGCGGGTCCACACGCGCTTCCCGCCCGAGCCGAACGGTTACCTTCACATCGGGCACGCCAAGTCCATCTGCTTGAACT
>Ga0315282_10016804_pt1 | contig 10651 bp, 5 predicted proteins | sample YL17G07_20_MG_FD_203693 | JGI IMG/M metagenome (GOLD analysis project Ga0315282, IMG submission 203693) | Sediment microbial communities from Yellowstone Lake, YNP, Wyoming, USA - YL17G07_20 | ecosystem: Environmental > Aquatic > Freshwater > Lake > Sediment | place: USA: Wyoming | collected... | reverse complement strand
TTGCCGACGCGAAGCTGTCACAGTTCGCGAGCAACCCGTACACGGTCTTCGAGCCGCTCCACAACCCGAGCAAGTACGAGGACTACGTGCCGAAGGACAGCCGCTTCAACGACGGCGGCCTGGTGAGCGTGAAGGTCGGCAGCTACAAGCCCAATGCGTGGGGGCTGTACGACATGCACGGCAACGCGGCCGAATGGACGCGCACGGCCTACAAGCCCTACCCGTACAACGCCGCCGATGGCCGCGACAACGGCGACGGCGCCGGCAAGAAGGTTGTGCGCGGCGGCTCGTGGCGTGACAGGCCGGCGTTCTGCCGGTCCGGGTTCCGCCTCGCGTACCCGGCGTGGCAGCGCGTGTACAACGTCAGCTTCCGCGTGGTGTGCGAAATCGCCGACGGCAAGGAAACCGCGGCGGGCGGCGGGAAGTAGCCGTGGCGGACGGCTCGATACGCGGTGTATGCTAGACGGGGAGTGGGAATGGTTGCGCGACAATGCAAGATCTGAAACTCGAAATCCGAAACTCGAAACTCGAAGGAAACTCCAAAGGGAAAAACGGAGAACGCCCGCGCGCAGCGTTTTCTTTTTTCCGTTTTCTTTTTCCTTCGGATTTCGGATTTCGAATTTCGAGTTTGCCCGTCGTTGTTTTGGCTGCCCTGTTTGCAGGACAAGTGACGGCGGGAGAGCTGCAGCGCTTCCGTTTCGAGCAGCCGCACATGGGGACGCTCTTCCGCATTGTCCTCTACGCGCCCGACGAAGAGACCGCCAAGAAGGCCGCCGGCGCTGCCTTCACGCGCATCGCGCAGCTCGATCAGTGCATGAGCGACTACAAGCCCGACAGCGAGCTGATCCAGTTCTGCGAGAAGGCCGGCGGCGAGCCGGTGCATCTCAGCGACGACCTCTTCGACATCCTCACCAAGTCGCAGGAGATCTCGCGCGCGTCCAACGGCGCCTTTGACGTCACCGTCGGCCCGCTGGTGCGCCTGTGGCGCCTCAGCCGCCGCAAGCGGGAACTGCCGCCGGAGGATATCCTGGCGAAGAACAAGGCGGTCGTCGGCTACGAGAAACTGATCCTGGACCCCACGACCCACACCGGACGCCTCACCCAGAAGGGCATGATCCTCGACCTGGGCGGCATTGGCAAAGGTTATGCGGTGGCGAAAGCCCTCGGCGTGCTGAAGGAGCACGGCATCTCGAGCGCCCTGGTCGTGGGCGGCGGCGAAGTCGGCGTCAGCGCGCCGCCGCCGGGCCTTGAAGGCTGGACGGTGGGCATCGCCCCGCTCGAGGACCCGAGCAAGGCGCCGTCCGTGTACCTGCTGCTGCACGACGCCTCGGTCTCGACGTCGGGCGACGCTGAGCAGTACGTCGAGATCGGCGGCGTGCGCTACTCGCACCACATTGATCCGCGGACCGGCCTGGGACTCACGGTCCACAGCAGCGTCAGCGTCGTCGCGCCCGCGGGAGTCCTCGCCGACGGTCTCACGACCGCGGCGTGCATCCTGGGCCCCGAGGCGGGCATGAAGTTTCTCGAAGACATCCCGGGCATCGCGGCGCTCTTCGTCGTCGGCACCAAAGACGGCCAGAAGGCCATCGAATCGCGGCGCTGGAAGGACGTGCCCAAGACGGGGCCGAAGAAGGAGTCGGCGGAAGCGAAGACGCCGTAGCGCGGGCAACACTGACCGTTCGTTTGCTTTTCGCCGCTTCCTGGAGTAGGCTGCGGATGGAGGTCCAGACCATGCCACAGGTGAAAGATCCCCGCTCCGGTGCTCCAGCAGCAAGGCGTTTGGGGCGCCGCGTTCACGCAACGACGACGATTGATGTGACCGGAGCGCTGGCGGAGTTGGCACGGAATGGCGGTCCTGTCTACATCCGTAGCGGCGACGGAAGGCCGCTTGCAGCGTTGATCAGTGTCGAGCACGCGCGGGCCATCGAGGACTTTGAGGCCCGGCGCGATGCACGGCTGGCCGCCAAAGCACGCGCGGAGTTCCTGACTTCCGGTGGGAAGACCGTTCCTTGGGAGGAAGTGAAGGCCAAGGCGGGGTTTTGACCGTGGCGTATCGTGTCCTCTTCACCACGCACGCAGCAAAGCAGTTTGACAAGCTGCCGAAGCCGACACAGGAGGCATTACGGCCCAAGATCAGCGCGCTGGGCGACGACCCGCGTCCTGCCGGTGCCATAAGACTGTCGGGCGCCGACAACGCATACCGCATTCGGGCCGGCGATTACCGCGTCATCTACACGGTCCAGGATGACGTTCTCACTGTGCTGGTCATCGCCGCCGGGAACAGGCGCGAGGTCTACCGCTAGCGCCGCGGACGGCGGTCCGCAGCCGGGGGGAGGTGTAGAATACCTGCCGGATACTTACCCGCCAGAGTGTTGCTGACCGTCTGCGTTCTCAGCGGCTGCAGCGCGTCGGCCGGCGAGCGCGAGCCGCTGCCCGACGGCACGGTCGTCAAAGCCGTCCTCGACACCCGGAGCGCGAGCGAGAACCTGCTCAAGCCCGGCGCGTGGAAGCCCTACGAGACGGGCTTCGACCAGCAGGAAGGCGTCTTTGTGTGCGACAACGGCGGCGACGCCAAGGCGCAGCGCGGCGCCACGCAGCAGATCGTGCTGAACCAGAAGACGCCGCAGCCGATCGTCGCGGCGGCCTGGAGCAAAGCCGAAGGCGTGGGCGGCTCGAGTGACAGCAGTTACTCGCTGTACCTCGATCTCGTCTTCGCGGACGGCACGCCGCTGTATGGGCAGACGGGGACTTTCAGCGCCGCAACGCACGACTGGGAGCGCCGCGAGGTCACGGTGCTGCCGGAAAAGCCCGTCAAGTCCGTCTCGCTGTACCTGCTCCTGCGCAACCACACGGGCAAGGCCTTCTTCCGCGACGCCGAACTGCGCGTGGTCAAGACGCCCGCGGGTTCCGCCGTCTTCGACGGCGTTCCCGTCACGCCCAAAGCGCCGCCGACCGAAGGCTACCAGGTGCGGGACGTGGCGGCAGGCTCGGACTTCGTCTCGATTGACCTGCAGGCCCTCGGGCTGGACCTGGCCAAGCAGGCGGCCTACGAGCGCGAGCGCAACGTGATGTGGCACGAGGCCACCGTGATGGACACGACGGGCAAGGACCGCGCCATCACGCTCGTGTACGCCGTGCCGGTGTCGGGCGAAGGCTGGCGCTGGCTGGCCGATCCGCGGCGCAGCGAACACGCCGAGCCGCTGCGCGAGTACATGGCCGCGAGCAACAACGGCGCCGGCGCCAACGGGCGGCTGTCGCGCTACCCGTTCGCGGCGCTGGCCGGCGAGAAGCGCGGCATGGGCATCGGAGTTGACATGTCCTGCCCGGCCTATTTCCGCGTGGGCTACAACACGGGCACGCACGAGCTCTTCGTGGCGTTCGATATCGGCCTCACGCGTGAGAAGCCGCATGCGCGCGTGCGCTTCTGCTACATGTGGCTCGAGGCCGGCGGGGGCTTCCGCGGGGCGCTGGCGCGCTACTACCAGTTGTTTCCCGAGGACTTTCAGTGCCGCATCAAGCAGCAGGGACTATGGATGCCGTTCGCCAAGATCAGCGCGCTGCAGGGCTGGGAGGACTTCGGCTTCCGCTTCAAGGAAGGCAACGACGAGACGAAGTGGGACGATGCTCACGAGATCCTCACCTTCCGCTACACCGAACCCATGACGTGGTGGATGAAGATGCCGAAGGACATGCCGCGCACGATCGAGGACGCGGCGGCGGAGGCGCAGCGGCTGGCGGAGAAGAAAGGCGACGCCAGCGCCAAGGCCTTCCTCGCCAGCGGGCACTATGACGCCGCCGGCAAACCCGTCGCGCAGTTGCTGGACACGCCGTGGTGCAACGGCGCGGTGTGGAGCATGAACTCGATGCCCGGCATCCAGGGCGAGTTCACTGATTTCAAGAACAAGTGGAACGAGAAGCTGCGCGAGCAGCTCTACGGCCTCAAGCGCGACGGCGACCTGGACGGCGAGTACGTGGATTCCAGCGAAGGCTACGTCACGGCCGTGCTCGACTTTCGCCGGGACCATTTCGACGATGCCAGCACGCCGCTCACCTTCGACACCGCGTCGCACAAGCCGGCGATCTTCCGCGGGCTGATCGCCTTCGAGTACGTGCGCGCCATTGCCAAGGACGTGCACGGCATGAAGAAGCTGATGATGGCCAACGGCGCGCCCGAGCGCCTCTGCTGGCTGCCGCCGCTGCTGGACGTGATGGGCACGGAGACCGACTGGAACCACGGCGGCAAGTGGCGGCCGATGTCCGACGCGGACCTGCTCTACCGCCGTGCGCTGTGCAAGGGCAAGCCCTACTGCTTCCTGATGAACACGAAGTTCGAGGACTTTTCGCACGCGCTGGTCGAGAAGTACATGCAGCGCGCGCTGGCCTACGGCATGTTCCCCGGCTTCTTCAGCGCCGACGCCTCGACCGGGCACTACTTCACGCGCCCGGAACTGTACAACCGCGACCGGCCGCTCTTCAAGAAGTACGTGCCGCTCTGCAAGCGCGTCGCGGAGGCCGGCTGGGAGCCGCTGACGCGGGCGCGGTCGAGCGAGGAGAAGGTCTATGTCGAGCGCTTCGGCGAGTCGCTGCTCACCGTCTTCAACGACAGCGCCGAGAAGCGCAGCGTCACGATACACCTCGAAGGCAAGACCCCCGCCAGCAGCCGCGAGCTGCTGAGCGGCGCGGCCATCGCATGGGACGACCACGCGGCGACGCTGACGCTGGAGCCGGAATGCGTGGCGGTGATCGAGCTGGGGAAGTAGGCTGGCGGAACAGCCCCACAATGAAAAAGGCCCTTGACGGGCCTTTCCTACGAAGTCTGTAAAACGGTGCGGGAAAAAGAGACGGGAGCCGAAGCTTCACGTACTGCGGAGATTGGACTTCAATCGAGGGTTGGTTTTGTAGCGATGTTTTGAACTTCGGTAGGTTCGCCTCGGTTCTCGACACAATCCCCCGCACCTTGGAACTCAGTTTTAAAGCCGCCCCGGTTTGTTACCCGTCAAGACGGACATGGAGGAGGGGTTTCCAGGGACTCCGTCTCTTCGAGTAACACCCGGGGACAGCGGACTATCAGAATCTCCTCGTCTTCCCCTCACTGCTCAACCTTCCTCCTACCTTCACTTAACCACTTCCCCAGCGCCACAGTCAATAGTATCAACGGCCCAACGAGCGGATTTGTTCGATGAATCTCTCGGATTTCCCCTTTCGACCGTTGCTCCCTGGCTGTCTAGCACCTTGACCGTCTCGTCCGTTATATTGGACGCGCTCGAACGCCGAAATCCCAATAAAAGTGCGGTTTTCCGTGAGATAACGCGGACATTACGTGTCCTATTTCCCAACCCTATTGCTTGCGCTGCTTTGCCGCTCCCGGCGCATCGGCGCCCCTTTGTTCGTAGCACCATTGCACGTGTGGACAGCCGTCCGCCTGGCAGCGTTCACGGCTGCGGAGGGCGGCGGCGGGCGCTGCCGGTAGCCAGACCTCTCTCTCCTGGCGCAGAGGATCGGGCTCTCGCTGGCTGCGCCAGAATGTTCCCAGAATCTTCTCAAGAATCCCCTGTTCAGCCTGCCCGCCGAACCCCAACTCGGAGGGCGTCACGGGGTGCGGCTGCGGGTCGAGCAGGAACACAAGCGCCGCCGGAAGGGGCGTACCTACGTGCAGCACTTGTGCGGCCACCACGCCGTACAGAACCCCCTGCCACGCATACCGGACGTACGTGTCATGACCAGTGCCGGCTGCCGGGCCGCCCGCAAGTTTGTAGTCAAACACCTGCCACTCGCCTGATCGCGGCGCGGCCAGCAGGTCAATCTTGCCGCAAAGCGTCACAACCGAACCACTGGGCTGGTCCACGATCGTCCGATAATGAAACGCTTGCTCAGTCAGCCGCTGCTCCGGCGGAAGCTTCAGCATCGCCCGGCCCCACACCGAATCCAGCAGCGCCTTTACGCGCGCGCTCGCTCGGTCGGCCGCCGGCCCGTCGAGCGGCGCGCCCGCCTGCGCCGCTGCCTGCGCCCACGCCTGCTGCACGTCGCACGCGGCGCCGGAGAAGGCAGCCTCCAGCACCGCGTGAGCCGCCGTGCCCAGAGCGCGCGCGTCCGGACTCTCTCCCGCCTCCGCGTCCGCCGCGTCCTGACTGTCGTCTTCGTCGTCGGCCCTGGCGGCCTGCGTGTCTCCCTCCAGCCACGGCGCCAGCGCCGCGCGTCGCGGGCACGCCAGCCAACGCGTCAGCGCCGAAACGCTCACGCGCAGGTCGCGCCGGGCGAGCCCGCCTGCGTCCTGCGTGCCGCCACGCAGTGCCGGCGGCGCAGCCGCGGCCACATTGGCATAATCCTCCCGCAAGCGCGGCGCGCTGCCGGCATCCGGCCGTCCCGTCTCGTCTGTTTCATCGAATGAGACCAAGGCAGCGGGCTGCCCGGGAACAGCGGCAGCCAGATCGGGGTGCTGGTACTCAAGCTTCCGCAAGGCATCCGGACTGGCAGCGAGGAAACCTCCCACGAGGTTTCGCCAGTTGCTCGCTTCGTTCTTCTCATGCCTGGCGGTCTCGCCGAGGAGCACCAGGTAGTCGCGGGCGCGGGTCAGAGCCACGTACAGCAGGCGGCGGCGTTCGTCGCGTTCCGCTTCGGCTTCGGCTTCGCGTGCGTTCTGGTAGACTGCGTCGCCGACAGCCTCCAGCCCTTCCTGTTCCAGGCCCAGCTTCAGCCCCAGTCCCTCGCCGGGGTGATAGAGCGCGTTGCCGCCGAGGACAGGCGCCTGCGCGCCGATGTCCGCCACGATCACGATCGGAAACTCAAGTCCCTTGGCCGAGTGTACCGTGCCGATTTTGACGGCCTCGCCGCTCTCGGGCGCGTCCGGCTCCAAGTCAGCCTCGCCCTCCCGTCCCGGCTGGTCCCATTCGGCCACGGCCTGGTCGCGCAGCCAGCGCACGAAGTCCGACAGATGTCTGACCCGCCGCGCCTCGAACGTGCGCGAGAGTTCGATCACGCGCCGCACCGCGGCCACGGCCACTTCGCCCTGCGGCTGCAGCGCCAGGATTCCCAGGAAGCCAGTCGCCTGGCAGGCGCGGTCAATCAGTTCCGCCGCGGTCCGTCGCCCGCAGCCCGCGCGCAGTTCCTGCAGCAGCGCGTCGGCCTGGCGCAGCGCTGCCGCGTCGGCAACGTTGAAGCCCAGAGCGGCGGGGTCCTCAGCCGCGGCCCGCAGTCGGTCGTGGAAGCTTCCGCCGGCCGTTCGGCCGGCGTCGTTCATCCTCAGCCGCCACAGGCCGCCGTCACTCAAGCCCGCCAGCGGCGAGCGCAGCAGTCCGGCCAGGGACAGGTCGTCGCCGGGATGGACCACGCAGGCGAGCAGATTGCCGACGTCCAGCACTTCCTGCCGCGTGTAGAAGCTCACGCCGCCCAGCATGCGGAACGGGATGTTTTTCTGTGACAACGCCACCTGCAGCGGAATGCGAATGTGCCGGACGCTCCGCGCCAGAATGGCAATGTCCCCTAAGCGCGGCGCGCGCAGTTCGCGCAGCTCTTTGTCCCAGACTCGCGGGCGAGGCAGCGCTGCGTTCTCTCGCGGCGCAATCAGGCAGCAGATGCGCTGCGCTATCGCGCGAGCCTGCTGCCAGCGATGCTGTTCCGCGGCCGGCGTCTTCTCGCCGTCCGGCAGCGCAATCAACTCGCCGGCCGGCCCATCCCACTGGGCGCGCTGCAAGTGCGGCGCGGCTTCGAGCTCGTGGCGGGCGTCGTAGTGAAATGCCGCGTCCCGCGGCCAGACGTGGGCGAAGAACTCGTTGATGAAGCCGCGGACGCGGTCGCGATGCCGCAGCGTTTCCTTCAACGGCGCGACCGCGAAGTGCGGCTCCTTCTCGGCGCTCTCCATCACCGACACGTCCGCGCCCCGGAAGCGGTAGATGGACTGCTTGCGGTCGCCGACGACCGCCAGGCGCACGTTCTTCGTGCCGCCGGTGCCGAAAGCGACCAGCCGCAGCACCTCGTCTTGCAGCGGGTTCGTGTCCTGGAACTCGTCAATCAGCACGAACTCGTAGTGCCCCGTGCCGGCGCCCTGCTTGAGCAGCGTGCGCGTGTAGAGCAGCAGGTCGTTGAAGTCCACAACGCCGGCAGCGCGCTTGGCCCTCGTGTACCTTGCCAGCGCCTCGCTCAGGTACGCGGCCAGGGCTTTCACAAACGGCACATGGAGCGCTTGCAGCAGTTCCGGCGACGGCTCGGCGATCTTGTTCGTCTCGGCCCACTTGAGCGGCTCGCCTCTGGAGCCGTAGAAGACGCCGGGCAGTTGCAGCAGCACGCAGCGCAGGTCGTCGGGCGTTGAGCAGGCCGCGGCCTCCTTGAACCACTGCCACAGTTCCTCTTTGGGCTTTGACTTTGAGACAGGCGGCATCGTGCGGAGCGTCTGTTCCCATTCCCCGATGCGCCTGTGGATGTCGGCGGCAGACAGTTCCGCTGTCGCCCGCCGCGCGGCGTCGTCCGGCGTGCGGCCGCGCGTGCGCAGCACCGAGAGCAGCTTGCGGCCGATGGCCACCAGACCGCTGTCGCCCAGCACGTCCCATTCGCGCGCCAGCGTGCCGAAACGCGGGTCCTTCTGCTGCGCCAGCCAGTCCGAGGCCGCGCCCGCCAGCGCCTCGTCCAGCATTTCGTCCGCTTCGTCTTCCTCGAGGATCGCAAACGCGGTCGGCGCGGGGCTGCGCGCGCCGGCTTCCCGCAGCAGCCGCGCGCAGAACGCGTCTATCGTGCTCACCGGCGCGCCGGGCAGTTCCTCCCAGCACTGCTGCAGATGCGCCTGCAGCGCCTGCGGCAAGTCCGATCCGTGCTTTTCTTTTTCCAGACGCTCACGCGCGCGGCTCAAAAGGTCCGCTGCCGCTTTCTTCGTGAATGTCACCGCGACGATCTGTCCCGGCCGCATCCCGCGGGCCGCACCGCTGCGCGCCGCCGCCAGCCATTCGTCCGGCTGCAGGAACCTGCCGCCAGGCGCAAGGCGGCCCGAAAGCAAGGCGATGTAGAGCTCCGTCAGCGTGTGCGTCTTGCCCGTGCCCGCGCTGGCCGAGATCACGCGGTTGGCGCTCAGGTCCAGCGCGGCCCCCTGGCTCCTGGTCAGCGGAGTCTCCGCGGGCGGAGCCGACGGCTGCGGGGGCTGGTTTCCTCGCTTGCTCACGCGCCGCCTCCCGTCTTGCTGCCGACCCCTTCTTCCGAGGGCACGTTCTGGTAGCGGCACACGAAGCGCGCCGGGCAATTCGTGCCGTGGCATTTCGGCGGCCACACGGGGAACTCTCCCTGCAGTACCGCCTGCACTTTCCGGCGAACCAGCTCGAACAGGCTGCCCGCGGCGCTCTCGTTCTCAGGCGCCAGGAACCCGCGCAGGCTGCCTTCGGGCCACTTGCTGATGGGCAGCAGGTTGAACTTCCCGCCGCGCAGCTTGCCGGGAATGCCGCGCAGGCAGTAATACGCCGCTTCGGACTCGGCCCAGAGCCTCTGCGCGTCAATGCGGACGCGGCCTTGCTCGGCCAGGCCCTCGACGAACCGCACCGCGGCTCTGACGTACACCGGCAACTGCACGGCCAGGAGCTTCTGCAGCGTCTCCTCCTTCACGTCCTCCTTGTGTTGTTCGGCTCTGCCGGCCTTGTAGTCAACCACTCGCACCGCCGTCACCAGCGGCGTTGCGGCGTTCGCGTCGTCCAGCCGCAGGTCCACTCTGTCCACGCGCCCTTCCAGCGGCAGACACAACGCCGCCCCAGGCGCGTCCATGGGTATCGCGACAGCCGGCGCTTGCGCGCTGGCTTCAGGCCCAAACGGCAGCTCGACGGTCACGGGGTAGAACTCAGTCTGTTCGCACAGGCGCAGCTCGTGCTCCAGCCATCGCTCCACGGACGACTCGATCTGTCCGCGCCGCAAGCTCCACAGACCCGGATGGCCCACGAACCGCTCGTGCGGCGCCTGCTGCAAGACCTTCTCGGCAATCGTGCGCAGGAGCCGAAGGTACTCGTCCTTCCGCTTCCGCTCCAGGCACGCCACCACGCGCCCGGCCGCGCGAGCCGCGCCCAGTTGGCCGCTGTAGAACTCCGCGAGCACCGTGTGCCAGATGCTGCCTCTGTCCAGGGGCGACAGTTCCTCGCCTGGCTCGCCGGGCTGTTTGAAGCGGAGGACCTTGTCCGCAAGGAAATAGAAGGGACACGCGGCGAGCGTTTCCAGGCCGCTGGGCGAGAGCCGCAGCATGGCGGGCGCCGGCGTCGGACTTCGCGGGACCAGCAGCAGCTCGGCCAGTCTCGCTCTGGCTTCCGGCGCGGCCGACGCCACAATGCCGTCGTAAGCGCCGGCGCGCGCCACCGCCGGCGGTGTCTCCTCGCCCGAGGCCGCGCTTTCCGCCGCCTGCGCCTGGAAGAAGTGTTGGCGGCGCCGTTCCAGCGCGGCCGTACGGGCCAGCGCCTGCAAGCGCGGCGACTGCTTGTACCACGCCGCCGCGCTGGACTGCTCGTCCGCCTGTTCTTTTGGCCGGCCGCCCCCGAGAATGAACGCCGCGCGCAGTTCGGCTTCTTCGGGCATCAGACAGTGCTTGAGCGGCGGCGCGGGGTTGATCGGCGCGGCCTGGTCATCGCTGGTCGGGCATTGCGGAAGCACTCTGTCCCAGAACAGCGACGCGCCAACCGGCCGCCGTTCGGCGTTC
>Ga0315282_10016803_pt1 | contig 10652 bp, 10 predicted proteins | sample YL17G07_20_MG_FD_203693 | JGI IMG/M metagenome (GOLD analysis project Ga0315282, IMG submission 203693) | Sediment microbial communities from Yellowstone Lake, YNP, Wyoming, USA - YL17G07_20 | ecosystem: Environmental > Aquatic > Freshwater > Lake > Sediment | place: USA: Wyoming | collected... | reverse complement strand
CGTGCAGACCTGTATAGTGGAAGGGTATTATGGGGTGTTCTGTCCTCGCGAGGTGAGGCCCGCCATGCTGCGCGTCCTGCTGGTTGCCGCCGTCGCAGTTGCCCTGGTTGCGTGCGCCGGATGCCCTCGGGCGCCTCAGCCGGAGCAGCCGAGCACGGCGCCCAAGGCCACCAAGACGGCGCCCTCGCCCTCGCAACTCACGGTGTTCGCCGCCTCGTCGTTGACGGAGGCCTTCGACACGTTCGCCGAGGGGTTCACCAAGGCTCATCCCTCGACCAAGGTGAGCACCAACTACGCGGGCACGCAGGAGCTGCGAACGCAGGTCGAGCAGGGCGCGCGGCCCGATGTCTTCGCCTCGGCCTCGAAGGAGCACATGGACGCGCTGGTCAAGGCCGGACTGGTGAAGGATGCGGTCGTGTTCGCCAGGAGCAAGCTGTGTGTGGTGGCCGCCAAGGAGCCGGGGAAGGTGAAGTCCCTGAAGGACCTCGCCCAGCCCGGGGTGCGGGTGGTGGTGGCGGTGGAGACCTGCCCGGCCGGCAAGTACACGCGGCAGTGCTGGGACAAGATGGCGGCGAGCAAAGCGTTCGGCCCAGGATACGTAGCCGCCGTCAAGGCAAGCGTGAAGTCCGAAGAGACGAACGTCAAGTTGGTGTTGGCGAAGGTGGAGCTGGGCGAGGCGGACGCGGGCTTCGTCTACCGCAGCGACATTGGCAGCGCCAAGGTCGCCGCCATCGCGCTGCCTGCCGAGGTGGCCGTGGAGGCCACCTACGAGGTGGGCATTGGCGCGGAGACGAAGAACCCGGGTGGTGCCCAGGAGTTTGTCACCGCCCTGCTCGGGCCGGAAGGCCGCAAGGCGCTGCAGGCCCACGGGCTAGAGCCGGCCTCACCCCCTGAGTGATGCGTGTGGCCCATAGCGCGAAGCCGTCCAGGAGCCTCCTCACTGCCCTGGCGGGCGTTTGCTCCGCCGTGCTGCTGGCCTTCCTGGCCGTCCCGTGCCTGAGCCTCCTGCTCAACGTCCGCTCCGGCGAGATCTGGCAGGCCCTGCGCGAGGACTACGTCCGCCAGGCCCTGGTGCTGACGCTGCGCACGAGCATCCTCGCGGCGCTGCTCTGTGCTATACTGGGTACCCCCGTGGCCTACGTGCTGGCCCGGGGCAGCTTCCCCGGCAAGCGCGTGGTGGATGCGCTGGTGCAGTTGCCGCTGGTCCTGCCGCCGGTCGTCTCGGGTGTGGCGCTGCTCATGGCTTTCGGGCGCCGGGGGCTGCTGGGCGCGCACCTGAGCGCGTGGGGGATCGAGATCCCGTTCACCGCGGCGGCTGTGGTCATGGCGCAGGTCTTCATGGCCGCGCCCTTCTTCGTGGTGGCGGTGCGCAACGGGTTGGCCGCCGTCCCGCCGACGCTGGAGGAGGCCTCCCGGACGCTGGGGGCCTCGGAGCTGCGCACCTTCGCCCGCGTGACGCTGCCGCTGACCTGGCCCGCCTTCGCCTCGGGCCTCGTGCTCTGTTGGGGACGCGCCATCGGGGAGTTCGGGGCCACCATCACATTCGCCGGGAACATGCCGGGCACCACGCGGACGATGACGTTGGCGGTGCTGACGGCGATGCAGGGCGACCTGAACGGCGCGCTGGTGCTATCGGTGCTGCTGCTGGTCTTCTCCTCAGCGCTGTTCCTGGCGGCGGCGGTGATCCTGCAGCCGCTGCGGCTGGCGGCTCATGCTTAGTGTGGAGCTGCGCAAACGACTGCGTGACTACGAGCTGGAGGTGGCCTTCGAGGTCGCCCCCGGCCGCTGTCACGTGCTGATCGGCCCCACGGCGTGCGGCAAGACGATGACGCTGCGCATGATCGCGGGGCTGGAGCGGCCGGACGCGGGCCGCGTGTCCCTGAACGGACAGGCGCTGTTTGATGCCGAGCGGGGCGTGGCGCTGCCGCCTGAACGGCGCCACGTCGGCTTCGTGTTCCAGAGCTACGCCCTGTTCCCGCACCTGAGCGTGCTGGAGAACGTGGCGTTTGGCCTGCGGGCGCGGGGCACCAGCTCCCGCGAGGCGCGCGACCGCGCGCGGGAGGTGCTGGAGCGGGTGCACCTGCCGGGGGTCGAGCACGTGCGCCCCGGACGCCTCTCCGGCGGCCAGCAGCAGCGCGTCGCCGTGGCGCGGGCCCTCGCGGGCAACTCAGACGTGCTGCTCCTCGACGAGCCGATGGCGGCGCTGGATACGCAGACCCGGCGCCGGGTGCGCGATGAGCTGCGGAGCGTGATTGACGGGCTGGACGTGGCCACCGTGGTCGTCACGCACGACCCGGTGGACGCCCTCACCCTGGGCCAGGTCATCAGCGTCATGCAGGAAGGGCGCCTCTGCCAGACCGGCACGCGCCAGGAGCTGCTGGCGCGGCCCCGCAATGAGTTCGTGGCCGAGTTCCTGGGGCTGAACCTATTGCGTGGCGAGGCGCAGAGCACCGAGTCAGGGCTGACCGAGGTCCGCTGCGGCGAGCAGCGTTTCTACAGCCTGCAGCCCGCGGCGGGGCCCGTCTTCCTGACGTGCCATCCCAGCGACATCACGCTGTCGCGGGAGCGGCCGCAGGGGTCGGCCCTCAATGTGCTGCACGGCCGCGTGGTCAGCCTCTCGCGGCTGGGAGCCGCCACCCGGGTCGCCCTGGTCCCGGAGGGCGTCGCCGCCAGCAACGGGTCCACGCTGGTGGCCGAGATCTCGCATCTGTCGGAGCAGGAGCTAGGCCTGCACGAGCATGACGAGGTCTATGCGGTCTTCAAGGCCTCGGCCACCGAGGTCTACTCCTGACACCCACGGGGGGTGTTCGCGTCGCTGCGAGAACTGACTGACTGGGATCGCGAGAAGTACCGCCGCCAGATGCAGATCGAGGGCTTCGGCGACGCGGCCCAGCGCAAGCTCAAGAGCTCCTCGGCGCTGGTGACCCGCGTCGGGGGCCTGGGCGGGCCGACCGCCCTGCAGCTTGCCGCGGCGGGGATCGGCAAGCTGGTGATCGCGCACGGCGGCAACGTGACCCCCTCGAACCTCAACCGCATGATCCTGGTGCGGGGCGACGGGGTCGGCCAGCCGCGGGTGCCGCAGATGCAGGAGACACTGCGGCGCTTCAACCCTGACTGCGAGGTCGTCGCAGTAGCCGAGGACGCCACCGAGGACAACGTGGCCTCCCTGGTCGCGCAGGTGGACGTCGTCTGCGACACGACCCCCCGCTTCGAGGAGCGGCTGCTGCTGAACCGCGAATGCTGGCGGCAGGGAAAGCCCCTCGTGGACAGCGGCATGAACGGCATGGAGGCGCAGCTCACGACGATCATCCCCGGCGAGACGCCCTGCCTGCAGTGCATCGTCCACGAGGTGCCCGCCTGGTGGGACCCCTTGGGCTTCGGCGTGCTGGGGGCCGTCCCGGGGGCGCTAGGCGCGCTCACGGCGCTCGAGGCGATCAAGGTCCTCACTGGCTACGGCACGCCGCTGGCCGGGGTGCTGCTCACGTTCGATGCCGAGGACCTGACCTTCGCCCGCTACCAGCTCCGCCGCCGGCCGGACTGCCCGGTGTGTGGGGAGGGGGCGTAGGGATCGGCTGTAGGGCGGGGACCTGCTCGCCCTGAGCCCGCCGAAGGGTGCCCCGCCTCTAGAGCGGACCACAGCACGGACAGGTTGAGACAACCTGTCCTACCGACGACACGGAGACGGTGCGCCACGCGGCCACAGCCGCCCGCCAGGATTGCTGGGCCTCCTGGTGTGCCGAGGGTGCCGGTCCGGTCCGTGAAGAGGTGCAGGTCCAGGAGAGGCCCCGGCGCGGGTGCTGCCGCCTCGCTGAGCAGGAGGCCCGACAATCCTGTCGGGCCGAGGTGGAGGGCGGCGGTCTGGGTTGTCGGAGACGGCATGGCGGGCAGGAAGGCTCGCCCCACTCACGGAGCGGATGGCGCGGGACGGAGACCGCGCCCTACAGGACGGCCCCGGAGCCGATCCGGGGCAGGCGAGGAGAACCCCATGTCCGTTGTCGTCAAGATCCCCACGCCGCTGCGCAAGTTCGCCGCCGGCCAGCGGCGCGTCGAGGTCCCAGCCGGCACGGTCGGCGCGGTTCTGTCGGCGCTGGTGACCGGGTCACCGGAGCTGGCGGACCGGCTGTATGCCGGTGATGGCCTACTCAAGCCGACCGTGCGTGTGTTCGTCGGTGAGACCGACATCGAGGCCCTCGGCGGCCTCGCGGCGGACGCCGCTGACGGCGCCGTGGTCTCGATCATCCCGCCCGTGGCGGGAGCCTAGGTCGGCGCAAGGCCCCCGATGAGCCAACGTGATCTGTCACGCTATGATCGCCAGATGCTCCTGCCCGAGGTCGGGCGGGAGGGCCAGGAGCGCCTGCTGGCCGGCCGCGTCGCCGTGGCCGGCTGCGGCGCCCTTGGGAGCCTGGCCGCGGCCCTCCTGGCGCGCGCCGGCGTGGGCTACCTGCGGCTGATAGACCGCGACTTCGTTGAGCTCAACAACCTGCAGCGGCAGACCCTCTACGACGAGGATGACGTCCGCAGTGGCGTCCCCAAGGCCATCGCCGCGCGCGATCGGCTGCTGCGCGCCAACTCCGACATCGAGATCGAGGCAGTCGTCACCGATCTCGACCCCGGCACAGCCCTCGCGGCGCTGGGCGGCGTAGACGTCATTATTGACGCGGTGGACAACTTCGAGGGCCGCTACCTGCTGAACGATGTGGCCATCCACCTGGGCACCCCGTGGGTCTATGGCGCTGTGATCAGCACCTACGGACTGACGATGGACGTGATCCCGGGGCAGACCGCGTGCCTGCAGTGCCTGTTGCCGCAGCCCCCTGCCCCGGGCACCGTGGAGACGTGCGCCGTGGCGGGCATCCTGGCCCCGGTCGTCGGCGTGGTCGCTTCGCTGCAGGTGACCGAGGGCCTCAAGATGCTGCTGGGGCGCGACGACCTGCGGCTGGGGCTCTGTGAGGTGGACGTCTGGGAGGGCGAGCTGGAGACGCGCTCCATCGCCCGCAACCCGGAGTGCCCGGCGTGCGTGCACCACCGGCTGGAGCACCTGCAGGCCCAGACGGAGTCGCGCACGGTCAGCCTCTGCGGCCAGGACGCCGTGCAGGTGACGGTGCGCGACCACGCCGGTCTGTCGCTGCCCGCGCTGGCCGCGGCGCTGGAGCCCAGCGCGCGGGTGTCGCTCACGCCGTTCCTGCTGCGGATCGCCGTCGAGGGCTACGAGATGAGCGTCTTCCCCGACGGCCGTGCGATCATCAAGGGCACGACTGATCCCGCCACCGCGCGGGCGCTGTACTCGAAGTATGTGGGGGTCTAGGACCTGGGGCTGCCCACGCACAGGCACTGGGGAGGGGGACCGGCTGCCAGCCGGTCGGCGGGGTGGTCGCCACCGCACTGACGGACAGGCTGCCCGTCCCACTGCCCGAGGCGGCGACGCGGACTACGGAACTGAGGGCCGTATGAGGCAGTACCAACGCCACACTGCAGACCTCGCCGCCCTCCTGGCCGGCCTCTGCCTACTGGGCCTGGCCGGCTGCACGACCACCAAGCCGCCGCCTGCGAACACCGCGCCGCCTGCGAAGACCGCCCAGGCCGCCGGCCCAGTGCCCGTGCTCGTCACGGCTGATCTGCAACCCCTCTTCGACGAGGCCCGCGCGGAGTTCGCGCGGCAGCACCCGGACGTCCAGCTCCAGGTGACCGTCAAGCCCGGCGCGGAGCTGCGGGCTGCCGCCGCGGCGGCGAAGCTGGACGGCCTGCTGGTAACCCTCGGGCCACCCGAGCTAGTGCCTATTGACCAGGCGAGCCGCCTCGCCGTCGGCAGCCGCGTGCTGCTCGCCCGTGTGCCGCTGACGGTCGTCGTGGCGCCGGGGAACCCTCTGGGTATCTGCACCGTGGCCGATGTGGCCGGCCCGAAGGTGAAGGCCCTCGCCCTGGGCGACGAGGCCTCCGGTTCCGTCGGCAAGGAGGCCGAACAGGCCCTGCGCACGGCGAAGCTCTGGGACAAGGCCAAAGCGAAGGTCCGCCGGGTGCCGCTCGAGGCCCTCATCGGTGAGGTGGCCGAGGGTCGGGCCCAGGCGGCGATCGTCGGCGTCCACCAGGTGGCCGATCAGGTGGCCGTGGCATGCCCCGTCGGGGAGGATCTCCACGCCGAGGTGCAGCTCCTGGCCGTGCGCACCACCGGCCTGCAGGTCACGCCCCAGGTCACCGCCCTGACCGAGTACCTCGGCAGCGCCGCGGCCCGACGGCCGCTGCTGGCCAAGGGCCTCCTGGAGCCCCAGACCGAGCAGGCCAAAGGCCAGTCGCTCTTCCTCTACTGCGCAGCAGGCCTCCGCGAGGCGGCCGAGACCCTCATCGCTGCCTTCAAGGCGGAGACCGGCATCGAGGTGCAGCCTACCTACACGGGTTCGGGCTGCCTGCTGGCCCAGATCACGATCAGCCAGACCGGCGACCTCTACTTCCCCGGTGAGGACTGGTACATGGCGCAGGCCAAGGAGCGCGGCTACGTGGCCGACTCCGCCACCGTGGCCTACTTCGTGCCGGTCATCATGGTGCAGAGGGGCAATCCCAAGGGCATCAAGGGCCTCGCGGACCTGATGCGGCCGGACGTGCGAGTGGGGATCGGGGAGCCCAAGTCCTGCGCCATCGGCCAGTTCACCCAGAAGGTGATCGAGGCCAACGGGATGAGCTTCGAGGCGCTGGACAGGAAGGCGGTCTCGCACTTCGTCACGGCGCCCGAGCTGGGCAACGCAGTGAAGCTGGGGGCGGTGGACGCGTGCGTGCAGTGGGACGCCGTGGCGAGCTGGTATCTCGATGACGCCGATGTGGTGGCCTTCCCCACGAACGCGCAGACCATCAGCCCGATCCCCCTGGGTGTGCTCAACTTCAGCAAGCACCCGCAGGAGGCCCGCCGATTCATGGAGTTCGTGCGCGGGCCCAAGGGCCAGGCCATCCTGGCCGAGCACGGGCACACGCTGGACCCCGCCCATCCCCGCTTCCCACCCGCGGGGGCCCCGAGCGCCTGATGGCTACCGCACCCGACGCGCCCGTCGCCGCCCTGGGCCACCGCCGGGACCGCCTGCTGCGGGCCATCCTCTCGAGCTTTCTGTTCGCGTACATGGGCTTCATCCTGGCCGTGCTGCTGGCCAGCGCCATCTGGCTGACCCGCACTGACCGAGCGACGGGCAGTCCGTACTTGTTCGGCCTGGCCCGCGACGAGCAGCTCGGCGGGGAGATCCTCTTCGCCTTCAAGCTCAGCCTAGTGACCTCCGCGATCACCGCGGGCCTGGCGATGGTGATCGGGATCCCGTCGGCCTACGCGCTGTCGCGGTTCCGCTTCCGTGCCCTCGCGTTCATAGACACCGTCATTGATCTGCCGATCGTCATGCCGCCGCTGATCGCCGGCATTGCGCTGCTGCTGTTCTTCCGCCAGACCATGACGGGCCGCTTCATCGAGGATCACCTGGTGCCCGTCGTCTACACCAAGACCGGCATCGTCGTCGCGCAGTTCTTCGTCGCCTCCGCCTTCGCCATCCGGGCCCTCAAGGCCACCTTCGACCAGATCAACCCGCGCTTCGAGGGCGTCGCCCGCAGCCTCGGCTGCACAGCGTGGCAGGCGCTGTGGAAGGTGGCCCTGCCGTTAGCGCGCAACGGCATCATCGCCGGCCTGGTGATGACCTGGGCCCGCGCGATGGGGGAGTTCGCCCCCATCATGATGCTGGCCGGCTCCTCACCCGGCCGCACCGCCGTGCTCTCCGTGACGGCCTTCCTCAACATGTCCGCCGGCCACGTCGAGGCCTCCATCGCCGTGGTCGTGCTCATGGTCATCATCGCCGCCCTCACGCTGGTCACCTTCAAGCGCATGGGCGGGCAAGGGTACCTGTGGTGATCGAGGTCCGGGACCTGGCCATCACCCTCGGCGAGTTCGCCCTGCACGAGATCAGGATGCTCGTGCCGGAGGGCGAGTACTTCGTCGTGCTGGGTCCCACCGGGGCGGGCAAGACCGTATTGCTGGAGTGCATCGTGGGGCTGCACCAGCCCGCCGCGGGCTCCGTGCACCTCGACGGGCGCGACGTGACGGCGCTGCGCCCCGAGGAGCGGAACGTCTCCTACGTGCCGCAGGACTACTGCCTCTTCCCGCACATGACAGTGAGGGACAACATCGCCTTCGGGATGCGCCTGCGCCACTGGCCGGCGGAGCGCTTGGAGCAGAAGACCCAGCACCTGGCTGACCTGCTGCACATCACCCCGCTGCTGGCGCGCCGGCCCCTGACCCTCAGCGGCGGCGAGAAGCAGCGGGCCGCTCTCGCCCGGGCGCTCGCCATCGAGCCCCGGGTGCTGCTGCTGGATGAGCCGTTGGCAGCGGTGGACGAACGCACCCGCGAGCGCCTCTGTGACGAACTGAAGGCGGTGCAGCGCGAGCTGGGCACCACCACCATCCACGTCTCCCACAACTTCGAGGAGACGCTGGCCGTCGCTGACCGCATCGGCATCTTCCATCGCGGGCGCATCATGCAGGTCGGCACGCCGCACGAGGTGTTCCACCAGCCGGCGAACCGTTTCGTGGCCGAGTTCACCCGGTCCGAGAACCTCGTGCCGGGGCGGGTGGTTCAGGAGGGAGAGCGCCCGCACTTCGTCACGGATGGCCTGCGTCTCCCCATCCCCGCGGCCCGCGAGGGGCCCGCGTGCTTGGTGGTCCGTCCGGAGGAGCTGCGACTGCACGGGCCCGGCGCCCTCGCCGGAGACGGCCGCGTGGCCGGCCAGGTAGCCCGAACCGTAGACAAGGGCGCGCTCGTCAAGGTGCTCGTGAAGGCGGGCGAGGCTGACTGGTCGGTCCTCGTGCCCACGCGCATCGCCCGGGAGCTGCAACTGGCCCCCGGCGGCGCCGTGGTGCTGGAGGTCCCGGCAGACGCCATCCATGTGCTGGTGGACGACGAGGGTCCGCCCGATGGCGAGGGGCCGGCGGACCGTGAGAGTCAACGATGATCTACCTGGACAATGCCGCCACATCGTTCCCGAAAGCGCCTGGCGTCGCCGAGGCGACGGCCGCCTTCCTGCGTACGTCGGCCGGCAACCCGGGCCGCTCGGGACACAGCCTCTCGCTGGCCGCCGGGCGCTGTGTCGAGGACTGCCGCCGGCAGGTGGCGCGCCTGCTGGGCGTGGCCGACGAGCACCGGGTCGTCTTCACGCTGAACGCGACCGATGCCCTCAACATGGCCCTCAAGGGGGTGCTGCGGCCCGGGGACCACGTGGTCACCACCAGCATGGAGCACAATGCCGTGGCGCGACCGCTGCGGCGCGCCCGCCAGGAAGGGGTGGAGGTGACCTACGTTCAGGCCGGGCCAGATGGCATCCTGCATCCCGACCCGTGGCGGGCCGCCTTCCGTCCGAACACGCGCCTGGCCGTGTTCCTGCACGCCTCCAACGTGACGGGCGCCCTGCAGCCGCTGGAGGCCTTGGCGACCGCGGCGCGCGAGGCCGGCGCGCTGGTGCTGGTGGATGCGGCGCAGTCCGCCGGCGCCGTGCCGCTGGACCTGGGTGCGCTGCCGGTGGACCTCCTGGCCTGCTCCGCGCACAAGGGGCTGCTAGGGCCGACTGGCGTGGGCATCCTGGTCGTGGGGGAGAGGGCTGACGTTCGTCCGTTGCGCGAGGGAGGCACGGGGTCGCGGTCCGAGTCGGACGAGCATCCGCAGCGCCTGCCCGACCGTCTGGAGGCGGGCACTCCCAACACCGTTGGGCTGGCCGGACTGCTCCCCGCGCTGGCCTTCATCGCCGAGCGTACCATCGCGGGCATCCGGCAGGAGGAGTTGGGCCTCAGCGACCGCCTCTTCCGCGGGGTGGCCGCCATTGACCGGGTAGTGCTGTACGGCCCCCCCGAGGCGGAGCGACGCGCAGCCGCGGTCTCGCTCAACATCGCGGGAGCGGACCCGCAGGAGGTGGCCGGCATCCTCGACGCGACCTTCGGCATCGCCGTGCGGGCCGGCCTGCATTGTGCGCCGCTGGCCCACCGCACGATCGGCACGTTCCCGGGCGGAACGGTCCGCCTGAGCCCGGGTCCGTTCACTACGGACGACGAGATCCAGACGACGCTGGAGGCGGTGCGGACCATCGCGCAGAGCCTGTAGGGTGTGCCGTCCGGTCCGGCTGTAGGGCGCGGTCTCTGTCCCGCGCCCCTCCGTGCCGTTGTAGGGGCGCGGTTCACCGCGCCCGAGGGTTGGGCGCCGTGAATGGCGCCCCTACGGAGATGGCCGTGCCGTTGTAGGGGCGCGGGACACCGCGCCCGAGGGTTGGGCGCCATGAATGGCGCCCCTACGGAGATGGCCGTGCCGTTGTAGGGGCGCGGTTCACCGCGCCCGAGGGGCGCGCGCCATGAACGGCGCCCCTACGGAGATGGTCGTGCCGTTGTAGGGGGGCGGTTCACCGCGCCCGAGGGTTGGGCGCCATGAATGGCGCCCCTACGGAGATGGCCGTGCCGTTGTAGGGGGGCGGTTCACCGCGCCCGAGGGTTGGGCGCCATGAATGGCGCCCCTACGGAGATGGTCGTGCCGTTGTAGGGGCGCGGTTCACCGCGCCCGAGGGTTGGGCGCCATGAATGGCGCCCCTACGGAGATGGCCGTGCCGTTGTAGGGGCGCGGTTCACCGCGCCCGAGGGGCGGGCGCCATGAATG
>Ga0315282_10016802_pt1 | contig 10652 bp, 8 predicted proteins | sample YL17G07_20_MG_FD_203693 | JGI IMG/M metagenome (GOLD analysis project Ga0315282, IMG submission 203693) | Sediment microbial communities from Yellowstone Lake, YNP, Wyoming, USA - YL17G07_20 | ecosystem: Environmental > Aquatic > Freshwater > Lake > Sediment | place: USA: Wyoming | collected... | reverse complement strand
TATGCCCGACTGGATGACGCCCTTGTCGGTAACAACAAGCGCCTTCTTTGCTCCGATTCCCATCGCCTCCTGACCTAACCGTTCCGACGCCCCTAATCCGGCGAGGATGAAATGAGGCACCCGAAGACTGATGATTTTACTGTCCATGATTTACTCTCCTTTCTTTCAAAGATCGAACGGGTCGTACCGGGTGAATTGTCCTTCAGGCTGATCAGGATCAATTTGTTCGGGAATTCGATCCCCATGCCTTTCCCAATATACAAGAAATTGGAATCAAATTCCATATTTTTTAGTAATGCGTCACTTATCCGGGGGGCGATGGGTAGGGGAGGTTGAAGCCTCTACTCTTTGCCTTTGAAATCTTCCCCCTGGAATCGAGCCCCTTCGACACCATTCGCCCTGAGCGCTTCGACTCCCTGTTCCGTTCGTCCTGAGCCTGTCCTTCGACTCCGCTCAGGACATTCGGACGGAAAAGAACCTTTCGCCCTGAGCCTGTCCTTCGACTCCGCTCAGGACATTCGGACGGAAAAGAACCGTTCGCCCTGAGCCTGTCGAAGGGTGCCCAGGACAGGCTTCAGGCGGAAAAACTCCGGCTAAAGTCTCTAATCCATGTTTAAGTGAGGGGATACATTTTTGATGGGTTCAACGGACCCATTGATTCGCAACAAAATATCTGATAGCATTCTTCAATAAGCTAAGGACGAAAGGGGCTTTTGGTTTACTCGTTATTCCAAAGCAATTCGGATAGCGATAAGGGATGTGATGGTAAGTCACATAAGGCTCGGCCTAATCGCCGACGATCTGACGGGAACGTTAGACACAGGGGTTCAATTTACACAGAAAGGGCTCCTGACACTGGTTCCATTCAAATTTTCTCCTTCCTTTCAAGATATTCCGGTTCTTGGCCTGAATTCGAACACCCGGCATTCAAGCGCCGAAATGGCCTACAAAAGGGTCAGACAACTTTGCAGAAGATTGAAAGGCCGTATCCTCTATAAGAAAATCGATTCCACCCTGAGGGGAAATGTCGCCAGGGAGGTCATGGCGATGCTCGATGAGTCCTGTCTTTCAAAGGCGGTCCTGGCCCCTGCTTTTCCCACACAGGGTCGGACACTGGAAGATGGGATCTTAAAGTTCTATGGAACCCCCTTTCATCTCACACACTATCAGAAGGAGTTCTCCCCTCCGCTGGAAACCTCCTTCATCCCTGATTTCATAAAAAGAGAGATTGGAGAATCTATTGGACACATTGACCGGAGAGGATTGGCCGGAGGCGCCTCATTTTTGGCTGGGAGGATCCTGGAGGCAAAGGAGAGGATTGTTCTCATCGACACGTATGAGCCGCAAGATCTCCATACCATTGGGCAAGCATGGTGGACTTTTTTGAAAGAGAGGGCCCTCATCTGTGGTTCTGCGGGTTTGGCTAAAGAGATCGAAATCAATGGATCCGCAGTCCCTGAAAATCGATTCCGGATTAAGAGAACAGAATTGCCTTTTCTTCTTGTTTCAGGAAGCCGGCATCAGAAGACTTTGGAACAGTTGAAGAGAGCAATCGATGAATTCCATTTTCCTGTCATTGAGCCGGACATAAAAGAGTTTGTACATCCGGTGAGATGTTCTCAAGAGGTCCGTCGAGTCATTAAGCATCTCAGCCAGACTTTGAGTGATCATAAGGGGGTTATTCTTTCGACCTCTTTCCAGGAAGCGATTCCGGGGCAAGGAGAAATTGTTTCCACGAACCTTGGAAAGGTAGTTGCTGGAATTCTTCGACGCCAGCATTTATCAAGCCTGATTCTGAGTGGCGGAGACATTGCGATGGAGGTTTGTGGCCGGCTGAAGTCGACAGCGATGAGGATCGAATCGGAGATCCTTCAGGGGATTCCCCTGAGCTCTTTGACCGATGGTCCTTGCAAGGGATTAAATATCGTCACCAAGGGTGGAGGGTTGGGGGAGCCGGATGCCTTCGTCAAGGTGATTCAGTTCCTCAGTCTTTCGGAATGATACTGTTCCGCTCAGGAGGAAGGTATGAGAGCGAGTCCAAAACCAATCATTGCCATCACCACTGGAGATCCTGCCGGGATCGGCCCTGAGATCACGGTCAAGGCCCTTGAGCAGGGCCGAAAGTGGATACAGCGGAGAGTGATTCCTGTCGTGATCGGTGATGCTCAGGTGATGACGCAGGCCCTTCAAATTGCAAAGAGCGACTTGAAAATTCACATCGTAAAGGACCCTGGTGAAGTGTCAGATGAAGGTCCGATCATCAACGTCCTCGATATGAAGAATGTGAAGATAGGCCAATTGAAGCACGGGAAGGTCGATGCCATGGCGGGGAGGGCCTCCCATGAATACATTGTGAAAGCGGCGGAGTTGGCGAGGGAAGGCCACGCCCGCGCCATTGTCACCGGACCGGTGAGCAAGGAGGCGATCAATAAGGCAGGCCTTCCTTTCACGGGGCATACGGAGCTGCTCGCCGAACTCACCGGAGCCAGAGAATACGCCATGCTCTTTGTCCATGGGCATTTTCGGGTTTCCCATGTCACTACCCATGCCTCCCTGAGAAAGGCCTGCGATCAGGTGAAGAAAGAAAGGGTTCTTTCGGTGGTCCGCCTGACCCATCAAACGATGAAGCGATTTGGCATCAAGAACCCGAGGATCGGCGTGGCCGGGCTGAATCCTCATTCCGGCGAGGATGGTCTGTTTGGGGATGAGGAGATAAGGGAAATTATTCCTGCCATCGGGGCTGCGAGACAGGAGGGCATTGTCGTCGAGGGCCCCATCCCGGGAGATACGGTCTTTTCCAAATTGAAGGGCCGTCTCTATGATGTCGTTGTGGCCATGTACCACGACCAAGGACATATTCCTGTGAAACTCCTCACCTTTTCTCTCGGGAAAGGAGGAAAGGACTGGTCCCAGGTGGGAGGGGTGAATGTCACTATGGGGCTCCCCGTTATCAGGACATCGGTGGATCATGGTGTCGCTTTTGGAAAGGCCGGGGAGGGGAGGGCCAACCCGGAGAGCCTGCTGGATGCGATCAAGTTGGCCATCCGGCTCCTTGGAAAATCGCATATGAAATCTTCTCCCTGGAATCGAGCCTTCAGGCGGAAGAACTCCGGCTAAAGCCTCTACTCCCACGAATAACTGGGGGGGATCCCCCAACGGAGTATCCCCTCACTAGACGTGGAATCGAGGCTTTAGCCGGTAAAAATAGGGCGCCCCCCGTTAACCGGGGCAGGTAGAGTTACCCAATCCACCGGAAACTGAGGCATTGCAAACGGAGAAAGTTTGGTTTGACATTATGTGCAGAAAGGTGTATAGGAATTAGGGTAACAGCCTCATTTCTTCTATCCAATCCTTGAATAAAGACAGAAGGGGGGTGGGAAGAGTCAAAGATTGATGGTATCAGACGGCTTCGGAGGTTGGGGATTCTAAACAAAAATCTTAACGGGAGGTGGAAAGCGATGAAAGACGAAAGAGGATTTTCAAGGAGGGATTTTCTCAAGACGACAGCGGTTGGAATCGCCGGGGCGGGATTGGCCTCATTTCCATTGGAATCGTTAGCACAAAAGGGCGTTCAACCTCCCCCGCTGAAGATTGAAAAGGGTGCAGACTTGCGGGTGCTGCGGTGGGAGGTTTTCGTACAGGGCGACAAGGACCTCTGGAATCAGAACACCAAGAAATGGGAGGAACAAACCGGCTGCAAGGTCAGGCTTGAGTATATCAGCTGGGAGGATGTAAGATCCAAGGCTGCCATGGCTGCTTCAGTAGGGGCCGGCCACGATGTCGTCCTCGGGTGGCACGACGACCCCCATCTCTATCCGGATAAGCTTATTGACGTCACAGACATCGCTACATATCTCGGTCAGAAATACGGGGGATGGGAATCTGTTTGCCCGAAATACGCCATCAACCCCAGAACCGGGCGCTGGATCGCCATACCACTTGGTGGCCCGGTGAACTGCATTAACTATCGGGAGAGTTGGGTTAAGGAGGCCGGTTACGAAAAGCCGCCCAGCAATATCGCTGATTTCATCAAGATGTGTAAGAAACTGAAGGAGAAAGGCCATCCGCCAGGATTTGCTCTCGGCCATGCCGTGGGGGATGGAAATAACTGGACTCACCACTGGCTTTGGTCCTTCGGTGGAAAGTGTGTGGATAAGGATGCGAATGTAGTCATCAATTCGCAAGAAACCTGGAATGCCCTGGAGGCGGTCAAGGAGCTCTACGACACTTTGATTCCGGGAACGGCCTCCTGGCTTGACCCCCACAATAATAAGGCCTTCCTCGCCGGAGAAATCTCTGTGACCACCAACGGGATCAGCATCTACGCAGCAGCCAAGAAGGACTTCCCGGAGATTGCGAAGGACACAAACCATGTGAATATGCCTATTGGCCCTGTGGGAAGGCCTACGGAGCTGCACCTCTTCAACCAGGCATTTATTTTCAAGCATACCCGGTTCCCGAATGCGGCTAAGCATTATCTGACATTCATGTTGGAGGAACCGCAGGCCGCTCCCTGGATCAACGCCATGATTGGATACGTCGGGCCGAGCCTGAAGGCTTACAAGAAGCTGCCGGTCTGGACCAGCGACCCCAAGGTCACTCCGTTCCGGGATTGCATTGCCAACATGCTCTGGAATGGTTACGAGGGCCCGGAGGGACCGGCCTCAGCCGCAGCCATGGCAGAATATATCGTCGTCGACCTCATTGGAGACGTCTGCGTGCGTGGGAAGTCTCCCAAAGAGGCAGCCCAGATTGCGGAACAGAGGCTGGCCCGGTACTACAAGAAAAGAGCTCCAGCAGCCAAGAAGGAAGCTCCGCCAGCCAAGAAAGAAGCTCCGCCGGCGAAGAAGGAGACTCCGCCGCCGGCCAAGAAATAGGCTCCTCAGGGAAAGAAGAGCTGAAAGAAATGGATACGATCCAGTCAACCACACAAAAGCGAGGACGGCTTCAGGAACGTTTTTCCGAACTTCTGGAAAACCGCACATTCCTTGGCTTTCTCTTAGTCGCTCCGGCTGAAGCCGTCCTCCTTATTTTTTTGGCCTACCCATTTGTCCTGGGTCTCTGGTTGGGGTTCACGGACACCCTTGTCGGCCGAAAAGGGGAGTTCATAGGGATTGAAAACTACGCGAGCCTTCTTCAAGATTCCACATTTTGGCTCGTCACGTATAACACCTTCCTCTATACGATCGTCGCCGTGATTTTGAAAGCCATCCTCGGCTTCGTGTTAGCCATCGTCCTCAATCGCGACTTCAAGGCGAAAGGACTCCTCCGGGCGATCATTCTCCTTCCCTGGATCATCCCTACGGCCCTCTCCGCTATCGCTTTCTGGTGGCTTTACGATTCTACGTTCAGCGCGATCAGTTGGTCTCTGATCAGGTTTGGTCTCATTGACCATAGGATCGACTTCCTCGGGGATCCTACGAACGCACGGATATCCTTGATCATTGCGAATGTCTGGCGGGGAATCCCCTTTTTTACGATTGGTTTATTGGCGGGTTTACAGACCATTAGCCCGACTCTTTATGAAGCGGCAGAGATCGACGGGGCGGGGCCATGGAAGAAGTTTCGTCGGATCACCCTGCCTCTCGTTCTTCCCCTCCTCGCGGTCATCACGACCTTCTCCACCATCTGGACGTTTGGCGATTTTCAACTGGTCTGGGTTATCACCAAAGGAGGGCCGGCCAATGCCACACACCTCTTTGGAACGCTCTCCTTCCAGAGAGCCGTCCCCGGCGGCCATTTTGGGGAGGGTGCCGCGATCTCGAATTTCATTCTACCCATCCTGGTTTTCTGCGTGCTCATCAGCTTCAAATTCTTAAAGAGGGAGGACTGAGCGATGCACGAATCGTTTTGGAGAAGATCGATCAGGTTTTATCTCCCCCTGCTCTTTTTCGTCATCTTTCTTCTATTCCCTTTTTACTGGATGGCCAACACAAGCCTCAAGCCGATGAAGGAATTGTATAACCTGAAGCTGAACCCGTTTTATGTTCATCATCCTACCCTGGCAAACGCAAAAACCCTCCTCTTCGATACGCTCTTCCTGCGATGGATGTACAATACGTTCTTTGTGGCGATCCTCTCGACGGTCATCGCGCTCGGAACGAGTCTGCTTGCGGCTTATGCCATCCAGCGGCTCAAGTTCAAGACCTCCGGCCCGACAGGCCTGGCCATCTTCTTCGGGTATTTGATTCCGCCCACCATTCTCTTCATCCCTTTGGCCACCATTATCTTCGATCTTCGATTGTGGGATTCACTGTGGTCTCTGGTCTTGACCTATCCCACCTTTCTCATCCCCTTTTGCACCTGGCTGCTGATGGGTTATTTCAAATCCATCCCCAAGGAGATGGAGGAATGTGCGATGATCGATGGAGCCAGTCGACTCCGGGTATTCTGGCGCATTGTCATTCCCCTCTCCCTTCCCGGAATCTTCTCCGCCGGCATCTTCGCCTTCACCCTGTCCTGGAACGAATTCTTGTATGCTCTGGTCTTCATTTCCAGTACTGAAAAGAAGACCGTCCCCATCGGCCTTGTGACCGAACTCGTCCGGGGAGATGTCTATCACTGGGGTCCTTTGATGACGGGAGCCTTATTTGCCTCCGTACCGGTGGCGCTGGTTTATTCTTTCTTTGTGGAACACTATGTGGCCGGGTTAACAGGCGCGTTGAAGGAGTAAACCCCGTTAGAAGATCTTCGCCCTTCTAAGGGGAAGGTTCACACGGGGCATTAGACCCGGTGTTCAGTTCAAAAGAAATTCATTTTTATCCCGCTGCAAGCAGTGGGGCTTTCTAACGGGGTAAAGGATCTATGGCAAAGGTAATTCTGGAGAACGTCTCCAAGCATTTCGTTTCCAAACATTCGACCGAGGTCATCGCTGTCAAAGACTTTAACCTGGAGATCGAGGATAAGGAGTTTGTGGTCTTAGTGGGGCCGAGCGGATGTGGAAAGACGACCACCTTAAGAATGATTGCCGGACTGGAGGAGATTACCGAGGGAAAGATCTTTATCGGCGATCGTCTGGTCAACAGGGTTCCCGCGAAAGACCGGGATATTGCCATGGTGTTCCAGAACTATGCGCTCTATCCCCATATGAGCGTCCATGACAATTTGGCCTTCAGCCTCGAGATGCGGAAGTATTCAAAAAACGAAATTGATCAGAGGGTTCGGGAAACCGCCGATCTGCTCGAGATCTCAGAACTTCTTCAAAGAAAGCCAAAAGCCCTGTCAGGGGGACAGAGGCAGAGGGTGGCTGTGGGAAGGGCTATTGTGAGGAAGCCCCGGGTCTTCCTGTTTGATGAACCTCTTTCTAACTTGGATGCTAAACTGAGGGTCCAGATGAGAGGGGAATTGAAGAAGCTTCATGAACGTCTCTCCGCGACCAGCATCTATGTCACCCACGATCAGGTTGAGGCCATGACCATGGGAGATCGGATTGTGGTGATGAAGGACGGGGTCATCCAGCAGGTTGGAAAGCCACTGGACCTCTACTTTCATCCCACTAATGAATTCGTCGCCGGGTTCATTGGCAGTCCTTCTATGAATTTTGTTGAAGCGACTGTCACGGCCTCGGACAATAAGCTGTGGGTCGAGACGGATGGGTTTCGGTTGAGGGTGCCGGAGGATAAAACCGGGAATCTTTCAGGTCATGTAAAAAAGAAGGTCATCCTTGGAATTCGACCCCAAGACCTCTCAAAGGCTCCGGCTCCCATTGAAGGCGAAACGATCAAGGCGTATGTGGAGATCACCGAGCCCATCGGAAATGAGATTTACCTCGATGTGAAGGCAGGCCGCGATTCCCTGATCGCAAGCGTGAGCCCGAAGACGAAAGTGACCTCCCACCAGGACATCCTCCTTCAGGCAAACCTGGAGAATATGCATCTGTTCAATATCGAAGATGAGAAGGCGATCTGTTAACGAAAAATACTCTGTCCTCCCTTACTTAGAAGATGATCATCAGCCCAAATGGGCATCATGACTTTAACCCAGAGACCTTGCTCGCGTGCGGATGAGACCTGCCCAGTCCGGCCCAATTGTGTAGAAAATAGAGTGTCAGTGAACAGTGTCAGTAATCCGTAGACAGAAGTGGGGTGGACAAAGCGGCCCGCCTGCCGAAGCCTTTTGCCCGCCAGAGCCTTGGCGTCGGCGGGTGGCGCAGGCAGGAGCGTGTCCAGCATTCATTTCTTGCGGGTGTCGCCCCGTGATGACCTGTTATGTTAAGATTACCTTGAATCAAAAAATCTGAGTCATGGAGTGTCCTATGGAAATCCCGATGGAAAGTCTGCCGAAAATCTTCAAGATCCGGCAAAAAATTGATGCGCCCCGATTGGAGAACGTTGAGAAAAGGGTGGAAGAGCTGCTCGACCGGTTCCGATTGTCCGAGAAGGTCAAGAGAGGGGAACGGATTGGCATAACGGCTGGAAGCCGCGGCATCAGGGACAAGCCAAGGGTCTTGAAAACCATCCTCTCCCGGTTAAAGGATCTGGGTGCCTCTCCGTTTGTCGTCCCCTGCATGGGAAGCCATGGAGGAGGGACACCGGAAGGGCAGGTCGAGATGCTGGAGAGTCTTGGAATCACGGAGAAGAGTGTGGGCGCTCCGGTCGTCTCCTCGATAGAGGTGGAAGAGATCGGGCAAACAAAATTCGGAACGCCCGTCTACATTGATAAGAACATGTGCGGCGCTGACAGGGTCATCGTTGTCAATCGGATCAAGCTCCACACCGATTTCAAAGGAGAGCTTGAAAGCGGTCTGGTCAAAATGATGGTGATTGGTATGGGCAAGCCGAAAGGTGCGTTGATGGCCCACCGGCTTACCATCAAGCATGGATTCCCCCAGGTTCTTGCTGAAATTGGCCCGATCATCCTTAAGAAGCTCCCGATCTTTTTCGGGATGGGAATCATTGAGAATCAGTATGACGAAACGGCGATAATTGAACTCCTCAGGCCTGAGGAATTTATGGAAAAAGAGAAGGTCCTTTTGAAAAAAGCAAAAGAGCTTATGCCCATGCTGCCATTTGATCAGATCGATATCCTGGTTATCGATGAGATGGGCAAGAACGTCAGCGGTGCCGGGATGGATACGAATGTCATCGGCCGGAACTTTTTTATCGGAGCCGCGAAGTTCGAGAAGCCCAGGATTACCCGCATCTTCGTTCGTGACCTGACCGAAGAGAGCCATGGAAATGCCACAGGGATCGGTATGGCCGAATATACGACCAAACGCCTCGTTCAGAAGATTGACTATCCCTCAACCTATCTCAATTCGATTACCGGCATGATTCCGGACAATGGCCGGATTCCCATTGCTTTTGAAAAAGATCGGGAGGCGCTCTCCGTTGCCCACTACAACTCCGGGGTCCTTAATCCTGAAGATCTTCGAATCCTCTGGATTAAAAATACCCTTCACCTGGAATACCTTTATGCCTCCGAAGCGCTTCTTAAGGAATCGCGATCAAATCCCGGCCTCGAAATTCTGAGCGAGCCTTTCGATTTTCCCTTTGACAAGAATGGGAATCTCATCTCTCAATGGGGATGATGCAAGGAGGACCGAGGACAGCTAAAGTCTGTAGGGTGGACAAAGCGACCTGCCTGCCGAAGCCTCGGCCTGTGCCGTTTCCGGTACGGCAGCCTGTAGGGTGGACAAAGCGAAGCGTGTCCACCGTGCCTCTCAGGTAGGAGCATGTCCACCCTGCCTTTCTGACGGGAAAAAGAAAGGGGGTACGATGAAGGCCCTTGTCTATCATGGCAAGAAGGATTTGCGCCTCGAGGACGTGAATGAACCGGTTTGTGCAGATGGGCATGCGATTATCAAAGTATCCTTCTGCGGCATCTGCGGAAGCGACCTCACCATCTATGAGGGAAAGCATACCCGTGCAAAACCACCCCTTATCTTAGGCCATGAGTTTTCAGGGGTCATTGCTGAGCGAAAAGGAGGTGAACGGCCGGATCTGAAAGTGGGAGACCGGGTCACTGTAGAACCGACATTCAGTTGCGAAGTGTGTGATCTCTGCCGTTCCGGATCACCTCACATATGTCTAAAAAAGGGACTGTACGGCGTCGATGCCGATGGAGGATTTGCCAGGTTCGTGAAGGTTTCCCTGAGAGGAGCCTACAGGCTGCCCGAACATGTTTTCCTGGAAGAGGGGGCCATGGTAGAACCTCTGGCAGTTGCGGTAAGGGGTGTCGGAATCTCAAAACTGGCGGTTGGGGAATCGGCCGTTGTCCTCGGCGGTGGCCCCATAGGGCTTCTCACAGCCCAGGTAGCCCGGGCTGCGGGAGCAATGAACATCATTGTTGTTGAACCGGTTTCATTCCGGAGAGAGATGGCGGAAAGGATGGGATTTCCCGTTCTCGACTCTGAGAACGCAACCCGGGACAAAATTCTTCAGGTGACGGATGGCAAGGAGATCGACGTGGTTTTTGATGCTGCAGGTTCCCCTGGAGCAGCCCTTCTCGGCACTCAACTCGTGAGGCGAACAGGCCGGATCGTGATCATTGCGGTTTACAAAGAATGGGTTCCCTTCGATCTTATAACCCTTGGGTACGGCGAGATACAGGTTTTCGGAAGCTGTATTTACACATTCAAAGACTTTTCAAAGGCCCTTTCCCTTGTTGAGAAGAGGAGGGTTGACCTCATGCCACTCAACACCCACAAATTT
>Ga0315282_10016801_pt1 | contig 10652 bp, 7 predicted proteins | sample YL17G07_20_MG_FD_203693 | JGI IMG/M metagenome (GOLD analysis project Ga0315282, IMG submission 203693) | Sediment microbial communities from Yellowstone Lake, YNP, Wyoming, USA - YL17G07_20 | ecosystem: Environmental > Aquatic > Freshwater > Lake > Sediment | place: USA: Wyoming | collected... | reverse complement strand
GGCGCCTGTCAAGCACTTTTTTAAATGCGAATTTGCTCGGATTAGGTGTCTGGATTCAACCTATGGAATCTACGAAAGGTTTTTAAGCGGAAAAATTCGATTTACGGAATTCCTGCAGCTACAAGCACCACACCGAAGATAATCGAGAGGATACCGCCGAGGATAAGCGCCCATCCGTTGCTTATCTCCTTACGGAAGCGTATGGCAGTAACAATCTCGAAAATGCCCTAAATGATTGCCCACACCACGATTAAGTAGAGCAACGCGATGGCGGTGAAGCCAGGGTAGATGAATGTGAAAATACCGACCGATCATCACTTAAATTTTGCGGTAGCGCTATCGAAGGCTCTCTTTAGTTCGGTCCAGGCACTTTCGACCCCTTTTTTCAATTCTCCCGATGCGGCGTCGCCCGCTTTCTTCAACTCCTCCAGCTTCTTCTGTGCTTCATCCATCTTAGTGCGTAAGGCGGCAACCTCATTGTCGAGTTTGACCTTCGCTTTGGTCTTGGCCTTGCCCGCCTTAGCCCTAAATTTTTCGAGATCAATCCCCCATTCTTTGAGTTGGCCCTCTAACGTCTCCACCTTAACTTGAGCTTCTTTTTTTTCCTGTTCCATAGATTTTCCTCCTTTGGTTGTTAGTTAGGGATGGCACTGAACTCCGATTTTGGAGTTAACGAATTATTGGAACGTCCCTTTTCTCAATGCTATTTCTTGCACTTTATGCACCGAGGGTAACTTTGTTTACCAACATCCTTTGCCACCCGAACAACATTTTGAATCAAAAGAAGAACGGCCGGGTTCAAAGGTTCATAGAGATGGTTTACCAAATCGTCATCCCGATGGATTTGTCTCAGCTCCCTTGGCCACTTCACGTTTCGTGTGTTTGCCAAAGGTTTTTTGGATCATCACATAGAAGAGCGGCGCAAAGATGGTCACCAGGAAGGTGGAGGTAACCACTCCCCCCAGCACCGCAGTGCCGATGGCCTTTTGGGCGCCTGCGCCCGCCCCGGTGGCAAACGCCATCGGCATCACGCCGAATCCGAAGGCCAAAGAAGTCATGATGATGGGACGCAGCCTCAGCTTCGCCGCTTCCACTGTAGCCTCGATCAGCCCCATTCCTTCTTCCACCCGGGCCTTTGCGAACTGCACGATCAGGATGGCGTTCTTGGTGGTCAGGCCGAGAGTGGTCAACAGCCCGATCTGGAAATAGACGTCATTGGGCAACCCCCGTAGAGTCGAACCGATCACGCCGCCGATGGCTCCCAGGGGCAGGGCCATCAGGATCGAAATGGGGATAGGCCAGCTCTCATACAGGGCCGCCAGGCACAGGAAGATTACCAGAATGGAAAAGGCATAGAGGGGGACTGTCTGAGCGCCAGCCTGCCGTTCCTGATAGGAAAGCCCGGTCCAGTCAGACCCGATCCCCTGCGGCAATTTCTTGACGAAGCCTTCCATGGCTTGCATCGCCTCGCCGGAACTTCTCCCCGGAGCCGATTCGCCCAAAATGTTTATAGATGGAAAGCCGTTGAAGCGCTCTAGCTTCGGAGAACCGGAAGTCCAGTGCCCGGACGCAAAGGAAGAAAAAGGAACCATCTTGCCCGCGTTGTTGCGCACATGAAGTCTTTTCAGATCCTCGGGCAACATGCGGTAGGGGGCGTCGGCCTGGGCATACACCCTCTTCACACGTCCGCCTTGAATGAAGTCATTGATATAGGCGCTGCCGAAGGCCGCCGAGATTGTGTTGTGGATGGAGGTGATGGGTACTCCCAACGCGCCAGCTTTCTCCCAATCCACGTCAATCCGATACTCGGGCATGTCTTCCAGTCCGTTGGGCCGAACCTTGGTCAAGACAGGGTCTTTCGCCGCCATGCCGAGAAGCTGGTTGCGAGCTGCCATCAGCTCGGCGTGGCCTAGACCACCCCGGTCCAACAACTGAAAATCAAACCCCTTGGACATGCTCAGTTCGACGACGGCTGGCGGCGGAAAGACAAACACCATGGCATTGCGGATTTTTGAAAATTTCCCCATTGCTCTTCCGGCCACGGCACCAACCTTGAGCTCCGGCCGGTTGCGGAGTTCCCAGTCCTTGAGCTTGACGAATGACATACCCGTATTCTGTCCCCGGGCGCCGAAGCTAGCCCCGGCAAGCGTCATGCACGATGCCACCGCATCTTTCTCGTCCTTCAGAAAATAGTCTTTGACCGCCTCCATGACCTTTTCGGTCTGCTCCAGGGTCGCGTTCGCCGGAAGCAAGACCTGTACTAACAGGGTTCCCTGATCTTCATCCGGGAGATAGGCGGTAGGCATCCGACTAAACAGGAAGCCTCCCGCCGCCACGATCAGAATAAATATAATCACATAGCGGATCTTCTTGGAAAGGGATTGACCCACCAGTTGCAGATATTGATCTCTGGCCCGAAAAAAGAGGTGGTCAAACCATCTGAAGAACGGTCGCAGAAACCAGATGCCCCCCTCCGCGGCTTCATGCCCCTTAGGCACCGGCTTGAGAAAGGATGCGCACAACACCGGCGTCAGGATCAAGGCCACCACCACCGAAAGAAGCATGGAGGCGATGATGGTTACGGAGAACTGGCGGTAGATGACCCCCGTGGACCCTGCGAAAAAAGCCATTGGGCCGAAGACTGCCGAGAGCACTAACCCAATGCCGATCAGCGCGCTGGTGATCTGGTCCATGGACTTGCGGGTGGCTTCTTTTGGCGAAAGGCCTTCCTCGCCCATGATGCGTTCCACGTTTTCCACCACCACGATGGCGTCGTCCACCAGGAGGCCGATTGCCAAGACCATGGCGAACATGGTCAGCATGTTGACGGAGAACCCGAAAAGCCCCAGCACCGCAAAAGTCCCCAGGAGCACCACCGGCACCGCAATGGTCGGAATCAGGGTGGCCCGCATGTTCCCCATGAACAGGTACATCACCAGGAAAACCAGCAGGATCGCCTCTAAAAGGGTCTTAACCACCTCGATGATCGCCGCCCTGACAAAGGGCGTGGTGTCAAAGGGATAAATGACCTTCATTCCGGTGGGAAAGAAATGGCTCATCTCTTCCATCTTGGCCCTGATGGCCTTCGACGTATCCAGGGCATTGGCGCCGGCCGCCTGCCGAATGGCCAGCGCGGCGGCGGGTTTGCCATCGTATTTTGCGTTCATATCATAGAACTCAGTCCCCAGCTCTGTCCGCCCCACATCCTTGACCCGCACGATGGAGCCATCCGGGTTGGTGCGCAGCGGGATCGCGGCAAACTCTCCGGGTGTCTTGAGCAGGGTCTGGACATTGATGCTGGCATTCAAGCGCTGTCCTTCCACCGCCGGCGCCCCCCCAAACTGCCCTGCTGAGACTTCCACGTTGTAGGCCCGAAGTGCCGTAATCACATCTTGAACCGTCATCTGGTAATCGGTCAACTTGTCGGGGTTCAGCCAAATTCGCATCGCATACTGGCTGCCGAACGTCTCCACCTCGCCTACCCCCGGCACTCGCGAAAGCACCTTCTCCAGGTTGGACTGGGCATAGTCCATTAGGTCACTGCTGTCCATACTGCCATCTTCTGAAATCAAGCCCACCATCACCAGGTAGTTTCGGGTGGACTTGCTCACCTTCACGCCTTGGCGCTGCACCACCTCCGGCAAACTCGCCATGGCGAGCTGGAGCTTGTTTTGCACCTGGGCCCAGGCCAGGTCCGGATCGGTGCCCGGGGCAAAGGTCAGCTCAACGCGGGAAGCACCGGACGAATCACTGCTAGAGGAAAGATACAGCATCTTGTCGAAGCCGGTCATCTTTTGCTCGATGAGCTGGGTTACGCTGTTTTCAACCGTTTCCGCTGACGCTCCCGGATAAAAGGCGGTGATGGCGATGGAAGGGGGAGCGATGGGTGGGTACTGCGATATGGGCAACCTATAGATCGCCATGGCGCCCGCCACCATCAGAATGATGGCGATGACCCAGGCAAAGACCGGACGATTCAGAAAAAATCTCGATAACATCGTACGCCTCCGTTAATTCGATTTTTTGGCCGGCTGGGCCGTCTCTTTGGGTGCTGTACCACTTGTTCCACGATCCTGAAACGGGAGAACCTTTACAGAAGTGCCGGGCCGCACTTTTTGGACACCCTCAACGATCACGCGCTCGCCCGGTGCAAGCCCTGAGGCGACGAGCCATCGGTCACCGATGGCTCGATCGACCGTGATCATCCGCTGTTGGACTTTGCTCGAGTCATCCACAATCAGGGCGACGGCATTCCCCTTCGGGTCGCGGGAGACTCCTTGCTGGGGGACAACAATTGCTCTATCAATCTCCCCTTCCTGTACAACGGCACGCACGTACATGCCAGGCAGGAGAATCTGTTTTGGGTTCGGAAAGATCATCCGGAGGATAAAGGATCCGGTACTTGGATCAACCGTGACCTCGGAAAACTTCAGGGCTCCTTCCAGCGGATAGGGCGTGCCGTCTTCAAGAAGTAACTTCACTCGTGCCCGGTCGGTACCGGTGCCTTTGATCCGACCAGCTGCCATGTTCCGTTTGAGCTGCAGCAGGGTGGCACTTGACTGTGTCGCGTCCACATAAATCGGATCCAGCTGTTGGATGGTTGCGAAGGCGGAATCTTGAAACGCTTTTGCGAGAGCGCCCACGGTCACGTTGGATTTTCCGATTCGCCCACTAATCGGCGCTGTGATCCGGGTGTATTCCAGATTGATCTGAGCCGTCTTTAGCGCCGCTTCCGCCTGTGGGATGGCAGCTTCGGCCGCGGCCACTGCTTCCCGGTCGTTCTGTACCTGTGCCTCTGCGACCCGTAGTGCAGCCTCGGCTACTTCGGCCTCGGTTACGGCCTGGTCACGCTGGCTGGCGGAGACGGATTTGCCCTTGAACAGCTCCTCGAAGCGCCAGCGGTTTGTCCGGGCAAGCTCCAGGGTGGCCCGCTGCCGCGTGACGCTCGCAATGCTCGCTTCCAGTGACGCCCGCGCACGGTCTGGAGCCTTCTTCACGACAGCAAGGTTTGCGGCTGCATTGTCGTACGCCGCTTGAAAGGCGGCGGGGTCGATTTGATAGAGGACTTGACCAGCTTTCACATCAGAGCCTTCGTCGAATAGCCGTTTCTGAATGATGCCATTCACTTGAGGACGGATCTCCGCAACAAAATAGGCGGATGTGCGACCTGGCAATTCGGTGGTTAGCACGACCCGTTCCGGCTGGACTGTCACAATGGAAACCTCGGGGGTGGCAGGCGGCGGAGCAGCCTGCTTCGAGCCACAACCAGACGTTATCAGTCCAAAGACAAGTAACCCGATAATGGCAATTCGTTTGATCCTGTCATTGATTTGCATATAGCACCTCATAACGGTGTATGGATTTCTTTGATTCTCATGTTTTTCCTTAACACTCAAAACTCCTCCTGGCCAGCGATTTTTCGTCCCGCCTGAACCGTCACTTTTCAAGCTCAAATAACATCCATGTGCCGGGGTCTGGAGTTCCCATAACTGGGAGGGAATTCCAGGGCCGATGTCTCAACCCATAGTGAATGATTCAGAAGTCCCAGATTCCTTAAGGCAGAACAAAACCTTAGCCCGAGAGGACTTTTATTCTGACTCCCCGGTTCTGATTTCCAATAGATGTGGATGCTCAAATCAGTCTCTACCACGAAATGATGATATATCCTTATTTCTACCAAATGCTTTGACGTATCGGTCGGCAAATTAGACTCACTTACCCCTTTCAGAAGTTCATCCAAAAATTGCGTATTAATGTTTGCAGGAGAACGCAAAGTGATAATCTCAACCCATCTCATGGCGATTCCTCCATCGATATTCGTTATTTTAACAAGCCAATATCGTGCCAAATTATTAATATCATTAGAAATCAAGTACTTATAGGAAGATTCCCCTTAGATGTTTACCCAATAGGGTAAAATATGCTATGCTATGGTGTAATTCTACTCCACAGAATAAGCTGGAGTGGTTATGCCCTGGGGAAGTTACGAGCGACAGTCCTTCCCGCTGCAAAATCCGAAAGGCACCCCCACCCAAACCCTCCCCCTTGAGGGGGAGGGTTTGGGTGGGGGGAAAAGAGGATAGAATGATGAACGTGGATGAAAATGTTTTTTTTCGCCAGGCAACCCTTCGTATTTGTGGCAGCCTCAATATTGTAACGGCTCTGAAGAGTTGTTTTGATTACATAAAACTCTACATCCCCATGAATCGAATGAGCCTGCATATATTGGATGCTGATCTGAATGTCGTACGATTTGTGGCTTCGGTCGGAGATAACGTAACGCAAGACTTTGAACGAGTTTTGCCCTTACCCGAGAAAGGCCGCAATGAAAGGGCGGCCTTATTGAAGAATGAAGAAGTGATCCGAATTATAAACCAGCCCGACCCGAACTTAGGATCCCGAGAGATACAAGAAAGACTTGGGCTCAAATCCGATGTATCAGTAATAACCATGACTTTGAAACTTGAAGGTAATTCGATCGGTGAACTCGGGCTAGGTGCAGATGGCCTGAATCAATACAATAATGAACACGCTCGGTTGCTTCAACTGCTCCATGAACCTTTTGCCATTGCCATGTCCAACGCACTGAAACATCAGGAAGTCATTCGATTCAAGGACATGCTGGCCGATGACAACCGATATCTTTTTGACGAACTGCGGTCAGTCTTGGGCGATGAAATCATTGGTTCGGATTTTGGTCTGAAGGCAGTGATGGAAATGGTTCAGCAGGTGGCGCCCCTCGACAGCCCTGTCCTGTTGCTGGGGGAGACGGGTACAGGAAAAGAGGTCATCGCCAATGCGATTCACTATTCTTCACCTCGCAAAGACGGGCCGTTTATCAAGGTGAACTGCGGAGCCATCCCCGAGACTCTCCTCGACAGCGAGCTCTTCGGTCACGAGAAGGGAGCTTTCACCGGGGCCATCAGCCAAAGGAGGGGGCGATTCGAACGGGCCGATAAAGGTACTATCTTTTTGGACGAAATTGGGGAGCTTCCACCCCAGGCCCAGGTCAGGCTGCTGCATGTCCTTCAAAAGAAAGAGATCGAGCGCGTGGGAGGAACAAGTTCCATACCGGTTGACATTCGTATTATATCGGCCACACATAGAAATCTTGAAGAGATGATCGCCTCGGGGCGATTTCGAGAAGACCTCTGGTTCCGGCTCAATGTCTTTCCCATCATGATTCCACCACTGAGGCGGAGAAAAGAAGATATCCCGGCCCTGGTGCATCACTTGATCGACCGCAAGTCCACGGAGCTTAAGCTCACACAGAGACCTGTGCTGGTCCCGGGCGCCATCGACAGGCTTATCGCCTATGACTGGCCGGGCAACGTGCGGGAACTCGAAAACATGATCGAACGGGCATTGATCCAGCACCAGGGGGGGGTTCTTTCATTTGAAACGCTTTTGCCCCTAGCGGTCTCCGGAGGTCGCGAAGTGGGTGAGGAGGCAAGGCGAAATCAAGTTCTGTCTTCGTTGGACGAGATCAATGCCCGGCACATTAGGCGAGCCTTGGAGATGGCCGGTGGCAAAATCAACGGACCAGGAGGAGTCGCACAAATCCTAGGGGTTCATCCAAATACTCTTAGGAAGCGGATGAACAAACTGGGAATTCCGTATGGAAGGAGAAGCTGGCAACTTTCGAGCGGTCAGAAATAAGAAACTTGCGAGCAGAAGGAAGATCAGTCTGAGGCCCAACTGCTACAACGGAAAGTGGAGCCCAAGTCCCTTGCCGTGAGCACAGTCGAAGGATTGACAAGATTTTAACGACTATGATACGTTTACCCTGTCGTTGATGATGATCAGATTCCATTGATAAAAAGCCCCCCTATTCCACTTGATGTTCGATTGAGTTCATATCGCACCATTAGGTCAACAACAACAGGGTTGACAAACATGAAAAACAAGCCGCTTTCCATCATCCTCGTTTTCATTTTCTTACTTTTCGTTGCCCATTGCACGGAAGGGAAAAGGGCTGCCGACTCAAGCCCTAAAGGAGATTATAAGACCATGCGGGAAGGGATGGTTGAGACACAGATAAGGGCGAGGGGGGTGAAAGATCCCCGCGTTCTTGCAGCCATGCTCAAGGTGGAGCGCCACCTTTTCGTTCCCAAAGATCTTCATCCCACTTCCTATTCAGATCAACCGCTTCCTATCGGAGAAGGTCAGACCATCTCCCAACCCTATATCGTCGCCTTGATGACAGAGCTTCTGGATCTTAAGGGAGAGGAGAAAGTTCTGGAGGTGGGAACCGGATCAGGTTATCAGGCGGCCATCCTTGCTGAACTGGCCAAAGAAGTTTATACCATCGAAATCGTCGAAAAGCTCGCCAACTCTGCTGAAAAACTCCTTCTCGATCTGGGTTATAAGAACGTCAAAGTGAAGGCGGGAGACGGATATCTGGGGTGGCCTGAAGCAGCCCCCTTTGACGCCATCATCGTCACCTGTGCGCCGGACCATATCCCAAAGCCTCTGATGGACCAGTTGAAGGAAGGGGGCCGGATGGTCATTCCGGTCGGGGAATCTACCCAGGAGCTAAAAAAGATTATCAAACGGGGTGGAAAACTTGAAACGACGAATGTCATCCCAGTCATCTTCGTTCCCATGACCGGGGAGGGAGTGAAGAAGAAAGAATGACGCGGGGATAAGGAGAACGGGGGACAGGGTGAAGAAAAAGATGATGGGGAGACGGCGAGAATCGGGGATGGGGAGATAATGGGATAGAGCGATAGGGAGATAGGGAGAATAAAACAGAAAGCAGTACGCAGTACGCAGTATGCAGTAGGCAGTACGAGGAAGAGAGAAAAAAGTAGGCACTAAGCAGTAGTCAGGAGGCAGAAACACAAAACAGATGGCAGAAGACAGTAAGCCTCAGCCTCAGCCTAAACCTCAACCTTATTCTTTTTTGTTATTCCTCTTTTTTCTCCAATATTCCAACCTTTTCTTAATCTCTATTTCAAACCCTTGATTGGATGGACGGTAGTAGATTCTTCCTCTGAGGTTTTCGGGAAGGTATTCCTCTTCGACGAAATGTTCTGGATAATCATGAGGATATTTATATCCTTCCCCATAACCCAACTCCTCCATTAACGACGTAGGAGCATTTCTTATATGAAGAGGAACAGGCAAGTTCTCAACTTCCCTCACATCTTTCTGAACTCCCTGGAATGCAGTATAAAGAGCATTCGACTTCGGGGCAGTGGCCAGGTAGACGGCAGCCTCAGCAAGGGCTAAATTGCCTTCTGGCAACCCAATAAAGTGAAACGCCTCCATTGCGGAGATGGCAACCTGTAAGGCCTGCGGGTCTGCCATCCCCACATCTTCGGAGGCAAACCGGATCATCCGCCGAGCAATATAAAGGGGGTCCTCTCCAGCCTCCAGCATCCTCCCCATCCAGTAGAGGGCTGCATCGGGATCACTTCCTCTCAGGCTTTTATGTAAAGCAGAAATGAGATTATAATGCTCCTCACCCGACTTATCGTAAAGGAAGGCCTTTCTCTGGAGGACCTCTTCCAGATTCTTCTTTTGGATATGACGAATTCCCTTGGAATCGGGGGGAGTCGTCAGAACAACCATTTCAAGAGTATTGAGCCCTACCCTCGCATCACCATTGGCCACCAAGCAGATTCCCTGAAAAATTTCCGGTTCCACCACTGTCGGGTATATTCCTAACCCCCTCTCCTTATCTTCGAGACCCCGTTTCAGAATCCCCTCGATCTCTTTCTCGGTCAATGCATTGAGGGTAAAAACTTTGCTACGGGAAAGCAGAGGGGAGATCACTTCGAAAGAAGGGTTTTCTGTAGTGGCGCCGATGAGGATGATCGTCCCCTTCTCCACATGGGGGAGGAATGCATCCTGCTGAGCCTTATTGAACCGGTGGATTTCGTCCACGAAGAGGATGGTTCTCCTCTTCTGATACTTCCATTCTTCATTTGCCTCCTGGACTACTTCCCTGATCTCCTTTACCCCGGAGAGGACTGCGCTGAAGCTGGCGAAGTAAGCTCCCGTCATCGAGGCAATGATCATGGCAAGCGTTGTCTTGCCTGACCCAGGAGGTCCCCATAAGATCATGGAGGGAAGATGATCGCTTTCAATAGCCTGCCGTAGGACTTTCCCTGTTCCAAGAAGGTGATCCTGGCCTACGAATTCATCCAGTGTCCTCGGCCTCAATCGGTCGGCGAGAGGAGCCTCTCTCTGGAGTAATTCCTTCCCGTTCTTATCAAAAAGACCGGACTGTTTTTTCAAATTCTTTGTTCCTCTCGATGATCCTATCCATATCCCTTAAAAACGTAGGGTTCGCTCGCCGAGCGAACCGGTTTATCCGCCTGTTCGGGGAACAGGCCCTACATAAATCTTTGCCCTATGGCTTGTTCTGAGCCACTTCCCGAATGACTTGGAGCATCTCATCGTGAATCCACCCGTTGGAGGCAAGGATCTCTTCGTCATAGATGCTGAAATTCCCCCCCTTAAAATCGGTGACCTTTCCCCCAGCTTCGGTAACCATCAAGCCCCCCGCCGCCACATCCCAAGAATGGATTTTCAATTCCCAATATCCATCGCAACGGCCCGCGGCCACATAACAGAGGTCAAGAGCTGCAGAACCCGGTCTGCGGATGGCAATACTCTTCACCATAAACTGACGGAAAAAGCGA
>Ga0315282_10016800_pt1 | contig 10653 bp, 13 predicted proteins | sample YL17G07_20_MG_FD_203693 | JGI IMG/M metagenome (GOLD analysis project Ga0315282, IMG submission 203693) | Sediment microbial communities from Yellowstone Lake, YNP, Wyoming, USA - YL17G07_20 | ecosystem: Environmental > Aquatic > Freshwater > Lake > Sediment | place: USA: Wyoming | collected... | reverse complement strand
CGCAGGACCCTGACGCGATCCTGTGGCTCGCCGAATCGCTGATCGGCCAGGATAACCGCAAGAGCCGCGACGATGCCCAGGCAAGGCTGCTGGAGTTCGTCAACAGGGCCCCGCAAGGGGCCAAGCAACCGCAGTACGTCCAAGCCTGCCTGCTCCTGAGCAGCATCGCACTCGCAAACGAGACGGCGACGGCAAAAAACGATGCGCTGAAGCCGCTGGGCCTCGCTATCGAGAAAGGCCCCCCGTCTCCGGAGCCTTACCTGGCCCGCGCGCGCTTCATCTTGCTTCCCCCCCGGCCTGAGGGAAAGGCCGAACATGACGCGGTCCTGGCTCGCGCGAAGGCCGACCTGGAGAAGGCCGCGGCGCTGAAGTCGGACGACCCGCGCATCTCCCTGGATCTGGCTTCGCAGTGGATACGCCTTGGCGAGTTCGAGAAGGCCGAGGCCGCGCTCAAGGCCCTCGACGCCATGCTGGTTCCCGTGAACGACAGCGAGGGGAAGGTCGCGGCCTATCGCCTGGGCGACGAGAAGGCGTTTCTGGCCTACGACATCGTCGATCCTGTGGACCTGGTCGCGGCCAGGTTCAAACTGGCCTTCCAGGTCCTGGCCTCCCGGCGCGCGGCAGAAGGGGGCGTCGCCCTCGCCGACAGGACGCTCGCCGTTCTCAAGCAGCCGCACCACAGGATGGCGGTGCTCCCCGAGGCCGTCGAACTGTACGTCGCCGGCGGCAAGACTGCGGCGGCACGCACCTGCCTCGACGAGTACCTGAAGGCGGCGGAGATGCAGCAGGTGCCCGAACCGCGAGAGAAGGTGGCGTGGCTCAAAGCGTATGTGGCCCAGGCGGAAGGCAATCACTCGGGCGCCATTGCGGCGCTCGAGCCCGTGGCGTCGGCAGGCCTGCACGACCTGCGGGCTTGGATGGTGCTGGCCCATGCGTATGGCCGGACGGGACAGTCCCAACTGGCCGCTCGGGCGCTCGACGAGTGCCGCCGCCTGGGTCCCCAGGATCTCCAGACGATGCTCTGGCTGGCCCGCGAGTATCGGTCTCAGGGGCGGATGGACAAAGCGATCGAGGTCGCGGCGGCCGCCGCGCACCTGGCGCCCGACAGCCTCCCGGCGGCGATCCTTCGCATCGAGAGCGCCGCGCTTGCCGCACCCGAGAAGCCCGATGCCAAGAGCAAGGCCGACCTCGACCGGCTGGCCGCAGACCTAGCCTCGCTCAGGAAGAAACACGGCGACCTCCCCTCCATCCGCCTGGCGCAGGCCACGCTCGCGGTGAAGCAGGGACGCCCGGATGAGGCACAGAAGGAACTGGAAGAAACCATCCGGTCGGCCCCGGAAGCCGATGCCCTGACCGCGAGGCTGCGGCTGGCCCAGGTCCTCCTCGGCCAACAGCGGACGGATGACGCCGTCAGGATCTGCCGCGAGGCCACGGAGAAGTATAAGACCCAGCCCGCGCCGTGGCTCGCCCTGGCAGAGGCGTTGGCCTCGAGCAAGAAACTCGATGAGGCCCGGGCAGCAATCGAGGCCGGACTGAAGGCCGTTGAGTCACGGGAAGACAAGGAGGCCCTGAACCTCCAACTGGAGTCGCTGAACATCACCAACGGCAGTCCCCAGTTCCGCGTCGAACGCGCCAAGGCCCTGGCCAAGGAGGAGACGGCCGACGCACGGACCGTGTTGCTGCTGCTTCAGTTCCCCGAGATACGCAATGACGGGGCCCTGGCTCAGGCGATGGTGGACAAGATCCGCCAGATACAGGGCGAGGGCAGCGCGCTCTGGCGGCTGTACCAGGCGGAACTGTGGCTCTCGCAGGAACGCTGGCGCGACAAACAGAAGCAGGTCGCCGATGCCCTCAACAGGTGCCTGGCGGCAGACCCGAAATGGTCGGCCCCGGCGCAGTTGCTTGGCTTGATGCAGGAGCGGCTGGGCGACCGCGACGGTGCGGAGGCAACCTACCGTCGCGCCTTGGCCGCCAACCCCGAAGCCGTCGAGATGGCGGATCGTCTGATGGTGCTTCTTGAACGCCGCGGCCGCTTTGCCGATGCGAAAGATGTGCTCGACCAAGTGGACAAGGGCACCGGCGTTCTTGGCGGCCATCGGTGGCGCGTGGCCTATGGCGAGGGGAACGTGACCCAGGCCATCGAGTTGTTGAAACTGCGGGTCGGCCATGACCCCAAGGATGCCGTCGCCCGCGTGGACTTGGCTCGTGTGTTGTACACGGAGAAACAGGACGTGGGCCTCGCCCTGAAGTACCTGGACGAGGCGGCCGCGATAGCGCCCGATTCCATGGTGCCGCTTACCGTGAGACTCTCCATCCTGGACAAGGAAGGCCGCCGCGACGAAGCCCGCCGCCAACTCGACGCGGAAGTGGCGAAGCGCAACTCCTTTGCCGCATACCTGATCCGGGCCGACTACCTTGCCGCGATCGGCGAGACGGCCCTTGCCGAGAAGGACTACACTCACCTGACCACCTTGGGCACCAACGGCGAGGGGCACACGAGACTCGCGCGGTTCTACGCCGATTCCGTCAACTGGGACAAGGCCATCGCGGCGTTGGAGGGGGGCATCAAGGCCTTCCCGGCGAACCTCGTCCTGCAAGACCGCCTGATGCGGGCCCTGTTCAGCCGCAACACAGGGGATGATCGCGAGAAGGCCGCCAAGATCCTGGCGACGCTCGAGAAGGCCCGGCCGGACGATCCCGGGATCCTCGGAGTCCGCGCCTTGGAGTTGCTCCGCGAAGGCAAGGCGGAGTCCACACTGAAGGCCCAGAAACTCCTCGAACGGGTCGTTCAACTCGCACCCACTCAGGTCGACGCCTACCTGACGCTGATCAACATTGCTTTGAACTACCGCGGCGACGCTGCCGGCGCGCGCAGCCTTGCCGCGAAAGCCATGGAAGCGAACCCCGGCAGCAAGGAACTGGTCCTGGCCAAGGCCGAGGCGGAGCGGCGACTCGGCAACCTCGCTATGGCGCGCGACGCGATCCGCACGCTCCTGAAGCAGAACCGCGATGATGCCGATGCCTTGGACAGGCTGGTGTCGCTGGCCGGCAACCCGCCTGAACCCAAGGCGGTCGAGGAGGCCCTGGCTCTGGCAAAAGAGGCGGTGACCCGCAAGCCTTCGGACGAGCAACTCCAACTGGTCTCTGCACGAGCATTAGCCGTCGGTGGGCAGACTGACGCCGCCATCACAAGACTTGAGGCGTATCGGCAGACGGAAGCAGGCCGGGGCAGCGTCGCCGTATTGCTCGCCTTGGCGGATCTCCACCGCCGGGCGGACCGCCTCACCGAATGCGGTGAGCGCATTGAACAGGCCGCAAAACTGGGGCCGGATCACCCCGGCGTGGCGGAACAACGGCTCCTGCGGCTCAACGCGGCAAAGCAGTTCGATGGGGTCGTCAGCCTGGTGTCATCTCTGACAACCCAGAAGAACGTCAACGCCCGCATTTTCGTCATGGCTGCGCAGGTGCTGCGCGCTCCCGGCGCCGAAGCGTACCGCAAGGAGGCCGAGAAGTGCTACAAGGAGGCGCTTCGGCGGGATCCCTTGAACATCGAGGCGCTGCGCGGCCGCGCTTCTCTGGCGTACGACCAAGGCAACATCGACGACGCCCTGGAGCATTACGCCAAGGTGCTCGAAATGCATCCTTATAACGCGCGGGCGCTCAATGACATGGCCTGGATCCTGTCGGAATCGAAGCGGGAGTACAAACGGGCACTCGAGTTGGCCGACAAGGGCGTGTCGCTTGCGCCCGACGACGATCACCTGCGCGACACGCGAGGGGTGATCCTGATGCGGCTGGGCCGGCCCCAGGACGCCCGCAAAGATTTCGAACGGTTCGCCCAACTGAACCCGCCCGACACCCCGCGCCGGGCCAAAGCGCTCCTCCAGTTAGGCCGCGCCTGCGCGAAACTCGGCGAGTCCGCCCAGGCCAAGCGCCACCTCAACGAAGCGCTTGAGATCGACCGCCAGAAGCCGGTCTTCAGCCCTCAGGAACGGTCCGAGATCAACCAACTCATTCAAGCCCAAGCGAACAGAGGATGAGCCGTTGCAGCGTCCTTGGCGCCGGTTGACTCGGCGTGGTGAAGAACCTCGACTACGGAATGGGGAGGTCGCCTGCGCTTGCGTGGCCGCCCGAGGCCATCTATTGCGGGCGGTGTCCAGCCTGCGCAGCAACTGCTATGGTCCACCCCCCAACCATCTCGACGAAGAGGCAAACCGGGCTGTGACTATCAACGATCCCCCGTCCCTCGCCGGTACCGCCTGCATCCCGTGGGTGAAGGCGTGGCATCTTGCCGCCGTATATGCCCTGATGATCGCCTACGCAAGCCTGATGCCGTTCGACTTCAGCGCAGACTGGGGCCGCGTCGCCGAGTGTTTCACCAACGCCTGGCAGTACTGGCCCACGGGCGCCGTCTGGCCCGGGCGCCGAGACATTGCAACCAACGTGGTCGCCTACATTCCGCTGGGCTTTCTTGTGGCTGTCCACTGGATGCTGAAGCAGCGGACATCACGTGGCGGTGTTGCGGCTGCTGGCGCTCTCTGTGCGGCCATGAGCATTGCGATGGAGTGTCTCCAACTGTTCCTGCCCTCGCGGACTTCCCAGGTCAGCGATGTGCTGGCGAATACGTAACCGTTCACGGAATTCCGCTCAGATAGTCCACTGACTGAAATCAAAAAAGGGTTCGGATTTTTCTGGCGCGATGGTGTCTGTTAGGGTACATCATCGCTTATGCAGAATGATTTGACCATCAAACACTTTTTGGAGAGGCTGGAAACGCTCGAAGCCAGGCTGGCGCGCTGCGGCGGGAGAACCGCCAACGGCATCTGGCCAACTAGATGCTTCGCCTCGACGACGAGCGACTGCACGACGACAATGAGCAGCTCCGCGGCGAGAACCAGCAACTGCGCCAGGACAACCGGCATCTTCGCGACGCAATCGCCCGCCTCAAGAAGAACTCGTCGAATTCCTCCAAGCCGCCCAAGGACCCGCCCCGACGCGGCCGGAAGAGGACGATCGGCGGGCAGCCCGGCCATTCGGGGCACCAGCGTCCGCCGTTCGACGCCACCAGATCGATCATATTAGTCTCCATGAGTTGTCGCCCCAGGAGGTCCGGCGTCGAAGGCTTCGCCCGCTCCAGCAGTGGCGCGTGCTCCAGCAGGTGGAGTTGATCGAGAAGCCTTACGCCGTCACCGAGCACCGGGCCCGCTGCTATGTCACGCCTTCCGGCCGCATCGTCCAGGCGGCGATGCCGCCGGAGATTCGCCACGCGGGGCTTCTGGGGCCGAACCTGACGGCCCTCGTCGGCTGGCTGAAGGGCTGCGGCCGCGTCAGCTATATCCGGATCGGGGAATTCTACCGGGACGCGCTGAACCTGCCAATCAGCGGCGGGCATTTGGCCGGCTGCTCGACGGGCAAACTGTCCGAGGCCTGAAGCCGGCCTACAAGGAGGCGGCGTCGGCCTTGCGGCAGGAAGCCGTCCTTGGCAGCGACGAGACGGGGCATTATCACGGCCGCAAGCGGTACTGGACCCGGTGTCTGCGTGCCGCCCGATTCACCGTCTTTCACATCGACCCCACACGGGCCACGCAGGTGCTCGTGGACCTGTTGGGCGAGGACTTCGGCGGCATCCTGACGGTGGACTACTACTCGGCAAATCGGTCGTTCGCCCGGCGTTGGGACGTTCGGACGCAGTACTGCTGGTCGCACCTGTTGCGGGACGTGCTGTTCCTGCGCCAGTTGGGCCGGCCGCCGCTCGTGCGTTGGGCGGATCAACTGCTGGCCATCGCCCGTGGGCTGTTCCGCGCGTGGCATCGGCGGACGGGCGCCGATCCGCCCCGTTGGCGTCGGCAGATGGAGCGATGGAAGCGGGCGTTCCTGGAGAAGATTCGCCAGCCGCCCCAGGAGGCCGACGCGCTCGAACTCAGCTGGCGGTTCGACCGCCCCGGGGCCCCCGCGTACTTCCGGTTCCTGGACACCCCGGGCGTGGAGCCGACGAACAACGGCACCGAACGGGCGATTCGCCAGCCGGTCCTGGACCGCCGCATAACGCAGGGGACGCGGAGCGTGCGCGGCCTTCGCTGGTGCGAGCGGGCCTGGACCGCCGCCACGTGCTCCCAGCAGGGCCGAAGCACCTTCCGCTTCTTCTGCGACGCCTTGGTTGCCTACCTCCCCCACTCCGCCGCCCCCTCCCTGCTGCCTGCAAATCCGTGAACGGTTACCAACGCATCCTGGAGATCCCGATGCTGGGGGTCTCGACCCGCAACTATGGGAAGGTCTTGCCCGAGGTGGCCGAAGCGGTGGGCGTGGCCAAGTCGAGCGTCGGCCGCGAGTCTATCGAGGCCGGCGCGCAGGAACTGAAGGACCTGGGCGGGCGGCGGTTCGACGACCTTGACCTCCTCATCCTGTACCTCGACAGCCTGGTGTTCGGCGCGCACCAGCTCCTCAGCGCCAACCCCAGCAAGTTCCGAGCCGCGAGCGAGAACCTATGGTGAAGCGTCGGGGACATTTCTGCGGAAGAAACCCAATGCCAACTGGCGATAACATTGGGGGATAGTAGAGAGGGCCGGGAGGCAGGGGTAGGGGCTTTGTCCTGCGATTTCCAGTCTGCGAACCTGAAGACTGGGGATCCGTAGCTCCGCGCGCGAGATGCAGACTCTGCAGTCCGTGCTACCGGCGAGGCAGAAAGGATCGGCAGCGCATGAAGATCATTAATGTCGTTGGCGCCAGGCCGAATTTCATGAAGATCGCTCCTCTGATGGCCGCCTATGCCGCCCACCCCGCGATCGACCCGCTCCTGGTGCACACCGGACAACACTACGATGAACGGATGAGCGACCTGTTCTTCCGCCAGCTCGGTATCCCGGAGCCGGACATCAACCTGGGCGTCGGGTCGGCCTCCCACGCCGCCCAGACGGCCGCCATCATGGTGGCCTTTGAACCGGTCGTCCTGGAGCACAAGCCGGACGCGGTCTTGGTCGTCGGCGATGTCAACAGCACGATCGCATGCGGCCTGGTGACGGTGAAACTGGGTGTGAAGCTCGTGCACGTCGAGGCCGGCTTGCGCAGCTTCGACCGAACGATGCCGGAGGAGGTCAACCGCCTCTTGACGGATGCGATCAGCGATTTCCTGTTTGTCACCGAACCCGCTGGCGTCACGAACCTCCGCCACGAGGGCGTGGCGGAGGAGAAGGTCTTCCTCGTCGGCAACGTGATGATCGACGCCTTGCTCCGGCACAGGGAGAGGGCCGAGGATTCCAGAATCCTCGAGGATCTGGGCCTGGCGCCGGGAGGCTATGTCGTGCTCACGTTGCACCGGCCAGGCAACGTGGACGACCCGGGGGTCTTCGGACGCCTCTTGGAGGCGCTCGACGTTATCCAGCGCGACATGACGATTGTGTTCCCGATCCATCCCCGAACGCGCAAGAACCTACAGGCCTCTCCACTGGCCCGGCGCGTGGAAGGCATGGCGAATCTGCGGCTCATCGATCCGACAGGGTACCTGGAGTTTCTGAAACTGATGACCTGCGCACGAGCGGTCCTTACGGATTCTGGCAGCATTCAGCAGGAAACAAGCGTGCTGAAAGTGCCGTGCCTGACGCTACGGGGAACAACCGAGAGCCCAATCACTGTGGAAATGGGAACCAACCGTATCGTAGGCACGGATCCCGAGATAATCGTCTCGGCTTATCGGCAGACGATGAGCGGCTTGAGTCGTGAGCCCAAGGTTCCTCCCCTGTGGGACGGCCATGCGGCCGAACGCATCGTTCGGATTCTTGCGGAGAGGTTGTGAGCTCTTGCGAATCGGTGCCTGACCAGAGGTGTCCAGGCGGTGGCGTTGCCGAGCGCTCCGCGGAGCATGAGAAACCCGCGGACCAGTCTCGATGTGAACGTGGTCGGGACACACAACATGCTGATGGCCACCCGCGCCGCAGGCGTCGCCCGGTTCAGCGGCGCCGCCAGTTCCAGCGCCTACGGGGCCGGCGAGGAACTGCCGAAGCGCGAAACAGATGCCGGTCCTGCCGATCAGCCCTTACGCGGCGGGCAAGGCGGCCGAGGAACTCTTCGCCGTCGCGCTACCGGGCGTTCGGCTTGCCGACCGTGAGCCTCCGCTATTTCAGCGTCTTCGGGCCGCGCCAGGACCCGAGCAACCAGTACGCAGGGGCCATTGCGGCGTTCGCGTCGCGGATGCTTCGTGGCGAGCGGCCGATCATCTTCGGCGACGGCACCCAGTTGCGCGATTTCATGCACGTCGAGAACGTCGTGCACGCGAACCTCCAGGCAGCCGAGGCCCCGGAAGTCCACGGTTAGGTTGTCAACATCGGTTGCGGCAAGGCGATCGACCTCAACCGCATGGTCGGCCTCTTCAACGAGATCCTCGCGACGCGACTCGAACCGGTTTACCAGCTGGCGCGGGCGGGGGGCGTGAATCACTTGCTGGCCGACATTACCGCCGCGGGCCACCTCCTCAGCTACAAGCCCAGGGTTTGCTCTGCCGAGGGGCTGCGAAAGACGGTTGAGTGGTACCGCTGGGCGATCGAGACCGGCTAAGGCGGGTGGGCGGGCCGGTAGGCGAGGGCGACGAGGTCATCCTGCCCGCCAACGTCGGGCCCGAGACGGGCTGGATCGCCCCGCCAACCCGCCGAGCAATAGGGCAGCGATGCGGCTCGACGTATGACGGTCTCGCGCACGTGCTCGCGGGAATCGACTAGGATTACCCCCGCGTTCGGGCGCGGCGCTTGCAGGGAGCACGGTATAAGGACCATGAACGTGCCGAACTCGTGAGACTCTCCTGCCGTTCTTCCCGGGCCTCATGACTTATCCAGAGCTAATCTCGACTCTTGCCGTTTTTGAAGACGCTACGCTGCTCGGCTGAGGCAATCCAGCAAGACCCGTTTCATCGCGGGCGGCAGTTTTGCGAATGCCTTATGCTGCGGCGACGTTTCAGAAATGTGGTTCAGACCAGAAGAGCCGGCGCACACCGGTGATGGCGTCGGAGAAGGTCAACTCGGTCTTGGTATACCACGGGGTGCATCGAATCCGGAGGCGGTGATGCCGTGCATGCTCGGCGAAGACCCGGCAGATCACGCTGAACAGGCCAAACAGACACGGCGCGGTGCGCAGGATGCTCCGGGCCACCCGCTGGCGCGGCGTCTCAAAGCCCAGGTGGGCCCGCATCTCTTGGAAGGTCGCCTCGATCGACCAGCGGGCCGTGAACAGGCTGATGATCTGCGGGCCCGTCAGGACCACATCGGTGGTGTGCAGGTACTCGTAACCGTTCACGGATTTACGGACAGCAGTGAGGGGGCGGGGGAGTGGGTGAGACAGGCGACGAGGGCGTCGCGGAAGAGGCGGAAGGTGCTTCGGCCCTGCTGGGAGCACGTGGCGGTTGCGGTCCAGGCCCCCTCGCACCAGCAAAGACCCCACACGCTCCGCGTTCCCTGTGTGTCCCCCGAGAAGCTGCTCGTTGGCCTGACGCAACTGCTGGATGTCGCAGCGAAGCTGGTGATTCTCTTGGCGGAGTTGCTGGTTCTCCCGCCGCAGCGCGGCCTCCTCGGCTTCGAGCGTTTCCAGCCGCTCCGACAACCCCTTGGTGCTTAGATCATTGTGCATACGCGATGGTGTACCCTAACAGACATCATGGCGCCATACAATTCTGGAACAATGTTCATCTTCCACCCAAGCCGGTTGCGTTGTTCACTGAAGCGGAGCGGCTGCGCGAGCCCAAGCGCGGAGGCGGCGGCCAAGAAGCATGGCGGGGCCGTCTCAGCCGGGCTGGAAGACGGGGAGCGAACGGTTCGGGCGCGTCGGGCGCGCACTCAGCGCGCCGCCCCCCTGGGACGGGTCGGGCCGCGGGTCAGCCGGCGAGTTTTTCACGCAGGGCCTTGGCCACCGCCCCGAGGTGCATCTTGCCGAGCATCCCGTCGCGGGGCGCTCGCCAGGAGCGTCGCCAGCCCGGCGTGGATCACTATCGCCGCCCCAAGCAAGGCCGAGAATCGCGCCGCCCCGGCAAGGTTGCCGTCGTCGGCGCCCCAGCACACCTTCGGCCGCGCGTTGGTTCGCTCGACGGCCGTCCGGCCCTTGTACAGCCGCTCGAACTGCTTGGTGGCCCGCGGGATCGGCGGGAACCGCCTCAGGTCGATCTCCTGCTTGACCCATCTTCGACAGTGCCTTTTCGTAACTCTTGCCAAACCAAGTAGTTAGAGATTCAGCGGCACGCCGTGGCACTACACCCCCGATCCGGCCCTGTCGGCCCGCCGCCATCACTCCTCCAAGAACCTCACCGATGGACCCAACGCCACCCCGGCGGCCTGGAGCACTTGGCCGGCCACGCCCTGCGGCATCGTACGCAACTGGCACGTCGCCCCGGCGGTCCGTAGCGTAACCACACGCAGCGCCTCCAAGTCGCCCAGCGCGTCGGCCCACTCCAGGCTCAGGCCCTTGGCCTCCAGCCGCTCCTCGAATTCCTTGCGAAGCACCAACGCCAGGAACGAACAAAACACGTGACCTCGGATCGTCTCGTCGCACTTGGGTGTGACTGATTTTTCTGGCGCTCGCTAAGTTCTTTGCTAGTCTTGTCTTACGGGCGATGGTGCCCCCAAGGAGACAAGACACATGTCGAAGCGCGCAAAAGTGTCGGTGGGGCAGATGAAAAAG
>Ga0315282_10016799_pt1 | contig 10654 bp, 9 predicted proteins | sample YL17G07_20_MG_FD_203693 | JGI IMG/M metagenome (GOLD analysis project Ga0315282, IMG submission 203693) | Sediment microbial communities from Yellowstone Lake, YNP, Wyoming, USA - YL17G07_20 | ecosystem: Environmental > Aquatic > Freshwater > Lake > Sediment | place: USA: Wyoming | collected... | reverse complement strand
AGCGGGAATTTTTTGTGGGCCCGGCAGCTGTACCATCTTCCCTTCGAACGGGGGATAAAAGAACGGCCGGACCGGGGAGAGCTCCAACATTATCGGAGCCTCGGCCTGACCGAAGCAGGCGACATCATTTTCGGCGGGATCTACGAACTCGCCTATACCCCCGCCTACCGTGCGCCGGCCGCTTTCGTTTGCCGCCTTTCGCCCGACGCCGGCAACATCCGTTGGGCGCGCCGCCTCCACGACCCCGCTCACGGCGGCTCGGGCTCCATCAATGCCGTAGCAACGGCCGACGATAACCTTTATCTGGTCGGAACATCCACGGCTTTCGGCGCCTCGCACATCTATATGAATAACAACCTCCTGGCCGTCAAGATGAGCGGCGGGGGCGAGGTGGCCTGGATCCGCTCAGTGGGCAAGAAGAAGGTTTCCGTGGCCCAGAGCGAGTACGGGAATGAGATGGGCAACAGCCTGGCCCTCGCCCCTGACGGCAGCCTGGTGGCGGTCGGGGGAGCCGACTCTTTCGCCCTGCCCGACCCCGGCTTTCACCTGGTTTATAGCTGGGCCAAGGAACGCTACGACCTCCTCCTGGCGCGCATCGCTCCCGGCGGCGGTATCGCCAACCTGCCCGAAGGAAAGTATCCGCGTCTCCTGAGCGCGCCGGACCCCGCCGATACGAAAAAGGTCGATATCGTTTCCGTGCCCATGGCCGTCCGCGACTTCGGCGCCAGCGCCGACGACCTGACCTTCAACGTTCAACCCCTCACCTATTCGGCCATTACGGGAGACCTTCAGGTCCAATTCAGCACGGTCTCGGTCACCGGAGGGATTTCGATCTCGGGCTCCGGCAACCGCCCGCCCGTGGCCGACTTCACCCTCCTCGACCCATCGCCCGAATGGGACCTGCACGTCCGGTTCGACGGGACGGTCTCGACCGACCCGGACGGCGACTCGATCGCCCGATACAACTGGGACTTCGGCGACGGCAAGACGGGGACGGGCCCCAAACCCGTGCACATCTACCATGCCGGGACATTCAGCGTAACCCTGACCATCCAGGACAGCAAGTACAACGAAGCCACGGTGACCAAGAAGATCGTGGTGGGCGACGATGTCCGGGGCCAAGGCATCCCGGCGGCCTTCTGCAGCGGCCAGGAGGTCCACTACACCGTCACCGTGGAGACCGGCGACATCCAGGATGCGGGGACGGACGCCATGGTCTATGTCGCCTTTTACGGCCCTAAGGACAAAAACGGAGCGCGGCTGGGCAGCGGCGAGGTCAATATCCAGAGCCCGGGCTATGTCGGCGATTTCGAGCGGGGGAAAACGGACACCTTCACCTACTGGTTCCAGAATCTTGACCAGGTCGAGATGATGACTTTGCGGCATTCCAATCAAATGGACAAGCCGGGCTGGTTCGTCAAGTCGGTCACGGTCAAAAACCTGGCCAACAACAAGGAGTGGCATTTCGTACCCAACCAGTGGCTCGACGACACGGAGCCGCCGAGCTATCGGACCTGGGAGAAATTTTTTGTGGCAGACTATTATCCCTGCGGCATTTTTTTCAAGGGCCACACTTATTCGACGGGGATGAGCGAAGCGGGGGGAGGCATTTTCATCCTTCCCTCCGGCGCGGCCAACTTCTATTTCACGCCCCTTGACCGAAGCTGGGAGATTCAAGTTTTCAGCCAGGCCGGCGTCCTGGTGGGCCAGAAGGAGGCCCGGGGCCAGAGAACACTGACCCCGCCCTACATCAATAAGGACGACTGGGGAGTCGCTGAGGACGCCTCCCTGCTCAGCACCCCGAGGCCGTTCAAAGTGAAGTTGCGGCAAGGGAGCGGTTCCTGGGAGGAAATCTGGGTTTGGGTTTTCCCCGCCTCCTGGCGAACGTATGAAAAAGAGGCGCGGCGGGTCGTTTTCCTCTACCCGCTCAAGGACCTGACGGGAATTTTCGATTACGGCCTGAAAGCTCAGCAATACCTCAAAGCGGTGGCCACCTCCACCGACATGCGGAGCGCCTGGCAGCCCATCCTCGACTACGGGGCGGCCTCCCTGGGCATCCTCATCGACAACCCGGACCCGCGCCTGGAATGGTACTTCTCCAACAACACCGAGAACTACACCAAGTATAAGGTCCTCAAGGTTATGGCCAAGCTGCTGGGCAAAGCCGATAAGGAGATGGAGCCGGTCATCGGCGAATTTTTCAGCCTCATGGATACGCTCTTCAAGGCCCGGAGCTGGGGATCGCGCCTGGGGGAGGTCATCAACTTCTCCGCAGCCGAGATTTACAAGAAGGACCTCCTGAAGGAAATCGCCAACAACGACGTGACTTTTTTGCAAATCCTCGACCTCTTCGCCGCGCTGCAGAGCCGCCTGGCCAGGCTGGTGTCCGCGGTGGATAGGAATTCGCCCGGCGAATGCCGGACCATCCTCGAGGAGATGAAGACAATCGCCGTGGGCCCCAACCCGAAGAGCGAAGAAACGACCGCTCACCGGATATCCTACAGCGGCCTCGGCCTCGTGCTGCGGAGCGGGGGAGACGAGTATCCGCTGGCCATTATGTTGAACCTCATGCTCAATAAAATCCGGGATTGGCGGGCGCGGTGGCACCCCTACCTCGACGGTTATATTCTGTCCATCGGCCTGGATAAATCGCTTGTCACGAACCAAAGCCTGGACATATTCGAACCGGTCATCGAGAACCTGGGCCAGATCGCTTCAATATTCATCGACACGGCGCTGCTCGTCGACCCGGCGGATACGCAGTGGTTTTCGCCGTAGCCAGAGCCCATAGCCTGACGCTCAGGCAACTGAGTTTGACAAACGGCGGCGGATATTTAAAATAGGGGCCAGTATCAAGTTTTTTAGGAGGGGAGGGATGAAAAAGACAATTCTCCTCGTCTCGGTTTTGGCCGCGCTTTCGGCCGGGCTGCAGGCCGGCGGCTGGAACAACACTCTCATCGGCTGCCGGGCCATTGCCCTGGGCGGCGCCTTCTGCGCCGTGGCCAACGACCCGAGCGCCATCTTCTACAACCCGGCCGGCCTCGTCCATCAGGAGAACCGCTTCAACCTGGCCCTGGACGGGTTCTACATCTGGCCGACCCATGAGTTCACCACCGCCGGCGGCCACACCATCCGCAGTCAGTTCAACACCTCCCTCCCGCAGTTTTTCATAACCTACCGCTGGAGCGACCGGATCACCCTGGGCTTCGGCATGTACGCGCCCTATGCCGGGGGCGGCGTGGACTGGAAGGCGAGAGACCTGGGCTACCCGCTGAAGACGACCATGGGCATCATCTCCTTGACGCCGACCATCGCCTACAACCTTAGCCCGACTTTATCGGTGGGCCTCAACATCAACTACTACCGGGCCGTCTTTACTCTGGATACGGAAATGCCCGAGATCGGCCCGCTCAAATCCGAAGAAGAAGGGTCGGCCCTGTCGGCCGGCCTGGGACTCCTCTACCGGCCTTCCGAACACCTGAGCTTCGGGCTCAGCATCCGCGGCCCGGCCAGGATGAAACTGGTCGGCAAGACGACGCTGTCCTTCGATGTTTATCGGGTCAACCTGGGGTCCGACACCGCCTTCAACCTGCCCTGGGACATAGAAGCCGGCATCTGTTACCGGCTGAGCGAGAGGCTGCTCGTGTCGGCCAGCGCCCAGTACACCATGTGGTCGGTCCTGGACAAGGTGGAGAAAGCCATCCACGACATCCCCCTCAACGGCGATTTGCGCCTGGACGAGGACATGAGCTTCCGGGACATCCTTGTTTTTCGGGCGGGCGCGGAATACGCTTTCCCCTCGGGCCTGTCCTTGCGGGCCGGAGTGGGGCTGGACCGCTTCGCTTCTCCGGCGGAGAACCTCAACCCGACCAACATCGATGTGGACAAGCTCACCCTGCTGGGCGGCCTGGGCTACCGGACGGGACGCATGACCATCGACCTGGCCTACGTTTACGGAATCGGAGAGGAGAGGCAGAAGAATGTACTGGTCATGGGCATCCCCTTCAGTGAAAAGTACAACCTCCACGTCCAGGTGATCGGGCTGGGGTTGACTTTTTCTTTTTGAATTTTATTTGGCCGGGAATTGCTCCGGTCATTATTGCCTTCCAAGGAGGTTCGCTATGAAGAAGGGGAGATGTGTTCTGATGGGGCTTCTCGGATCGATCCTGGTCCTGGCCTTTCTGGGTGAGGCTCGGGGAGAGAGCCAAAAGGGACCTGTGCCGCCTTTCGCGGTAAAAGTTGCGGTTCACCTGGCGGCCCCGGGAAAGATCTCGGCATCCTGCCCCTATACGATTCAATTCAAGGGCTCCATTGAAGCGAGCGCCGCCTGCACTGTCAAATTTAAATTTATCAGAAGCGACGGCGCATTGAAACCGGTTCAAACGCTGTCTTTCCTGGGCCCCGGAACAAAGATGGTCACGGACAGTTGGAGCCTTGGCCTGAGCCTTAGCGGCTGGGAAGCCATCCAGGTCCTGACGCCGGTCGCCGTCATATCAAACCATGCTGATTTCAAGCTCACCTGCATGACGAGCCCTCGGATCACGGGTGCTCATCTTTTTTGCGGCGGCTGGCCCACCTGTGAGATTGACCTTGTCGGGACGAATTTTGGAGCGACCCAAGGAACCAAGAAAGTTCTGGTGGACGGGATTGTTCATTCCGGCACTTACCACTGGGGGGACACCGAGATCACTCTCCTGGGTGGCTCGCCTATCATTTTCTGGGATCATATGTACCAGTTTGTTATCCAGGACGGCGCAGTCGTGATTTCCAACGCTTATTCGACGCGATTCCCCATACGGTTTGATGGCTATACTCCCCACAGCGGAAGCCCCGGGACAGAGGTCAAGATCTCGGCCTTTGGGGGAGGGACGCCGGCCGATGGCCGCCTCGTTAAAATCGGCGCTTATACCTGCCCGGTAGTATCATGGACAAGCGGCGCGCTGAGCAAGATAATCATAGTCAAGGTTCCCATCGCGCCAGCGGGAAGCTACAAGATTTACATCAAGCGGGGGGCCGACATCATCTCCGAACAGTATGATTTTTCAATTCTCTGAAGAAGGAAAAATCAGCCTTCTAAGTAAGAAAAACGACCGCCCTCTCCGGCCTGGGGGAGAAGATTTTATCGCTTCTTCCTGAGGTCGGGCGTGGTCAGGCCGGACATCTTGGAGATCAGCCCCCCTTCAAAGACGACCTCGGCCGGCCCGGACTGAAAGAGCCTGTCCTTCTCCCAATCCACGATGAGGGCGCCCATGCTCGTCCGGACGGTCACCCGGCGGCCGGTTTTATTTTTCAGTATGGAGGCCACCGCCGCGGCGCAGGAGCCGCTCCCCGAGGACAATGTCTCGCCCACACCCCGCTCCCAGAAGAGGACCTCGATTTCCTCGGGGTTGATCACCCGGATGAACTCGATGTTCGTCCGGTTGGGAAAGAAGGGGTGGGACTCGATTTCCCGGCCGATCTGGTGCCACTCGATGCGCGCCGGAAAGCGTTCCACGAACACGGCGCAGTGGGGGTTGCCCACCGAGACCACGGTCACCGGATAGATCTTCTGGTTGATGGACAGCGGATAATCGATAATCGACTCGTGAACCGAACCGTCGTCGAAAGGAATGTCCCGGGAGGCGAGGTGGGGCGTGCCCATCTCGATACGGATCTCGTAGTGGTTCTCCCGGGCCTGAAGAAGGTGGCACTCCCGGTCGCCGGCCGTGGTCTGAAATACGATTCGGGGAACGGCGATCTTTTTCTGATACCAAAGACAGGCCGCCGCGCAGCGCAGCCCGTTGCCGGAGATCTCCGGCTCTGTCCCGTCGGCGTTGAAAATGCGGAAACGGGCCAGGCCCTTTTCCGCGTCGGTGACGGAGACCAGCAGCAGGCCGTCGGCGCCCACGCCGGTATGGCGATCGCAGATGCGCCAGACGAAGTTGTTGATGTCCGGCAGGACGCCCCAATCCGCCTGATCTATGAACAGAAAGTCATTCCCCAGGGAATGAATCTTGACGAAGGGCATCACGGCACGCGCAGGGTGAGGACGGTGTCCTGAGTGGAGCCGTCGGATTCCCGGCGGACGAGGAGCATCAGGTAGTCGCCGGAAGCCGTCCGCTTGAGGACGCCCTCGAACTCGGACACCGAGCTGATCCGATGTCTGTTGACCTCCAGAATGATATCTCCCTCCTGCAGGCCGCGGCGGGCGGCCTCGCTGTAGGGGCGAACCTCGGTCACCAGCAGCCCTTCCCCGGTGCGGTAGCCGGAGCCCCGGGCGAGGGAAGGAGACATGGCCGCCAGGCTCAGGCCGATGTCCTTGTCCGGGCTCACCGCCTGGCCTTTGGCCGCCTTCTCGTCCAATTCGTCCAGCACGGCGGTCACCAGCTTCTCCTTGCCGTCTCGGATGACGGTCACTTCGACCTTGGAGTTGGGGACGTTATCGGCGATCTTGAGGCGGAGGTCGTTCATGTTTTCCACGGGCTGGCCGTTGATGGCCACGATGACGTCGTACTGCTTAAGGCCGGCCTTGGCCGCCGCCCCCTCGGTTTCGATGGAAGCGATGAGGGCGCCCTTTTTGCTCCGCAGCCTCAATCGCTCCTTGAGGCCTTCGTCGATGTTCTGAATGGTCACCCCCAGCTTGCCGCGAACAACCCGGCCTTTCTCCTTGAGCTGGAGGACGACCTTTTTGGCCAGGGAGGAGGGAATAGCGAAACCGATGCCGATGTTCCCGCCGGTGGGGGTGAGGATGTTGCTGGTGATACCGATGACCTCCCCCTTCATATTGACCAGCGGGCCTCCGCTGTTGCCGCGGTTGATGGCGGCGTCGGTCTGGATGAAGTCCTCCAGCTGGGGCACGTTGCTCCCCACGCCCAGCTGTCGGCCTTTGGCGCTGACGATGCCGGCCGTCACGGTGTGGTCCATGCCCAGCGGGTTGCCGATGGCCAGGACCCATTCACCCACCCTGACCTTGGCCGAGTCGCCCAGCTCGGCGAAGGGGAAATTCTTGCCCTCGACCTTGAGCAGGGCCAGGTCGCTCCGCGGATCGGTGCCCACCACCTTGGCCGTGTAGTCATCGCCCTGGACGGTGATGGCCTTGACCGAGGCGGTGCTCTCCACGATGTGATTGTTGGTCAGGATGTAGCCGTCCGCGGAGATGAAGAACCCGGTGCCCAGAGCTTGGGTCCGGTACTCGCGAGGCTGGCGCGGGCCGGGCTGGCCGAAGAACCTGTTCCAGAAGTCGTCGAAGGGCATGTCCTGGTCGAACCCGGACATCTCCTGCCTCATCACCTTTTCGCTCTCGATCCTGAGTACAGCCGGGCCGACCATCTCGGCGATCTTGGCGAAATCAAGGTCGGGCTTGACCGCGTCCGCAGAGGCATACAGGTCGGCGGGGTAGCCGGAGCCCTGTCTATCCAGGAAGCCGGCCTGGCGGGCCTTGCCCTTGTCGGGCATGACGACCAGGACGTAGCCGGCCGCCAGCAGGCCCAGCAGAAAGCCGGCTAAAGCGATCCAGACGATCTTTTTCATTGATTTTCCTCCGTCGGCATCGACAAATTAAGGTAGCATACCTTTGTTTTCAATTCAATGCGTGGCGTGCGGCATAGACGAAAGTAAGTCCTTTGCCCCCCTTGTTTGGCCAAGGGGGCTAGAGGGGGATAAATTGAATAATGAGAATTCGTAGGTGTCTCCGGTCATGCCAAGCCGCGCGCAGGCGGTATTGCCGGAGACGCCTTCTCTTTTTTTCATAATTTATTAACCCCTCCTTCCCCCCTGGGCAATCAGGGGGGAGATTGTGGGCGTCTCCGGAAAGGCCGGCCCCTCCGCCGTGCCACCCCTCCCCGTGTATAACTGGGTTGGAGTTGCTTTCGTCTTGATAATAAATAGATACCCCATAACCAAAATCGAACTACAAAGAATTGAAAAACGTTGCAATAATATTGATGGCCAGGGTAATATCGGCCTGGAGAAACTAGCCTGAGATGAAGCTGAAGAAGGGCCTGCTCATCGTGCTGGAGGGCATTGACGGGTCCGGCAAGACGACCCAGGCCCGCCTCCTGGCAGGAGCGCTCCGCCGGGCCGGCCTGGAGGCCCTTTCCTTCCGGGAGCCGACCGGGGGCCGCTGGGGCCGGGAAATCCGGAAAAAAGCCCGGCGGCCGGATTCTTTGACCCCGGAGGAGGAGCTGATCTTGTTCCTCAAGGACAGGGAGGAGGATGTGGCCCGGAACATTCTCCCTTCACTTCGACGGAAAAAGGCGGTGATTCTGGACCGCTATTATTTCTCGACCATTGCCTATCAGGGCGCCAAGGGGCTTTCCCGGGAGCGCATCCGGCGCATGAACGAGAGGTTCGCTCCCCGGCCGGACCTTGTTTTTATCCTGGATGTCGACCCGGCCCGAGGGCTCGGCCGGATCAAAGGCCGGCCCAAAAAGGAGCCCCTCTTCGAGCGGGAAAACTATCTGGCCCGCGTTCGGAGGATTTTCCGGAGCTTCCGCGGCCGGCGGTTCATCCATCTGGACGGCTCGAAGGATAAGAAGGAAATAGCTGAACTGATTCAGCGGCGGGTCATGCGGCTCATCCACCGTCGGCGCTAAGAGTAAACCAAAAGCATAGGTTTCTAGGCCAGAGGATCAAGGGCAGCGTTTTTTCTCAAGCGCTCCAGGTCCCGAAGCACTCGTGACCGCACCCTTACTGATGGGATCCGCCGCGCCCAATCGGCCGCCTTCCGGAAACTGAATGACCTCGGGAAACGAAGCTCAGGGAAGTGGCGGTATTGTTTTTTCCGGTGGGCTGAAAGATAGAGACTGTCCACGAGGGCTTTTTCCGGCGAGGCGATGAGGAACAATCTCTCTCCGCGGCGCCAATCGAAGCCCGCAAAAAACGCCGGCGCGAGCCGGTGCAGGGTGAAATCCCCCAGGCCGGTCCGAATCGTTCTTGAATGAGCCGTCGAGGCCAGAGTCACCACTCGGGGAATTTGCTCGACGATCCCGTGAAGATGAAGGGCGCTGATGAAGGAGACATAAACCCGATTACCCGGCGCGAGGTAGGGCACCAAGGCCAGGGCGGACAGGCGCTGGTCGGAGACGTCGGCCCAGAGCCCTCGGCGCACCTTGAACAGAAGGCCCTGTCGGGCCAGATAGGCGAGCCCTTGAGTCGTTGCCGATAATGACTTGCCGGACAGGGCGGCCAGCTCGCGCGTGGTGAACACCGGATGCCGGAGCTTCCGGACGTATTTGAAGAGCGGCTCCCTAGCCATGACGCACTCCAGGATTCTCCAGGAACTCCGCCACTTGCAGCCGGAGTCCGTCCCAGGCCTCGGGGCGGTCAAAGGCTTTTCGGTCGTCCAGCGCTATGTAGGAAAGAACCGTGTCACGGAAGACCTCGAACCCCACTTCAAAGACCCGCTCCCGGGCTTGGCGCAGAAGGGCCCGGCCGGGCAGGGTCGGGGCTGTTTCACGAGCGCCGGGCTGGGAGAGGAGGAGGTGAAGGTCAAAAATATCGCGGGCTTGAACGGCTGCCCTCGAGGCCAAGGACTCGACTTTCTGGCGGAGCGCGGAGGCCAGATCATAGTGCGGGACCCAGAGCGTCGACAGGCCGAAGCGGCGAAGAAAGGCTTCGGGCACAAGTTCGACCGCGGTTCCCCGGCCCAGTCCCCGGCGGGAGAACTCGACTTTGGTGAAGAGCTCTTCACCCGCCGCAGTGAATAAATGGACCTTGAAGCGCTGGGTCGTCTCGGTTTGCTTGGCCCGCGCGGGGTCGGGAGGACGGATGTCCCGGACGCCGTAGGAGCCGAGGGTGTCGGCCAGGGAGGGAGACTTCAGGATGGCCATGACGGTCTTTGTGAGCCGGTCGACGGGCCAGCCGGCGACATCCAGGTCGAGGTCTTCGGAGTAGCGGACGCTGCCGAAAAAGAAGCGGAGGTTGACGCCGCCTTTGACGGCATAGGCCTTCGGGTCGAGCTTCCCCCCGAGCCGGCGGAGGAATTCGAGATGGAATACTTCCCGATACTCCAGGGGGTTCAGAACGCTCTTGAGCATATATGTATATTAGTTAAGATTTATCTAAATTGCAATACATATTAACAGGAGCCGACAAGTGCCGACATCTCCGCCGAATTCCTTGACTCCGGAGCCGAAATGGATAAATCTTAGGCCATGATGGGGCGATGTAATTTTGCTAAAGCTGATACATAAGCCCCGGCCGGGAGGTGACCGAATGTCGGCTTCTCATGACCATATCCGTCCTGCTCAGAAATTCAACTGGCTCTGCAAAGCCTTCGCCCTCTGGCTGATGGCAGGCTTTCTGGGTGTCGGGACTCTGGCCTGGGCGGCCGGGGCCAAGGACGATCCAAAAAGTCCCGGGCCGGAGTCCGCACTTAGGCTAGGCATCTGCCCGGGCCAAGCCAAGCTCCTTACGCCGGGGCAATTGTTTGATTCTTATATCAGGCAAGGGGTGGAATATGCCCGGAAAAAAGGCGAAGAGGAGAAAGCAGCGGAATTCTTCACCAAGGCCATAGAGGTTGATAGGAAGAAAGTGCTCGCTTTTGATGCCGATACGCTTGGCGAGGCTGCAGGCAAGCTTTAGGCGAGATCACTCCAGCAAGCCCTGGCCAAGGAGTTCGTGCAAAAGCTAAAAGAAGAAAGCCGGAAAGGAGATAAGAGCTGGTTCTCGAATA
>Ga0315282_10016798_pt1 | contig 10654 bp, 6 predicted proteins | sample YL17G07_20_MG_FD_203693 | JGI IMG/M metagenome (GOLD analysis project Ga0315282, IMG submission 203693) | Sediment microbial communities from Yellowstone Lake, YNP, Wyoming, USA - YL17G07_20 | ecosystem: Environmental > Aquatic > Freshwater > Lake > Sediment | place: USA: Wyoming | collected... | reverse complement strand
GAGTTTTTCCGCTCTCGAAAAAGTACACCCTCTTTCCTTTTCTCGGGCAAATTACACAAAAGAAGTTACGCTACCGTTACAACCCCATCTTCCGGTAAGTGGAAAGCACATAGCAAGGGCTTTCCTGAAAATAGAGTGATGCGGGAACCTACTGCGAAGTCTCCTCGTAAAACGCGGAGATCACCTCGCCCTTCCGCTCCCCGTGCAAGCCAGCGTCACGCCAAGCGACACCAGCGCTTGCCAATTCGTATGTGTTTCTGCCTGAGGGGCGGCGTGATGGTCCAGCGCAGCCGCTTCCAGCATCTTTCCATCCTGCTTGACTCGCCTGGCCGCCTGCGGAGGCTTCAGTAAACGATGTCGAGGGCGGTATCGAAGAAACGATGTTGGAATCCCACGAAGTGGCCGAAGAAGGGGGAGGCGATGTTGTTGTAAACATCGCGGGGGTTAGGGTGGTTGGTGACATTGAAGATGCGCAGGGTGCCGCGCAGCGTGTGGTTCCTGATCCAGGGAAGAAAACGCAGGCGGAAATCCTTGGACAGTTGCAGGTCGAGAGAAATAAAAGCCGGGAAGCGCAAGCTGTTAGGGTTGCCCACGTAATTCTGACCTGCATCCAGGGCGGAGTATGGGAAGCCCGAGTGGACGTCCAGCAGCGGGCTGGCCGTGATTCGCCAGGGGATTCTCAATTGCGCCCAGGTGACCAGCCGGTCAGGAATGTTGGAGGGCAGGCTGGCGAGGGCATTGGGACGAATGACGGGCTGCTCGAAGGGCACGGCGACCGCCGAAAGGGTATTCAGGTCGCCACGCCCCAGGCTGTGCACGTAGGAAACGTTGAAGTCGGTATTCTCGCCGGCGCGCAGGCGGAGGGTTGATTCCAGCTCATGGTAGCGCGAGCCTCCGGTATTGGTGAGCAGGAGGACAGCGTTGTTGCCCGGCAGTTGCTGGGGGTCGATGATAAATACTTTGTAAGTGCGGCTGGAAAGGTAGCTGAAGCGGACGACCAGGTGCGGGCGGATCTCGCGGTCCACTTCCAAATTCCAGGTGAGGTTGTAAGGGGTGCTGGCCAGGTTACGGCCCGGGGGAATAATGTGCCTGCCCTTCTCGTCCACTGCGACGTAAGCATTATGATAAACGAGAGGAAGCCCGACGAGGTTGCCCTGCTCGTCGAAGAAGCTCACCTGGCGGGTGGGATTCTTTGTGAAGTCGCACGCCAGCAGTGGCAAGTGGTCATAAAAGAGGCCCACGCCCGCGCGCAGAATCGTTCTGCCACCCTTGCCGGGAGAATACACCACGCCCATCCTGGGCGCGAATGCCGCCGAAGCCCCCAGGGTCTGACCGGAATAACGTAACCCCAGGTCGAGCGCCAACTGCTGGTTGAAAGCCCAGTGGTCCTGGATGAACCCTGCCACCTCGGTGTCTTGGGCGGAGAGCGAGCCTGTTCCCAAGAAGTCAATTCGCGCAAGAAGTTTCCCGTCCGGCCGGAGAATTTGGACCGGTCGTGAAACGCTGGTTCCGGAATAGCTGCGATGGACAAAGTCGGCTCCCAGCTTCAGGTCGTGTCGGCCATGCCATTCCCGGCGAGGAAACTGGTAAGTTTCGAGCCCCTCCTGCTGGTGGCTGTTCCGGGTCCAACTGTTAAAGAAGTTTCCGCCCCAGCCGTTCGGGGTCACGAGCATGTCCAGGGGTCCCTGCCCGTGCGCGCGGCTCGCGAAGTTGGTGTACTGGACGAGCGTGGTCAGAACGCCGCCGGAGGCGAACAGGTAGCGATCCGTGGCTCCGATCGAAAAGCCACGCTGCCCATAGTCCGCGGAGGCCGATTGCGGCACCAGCGAGCTGATGTCCGCGAACTGGCGGCGCATCGGGAACAGCTTTACGTTCGCGGTCAACAGGTGCCGGGGGGAGACGATGAACTGGAAACTTGTGAAGGAGTCGAAGCCCTGCTTCTTCGTCTCATTGCGCGGCCAGGGGAGGCCGCGCACCGGCTGCTTGTTCAGGTCGTAAGCGAACGACTCGGAAAAGTTCAGCCGGTTGGGCCAAAGTGGCCCGGTGAGGCTGAGGCGAGGGGATTCGTCGCGGATGCCCACGACCTGCCCCCCTCGGATGCGTAATTCAGGAAGCAGATCGTTCAACTCATAGCTCCAGCGATTTAGTGGAGCTTTGGTCTGGACGCTGGTCAGTCCCCCGGCAAAGCGTCCATACTCGGCCCGGTAGGCGCTCTTATAAACCTCCACGGACTCCACCGCATCGATGGGGACCTCGATGGAAAAGCTGCCCGTCACCGGATCCACCGTCTCCGCCAGGTCAACCAGCAACAGTCCCTGGCTTTCCACCACTCCCTTGATGTTGATTTTCCCATCCGGCGTGCGGACCACACCGGGAACCAACGGCAAGGCTGCTTTGAATTTCTGTCGGATGAGCGGCAACGTCCGAAGTTGCTGGGAACTGATGGTGGCGGGCGGCGCCGCCGGCTCCTGCGAGATGATGGGCGGCTTTGCGCGGATCTCCACCCTTTCCCGGATCACAATTTCCTCCGGCAGGACGACTTGCAGGAAAGGAGTCGGAGCTTCGCTGATTTGCAGCCCCGTCTGCGCCACCGGTTCGTGACCCAGCGCGGCGCACGTCAAGTCGTAGGTGGCGGCCAATAACCCCGTGAATCGGAACTCGCCCTTCTCGCCGGTCTTCACGGGCAGGCCCGCCTCCGGCAGCGGACGTCCCGTCAGAGTGCAGACCGCCCCGGCAATGGGCGCCCCCTGCTCGTCAAGAACTTCGCCTTTCAGCTCCTGCGTCTGGGGAGAAGCCTCGACAGGAGACACTGCAGGCCCCACCCACACAATCAACAACGTCAGGGTCAAGTAAGTTCTTATTCTCACCAGCGCTCTTTATCCAGCCAGGATCTCCGATCCCAAATCTTCACGCCTACAAAGTTTACGTCACCCCCTCCCGTGGGTTGATACTCTTTTCGCGTCTCGGGTTGCAAGGGCGTCGGCTTGGGGTTTTGCAAGGAGTTGGGAGGATGCGAATCACTCGCTGCTTTCAAGTCCGGTCGGATCCCTCCGGCCGTTTCCAGTTCAGGACGGGCTTAAGCTTTACGGCGCTGCCTTTTCAGCGCCAACTCCAGCAGCCGGCGCGCGCGGGCGGCATCAGGTTCTTCGCCTTCGGGTTCTTGAGTCAGGTATTTGCGCAGGCAGGCTTCTGCCCGGGCCAGGTCTTCCCCTGTTTCCAACAGGGCGTTGCCGGCCTCAAAAAAGGGGGCGAGGTCATCGGGAACGGTCTTCTCCGCTGCCGCCAGGATTGCATCCAGTTCGCTCCACCTCTGTTGAAGTGCAAAAACCCTGGCCAGGATGGAATAGCCCCTCACCCGTCCCGCATCGAGTTTGAGGGCCTCGCGCGCGTGCTTTTCCGCCAACTCGTATTTCTTTTGTGCTGGTGAGTTGAAGAAATCTGCCAGCGAGATCTGTGCGTGGCAGTTCTTTGGATCGGCTTCGAGGGCTTTCAGGTAAAGGCTCTCGACTCTAGCCGCATCCTTTTCTTGTTTGGCCAACTCTGCCTGTGCCAGGAAGCCGCGAACCGGATTAAGGCGCCAGATCTCTTTGGAGATGGCGTGTGCCTGGTTCCTGTCTCCGCCCATGAGTCTGGGCGCTTGAAAGCAAAACTGCATCCGCGCCTCCAAGGCATCCAGGTTTTTTGCATCCAGAGCCAGAGCCACACCGAGTTCGTGCTTGAACTTCCCAGCCAGTCCACCCGCCGCAAAGATGCTGGCGCGGTCAGCCATTTCCCCGAAGACTTGAGCCAGTTGGAAGTGATAATTCGCGTTGTTTCGCTCGATCGCCACGGCTCGCTGGGCTAATCCCAGCGCGCCGTCCAAATCTCCGAAGGCCATCTTCACCTGTGAGAGCAGATACGCCGCCGGGGCGTCCTGTGGGTCGGCTCGTATGCGCAGTTCCAGGATGGCGCGGGCCTTCTTCCAGTGTCCCGCTTCGATCAACGCCTCAGGGGAGAAGTCGTTGGCCTGCAAAAGTATGGTGAAAAGCCAGATCAAGAGGATTGAACGCGCCGCATTGCGGATCATACGCTTCAGGTTCCGGGTGTCGCGTCAGTTACACGGGTCTGGCGGGATGGCGCCCGGTTGTCAACGGCAAGCTCAAAGTGATGATTTCAACGCCCATTCAGATGTTCACGTGTCACTCGGCACTCATCACATGGTACTGCGGTTCACCTGACACCTGAAACCTGGCGCCTATTTCACAGCCAACCACCCCTCGCGCAGGCTGATTTGTTGTGGAGTTGGCGCGGCCATTTCCCCGATGGTGTAGACGGTGGGAATGGGAGGGTCCAGCTTTACGGTCATCCTCTGCTGGCGCCCGTGGCGTTCAACGGTGAAGGGGACCTCGCTTCCCGGGGGATAGGCCCTCAGCCGATCTTGCAAGGACACCTTCTCCAGCGGAAGCTCATCCACTGCCAGGAGCAGATCGCCGCGGCTCAGGCTGGCGCGGTCGGCGGCCCCCTCCGGACGGACGGAAGTGATCCTCACGCCCCGGTCTTGTTTCTCAATAAGCACTCCGAGCGAGGGGGGAGACCCCGGAGCCACATCGACTTGCAGTTGCAGGCCCGCCGCCGCCAGCGCCTCGGCGTAGGGTAGAGGCTCGGTCCCCTGAACGCAGCGCTCGAAGAAAGCGGTGAAGTCGCTGCCCGAGGCCGCGTTCACGGCGTCCAGGATATCTTTTTCCTCGTAGCCCCGTCCCCGCCCGTAGGAGCTGGCGGGGGGCGCTTCGTAGAAGTTCGCGTACATCCACCGGAGTACATCGTCCAGGGATTTCTGGCCGCGGGTCCGGGAACGAATTTCCAGGTCCAACAACAATCCCAGCACCACTCCCTTGTTGTAATAGGAGATGGTCGCATTCGGAAAGTTGGTCTCCTGCATCTGTGGGGAGCGGTCATAAAACCAGGCATGGAAGCTGGAGCTTTCGGCGGACATCTGTTGGCGTCCCGGCTCCAGTTCGAGGCTGCGGATTTCGTCCGCCAGGCGCTGCAGGAACTCACTGGGGTTCCACAGTCCGCACCGGAGCAGGTGCAGGTAAGAGTAATAGCTGGTCACGCCTTCCGCGAACCAGAGCGACCGCGTATAGTTCTCACGCGTGTAGTCAAAAGGGCCGAGCGCGGCGGGCCGCAGCCGTTTAACGTTCCAGGCATGGAAAAACTCGTGCGCGGCAATTTCCAGGGCGTCGGAGAGACCGCCTCCCGCCAGGCCTTCCCTCACCACGATGTGAGATGAGTTCAGGTGTTCCATGCCGTCTCCCAGCGCAAGACCGGGGGCAAAATGGAAGATGAAAGTGTAGTGCTGGAAATCCGGTGGCGGCAGCATCGCCATTTCGGAGTGGACGATCTTCTTTACTCCCTTCAGCAGTTTGGAATGGTCGCTGTCCTTCTGAGAGTAAGTGTGGACGGCCACACGGAAGGTTTTGTCGCTCTCGCTGAACTGGTCCAGGGTACATTCCGGCGAAACCTCCAGGGGAGTATCCACGAGGATGTCGTAATTCGCCGCGCGAAAGGCCCATTGGCTGGTCGACTCGGAGAACCCGCTGATGAGTCGCCAATTCGCCGGCGCTTCCACCGTCAGGCCGAGCGGGTCCTGCTTGTGGCCCGCGACGTACATGAACACCGAGGCGCCGGTAACACTGGCGTGCGAGGTGTCGAACTGTGAAAACGAGCCGGTGAGGTCATTGGCATAGACCAGGTAGCGGATTTTGACGGCCCCTCCTGCCTCCCCGACTTCCACGCGCCAGGTTTGCTTATCGAGTTTCGTCCAGGGAAGCTTCCGGCCTTGTCCGTCCAGGGCCTCAAACTCCTGCACGTTTTTGGCGAAGTCATAGATGGCGTAACGGCCGGGTGCCCAGGCGGGCAGGACGAAGTCGAGCGCCGCTTCGGCCACCTTCCCGGCGGTGATCTCAACTCCCAGGAGGTGCGTGCTGGGCCGCATCAGGCGCAGGTGGTATTGCAGCTCGAGCGGCGCCGGGGGAGGGTTTTCAGCCCGCGCGGCCGAGGTGGGGAGCGCCAGCAAGGCCGCAAGCATCCAGCCAATCGTCATCGCCCGGGCGCGTGAAACTTGAAGTCTCAAAACGCTCCTAAAGGGTTGGGGAATCATTACCCAGTATCTCTTCTCGGATAAGTTTGATGGGGGGATATCCAAAACTGAGGAAGCGGTCATGAAATTCCTTCAGGTTGAAGTTATCGCCCATTTTCCTTCTGTAATCCTCGCGCAGCTTCAGGACCTGGAGCTTGCCCAGCGTGTACACCAGGTAGGTGGGGTCAGCCGTCCCCCGCAGGGCTTCACGCTCGGCATTCACGTGTTCCATGTAACCTTCATTCTCAAAGAACTTGATTCCTTCTTCCAGGGTCATGCCGCGCGTATGCATGCGGATTCCTACAATGTACCGGCAAAGGCGCAAAAGCGCGGCTTGCAGTTGGAAGAGGAGGAGCCTCGGGTCACCCTCCCCGTACCCCTGCTCGAGCATCATTTGCTCGCTGTAATGGGCCCAGCCCTCGGCGTTCGACGAGCAGCCCAGCAGCTTCCGCACCTTGGTCGGCGCGCGCCTCACCCGGAGGAACTGTGTGTAGTGGCCGGGGAAGACCTCATGGATGGAGGTGCCCTGGATGGCGTAACGGTTGAAGAAGCGCAGGTGTTGCTCCTTTTGCGCGTCGCTCCAGGCCCGCTCCGGGAGGGTCACATTAAAGAAAGCCTCGGTGGAAGTCTCTTCAAAGGGCCCCGGCGTGTCCATGGAGGCGAAGGTCAGGACCCGCATGAAGGCAGGGGTTTCAACCACGCGCGGGTTCTGGGGTGACAGGATCGTGGCAATCTGATGCGCGACGACAAACTTCCTCAGGCCTTCCAGCGCCGCCTGACTTTCGGGAATCACCTGGTCGGCATCGGGATGGTCGCGGGAGAGCTCCTGCAAGACCTCGGCCGGGCTCTGGGCAGCATCAATCAAGGCTACGGTCGTTTTGAGATCGGCCTGCGTCTTGCGCAGCGCCTCTTGCCCAATCTTGAGTAGCCGTTCCAGAGGCGTGTCCACCATCTCGTCGTAGAGAAGCTTCTTGCGGTAGTTCTCCGCGCCAATCGCAAAACTCCCCTTAGAACGCGGGGCGAGGTCGGCCTTCAGGAAGTCCAGGAACTTCTGGTACTCCTCGATGGCTCGTTGGTTCGCCCTGGTGAATTCCTCCTGGAGGGCGGCGGCGTGGGCGCTGGCGACGGCTTGGGGTAATTGCTCCTTCAGAAAATCAATCTCGGAGGTGACTTGCCGCATGGCAATCGTAGTGTAGATCGCGGGAGGGTTCGCCAGGTTCTCGCGCGCGCTGCGGAGGATTTCCGGCACGCGCTTCTGGCGAGCGATCAGAGCTTTCAGACGATCCTCGAGGGGAGCGAAGTCGCGCTGCACCAGGACGAACAGCGCCTGGCTGATCACTCCGTTATAGAAATCAGGATCCTTTTCCCACCTGCGAATCTGTTCCAGGTCCAGCAGATGCCCGCGGATGGAACCTTCGAGCAGGCGAGCGTCCAGCCGATTGTCTGGGGACAGAGCATCTTTGGGCAAAACGGCCAGGTCTTCCAGGGCGCGTTTCGAGCGGAGGATTTCGAGCTCCATGTCGTGCCGCGAGTAGGCGGGGAGCTCGGCGTCATACTGGTGCAGACCGGCGCGGGTGGCGCGGTCCGGGGCAAAGTGGAAAAGCCCCTCGAAGTAACGGTCCGCGAGGGCCGCGAACGCCTCGTCGGCGCTGGCCCCAGCGGGGAGAGCTTGCTGAGCGGCGCCAAGCGGGGCGGAAAGCCCTGCCGGCAGGAGGAAGGCCAGAGCGCAAAGCCCGGCCCACTTGTCTTGTCTGAACTTCATCGTGAAGAACCGATCCTGCCCTGTAGATACAAGCGGCGCTCTCTCGCCGCCGTGTCAGCGCCCACCTTCCGCGCTCTTAACCCGCCCCCTTCCGGGATTCCCTGGCCAAGGGCGGTCGCTGCCTCACGGCTCCAGAACCAACTTGTGAACAGTCGCCTTGTCGACGGCGGCGTCGCTGAACAACATGGGGATGCTGCGGCCGTTGTACCAAGCCTCAAACTGGTCCTGGTAATACGGGCTGAAGACCTGGCCGGATTCACCCAGCGTGATATTTTGCACGGAATTGTCCAGGTTGGAGAGGTCAACCACCATGCGCATCGAAGGGCCATGGGAAGCCGTGGTGGCTTTGATGGTGTTCCCTGTCCCGGCCTGAGGGAAGGGACCGACGTCGAACAAACGCGACAAAACGGCAGAGGCGCCACCCAAAGGATGGTGAAAAGTGAGCGGGATGGTATTCCCCCAGCGCCAGGCCTTATGGTCCTGGCTTCCCACCAGCTTGGGGATGCGCTTCACCCCCTCCTCCAGACTTTTCATCAAGGTGTCCCCGAAGGACACGTCACCCGGCGGAAGCCACTTCCGCTCTCCGGGATCGGCCAGCACGTTTTCAAGAAACGTCGTGCTCATCGGCCAGCGGTAGCCGGATAGATCGTCTCCGAGTTTGGGCGCCAGGATGCGTTCGAGCAGGGCGCGGCGAGTCATCTCGCACACCAGGGTGGCAGCAGAGTCCGCCCGCGCCTCACCGTCCCAGTGCATCAGGAGGCTCACGGCATACTGAGCGTCGGCGCTTCGCGGCGGGTGGTGAAAACTCGCCGAGAGCAGTTGCTTGGCCAGCCAGTCGTCATCGAGCGGGTGGATGTCGGTTTGAATCCGCAGCATGTCGCTCACCGCAAAATGGCTTCCCGCTTCCAGCAGTTGGAAGATGCGCGCGGTGCGGTAAGGCGGTTCCCAGCGGCGGGTGATGAAATAGGGATAAGCGTCGGGCACCACGCGGCCATTGGCGGTGGCCAGGATGCCGCTCGCGGGATTGTAAGAGTGGGGAAGGCTTTCAAAGGGAACGTATCCCGTCCAGTCATAATCGTCGCTGCTGCCCGGGGCGGGCACAGATCCGTCCCCCTGCTTGCGGATGGGGACCCGGCCTGCCGCGTAGTAGCCGATGTTGCCGTCCACATCCGCGAAGACAAAGTTCTGCATGGGCCCCCAGAAGTCGCGCAGAGCTGTGGTGAACTCCTCCCAGTTCTTCGCCTGATTGATTCGCAGGAAGGGAAAGCGCAAAAAATATGGTTCGAGCGCCGTCCAGCGGAGAGCCAGGTCGCGGTCTCCCTCATGCGAGATCACTGGTCCGTGCCGCGTGAGCTTGACGGTGAGGTGGTAGTCGCGCTCATCACGGACCTGGATCACCTCCTCCCGGAACTCCCCGTCAACCCACTGCGCGTCGTGAAGGTATTTGTTGGGATCGCGCAGGTTGAAACTTTCAATGTAGAGGTCCTGCACGTCGGGGCCGGTATTGGTCACGCCCCAGGCGATCCGCTCGTTGTGGCCGATGATCACCGCCGGCAGGCCGGGCAGGCTCACCCCGGAGACATTGAGACCGGGAGCCTTCAGGTGCACCATGTACCAGACGCTCGGGATGCCGTGGTCCAGGTGCGGATCATTGGCGAGAAGCGGCTTGCCGGATTGGGTATGCGTTCCGTTCACCACCCAGTTGTTGCTGCCCAGACCCGCCGGTGTGCTTTCGTCCGAAGACACCAGGGCGGCGAGGAGGGGATCAATTTCCGCCGCATCCTCGGGTGGGAGGGCGCGAGCGTGTTTCGCCGCCGCAGCGGGCGCAGGGATGGCTTCGGCGACCGGACGGTCCAGGGGGGAGTGGTCGGGGAAAAGGTCGGCGTAAAGCGGCGGGCTCAGCTTGGCGCGCAGGCGCTCGCGCATCAGTTCCGACGTCCACGTGCTGCTCAGCACCTTGGCCATGTTCAGGGCGACCGCGAAGGAATCGACCTCCTGCCAGGGCCGCGGCTGGCAGCGAAGCAGCAGGAATTCAATGGGAAGCCGGTCCAGGTGGGCGGTGATAAACGCATTCACCCCGCGGGCATAGGCCGCGAGCATTTGGTGAGAGTCCGGGTCCAGTTCGGCGGCGGCCCGCTCGCAGACCTGCCGAAAACCCAGCGTGCGGTTCTCGATATCGAATTGCAGGGCGCGTTCACCAAAGATTTCAGCGAGCTCACCGAAGGCCAGACGGCGGCTCAGGTCCATCTGCCACAGGCGGTCCTGGGCCGTCACGTAGGCCTGGGCAAAGAGCAGGTCTGGCAGCGACTGGGCGCGCAGGTGAGGAATCCCGTGGGGGTCGCGCAAGACCTCCACGGGAGCGGAGAGCCCTACCACCCGGAGCGTGCCATCCACCTGGGGCAGGCAGGCGTGGCTGCGCCGGTAAAACCATACTCCTGCCCCGGCGACCAGCATGAGAATTACAACTGTCAGGGTAACAACAATCCGAGTGAGGATGCGCTTCATGCGGTCGGATGCCCCGCTGGGGTTTTATCAGTCCTTTCAATTCGAAAAAGTACAGTTCCCAGAACCTAAGGTGCGCCGCCCAGAACTGCCCAAGGATAGTACTCGAAATGAAGGGGAGTCGCAATTGCCGCCTCGCGGTGGAAGAGATGACTGCCTTGCTGGGGGGAGAGCAAGGCAGTCGCCGGCTGGCCTAAAATCGGCGGCCTATGTTGGCTCCCGTCCCCTACTTCGACGTGGTTCGTCAGATGCCGAACGCTTTTAATTATCGC
>Ga0315282_10016797_pt1 | contig 10654 bp, 7 predicted proteins | sample YL17G07_20_MG_FD_203693 | JGI IMG/M metagenome (GOLD analysis project Ga0315282, IMG submission 203693) | Sediment microbial communities from Yellowstone Lake, YNP, Wyoming, USA - YL17G07_20 | ecosystem: Environmental > Aquatic > Freshwater > Lake > Sediment | place: USA: Wyoming | collected... | reverse complement strand
CCGACCGCCAGCCCGAATTCACCCAGATCGACGTCGAGATGAGCTTCGCCGAACCCGGCGACATCTACGATCTCATCGAAGGCCTGATGGTCCGGGTCTTCGAGACCATCGGCGAAAAGATCGCCGGGCCGTTTCCCAGGCTGACCTACCGCGAAAGCATGGACCGCTACGGCTCCGACAAGCCGGACCTCAGGGCCGGCATGGAAATCCGCGACTTGACGGACACGGCCCCGGCCCTCGGCTCGGAAATCGTCGCCAAGGCCCTGGCCGCGGGAGGCCTCCTCAAAGGCCTGGTGGTCGAGGGCGCGGGCGCGTATTCCAGGTCCCAGCTCGACAAGCTCGGCGACAGGGCTAAGGCCCTCGGAGCGCCCGGGCTTTTCTGGCTGAAGAAGTCGGGCGGCTGGAAGTCCTCGCTCAAGCTCGCGGAGCCGGCCATGTCATTGATCTGGGAGAAGATGGAGGCGGAGGAAGCCGACCTCGCACTGTTCCTGGCCGCGCCGCGCGCGACGGCGCTCAAGACCCTCGGCGAGATCCGCAAGGAGTTCGTCCTCGGTCTGGCCAAGGGACAGCGGCTCTACAAATTCGTCTGGATCACGGACTTCCCGCTGTTCGAATGGAGCGACGAGGAAGGCCGCCTGGTGTCCACGCACCACCTCTTCACCTCGCCGGCCGACGAGGACCTGCCCCTGCTCGAGACCGAGCCGGCCCGCGTCCGGGCCAAGGCCTATGACATCGTCCTCAACGGCTGCGAGCTCGGCGGCGGCTCCATCCGCATCCACGACATCGACCTGCAGAAGCGGATCTTCCGGGTCCTGGGCATGACCGACGAGGCCGCCGAGGCCAAGTTCGGCTATTTCCTCGAGGCGCTGAGCTACGGCGCGCCTCCGCACGGCGGCGTCGCCCTCGGCCTGGACCGCCTGGTGATGCTCCTGGCCGGCGAGGAATCGCTCCGCGAGATCATCCCCTTCCCGAAAACGACGAGCGCCCTGGACTTGATGACGGGAGCGCCGACCGTGGTCGCGGCCCGCCAGCTCGACGAGCTCGGGCTGAAGGTCAAGGATTAGCCGGCCGCGTCCGGCTTGAAAGCCGAGGAGGCGCCCATGGGCGGAAATTACGTCATCATCAAGCAGAACCAGTACATGCGTGTTTTCAATAATGCGGGAGCGACGGACCGCGGCCACGCCAAGCCCGTCGGCGAGCTGGGCATGCGCGAGAACCACATCTTCCGCGGCCTCGTCGACCGGGGCGTCTTCGTCGATGCCGGCGGCGGGAATTATTATCTCGACCTGAGCGCGGCGGAGGATTTCGTCGCCCGGCGGCGGAAGAAGGCCTTCTTCATGTTCGTCATCATCCTCTTCGTCCTGCTCATCCTCTTCCTCTTCAACGGGAAGATGTTCCGCTAGACCTTTTCCCCGATCCCTCCGGAATCCGGTCCGGCGGCTTGCGCCGGCCCGGACTTATTTCACCTCGGCCACGACGGCGTTGAGGACTTTCTTCGTCGCCGGGTCCTGGGCGAAGAGGACGACGGCCAGCTTGGTCCGGTCGATCTTGGCGTGCCGTTCGGCGAATTTGTATCCTCTGAAGCGGGTGTTGGTGTTCTCGAATTCCGTCAGGTAGGCGTCGGCGGCCCGCTCGGAGGCGGCGACGTCGAAGGACGCCTGCCTGGTCGCCGGCTCGACGGCGATGAGATCCCGGACGATCATCTTGTGGTAGGCCAGGCCGTTGCTGCCTTTATAGGGCTCCTCTCTCTGGACCAGGGCCAGGCGGTATTCCATTCCGGCCGGCGCGCCGCCCAGGTCGTATTCGGCCCTGACGGCGTCGCCGCTGCGCGTCGCTCGGAGCTTGAGGACGACCTGGGGCGCGGCGCCGACCCGGCCGTCGATCGCCGCTTTGTACTGCTTGAACTTGGCCTCGCCCATGGACCGCGTGCCGCCTCCGGTCGCGTCCTTGTCGCCGTCGATGAAGATGGTCGGCGTGCTGCCGACGCCGTAGTAGTCCTGCCGCGCCTTGGTGGCGGCGTTGATCATCGGGTCGGGCCGCGGAATGGGCAGGTGGTATTCGAGGACGGCCAGGTATTTCGCCGGATAGCTCTCGATCAGGCCGTCGAACCCGAGATCGGCCGCGACGCACGGCGGGCATTCGGATCCGGTGAAGAGTTCCGCCAGGACGGTCTTGCCGTTCCACCCGGCCGGGGCCTTGAACGGCTCGGCATGGTACGGAAGCGCCTTGAGCTTGATATCGAAAGCCGCCTCGAATCCATCGGCCTTGCCGTTGATCTTGATATAGAGGTCCCGGGCGGCGGCCAAGGCCATGGGGTGGTTTTCGGCCGCGGCGGCGAGATAGGCCTCGTAAGCTTCCTTCATCTTGCCCTGGGCGGCGTAGCTGCCGCCCAGCGTGTAGTAATAGGCGTCGTCGGGAGCGCCCCCGTCCTTTTTGTACGTCTCGAGCTCGGCCAGGGCCTTGTCCGCGTCGCCGGCGTTGAGGTGGGCCTGGGCCGCGAGGACGTCGAAGCCGGTCAGGACGAACGACTTGAAGGCGGCGTGCTGATTGGCCGGGACGCCTTCGAAGGAGTCGGGTTCTTCGGCCGCCTTGACGGACCGGTCCCGGTAGCCCAGAACGGCCGCCAGGACGGCGGCCTGGTCGAACATCGCGAGTTTCGGATGCGAAAGGATCTTGTCCGCGGCCAGCATGGGGCCCTGGATCCGGCCCACCCCCTTGCTCTGGTCCAGGAAGGCCTTCTGAAGGGCCAGAACCTCCTCGAGCGTCGCGGCCAGCTCAACCTTGGCGTTGAGGATGTAGAAATCGATGGCCGTCATAAAGCGGCTCGAGGGGTAGGCGGACTTGATCCGCTCGAACTCCTTGAGGCGGGCGGCGGCGTCCTTGATCTGGGTCGCCGCGACGAGCTCCTTGTACTCGGGCGGGGCCTGCTGGCCCTGGGCCAGCGACGGAATCACGACCGCCAGGACAAAGGACAGGCAAAGCGTGAAGATCACGAGCCGACGGATGCTTTTGTTCATGGGGCCTCCAAAAATCGCTTTATTATACAGGAATGTCCGCCGGCATGGGAAGCGGCCCCGCTCCCCGCGTCGGAAACGGAACGGTCTTCAGGCCTCCTCCGACACCGGGCTCGGCGGGCTCGCTAAAAAAACGGGGAGCGGGCCGGATGCGAAGAACCGGCCCGCCCCCGTAAACTGATGACGACTCGCTACTTGCTCTCCAGGCCCGTCATCGGATCCGGAAGAGCGACGCGATGGACCTTGCCGAGCTTGTCGAGGGGCCCGGCCCACTTGTCGCCGCCCTTGTTGCAGGGCTCCCAGTCCCCGATGATCATGACGGCCAGCTTGTCCGGATGGATGTACTTGCTGGCCACTTCCTGGACCCTGGCCTTGGTCACGGCCTTGATCTTGCCGCGGAAGGTCCTGTAATAGTCCATCGGCTTGCCCGTCATCTCAAGCGTGGCGAAATTGGCCATCGTCGCCAGCGGCGTCTGGAAGCCGTCGGCGAAGCTCTCGAGATAGTAGTTGACTGCCGTTTCCATTTCCGCGTCGGAAACGGGCTCCCGGCGGATGCGGTCGAACTCGTTCTCGATCAGGGAGATCGCGTAGCCGACCGTGGCCGATTTGGTCTGGACATAGCCCGCGAACGTACCGGGGAATCCCCAGCGGGTGGTGAACCGGCTGCCCTGGTTGTAGGACAGCCCCTCGTCGGACCGGACCTTGGTCGTGATCCGCGAGGTGAAGCTGCCGCCGCCGAGGATGAAGTTCATGACCTGGACGGCGTAATAGTCGGGGTTCGTGTCCTCGATGCCGAGGTGGCCGAGGCTGATGAAGCCCTGGTTGGCGGCCTTCTGGACGAAATAGACGCCGGGCTCGAAGGCGGGAAACTTCTTGACGAGGGCCGGAAACTCGACGGCGTGGCTCGCCCAGCCGGCGGCGGCCTTGCCGATCTTCGCCTTCAGGTCGGCCTTGCTGAAATCGCCGGCCGCGGCCAGGATCATATTCTTCGGCACGAAATACTTGGCGTGAACGGCCTTGAGGTCGGCCGCCGTGATGCCCTCATACGTCTTCTTCGTCGCCTGCCAGGTCAGAGGCTGGTCGCCGTAGAGCAGGCGCTCGTACTCCCGGCTCAGAATCCTGTCGGGCTGGTCGTTGGTCTGGCGGAGCTGTTCGATGAAGCGCGCCCTGGCGAGCTTGAGGGGCTCCTCCCGGAATTCCGGATGCCGGAGAACATCGAAGAGGAGGCCCAGCCCCTCGTCGAGGTCCTTGGCCATCACGGACAGGGAGACGGTCGTCGTCCGCTCGCCGACGAAGGCGTTCAGACTGCCTCCCAGGAAATCGATCCGGTCTTCGATAGCCGAGCCCTCGCGGGTCGCCGTCCCGCCCTTGATGAGCTGGTCGCCGAAAAGGCCTCCCAGCCCGGCCTTGTCCTTCTGGCCGTAGACCGAGCCGCAGTTGACGAGGACGCTGATGTTGACGATCGGCAGGCCGTGGTCCTCCTGGATATAGGCCCGCAGGCCGCCGGCGCATTCCGTCCGGAAGGCCTTGGGATCGGGGGGCTCGTACTTGAGAGGCTGGAACTTGAGCTCGGACGGCCGCGTCGCCTGGGCCATGGCCAGGGAGGCGAAGACGAAGGCGATGGCGAGGATGGTTGTCAGTGTTTTCTTCATGGTCATCCTCCTTACCGCCCCATCTTCCTTCGGTAGACGGCGGTCAGGCTGTTGTCCTTGACGAAGTATTTGGCGGCGACGCGCTTGACGTCGTCGTTGGTGACCTTCTTGAGGTCGGCGAGGTCGGTTAGGACGGAGCGCCAGCCGCGGCCGAGCTCGGCCCGGCCGAGACGCGACGCCAGGCCCATCGTGCTCCCGAGGCTGCGGATGAACGCGGCCTCGCCGCGGTTCTTGGCCTTCTGGATCTCCTCTTCGGTCAGGCCGTCCTTCTTGATCCTGTCGATCTCGGCCCAGATCTCCTTCTCCAGGTCCTCGGGCTGGACGCCCTTGTCCATGCGCGGCGTGGCGCTGAACTGGAAGCTGCCGACATACCACTGCGGCCGGCTCGAGGCCGAGGCGTTGATGGCCATCTGCTTATCGCGGACGAGGAGCTTGTAGAGCCGTCCCGTCCCGCCGCCGCCGGGGCCGCCCGGTCCGCCGCGCGGCCCGAAACCGCCGCCCGAGCCGAGGACCGAGGCCAGCACCGACAGGGCCGGCGTGTCCGCTTGGCCGTCGGGAGGCGTATGGAACATCATGCTCAGGCTCGTCGGGGCCGGGCCCTCGCCGTACATCCGCTTCTCGCTGTACTGGGGCGGCTCGGCCGTCCGGATGGGTTCGAGGTCGGGGCCCTTGGGGATGCGGCCGAAATATTTCTCGGCCATGGCGACGATCGCCGCCGGGTCGAAGTCGCCGACGTAGATGGCCACGGCGTTGTTGGGCACGTAGTAGCGGTTATGGAACTCGATGAGATCCTGCTTGGTCATCTTCCGCAGGTCGTCCATCCAGCCGATGACGTCCCAGTGATAGGGGGACGCGGCGTAGAAGGCCGCGTTGACCTGCTCGTCGAAAAGATTGCCGGGCCGGTTCTCGGACAGGCGCCGCTCCTCCATGATGACGTCCTTCTCGGAGTAGAACTCGCGGAAGTAGGCGTTCATCATGCGGTCGGACTCGAGGAGCATCTGGAGCTCGACTTTGTTCGAGGGCAGGGTGACATAATAGCCCGTGTTCTCGTTGCCGGTCGAGGCGTTGAGCCCCGTGCCGCCGTTCTTCATGTACTGGTTCCAGAGATCGTCCTTGATGATGTACGCCTTCTCGGCCTTGGCCAGCGCGTCGGCCTCCTTCTGCCACTGGGCGATCTTCGCGGCGTCGCCGTCGGTCTTCCAGTACTTCTCGCGGTAGATCTTGTCCATGAGCTCGTCGATCTGGCGGTCGATCTCGGAGTCCTTGGCGAAGTCGGTGACGCCCATGACCCGCGTGCCCTTGAACATCAGATGTTCATGGACGTGGGCCGAGCCGGTGATGCCCGGGCGCTCGTTGATCGAGCCCACCTTGAAGTAGACGTGGCAGACCACGCGCGGGATGCCGGGCTTGGGAACCATGAGGATCTTCATGCCGTTGGCGAGGACGTGCTCCTTCACGTCCAGGCTGAGCTCGCCGGAAACGGCAAGCGTGGTGAAAGCCAAGAGAGCCAGAAAAGTCAAAAGGGAACGTTTCATGACGCAGAACACCTCCTATCATATTTTAGACGACGCCGGCGGAAAAAAATTCCACCTTCGATCAAAGATAGCGGTTTCTTCGCTTCGCCCTGAGGATTTCGACCGCCTCCTTGACCCTCTGGTCGCGGTCCGAGGCGCAGACGAGCAGGGCGTCCCCGGCCTCGACGACGATCAGGTCCCGCACGCCGATAAGGGCCGTCAGCCGGCCGGGATTGTGAACGAGGCAGCCCCGCGAGTCGAGGGCCAGCGTTTCGCCGCGGGCGACGTTCCCGTCCCGGTCGCCCGGCCAGATGCCGAAGAGAGACGACCAGGCGCCGACGTCGGACCAGCCGAAATCCCCTTCGCAGACGAAAACGCTCCGGGCCTTTTCCATCAGGGCGTAGTCGATGGACAGGGCCGGGATGCGCTCGAAAACGTTCCTCAGCTTTCGCCGGTCCTTCGCCTTGAGCGCCTCGACCAGCCGCTTCCAGAACGGGAAGAGCTCCGGAGCGCCGGCTTCGAGCTCGTGGGCGAAGACGCCGGCGCGCCAGACGAACATGCCCGAATTCCAGGCGTAATCGCCGGAGGCCAGGTAACGGCGGGCCTCGGCCAGGCCGGGCTTTTCCCGGAAGGCGCGGACGGGATAGAACGGCTCGCGGCCGTGCCGCCGCGGGCGGTCCTTCGAGAAGCGGATGTAGCCGTAGCCCGTGGCCGGCGAGGTCGGCCGAATGCCGAACGTCACCAGGGACGGCTCGACGGCCGCGAAGGCGATGGCCGCCCGCAGCTTGCCGAGGAAGCGCCCGCGCTCCTTGATGAGATGGTCGGCCGGCAGGACGGCGACGACCGCCTCCGGGTTTTCGAGCCAGATCCTGGCCGTCGCCAGCATCAGGGACGGCGCCGTGTTCCGGGCCAGCGGCTCGATCAGGAAATTCGCCGCCTTCATGCCGGGGAAGAACCGCCGCAGGCTCCGGGTCTGGCCGCCGTCGGCGACCATCAGCACCCGGGCCGCGGGGATGACGGGCCGGATGCGGCGCACGGTCTCCTCGACCATCGTCCTCCGGCCGGCGATCGGCAGAAACTGCTTGGGCCGGGCCGCCCGGCCAAGGGGCCAGAACCTCGTCCCCCGGCCGCCCGCCAGGATGACGGCCCGGGCATCGATTGCGGCGGCGCGGACGCCGTTTCCTTTTTTGTTCTTGCGCTCCATCGTCTTCATGACTGCTCGAGCTTCTTGATCGTCCGTTCCAGGATTCCCCGGACCTCGGCCTGGATGGCCGCCAGGGCCTCCTCCGTGTCCGCCTCGAAGCGCAGGACGACGACGGCCTGCGTGTTGGAGGCCCGGACCAGGCCCCAGCCGTCGGGAAAGATCACCCGGACGCCGTCGATGTCGATGATCTTGTGCCTGGCGGCCAGCGCTTCCCGGACCTCGGCCACGATCTTGAACTTGACCTCGTCGGAAGCGTAGATCCTGATTTCGGGCGTGGCGAAGGTCCGCGGGAGATCGGCCAGCAGGCCGGAGAGCTTTTTTGTCGTCCGGGACAGGATATCGAGAAGACGGGCCGAGGCGTAGATGCCGTCGTCGAAGCCGTACCAGCGGTCGGCGAAGAAAATGTGGCCGCTCATCTCGCCGGCCAGGACCGCCTTTTCCTCCTTGATCTTTTTCTTGATCAGCGAGTGCCCGGTCCGCCACATGATCGGCCGGCCGCCGAGCCTGGCGATCTCGTCGTACAGGACCTTGGACGCCTTGACCTCGGAGATGACGGCCGCGCCGGGGTGCGATGGCAGGATGTCCCGGGCGAAGACGATCATCAGCTGGTCGCCCCAGAGCAGGCGGCCGGCGTCATCGACGACACCGAGCCGGTCCGCGTCGCCGTCGTAGCCGATGCCCAGGTCGGCCCCCGTTTCGCGGACCTTGCGGATGAGATCGTCCATGGCCTCGGGCAGGGTGGGGTCGGGATGATGGTGGGGGAAGCGGCCGTCCATCTCGCAGTAGAGGGGAATGACCTCGCAGCCCATCCGCTGGAACAGGGGGACGGCCACAACGCCGCCCGTCCCGTTGCCGGCGTCCACGACGACCTTGAGCTTCCGGGCCAGACGGACGCGCCCGGCGACGACGTTCTCGTATTCCGGAATGATGTCGAGGGCCCGGGCCGCGCCCTTCCCTTCGGCGAAGCGGCCCGCCCGCATGATCTCGTAGAGGTTTTGGATCTCGGGGCCGTAGAGCGTTTCCTCGCCGAGCATCATCTTGAAGCCGTTGTGCTCCGGCGGATTGTGCGAGCCCGTGATCATCGCCCCGGCTTCCATTCTCTTTTCGAAGACGGAAAAGTACAGGAGGGGGGTGGGGATGATGCCGAGGTCCGTGACGTCGCAGCCCGTGGCCAGGAGGCCTTCCGTCAGGGCGGCGGCGAACGACGGCGAGCTCAGGCGGCAATCGCGCCCCAGGGCCACGCGTTTCTTGCCCCGTTCGATGAAGTACGTGCCGATCGTCCGGCCCAGCAGACGGACGAGGCCCTCGTCCAGGTCCTGGCCGACGATCCCCCGGATGTCGTATTCCCTGAAGATCCTGGGATTGATGTCCACGCGTCCCTCCTTCCCGGAATGACGACGCCCTCGCCCGCCGAAGGCACGTAATTTATTTATATACAGACATATAACGGCACGCCGGCGGCCTCAGGCCGGGCCCGTCCGGCCCCCCCTGGCCAACCGGTTGGCGTAGCTCGCGGCGATGAAGGCCTTGAAGAGCGGGTGCGGATGGAGCGGCTTAGACTTGAATTCCGGGTGGAATTGGCAGCCGAGGAACCAGGGATGGCCGGGGACCTCGGTGATCTCGACCAGTCCGTAATCCGGGTTCCGGCCCGAAATCATCAGCCCGGCCCGGACCAGCGGCTCCTCGAATTGCGGGTTGAACTCGTAGCGGTGGCGGTGCCGTTCGGAGATCCGCAGCCGGCCGTAGGCCTGGTGGGCCAGCGAGCCCCGCTTGATGTCGCAGCGGTACTGGCCGAGCCGCATCGTGCCGCCCATGTCGTATTCCTTGCCGAGCTCGCGCCAGCGGACGATGATCTTCTGCGGCGTGTCGGGAACGAATTCGGTGCTGTTGGCCTTCTTCAGCCCGGCCTTCGAGCGGGCGAACTCGACCGCGGCGACCTGCATGCCGAGGCAGATGCCGAAGTACGGGACCTTGTTTTCGCGGGCGTAGTGGGCCGCCCGGATCTTGCCCTCGATGCCGCGCTTGCCGAACCCGCCGGGGACGAGGATGCCGTCCTTGCCCGCCAGGATCGCGCCCGGGTCGCCCTTTTCCAGGTCCTCGGCCTCGATCCAATCGATGTTGACCTTGAGCTTGTTGGCGATGCCGCCGTGAGCGAGAGCCTGGCTGAGGCTCAGGTACGCGTCGTGGAGGCCGGCGTATTTTCCGACCAGGGCGATATCGACCTCGTCCTTCGGGTGTTTGGTCCGGTCGACCAGGGCCTCCCAGCGCGCCAGGTTCTTCTTGTGCCGCGGCAGGCCGAGCATGCGGAGGATGATCGCGTCCAGCCCTTCGGCGGCGAAGTTGAGCGGGATCTCGTAGAGGCAATCGGCGTCGATGGCCTCGATGACGGCCGGGAGGGGAACGTTGGTGAAGAGGGAGATCTTCGACTTGAGGTCGGCCGAGAGCGGCCGGCTCGTCCGGCAGAGCAGGATGTCGGGCTGGATGCCGATGGCCCGCAGTTCCTTGACGCTGTGCTGGGTCGGCTTGGTCTTGAGCTCGCCCGACGTCCCGACGAAAGGGATGAGGGTCAGGTGGACGAAGATCACATTCTCCGGCCCGAGGGCCAGCCGCATCTGCCTGGTCGCCTCGAGGAAGGGCAGGCTTTCGATGTCGCCCACCGTGCCGCCGATCTCGCAGATGACGATCTGGTTGCCGTCGCTGACGGCGTGGAAGGCTTTCTTGATCTCGTCCGTCACGTGGGGGATGACCTGCACCGTCTTGCCCAGGTACTCCCCTTTCCGCTCCTTGCGGATGAGGGACTCGTAGATTTTCCCGGCCGTCCAGTTATGGGCCCGGGTCGTCTTGGTGGAGGTGAAGCGCTCGTAATGGCCGAGGTCGAGGTCGGTCTCGGCGCCGTCGTCGGTCACGTAGACCTCGCCGTGCTGGAAGGGGCTCATGGTCCCGGGATCGACGTTGAGATAGGGATCGAATTTCTGGATGGTGATCTTGTAGCCGTGGTTCTCCAGGAGCATGCCCATGGAGGCCGCGGCGATGCCCTTGCCCAGGCCGGAAATCACGCCTCCCGTCACAAAGATATACTTGCTCATCGAACCGCCTTATTCGGATTTGTTCCGCTTTGATTATATCCCTCGCGCCGCCGCCGCTCAAGAGTGCGGAGCCCGGTTTTTTGCCGAGGAGGCAAAATAAATCAGCGGCCGCGGCGACCGGGGAGGTCCTCAGGCCCCGGGGCCCGGCCGCAATATTACGGTATATATATAGGGATAGTAGTGT